>Ga0209166_10003626_pt1 | contig 11047 bp, 9 predicted proteins | sample Coa_R1_3_FD_187151 | JGI IMG/M metagenome (GOLD analysis project Ga0209166, IMG submission 187151) | Surface soil microbial communities from Centralia Pennsylvania, which are recovering from an underground coalmine fire - Coalmine... | ecosystem: Environmental > Terrestrial > Soil > Unclassified... | reverse complement strand
CCTTCAAGGTACTTCGTCGTCTCAAGACTCGAAAATAAGTGGGGTTCATCCTGTACAAATTTGAACGTTAGAGTATCCAATGCTCGATTATTCACACTGGCGAGCAAATATATTCCTCGCGGATGTGTTCGTACGGGAAGGAGATCAATAATCCGCTCACCAGCAGAGCCAGTTGATGCCCATTCAAGGCCATCTATGACGAAGAAATAAGGCGTTTTGTTCTTTTTGACGCGGTCCAGTAGTTTTTCAATCAAGTTTTCAAAGACTATTTTCAGAGTTTCTATACTCGCCATATCTTGCCCGGCATTTTCGTTTGTTGGCCCAATGCCCAACGCCATATTCATCTGTTTACAGAGGCTCAAAAGGAAAGCGCTCTGCCGAAGCGTCCAGAAATTGTCTGAAAGAAAATAGCTGAAACATGAATTGCGATATGTTTTTACAAACTGTGTCAAGTGGATCGTTTTGCCACTTCCACTGGCCCCTTGTAGCACAATGCAATGATGCTCACGATCAAACTTCCTGTATAGTTCGCGCACTTTAGAGTCCACGGGGATTTCTGGCCCAATTGGAAATTCCGGAAAGGTCGAACTGTAGTCGATCAGGTCAGTCGGCATCCGCTAATTCTCCCCGTAACTATTCTCTACACTGTTGTACGCACTACAAGTGTACATAATGGAAAAAGGCGTCGGCGAGCAAATTTGGATCGTCACCGAAGACCACATTATTTACTGCCCAGCGCTTTTATGTTACGCGTATGTTATGAGGTTGTCTTTTGATCCTTCTAGTAGATGTATTATAGGCCCCCTAACTGACATGGCAACTTTAGATCATGCGCCGATCATTTTCCCGTCCTGATCAACAGCTCCTAGAAATACCTATGTGCCATTTTGAAAGCGATGTTCAAGTAATGTAATCCGACGCTATCGTTCGTCATTCGTCACCTGCCCCCTTCCTTGTCGGGGGTTCGTCGGTCTTCCTGTCACACTTTCCCCTCCACCGTCCTAAAGTCCTGCCTCCAAAAAGCATAGAACTAATGTATCATAGAGATACCGTCTGAGGGCCATTTATGTCTAATAATGCTGAATTTACCGTAATCGATGCTGTAAACTACGACCGGCGCAGCCCGGTACGGTGGATCTTTTCCCATATCTGGCACTATCCGCTGCACCTGGTCGGCGGGATGCTGTGCCTGATCTTCGACAACGTCATGTTCTCGCTGGCGCCGGTGCTCATCGGGCAGGCGGCGGCGCTCATCCTGCTGCCCGCCAGCGCCAACGCCCAGCACCAACTGCTGCTCCTGTCGCTGGAGATCATGATCGTCTTGGTGCTGGACGGCGCGGCCAATATGACCGGCTTTTTCGCCGCCACCCACATTGGCGCCAGCTTCGCCGCCGACGCCCGCCAGGAGCTGTACGCCAGCCTGCTGGGCAAGAGCCAGACCGTCTTCGACCGGCTGCGGGTGGGCGACCTGATGGCCCGCGCCACCGACGACGTGAGCCAGTTGAGCGACATGATTGTGCCGGGCGCAATCCTGATCTTCGAGTCGAGCCTGGCGATCGTGGTGCCCTTCATTTTTATTGCCCTCATCAGTTGGCAAATGCTGCTGGTGCCGGCGATCTTTTTGATCGTGCACATCTTTACGGTGCGCGCCTATATGCGCCGGCTGAACCCGGTGACGCGCCTGCAGCGCAACCTGTTCGGCAAGCTGAATGCCGGCCTGGAAGAAACGATCTCCGGTATTGAGGTGGTGAAGGCCAGCGCCCAGGAAGTGTTCGAGCGCCGCAAATACGGCGATAACGCCACCCGGCTGCGGAACGCCTTTGTGGCCCAGGGCGAGATCGAGGCGCGCTATCTGCCGCTGCTGTTTTACGCGCTGGCCGTGGGCGGCAGCTTTTTGCAGAGCATGCTGCTGTATCAGCGCGGCCTGCTGACCATCCCGCAGATCATCAGCCTGCTGGGGCTGGTGGGCATCCTGCGCTTTCCAACCTTTATCTCGATCTTCACCTTCTCGATCGTGCAGTCGGGCCTGGCCAGCGCCGAGCGCATCCTGGAGATCATCCGCACCGAGACCGGCGTGGACGAGAATGCCGCCGGGCGCAACCAGGCCATCCGCGGTGATATCGTGTTTGAGCATGTGGGCTTTACTTATGAGAGCGCTGCGCGCCCGATGCTGCAAGACGTGTCGTTCCACGTGCGGCCGGGGCAGACCGTGGCCATCGTGGGCCAGACCGGCTCGGGCAAGACCTCGCTGACGCAACTGGTGAACCGCACCTATGAGGCCAGCCAGGGGCGGGTGCTGATCGACGGGGTGGACGTGCGCGATTGGAGCCTGGCCACGCTGCGCTCGCAGATCGGCAAGATCGAGCAGGATGTGTTCCTGTTCGCCCGCAGCATCGCCGAAAACATCGCCTATGGCGCGCCCGGCGCCACCCAGGCGCAGATCGAGCACTCGGCCAAAGAGGCCCAGAGCCACGACTTTATCATGTCGTTCCCGCAGGGCTACGCCACCGAGATCGGCGAGCGCGGGGTCACGCTCTCGGGCGGGCAGCGCCAGCGCATCGCCCTGGCGCGCGCTTTCCTGAGCAACCCGCGCATCCTGATCCTGGACGACTCGACCAGCGCCATCGACAGCGCCACCGAAGACGAGATCCAGCAGGCCATGCGCCGGGTGCAGCGCGGGCGGACCACCCTGCTGATCACGCATCGCCTGGCCCAAATCCGCTGGGCGGATGCGATCCTGGTGCTGGACCAGGGCCGGCTGGTGGCAGCCGGCACGCACGACGAGCTGCTGCGGCGCTCGCCGCACTACCGGCGCATCTTTGCGCGCTACGAAGTGAATCTGCCGCCGCTGGAGGCATCGGTCGTGCCCGGGGCGCCGGCTTAGGGGCTATGGCATGCGCAGCATATCCCTTTTTCTCGGCCGGACTTTGTACACGGACACTTGCACCTGCACTTGCAGCAGGTGCAAGTGCAGGTGTCTCACAGAGTTGACGGATTTCACGAAACCCCACTCTGTTTCCGTGAAATCCGGCCTTGTCCGCGAAATCCGTGTACAAAGTCCGTCTGTAGTGCACACTCGGTACTCTTTACCCGACCAAACGTTGCAGGAGTTGTAACCCATGGGCTTCGTCATGGATGGCCTCGACGCCGAGGCCTACGACCGCCAATATTCGGACCGGCAACTGGTGCGCCGGATCATGGCCTACTTTTGGCCGCAGACTCGGCGCATCGTACTGGTGGCGGTGTGCATCACGGCCGCCGCGCTGTTGGACGTGGCGCTGCCGGTGTATATCTCGCAGAGCCTGGATCAGCTGAAGAGCGACCCGGCGCTGCCCAAGCTGCTGCTGATCGGCGGGATCATCATGCTGCTGGGCGCGCTGTCGTGGGTGTTCAACTATGTGCGCCGGTCGGTGTCGGCCAGGGCGGTGGGCGATGTGGTGCTCAAGATGCGCCGCGACGCCTTCGACGCCGTGATGCAGCGCGATCTGTCGTTTTACGATTCGTTCCCGTCGGGCAAGATCGTCAGCCGGGTCAACTCGGACACGCAGGCCTTCTCGCAGGTGGTGACCCTGGCGATGGACCTGCTGAGCCAACTGCTGCTGATCGTGCTGCTGATCGGCTACCTGTTCTGGGTGAACCCAACGCTCACCTGGATCACCCTGGCGCTGGCGCCGGTGATCGTCTTTGTGGCGCTGGCCTTCCGGCGCATCGCGCGCGAGAGCATCACCCTGGCGCGGCGGGTGGGCGCGGCCGTGAGCGGCCACATCCAGGAGACCATCAGCGGCATCGCCGTGGCTAAAGCTTTCCGGCAAGAGCAGGCGGCCTACGACGAGTTCCAGGTCGTCAATAAACAGTCGTTCCATATCAATCGGCGCACCGGCTATGTGTTTAGCTCGCTGTTCCCGATCCTGAACATGGTGGCCGGGGTGGGCACGGCGGCGCTGGTCTACGTGGGCGGGCTGATCGTATGGGGCGGCACGCTGAGCCCCGGCGCCTGGTATCTGTTCATCCAGGGCATCCGCCTGTTCTGGTTTCCGTTGACCAGCATCGCGTCGTTCTGGAGCCAATTCCAAATCGGGCTGGCGGCGGCCGAGCGCGTGTTCGCGCTGCTGGATGCCGAGCCGCGCGTGGTGCAGACCGGGGCGGAGCAACTGCCGGAGCTGCGCGGTGAGATCTGTTTCGAGGCGCTGGATTTTAGCTATAACCCGGGCAGCCCGGTGCTGGAGGCCTTCTCCCTGACCATCGCGGCGGGCGAGACCCTGGCCCTGGTGGGGCACACCGGCTCGGGCAAGTCGTCCATCGCCAAGTTGATCGCGCGCTTCTACGAATATCAGGGCGGGCAGTTGGCCATAGACGGCCACGACATCCGCGGCCTGGACCTGGCCGCTTATCGCGCGCGCCTGGGCATCGTCACGCAAACCCCGTTTTTGTTTGACGGCACCGTCATGGAGAACATCCGCTATGGCCGGCCGGCAGCGTCGGACGACGAGGTGCGGCAGGCCGCGGCGCACGTGGGCGGCGGCGATTGGATCGGCGGGCTGACGCAGGGGCTGGCCACCGAGGTGGGTGAGCGCGGCAGCAACTTATCCATGGGCCAGCGGCAGCTCATCGCGCTGGCGCGTGTGCTGCTGCAAGACCCATCGATCTTCATCCTGGACGAGGCCACGGCCAGCATCGACCCGCTGACCGAGACACTGATCCAGGAGGGGTTGGAGGTGGTGCTGGAGCACCGCACCTCGATCGTGATTGCCCACCGCCTGTCGACCGTGAAGAACGCCGACCGGATCATCGTGCTGCGCGAGGGGCGCATTATCGAAGAAGGCAGCCACGAGGGCCTGCTGGCCAGCGGCGGGCACTATGCCGAGCTGTATAACACCTACTTCCGGCATCAGAGCCTGTCGTATATCGAGAACGCGCCCGGGGTGGCCGCGGCGGCGGCCGAGGCGGTGCCCGCCGATTAGCCTTGTTGAATCTGACCAATAAATCAGGGCGGGCAGCAACGCTGCCCGCCCTGATTTATTTGCCGGAAATAGACACGGAGCTTTTTAGGAAGTCCATGACCAGTGCATTGAACTCCCCAGGCGCTTCCATCGGCAGCATGTGCCCGGCGCCGGGGACCACACCCTGGCGGGCCTCGGGCAGGCCGGCCTTTAGCTCGTTGGCGATAGCCAGAAAATCGGGCTGGTCGCGCTCGCCCACCAGCACCAGGGCCGGCACGCGCACCTCCCCAAGCCGGTCGATGGCGGGCACGACTGTGTTCTCCGGGTCGCGGTTGTCAAACTGCCAACCCGACCAATCGGCAGTCATCTGCCGCAGCCGCGGGCCGGCCTGCGGGTGGGCGCGGGCCGGCGCGAACAGGCTCAGGTTGAGCCAGGCCTGCTTGCTGGCCTCCACGCTGTGCTCACGGGCCTGGTTCCGAACCGCGCGGTAGTCGTCATTCCAGGCCGCGGACATGGGCCGTCCGCCCACGATGGCATCCACCAACACCAGCGCGCTGACCCGGTCGGGAAACTCGAGCGCGGTATTGAGCACGACCAGCCCGCCGAGCGAGAGACCCACCAGCGCCGCTTGCTCGATGCTCAGGTGATCCATTAGCGCAGCCAGATCGTCGACATGCCGGTAAGGCTCACCGACCACCGGCAGCGCCGAGCGGCCAAAGCCGCGCAGGTCGTAGCGCACCACCTGCCACTGCCGCGCGAAATCGAAGAACTGTGCGTCCCACATGCGCCGGTCCAATCCAAAACCATGCACCAGCACCACGGGCCGGCCGGAGCCAGCGGTCTCGTAATACAGGCGCGTGCCGTTGAGGTCGGCGTAGCCGGTTTCAACTTCGTCAGGCATGGCCAGCATTGTACTGCGAAGATATTTCCGCCAACGGAGCGGCAGCGGCCCGATGGGCCGCTGCCGCTCCGTTGGCAGACTGTCACAAGGCCCACGCGTCGGGTGTTAAAATCCAAATGCGAATGATCAAAAGCGTTGTGCGGATTGCGATTGGCCTGGTGATTGTTGGCGTGGTAGCCCTGGCCGGCTTGCTGGCTTTGATGTGGTCACGGCATGCCAGCCCGGTGACCCTGCCCGCGCCAGTGGGGCCATATGCCGTCGGCCGCATGGAGTATGACTGGGTGGACCAGGCTCGCGCCGAGACGTTTGGCCCCGGCCAGGGCGGGAAGCGCGAGCTGGATGTGTGGGTGTGGTACCCGGCCGAGCCGGCGGCAGTGAACGTGTCGCCCGCGCCTTACTTGCCTGAGGCGTGGCGCGTCGCCCGCGAGCAGACGCAGCAGCCGGCGGCCCTGGCGAACTTTTTAGTCCAAGACCTGGCGGTCGTCCATTCGCACGCCATTCTGAACGCGCCGCTGGCCCGCGGGCAGGCGATGTATCCGGTGCTGGTGCTGCAGCCCGGCCTGGGCCCCATCCTGCCGGATTACACCACCCTGGCCGAGGACCTGGCCAGCCGGGGCTATGTGGTAGTGGGCAGCACGCCCACCTACAGCGCGGCGGTGGTGGTGTTCCCCGATGGGCGCGTGGCGCCCGGAACCGCCGCGGCCAATGTGGACGACAATGCTACCCCGGCCCAGGCCCAGCAAGTTCTGGATAGGCTGATCCAGGTGTGGGCGGCGGATGACAGCTTTGTGCTCACGCAGACGGCGGCCCTCAACCAGGCCGACCCGAATGGGCGCTTTACCGGCCATCTTGATTTGAGCAAGGTCGGTTTCTGGGGCCACTCGTTTGGGGGCGCCGCCGCCGCCGAGACCTGCCACCTGGATAAACGCTGCCAGGCCGGACTCAACCTGGATGGCTACCCCTATGGCGATGTGGTGCAGGCCGGGCTGGATCGGCCATTCATGAGCATCTGGTCCGAGCCGCCCAGCCGGACGGATCCTGGTTGGGCGCAGGCCACTGGCCAGATGCGGCAGATGGAGAGCCGGCTGGGCGCGGACGGCTATCAGGTGATGATCCGCGGCGCGCGGCATTTCAACTTCACCGACAACAGCGTGTTCTACGCGCCATTCCTGGCGCTCCGCGGGGGGTTAGGGTCAATTGACGGCCGGCGGTTCCTGGCGATCAGCACCACCTACATCGCCGCCTACTTCGATCACACGCTCAACGGCCAGGCGGAGCCGCTGCTGGATGGACCGTCGGCGGCGTATCCGGAAGTGACGTTCTTACCGCGTTAACCCGTCGCCCCTGACTCACTGTCTTACTTTGATAGGTTTCTTCGAATGAGACCATCGCGCGGGCTTTGCCCGCGCGATGGTCTCATTCGAAGATTTCTAAAAACTCCCCCATCCACCCCGGCACCGCCTCGGCGTTCTGCGAGCGGTACGGCTCGTCCAGGCTGGTGACCACCCGATGCCAGGTGAGCGCCCGGCAGACCATGCCCAGGCGTTGGGCCAGCGCAAAGGCTTCCAGCAATGTGCCGCGCGGCGCCCATGACTCCCAGGGCTCCAGGTAGCGGTCGCGCAGCGCGACGATCTCGGGCGCACCGGCCGGCAGCCCCAGCGTGTGCGCGGCGCTGCGCAGCATGACGACGGTGGTGAAAAACGGGTGAGCGGCGCAGCTTTCGCCCCAGTCGGTGAAGGTGCAGCGCTGGCCGCGCACAAAAATGTTGCCGTCGTGGAAGTCGTCGTGATGCAGGGTCTCGGGCAGGCCGAATTCGGCCAGCCGCCGGCATTCGTCGGCGAAACGGGGGCTAAGAGCGATCAGGCGCTGATGTTGTTCGCGGGTGAGTCCATCGGGCTGGTCGAGCAAGAGGCTGCCGGTGTCAGCCAATAAGCGTTCATACTCGGCCGGCAAGATTGCCAGGCGCCGGTCCAGCGCGCCCAGCGCCAGCAGCTCGTCCAGACGGCCGGCCATTTCAATTTGCACCCGGGCGAACAGGGGCAAGACGTTGTGCCAGCCTTGTAAATTGCCCTCCGCGCGGATGCGCGCGCGCAGGGGTAAACCGGCATCGCGCATGAGCAGCCAGCCGCGGGCCGGGTCGACCGCCAGCACCTCGGGCATGCAGTCGGGCCGCCAACGCGCCAGGGCCGCCGTCAGGCCCGGCTCGTGCCCCAGCACGGGCGCGACCGCTTTGAAGTAGAGCAGGCCCATGCGGGTGGGCACGCGCAGCACGGTGGACCAGGGCCGCAGGTGGGGCTGGTCGATGGGGCCGGCCAGCGTCAGATTCAGCGCCGCCAACCGCGCGTCGATCCAGGCGGTGGCGGTCTCGCGCCAGCCCGGCTGCAACCAGGGTAAGGTGTTCGTTTTATCGTGGGCCAGGTGTTACCTCTGAGACGCCTTGTTAGGAGGTGGCATGCTCGTCGTCGGACCGGGTATCTTGTGCCCCTTCGAGTTCCTCCAAGGTTTTTCGTGCCTCGGCGATGACCTCTTGCAGCGGGCCGCGTGGATTGTCGCCGGACTGCGCCAGGATCTGCTTGAGCGCCAGGATGTGCGCCGTCTTCAGCGCTGCCTCTGCCGGCACGTCGATGTCCGGCTGCACGCCGGTGCCCTCCCAATTCGTCTTCGTAATCGGATTGATCGGCCGGCCAGCCGGGAGCCAGACCGCGAAGTGCGCGTCGAGCGGCAATGGCCCACCAGGATGCGCGCCCCCGCCGGTCGATTCGCCGACCAGTGTGGCACGTTTGAGGTGCTTGAGGTTGTAGCTAAACTCTTCGGCACCCGAGAAGGTACGGTTGCTGGTCAGCACGTAGACCGGTTTGTCGACAAAGCGCCTGCCCGGAACGTAGGGCAATGTCCAGAACTGCTCAATCTGCTCACCAGCGCGCCAGAAGAAGCTGTTGAGGTGGATCCGCTTATCGAACAGGTAGCTTGTGATCAACGCGACCATCGATGGCGAGCCGCCTCCGTTCCCTCGGAGATCGATGATCAGCGCGCTGGTATACGCCAGCAGGTTCATCGCTGCCACCGCTGCCGCGCCAGCTCCGTCCACTTCCGGCGGAAAGAAAGAGCGCAGATCGAGGTAACCGATGTTGCCCGGCAAACGCTCAACCCGTGCAAAGCCGAAGTTATTCAGCCGGCCAAACTCGTGGAACCTGGCGATCTCATCGGGCGTGGGCTCGTCCGTCTCGCGCACGGGACGGGCCTCCGCCGAATAGAACAGGTGGAGGTGTTTGTCATGGCTGACCTCCCGCAGATGCGCGGTCACCACTTCGCAGAACTGCTCGGGCTTAGTGATCGCGTCGTACTCCCCGCTGCCGGCGCGCCGCCGAATCGCTTCTTCCATCGCCGTTGCGACGTCTGGGTAGATATATCGATCACGCAGCTTGTCCAACAGCGTATCGATCAACTCAGAACGTCGTCGCGCGTCAAGCGCGGTTGGCTCTCCGTCCATTCTGTCGCGTCTCCCTTCGTCCAAGACATATTGCTAATGACCAATGACCAATTACCAATGACCACTTGCCTTCAGCGCCTCAACCGACCTCTCATTTGCCGGCCGCAGCCGCGGCGCCCGCGCCACCAGCGCGCCCCAGCGCTGCGCATCGTCGCGGGCCAGCTCGGCTTGCCCGGCCCGCAGCAGGGCCTCGGTTGCGGTCCAGCGCAGGGGGATGACCAGGGGCAGCGAGTCGTAGCGCCGGGCGGCGATGGCCGCCCGCGCGTACTCGGCCGCGGCCGGCCAGTCACCCAGCAAGGCACAGTCGCTGCATAGCTCGTCGGCGACCATATCGCTGGGGGCGCCCACGGTTTGCGCGGACAGGTGCAGCTCGCGGGCGCGCAGCACGCCTCGACCGCTTTCGATGTCCTTGTCCGGCCACAGCAGGGCGATCAAGTTTTCGCGGGTGGCCGGCCGCGCTTCATCAGCCAGGTAGGCCAGCACGGCCAATGCTTTGCGGGTGGCAAACGCAGCCGGTTGTCCATCCAGGCGGAGTTGTGGCGCGCCAAGCAGGGACAGGGTCAGACGGGTCATTTATCACGCCGGAACTGTGAGGCTGGGCGGCATTATAGCGGTTTTGACACGCCTGGCCTGTATTCTGGCGTTACATCCAAATCGTTCCGGCCCCTACAGCGCCGGGCCTCAACCAACAGTCGTTACTCGAAAGGAGACCGCCATGTCATCTGTAGCAGTCGCTCTTCCTATCCTCCCCGGCCAGACCCCCGCATGGCAGCGCCTGATCGGCGACCTGGTCAGCAATCGGTGCGCCGAAGTGGACGGGTTTCACCGCCGCTTCGGGCTGTCGCGCGCCAACTGGTATCTCAACCAGACCCCCGGCGGCGATGTGGCCATCGTGGTGCTGGAAGGGCCAAACGCCCTGGAGGCTTTCAATCAGTGGGGGCAGTCACAGGACCCGTTTGACCTGTGGTTCAAGCGCGAGGTGGGGGCGCTGTACGGGATCGATTTCAACCAACCCCCGACTGGGCCGGCTCCGGAGATGGTTTACGAATATCGCGCGGCGTAGCTGGATAAAGATAGCTAACTTTTGATTTGCTTCTCGGTGGTGTAAAGCTGCTCGATGGCGCGGTTGACGGCCTGCTCGGCTTCATGGAAACGGGCAGCGGCTTCGGGCGAGACGTCCGGCAGGCTGTCGGCCAGCGTATCCAGCACCAGGCTGGTGGCGAACATCGTCTGCAGCGCATCATCGGTGAGGTCGTGATTGCGCTGCACCTGGGCGCGCGCGCGGTGCAGGGCCTGCGATTGCAGCGCGCTGGTTTCGCGCTCTTCCAGCCAGCGGCCGACGAGGGTGAGCAGCAGATAGGCCAGCAGCGGCCCCACGCTGCCGTAGATCGAGATGTTGAGCATGACGCTGGCCAGGTTACCAAAACGGTGCTCCACCCAGCGCGCCAAACCCAATTCATTAATGCTGACCAACACCAACAGCCCGGCTGGCACCAGCCAACGCAGCACATCCAGCCGCTGGCGCAAATGATCCAGCGTGAGCGGGGTGCGATCCGCGCGGACCCCGGAAGGCGTGGCCGAGAACTCAACATTTTGCATTGGTCCATTCAATCCCAAGCCGGCCCGGCCAACAAGGTACAATGTTCACCTGCTTCGGGTGATCTTCGTCCTGTATCCTGGAATGGTGGTGCCATGCTGCTGGCGCTGATCCATAGT
>Ga0209166_10003625_pt1 | contig 11049 bp, 10 predicted proteins | sample Coa_R1_3_FD_187151 | JGI IMG/M metagenome (GOLD analysis project Ga0209166, IMG submission 187151) | Surface soil microbial communities from Centralia Pennsylvania, which are recovering from an underground coalmine fire - Coalmine... | ecosystem: Environmental > Terrestrial > Soil >... | reverse complement strand
CGAAGGGGCCGCGGCCTCGTCTACGTAGCCTTTAGCGCCGGCGGCGATGGCCTTCAAAATGGTCTCATCGTCGGCCCCGGAGCCCACCACAATGATGCGCAAATCGGGGCGCGATGCCTTTAAACTGGCCATCACGTCAAACAGGTTCTGGGCGCTCCGGCTGCCTAGTAAGACCAAGTCCACGTTGGACTTAGACTGCAGCTCGGTCAGCGTGGCGGCGCTCAGTTCCAGGTCGGGTTCGGTATCAAAGAGGGTCCGGAAGCCTACAAAGCGCAAAGGGTCGCTTTCCACCACGGCAATATTAATCTTCGGTTTTTTCATAGGGGCTGCTTTCATTTTCTTTACCTAGAATATAGTGGGCGTAGGATATCTTGATTTGTTATATCTGGAAAGGGGGGAGAACCCCTTCTTTCAGGAGGCAGCATGGTGCGACGATTCCGCTTCGTTCTGGTTCTTGGGCTACTGGGCGCGATTCTGGCCAATGCCCAGGAGCCAACCCAACAAAAATACCAACCTAAATATGCCGGCGACTTGGCCCGCTCGCAATCTGAATTCATAGCCATGGCCTATATGCGAACGGTGGTTGACGCCCAACGCCTCTATCGCAAAAAGCATGCCAAGTTTGCGCCTTCGCTGGCCACTCTGGTGGGCTCGGGATCGTTCACCCGCCGCATGGTCAGCCCCGAGCGCGGCGACTATGAAGCCAGCTTCCATCCGGGAGGAGCTACTCATTTCTCCATTCAGATGACGCCCAAGCTAATGGATTCAACCCATCGCGCCTTCTGGGTCAATGAAAGTGGGATTTTTCACGTAGAAGAAGACAAGCCGGCAACCGCGGATTCGCCGGTATTGAAGGCGGACAATAGCTAGGAATTACGAAGTAAGAAGTCAGAAGTAAGAAGTCAGAAGTACGAAGTCAGAAGTACGATTTGGGAAATGACTCAATTTGCCAGTGGTCAAAAAATATGACCAGTGTACAATATATTTTATGAAGAAACATGCGGGAACTATAGAGGAAATTCCGATATCCGAATTTAAGGCAAAGTGCTTGTCGTTGCTCGATGAGGTCAGTAAGACCAAAAAACCGATTCTGATCACACGGCATGGGAAACCGATCGCGCAGGTTGGGCCTCCGTCACCCAGCCGTAAAGGACGGAAGTTTATCGGAGCGATGGCGGGAACCTTTGAAATCCTGGGTGACATCATGGAACCTGTGATTGACATGAATGAGTTTGAGGCCTACCGCGATTGAAGCTTCTTCTGGATACACATATTTGGCTGTGGAGTCAGCAGGAACCAAAACGCCTGGCGCCGCGTATTCGCGAGGAGCTGGAAAGCGAATCGAATGAACTGTGGTTGTCGCCGGTGAGCACATGGGAAGTGTTGATACTGCATCGTAAAGGAAAAATTCGGTTGGACAAGGATCCGGAACTGTGGGTAGCGGAGAGCACTTCACTGCTTTTTGAGGCCTGCTTGACTCATGAAATTGTAGTCATCGCGGAGAAGCTGAAATTCACACACATGGACCCCGCAGACCGATTTTTGGCTGCGACTGCCAAGGTGTTGGGGCTGACGCTGGTAACAGCGGACCGTAAACTGCTTGGGTTGGGTGACATTGCGACTTTAGCGAACCGGTAGGAAGTACGATTTATAAAGTACGATTTGTGAAGTTGTAGGATTAGAAAATTGTTCTCAAGCTGAATAATCTTTTTTTGATTGGGTTCAATCCAGTCAAGGTATTGTTTAAAATCGTAAATCCTACTTCTTAAATCGTAATTCCTGAAATCGTACTTCGTAAATCCTACTTCTTACTTCCCCTGGGGAATTAAGAATGCGTCCAGCCTGGCTTTGGAGATGACAGGCGATGTGCCTGAAGAAATTGCGGCGAATTCCGCGCCTAAAGCAAATCCGCTGCAATAGCCAAGGGAGCTGCCGCTCTTGCAAGCGGGCATGCTTTGCGGATTGGCCTGCTCTGCCACGAAACCTGCGGCGAATCCGGCATCGAGCTCCTGGTTGCTGCCAGCGTACGTATTGAGGCTATCGGCCACAATGCTGGCTGCCATTGCGGCGCGAAAGTTGCGGGAGTGAATGGAATCGTCGTATCCCTGGCTGAATCCCTCGCGATAACCCTGGCGGAAGCTGTTCTTATCGCCAAAACTGGCGTGATAGCCGGAGCAGGCATCGCGATATTCGCGGATGTCGTTCAGTTTGCGGTCGGTCCGGCCGACGTGGTAGTCGAGATCGGCAACGTGATATCCCTGCTCGTATCCATGAATAAAGCCGTGCGCAAAAGTTGAGCGCTGATACAAGGCGCTGCCCAGGTCTACGCTGATATGCCGCTCGCCGGCAGCAGAAGGTGGCTGGCCAGCAGAACGTGGCTGGCTGCGCTGCTGGGCGGGCGCCAGAATACACAAAAACGTAGCGAGCAAAAGAAGGGACTGCAAAATCGTTTTCAGCCGGGGCATTGTCTTTACGTACCTCAAATTCTCTTGCATTGAGATGTATGCACCAGAGCTGAAGATGTCAATGTCAAGCGTCAGGATGCGCCCTCGACCGTTTGCGCCTTGCCATCCACAAAGGTGACTCGCAAGGGTTTGCCGGCATTGGCGTAGCGCAGCACGCGTTCGGAGCCTCCGTAGGATTCCAGGGCGCCGACTCCGATGGCAAACTGCACCTGCAGCTCATTCATGCCGGCACGGGCCTCATGACGGTCGATGGCGCTCCAAGTATCCGGAGGCCAGTGCTGGTAAAGCTGGTGAGGGTCCTGGTAATAAAGAAGATCGTCGGCGAAGATCTGGTAGTCGCCATCAACTTCGCGGCCGATGGAGAAGGCATAAGTCTTGCCCTCTTTTTCAAAGACCACCAACAGCTCCTGGCTCAGGCGATGAATGCGTATCTTTGGGTTGGAGTTCGGAACGGTCTGCCACTGCATGCTTTCCGGGGAAGATTGCCGGACCACATCCTTCACCTCGACCCGTTCGATCGGGCCCATGAGGCCGGCCTGGTGATTGAAGTCGGCACGCTTGCCGGCGGCGTTGTAAGGATAGCAGGTGAGCTGGTATCCGCCGCGTATCCACACCGGCTGGCCCACCAACTGCCGCAGTGAAACCAGATCATAGGCGTGGAGCTTGCGTGGAACCACATAATCGTCGGCAGTGAGCTTAATGGATGGCGCATGAGCAGGAAGGCGCGGCGGTTGGCGGCGGCTGTGAAAGATCAGAGCCATGCGAATTCCCGCCACAAGCATGACAATGAAAAGGACAATCTGCACTCGCTTGTGGATTTCACGTGGCATCGTTGGTTTGCGCCTCCGCACAGCCCAATTGATAATTTTACTTAAGGTTAATTCCTATGGCTGCCTAAGATTTTTATTGCATAGCCTGCAGGAACAAACAAACGCATACTCCACTCACCTTAACCCTAATCCGATGGAGTTCGTCGGAGCTTGCTGCGCGAAAATCCTGGGGGAAATGGTGCAGTAAAGCTCATACGATTTCAATTGGTACCACCTACCTCGCTGATTAAACGGTCTGCGAGGTAGTTGTGTTTTTTTAGGGTAGAGACGCAGCAAGCTACGTCTCTACCAGACAGTTTGGCGCGTTTCACAATCCCTCAGCGCTCCCTGCTAAACTATCTGCATGGCGGTTACGCAAGACGACGTCTTCACGGCTTTAAAGGATTGTTACGATCCTGAGATTCCGGTCAACATCGTTGATCTGGGATTGATTTATGAAATCCGGGTCACGCCTCCTCAGCCCGCGGGCACGCAGGACGTGGAAGTTGTTATGACCATGACTTCGCCGGGGTGTCCTTCGCACGTTATGATTGGAGACCAGGTGAAAGACAGGGTCCACAAGATGCCTGGAGTGAGAGACGTGAAAGTTGAAGTCGTATGGATGCCACCCTGGACCCCGGAGCGGTTGAGCGCCGCCGCCAAAAAACAGCTTGGGATCGAATAGGACCCTGCGGGGCGCCGGCTATCTCTGGGGCATGACTTCACGCCAGTCGCCCCGTCTGATCTGCTCCCCGATGCGGGACATGACGGCAACGATCTGATTGCCCTTCTCCAGATAGTAGGGAGCATTGCGCCATAGCGCTTCCACCTTCTCGGGATACTCGGCCGCCAGAGCAACCGCGCCAACTGTGGCGAAGGCAATGCCGGCCCCGCGGCGTCCTGTAAGCAGGAAGAATGTGCCCGCCCCGAGCGACCCGAAAATCAGTGCGCGTTTCCAGTTTTGCATTTGGTCCTCTTTCTAAGGGCTCCGCAACGCTTCGCTGCTGCGCCCTCGCGAAAAGTTCGCGCTACTCGGCGCTCGCTTTTCGCCCACCCAAGTATCGAACTGCGTGCGCAAGCCGGAAGCGCCGGCCCCTTTTCCGAACTTGCTGTTAGAGCCGAGTAGCAGGTCTATAGTTGCCTACCCTTTAGATTGCTATCCGCAACGATCATAACTTCAAATTCAGTTTTCATGGGAGAAGACGTGCCAGCCTTGGTTGCGTCGGGTGAAGATTGCTAGTATGGTATGCAGTTTCCGGACGTATCAATCACATCCGGCGCTGCTCTCCGGGGGGCTATGGGCTCAGCGCTGGAAACCCATGCAGGCCTTGAAAGTAGCATCCAAAAGTGGTTCCAATACCGTACTTAGAAAGGAAGCACCGTAGGCGTGCAGAATGCGGACTCACAAGAGGTTGGGAAAGACGCGGCGCTGGTCCACCGGCTTCGCGCCCGCGACGAGGGTGCCATGGAGCAACTCTATGACCACTATTCCGGCATTGTGTATTCGGTGGCGCTGCGCGTTTTGAATGATACCGGAGCAGCGGAAGATGTTTTGCAGGAAGTTTTTCTGCAACTGTGGCGAAACCCCAATGTCTTCGACTCCAGCCGCGGCAGCCTGGGGGCATGGCTCGCCGTCATCGCCCGCAACCGCGCGATCGATGCCCTGCGCAAACGCCGCCCTGAGACCGAAGTGGAGAACGTAGTGCTCTCGGTGAATTGCGACCTGGAAAACGAAACCGGCCGCAAGATTTCCATTGAGAAGGCGCGAGCCGCGCTGGCCAAAATCCCCCCGGAACAGCGTAAGGCGCTGGAGCTGGCTTTTTTTCAGGGACTGACGCATACAGAGATTGCCGCGAAAACCGGTGAGCCGCTGGGCACCATCAAAACCCGCATTCGGACGGCGCTGATGGCGTTAAGAAAGGCAATGGCGGAGAAACAGGTTTAAGACTTTAGCAGGGCAAGCCAGGCAAACGGAAAAAATGACGGAGAACGTTCAACCCGGGCACGAGCAGTACGCAGAAGATCTGGCGCTTTACGCCGTAGGCGCGCTGGAAGCGGGCTCGTGCGCGCAACTCGAGCAGCACCTGAAGCAATGCCCTGCCTGCCTGCGCGAGTTGGAAGCTATGCGCGGAGATGCGGCCTTGCTGGCGCTCGCGGTTTCAGGCCCTGCGCCTCCGCAGCGTTCGCGCCAGCGCCTGCTCTCGGCGATTGCCGCCGGCAAAGAACAACAGCCCGAATCTTTGCGTGCGTTTGCCGTGCGCCGTCCCTGGTGGAGCTTTGCCCCGGTCTTTGCTTCCCTTCTGCTGGCTATCTTTGCAATTCTGTTGTTGCGCGAGAATGCCAGCCTGAGGCGAACGAACGAGCAGCTCGCCGCACAGATCATCCAATCGGATAAGGAAAACCATCACGCCCGCGAGGTTCTGGCTTTAATCACTGCCAAAGACGCAATGCACATTTCCCTGGTTTCAGCGAAAACCCCGCCCGCTCCCCACATTAAGGCCATTTATCAACCGAGTACCGGACGACTGGTGTTGATGGCCAGCAACCTCAACCCATTACCCGCACATATGACCTATGAGTTGTGGCTGATTCCTAAAAAGGGAACACCCATGCCCTGCGGAACTTTCAAGCCCGATGCCCATGGCATGGCCATGATGATGCCTGAAAATCCGGAGATTCCCGCCTGGACAGAGTTCAAGGAGTTTGCCGTGACCATGGAACCCGAGGGCGGCTCGGCAGCGCCGACTTCCGACGTCCTGCTGAGGGGATCGTAACGATAGAGCTTGTTGAACACTCGGATACAAACATATTTAAGAAGTTCTCAGGTAGAATTGAGGATGCCAACGGTTGCGCGCCCGTAGCTCAGCTGGATAGAGCGAACGCCTCCGGAGCGTTAGGTCGGGAGTTCGAACCTCTCCGGGCGCGCCAGAAACTCTTGACCTCCACATTTCAGCATTCCGTCATCTCGCCAAATCGCGCTGAATCCATCACGTAGGATAAGCCAACTGACACCGTGATTCCCTGAATTGATACATGCAAGAAATGGGCTGCCCACAATAAAACCATTTCCTGCTTTGTATGCTCCGAGTGTGCTGGCGTTTGGCATAGAATAGGCCGGTATTTATTTCAAATCCGCAACGGTTGCCAGGCATCAAGTGCGGTCGGACCATTGCAGCGCGGCGAAAAATACAGAGCAAGGCAACCTCGAAGATGAAGTAGATGGATGACAAACAAGCACAGGCGAAGCATGGATTAGCGATTCCTGCTTCTGACACCCTGGATTCGAATCAAAGTAGAGCGCAACTGGGGGAACTCGTCCGCCGAGTGGCGGAGAACGCTCCCCTCAACAAGGCTCCCCGTTCGCGGGTTTTGTTCGAGTACCTTTGTGCGCACGCCCTCAACCATCCCGATGTTCCCCTAGGCGAGCAGCAGATCGGGATTGAAGTCTTTGGCCGCGAACCCGGATATTCCAACGAGGATACAATCGTTCGCGTCCAGGTTTCACAGCTTCGCAGGCGGCTCAAAGAATATTTCCTGGCGGCTGGCGAAGACGAGCCCGTCACTATTGAGATTCCCCCGGGCCACTATGTTCCGCGATTCATCCAGCGGGAAACAAAACTGATGCTGGCTCAGAACGCGGTAAGTCCGGCTGTCATCGCGTCGCCGGGTGTGCAGCCGCTTCGGCCGCGACACCGGCGTTGGGCCATGGCAGTAATCCTGATCGTGGCCTTCGCCGTCGGAGCAGGTCTGGCAACCGCTTGGTACACGGTACATCGTCGGGCAGCGCCGGCATCGGTCGTACAGCCCTACCTTAAAGCCTTTTGGAGCCAATTTTTCGCGAATGGAGAGACGGCAGAGATCGTCCCTCCCGATTTGGGCGCTCTGGTCACGGCCAATATAACGGGGCACGGAATTAACTTGAAGGACTATGTCGGCCGAATTTATACAGATGAAATACTGACTCCGGTGATGCGTTCCCCCAAGGCCCAGGCGTACGTCAGTGGAGGGCTCGAAAGGGGCGCTATTCCACTCGACCAATTGGGTCTTCTGGAAGAGCTGTGGACCACGCTCACCCGTCTGGGCTATTCAGCTACTACCATCTCACCCCGCGGCTTCGATATCAGGACACCGCTTTCGCGCAACCTCATTCTGCTGGGACACAGCCGCGCCATTCCGGGAGAGGCTCCTCTGGTTGATACACTGAACTTCCAGTTCCGCTATGACGACAAACAGCGCCATGGCATGATCGTCAATGTTGCGCCTCAGCCGGGCGAGCAGCCGGTTTACGTCTATGGCTCTTCGCGAGGGCCAAGCTATGCCGTTCTTGCTTTTGTGAGGTCAGCAACCAGCCAGAATAACGTGCTTGTCATGTATGCAGCCAATATGGGTTCAACCTCCGGCGCTCTCGACTTAGTCACCAAAGAGACCGAGATGGAACGCCTCTATCAGCTCCTGCACGTGCGGCCAGGCGACCCACTTCCATCCTTCGAGGTTCTCCTGGAATCCGAGCCGGGAACGACCGGATATCAGATTATCGCTACTCGTATCCATCCACGTTAGCTAAGTCCAGCCTAATCAGCCGGCTGTCTACGCGATTCACAGTGAATCACAGTAAGTTACTTGCCAAGGCTGGCCTGTGCCCTCATCATTGTTGCGGTTTGAAAACGTTTACATAAAACCACAGGCGAGCTGCTCCGAATTGCTTTGCCGAAGAAAAGAAAGAACCGCAAATAGCAACTTTCAAAGTGAATTACGGGGGAGTTTATGAAAATCAAGCAGTTCTACATTCTTGCGGTCATTCTGGCCGTTTGTTCCTTACACAGTAATTTTGTCCTGGCTCAGAGCTCCAGCAGTGATATTGCGGGACGCGTGCTCGATTCCAGCGGCAATGTCATTCCCAATGCGGAGGTGACGCTCACCAACCAGCAAACGGGAGACACACGGACCGTGAAAACAGGGCCCACAGGCGATTTTATCTTTGCGACGCTTCAGCCAGGTACCTACTCGGTGCGGGTCAATGCCTCGGGATTCAAGGAACTGGAAAAGAGAGACCTGAGATTAAGCTCCTCGGAGCGGCTCTCGGCTGGCGATCTACGCCTTGAATTGGGCACAGTCAAAGAAACCGTTACGGTAGAGGCCAATGCCACTCCGGTGCAGGTCAACAGCGGCGAACGCTCCGCCCTCCTCGATTCCACCCAGGTGGAAAACCTAATGTCGCGCGGCCGCGACATCATGGCCCTTCTCACGGTTCTGCCGGGCGTTGTGCAAGATGATGAAGGTTCCCAAGCGCTGGGGGCATTTACTGCACCTGCCGCCGTTTCGGGCACCCGCGGCGACTATAGCGGCATGAATATGGATGGCATCTCTGGAAATCTGCGTGGCGGCAAGAACCTGGATACCCCACTCAATATGGATGCCATCTCTGAAGTCAAGGTGTTGCAGAACAGCTATCAGGCGGAGTTTGGCAAGGGCTCTGGCGCTATTATCAATGTGGTCTCCAAGGGTGGTGGGCGTGACTTCCACGGCGCGGCCTACAGTTACATTCGCAACGAAGCCTTTAATGCAAGAAACTGGTTTGATTTCCAATTGGCCCAATGTCCTGGAGGTGGTAAGAGCAATTGCGACCCGAGCACGAAAGTTTTACCGCCGAAAAATAGATATCGTTACGAGACTTTTGGCTGGAACGTCGGTGGGCCGATTTACATTCCCGGTCATTTCAATACCAATCGCGACAAGGCGTTTTTCTTCTACTCGCAGGAAATCCTGAAAAATGTAGCGCCCAATAGCATTCGTCAATTTACCTTTCCTACGCAAGCCGAACGTCAGGGCGATTTCACGCAGACCTGGAATGGCGCGAGCAATGGCATTCCCAAGCCGTTATTTTTAGCTGACCCTCTCCTGATTGCGCAAGGCAAGACTTGCAAGAAGTTTAACGATGCCGGCTGTTTCCAGAATACGGCCACAACCACTGGCGCGGTCATTCCCGCCAACCGGCTTGACCCCAACTTCCTGACCATCCTGAGAATGTATCCGATGCCGATGTTCAACTCAACTTTTCAAGCGGTCAACGGCTACAACTACCAGATTGAAGACTCGCAAGACCGGCCCGTGGATCAGGAAATTGTGCGCTTGGACTACAACTTCAGCAACAATCTGAAGGCCTTTATCCGCGGCATGGATATGATTTCCCACGACCGGGGCGTGAAAGCCTCCACCAACAATAATCTGTGGGACCTTGACGGTGCTGATGACATCATCACCGGTCCTAACGTAGGTGGGACCGTGACTTGGATTATCAATCCTTCGCTGGTTAATGAGTTCACCGTGGGTTGGGCGGAAGCGAGCGGGAGTTATGTCCAGACCACCAAGGCCCTGAATGATTTGCAACGAGCGACGGTTGGGTTTAACTATGGAATGATCAATGGCTTTACCAGCAATCCGATGGGAATTCTGCCTGCTGTGAAGTTTGGCGTCAGCGACTCGCCTGACATTAAGTATGATATGCGCTACCCGTCAAGTGGCCATGCCTATAGCTATACAGTGACCGAGGGCATCAGTAAGCTCTGGGGTGCTCACCAGTTCAAGGCGGGCCTTCAAGCAGAGCGGGCGACCTACTGGCAGTTACACACCGGCAGCGCCGCCTTTCCGGGCAGCTTCGACTTCTCGGGCGGCACCAACAACAGCGGAAACGGTTTCGCCAATGCTTTGCTGGGAAATTTTAATACCTATTCCGAACCTAACGAGAGGGTCAACTATGCACCGGTCACTCCGATTCTCGAGTGGTATGTGCAGGACACCTGGAAGGCGCTGCCTCGCCTGACGCTCGACATCGGGGTTCGTTTTACCGCCGGTTTCCCTCAAATACCTCGGGAGCACCTGGCGGCCACCCTGAACCAATCTCTGTACAATCGCGCAACGGCGCCGCAGTTATTTCAAGACTACACAATTACCAAGGCCAACAATAATGCTGGAACATGCAAGAACGCGAAGCCGGGGCAGTCTGCCTTTAACCCTATTACGAACTCGGCATGTGATGCGAATGGAAACGCTTTGCCGATAGTCCTGATTGGGAATTTTGTTCCTCCCGGATATGGGCCCAATCCAGACGGAATGGTCATCTCCGGCATCAATGGATATCCCAACGGATTGGTTGATTTTGAAGGTATCTTCGTCGCTCCTCGCTTCGGCTTTGCCTATGATGTGTTCGGCGATGGGAAGACGGCGCTGCGGGGTGGATTTGGAGTGAACTACAATCCACGGCAAGGGGCTGGCATTCTGGGAGACCTCGATACGAACCCGCCCCTGATTGAAAGCTTCCAGGAATTCAACGGTAGTACATGGAGCGGGAGTGGTACATCTCCCGTATTTAACGGCGCCTTTCTGACCCAGGGGAGTTTCGGAGCCCCAGCCGGTCTCAGCCGCATCCTGCTGCGGAACAGCACCCAGCCCGTGGCTTACAACGGTAGCATTAGTATTCAGCGTGAGATTGGATATGGCACGGTTGTGGATGTCGGCTATGTAGGCAGCTTCGGCCGCCACATGGGGCAACTCACCGATCTCAACATGGTGCCCTACGGCGTCCGCTATAGCCTGATTGATTTCAATAACCCAAAGAACAGTCCTGCAAGTCCTGTTTTTCTGAGTGATAACGCCATACGATATGCCGGCTGCTGTTATGCATCCACCAGCTTGAGATCTCCACTTTTGACTCGCGCCATCACTCCCACTCGTCCTAGTTCTTGCTGGCTCATCTGTGTCCTTCCCAACCAGACCCC
>Ga0209166_10003623_pt1 | contig 11049 bp, 8 predicted proteins | sample Coa_R1_3_FD_187151 | JGI IMG/M metagenome (GOLD analysis project Ga0209166, IMG submission 187151) | Surface soil microbial communities from Centralia Pennsylvania, which are recovering from an underground coalmine fire - Coalmine... | ecosystem: Environmental > Terrestrial > Soil > Unclassified... | reverse complement strand
TTCTTTGGAGACGCTGTAATTGCGGTTCAGCTCAGCCATCTGTTGTTCCACTACGGGAACCGCGTCGACCTTGCCGCGATACGCGTTCATCTGCTGGCCCAGCCGCGCCTGTTCATCGTTCACACGTTTGGTCTCACGGTCCAGCAACTGCAATCTCACGGCGACCGCATTGTTGTCCTGGGCTGAGGCGGTGATCGGAGGATCGGGCGGCAGCACTTTCAGGCGATCTTCCACGCGCTGCAGCCGCGCGGCCATTTCCACGACCTCAGGATGCTGGCTGGTATAACGATTTTGCAGATCCTGAAGCTGCGTCTTCAACTGCTGACGCTGCGCTTCGAGCTTAGCCCGTTCCGTGATCGGCGGCGCGGCCTTGACCACGCCGGAGCCTGTGTTCTCAAGCCCGCGTGACAGCAGAGTGCGCTCGACTTCCAGGCGGTTCAGCGCTTCAACGTTGGCCTGGAACTGCGTCTGCAACTGTGAGAGGGCCTGCAAGTTGGCCGATTGCTGTTCCGGCATCTCGCCCAGATGGCGCATCTTGAAAGCGCTGACCTTGGCTTCCTGCTCTTCCAGGTTCTGTTTTGCGTCCTTCAGCTGCGCGTCCAGGAATTCGGTTGTGTCCTGCGCCTGCTGCTCGCGGTTCTTGTTGTTCCAGTCGATGAAGCTCGCAGCCAGCTGGTTGGCGACTTTGGCCACGGTGTCGCGGTGGCTGCCTTCATATTCGATGGTGAAGGCGCTCAGCCCCGCGGCCGAGCCCTGCTTAACCGTGATGGTAATGTCCTTGCGCATAAGCTCGATCAGCTCTTCGCGCGAGACCTGCCCGCGCAGCTCAGGATAGAGCTGCATATCGTCGATGATCTGCTGCAGCCGCGTCACGCTCAGCACCTGTTGCGAAATGGTGCTCAGGCGCTGCCCCGGATCGGAGTTCACGGTCGGGCTCACGTACTTTTCCGGCACCTTCTGCGGATCCACGAGGATGGTCGTAGTCGCCTTGTAGTGGTTCGGCAGAAGCAGGACAAACGTTGCTCCCGCCAGGAAGAATACGACCGTCCCCAGGAAGATCCATCCCCGATAGTGTCGCACCGTGCTCCACAGTGCCAGCAACTGGTCCGAGGCTCCGCTGTTGTGTGTGTTGCTCATTGTTCCTCTCTGTTTTACCGCCAACGAAGTGGCGCGGGATACCACTCAACCCCGGCGTAGGCATAGCTGAGATTGCCGCTCACCAGGTTGCCGCCTGTTCCCGTGAAGTAGCGGTAACCACCGACGAGTCCCAGCGTGTCCAGAATCTTGAACCGCGCCCGCGGAGCAACAAACCAGCCGTGATAGGAGGGAACAATCGTCGTGATCGGCTCGCCACGCAGATAGCCAGCGTCGGTCGAGAACGTAAGGCGCTGGATCTGGGTCGAGAATCCGACCGCCGCAGTGTCTTCCCAGCGGCTGTTTATTCTAGCCACGGTTGTGAACTGGCGGTACACGGAGCCATAAACACGGGTGCGATAGCCGAGGCTTTTCACCAGGCTTGCGCTAAAGGTCGCCGAGACCGGCGAACCACAGGTATCAGTTGTCCACTGCGGTCCACCAGCGATATCGAATACCAGGGAGTGGCTCATTTTGAAGCCGAGCCCCACGCCGACGCCGTAGCTGTTGCACTTGGGTCCGTTCAGCAATGTCTCGCCCTGCGCATAGCTGCGCAGATCGATTCGCTGAGTCAAAGAGCGTGTGTATTCCCCTTTGGCGCCAACGCCGTTGGCATGCGTGCCGGCGCTGCCAGTCGTCGGGTCGCCTTCAATCCCGGTGTAGGTATGAAACGCAGTCAGCGCGATGCGGTCGCGGCGGCTCTTCAGCCAGCCGAGGCCGATCCGGTTTTCCCAGAAAGCCGCGTTGGCGGCCCGCAGCAAAATTGCGTTGGATGTGGCGTCCGCGATCGGCGTGGCTTGCACAACCAGAAAGCTCAACGGTCCCTGCAACCGCGCCGCTTCTGATCCGTAGCTGGCGCTGGAAGATGCGCTCCAGACCCAGCGTTCATTAAATGCGCCCATCGCGCTGAACGTGAGCGAGTGGTACGCCTGCGGATCGCCATTCAGCGTATCGTTCGGGTTGATCACGCCCTGGTATTGCAGCAGGTAGCGCCCTGTCTTGGTCGGCGTGAAAAACGCAAGGTACGGCTGAATCGAGGTGGAGACAGCGTCAGTGGTGGTCCCTGGCGCAAGGCCGGTCAGATCGTTCCGGTAAGCCGAGGTAACCGTCCCGCCATAGAAAAACTGGTAACGGTAATCATTGCGCGCCGCGATCATGGGCGGCTGCGCCCCTTCCGCATACTCGCCGTTGTAGGCTTCCTGGTAGCTGCGCGGCTGCGGATACAGGCTGATCAGCGCTCCGGTTCCCAGAGAAACCGTGTAAGCGCCGTTCGTATCGGCATACCACGGCGCGTCGGGCGCCTTCTCAGTCTCCTCTTTCTTGACCTCCGCCTTTTTGCTGTCGGACTGCCTGGTTGTATCCGATTGGGCAGTCTCCTGCTTGCTGGTGTCCGGTTGAGCAGCCTCCTGCTTGTTCGGCTCCGACTGGCTATCCGCGGGCGTGGACTGCGCCCATGACGCAGGGACCGCCAGCAACAGCATCAGCACCGCCGAGAGAATGAACCGGGTCTTATTGATCATGTTGATCATGTTAATTTTCTTCATGGCACCACCACCGTATCTCCTGGTTGCAAAGCAACGTTTTGTTCAGTCTTGTTTCCCTTGATCACTTCCTTGTACTGAAACTTCATGCGCGTGAGCTTTCCGTTTTCCGTGCGCAGGACCACGATGCTGTCGCGCTTGGCAAACGGCGTGAAGCCGCCGGCCTGGGCAATCAACTGGAGCACGCTGGTCTGCGCGTTCAGCGAGTAGCTCCCGGGCCGCAGCACCTCGCCCGTAATGAACGCCTTCTTGCTGCGAATGTCCGTGACCGTGACCGTGACCTGCGGATTGTTGATGAAGCTCTTCAGCTTCTCCGCGATCAGCTCCTGGATCTGGATCGGCGTCATGCCGCTGACCCTGACTTCATTAATCAGGGGCAGCGAAATGTTGCCGTCGGTCCGGACCACCACGGTCTGCGAAAGCTCCTGCTCCTTCCACACGTTCACATGCAGCACATCCGATTCGCCCACTACGTATCCGGGCGGCACATTCACCGCGGGTGGAGCATTATCAGCAGTCTTGTCCGGAGCTTTGGCTGTATCCGCCGGCTTCGGATTCTCCGTCGTCTCCGCCGGCTTCAGGTTGGCAGCCTGCGTCTGCGCGGCCAGGCCGGCCACCGTCATCCAGCAGAACAGCGCCACAGTGGAGATGAATTTTTTATAAGAACGCATTTCGTAACTCCTGTTTAGAAAAACCGTTGCTGCTACTTGGCCCCTTTGCCAAGCAAAATGACCTTCACCGTCTCAAAAATGACGGCCAGGTCCAGCGAGATGGAAAGATGCTTGATATAAAAGAGGTCCAACTCCAGCTTCCTCTTTGCGTCTTCCATGGTCGAGCCGTACTGATACTTGATCTGCGCCCACCCGGTAAGCCCGGGACGCACGCTGTGCCGCTGCGGGAAGAAATCCAGGCTCCCTTCCAGCAGTTCGCAGAAGTAAGGCTGCTCCGGCCGCGGACCCACCAGGCTCATATGGCCCTTGAGGATGTTGAAGAACTGCGGCAGCTCATCCAACCGGTACTTGCGAATGAATGCGCCGACGTGCGTGATGCGGTTGTCATTGTCCGCAGCCCAGCTCGGGCCGCCTTTTTCCGCGTCCTGGCGCATGGAGCGAAACTTGTAGATCTCAAACTGGTCGCCGTGCAGGCCGACTCGCTTCTGGCGGAACAGCACCGGCCGCCCGCTTTCGATCAAGATGGCCAGGGCCACCAGCGCCATGACCGGCAGCGTCAGCGCGATCGCAAACAGGGCTGCCGTAACGTCCATGGCCCGCTTGGCAGCGAGCAAAAAGCGGCTTTTGCGGAAGCCGTCAGAGAAAATCAGCCAGCTGGGCGAGAGCTTTTCCAGCGCGATTCGACCGCTGATCTTTTCGAAGACGGTGTGCGCGTCCTCCACCTGGATGCCGGCAAACTTCAGCCGCAACAGCTCGCGGTAGGGCATACGCCCGCGCTGCTCTTTGAGCGAAAGCACCACGCGCTCAATCTGTTTGTCCTTCACCAGCGTTTCCAGGTCGCTGATACCGCCGATGATGCCTGGATTCACCAGCGGCTTGCCGATGTTCTCGCCTTTTTCATCCAGGAAGCCCAGGACCTTCAAGTTGAGTTCCGGCCGCGAGCAGATCTCGCGGGTCAGCGAGATGCCGGCCGGTCCGGTGCCTACCACCAGAAGACGCTCTGGCCGTCCGAGGAAGAAGAAACCCTTGGAGTCGAGCAGGATGCGCCACAAGAAGATGAGGGTCATGATTGTGGGCACGGCCAGCGCCGCGATGCCGCGTCCCAGGCTTATGCCCGGCGCCAGGTAGTAGATCACCGCCAGGCCGATTGAGGCCACGCCCAGCGCCTGCAACAAACCAATCAGCAGGCTGGCCCGCGACTTCATCACCTGCAGGTCATAAAGATCGTTGTAGTAAAGGGCGAACTCACACATGAACACCACCACCATGAAACGGAAGATGGTGTGTCCGCCCGCATATTCAAAGTGCGACGACATAAAGCGCAATGCGGTGGCAAACGCCAGGCCCAGAATGATGAGCAGGGCCTCGCTGCCGAGCAAGACAAGGGTCTTGGTCGGGATTCTTTGTCCGCCGATCTTAAGCATTGCTCACCTTGGCAATCGACATGAGGTGGTCGACGGCGTCACTGCTGTCTTGGCTCGCAAGCGCTTCCGGCTGCGCGGCTGAACCGTTTTCCGCCGGCATCGGGCGCACGGTGGCGCGGTTCGGCGACAAACCGGAATCGCGGATCTTGTACAGCAACGCGCGATAGCTGATCTTGAGCGCCTCTGCGGCGCGGCGGCGGTTCCAGTGGTTGGTTTGCAGGACCTTGAGGATGATCTCGCGCTCCAGCTTCCGCACCGCCTGGTTGGTGATCTTCTTGAGCGGCACCGGGCCTTCCTGCGGGATATCGAGTTCGAAGGCGTTGGCCGCGGGCTCGGCCAGGTCACCGCTGATGCATGCTTCCGTGCCCAGAATGACGTAGCGCTTGATCAGGTTTTCCAGCTGCCGGATGTTCCCCGGCCAGTGATAGGCCTGCAGCAGCCGCATGAGCGAGTTCGAGAGCGACGGCGTGCGGCGGTTGTAAACCATGTTGAAGTGCTCGCGGAAGTACTCCACCAGCTGCGGCACGTCGGCGCTTCTCTCTCGCAGCGAGGGCAGCGTGACATTGACCACGTTGACGCGATAGAAAAGGTCTTCGCGGAAGCTGCCGGCGGCGATCTCCTGCTTGAGATTGCGATTGGTAGCGCAGATCACACGCGCCTCAGATCGCGTATCCTCCTGCGCACCGATGCGGCTGAATTTGCCGTCCTGGAGGACCTGCAGAAGCTTCGATTGCAAACCAAGGCTCAGCTCGCCGATCTCATCCAGGAACAGCGTGCCGCGATCTGCCAGGGCGATCAACCCGGGCTTGGAGGTGTATGCCCCGGTGAATGCGCCCTTTTCATAGCCGAAAAGTTCGCTTTCCAGGAGCTGGTCTGGGATCGCCGGGCAATTCACCTTGACGTACGGGCCTTTGGCCAGCGGCGAGTTCCGGTGGATCAGCTTGGCGATGATCTCTTTGCCCGTCCCGCTGGGTCCCTGGATCAGGACCGGCACGTCGGCCGAGGCAATCATGGAAAGGTCACGCTGGACCTTCTTCATCGCCTCCGAAGTGCCGAATATCACTGACTCCGGGGGGAGGTCAAAATTTTGCTCTACCATTTGTTTCATTCGAGGCTCCGTCTTTTCACAGAACGAGTTGAACCTTGGGGTAACTCCCGTATGTGCATGTACAAAGCCAAAGTAGCGGGATTTCCAGGGAACCTTTGGAGACGGTAAGGCACCATGCGAGCTGGTGTATCTGTATGAAAACAAGATATTAGAATCTCTTACGATTGACGCTCGCCCGTCCCGGCCGGAGAGATGCTGCGCAGGGTGCACAGCACGAATAGGAAAATGTTTTCACACTGAGAACTTCGATTTCCCTCTCAGAAAAGTACCTAAGTAACCGCCAGGGTGGGTCTACAAGCAGGGGTTGGGGACCTTCCAAAGCACTTATCGCCACCGGTCAACCGCGTTCCACCAGACCACCTTGAGCCATTCCTGGAAGGTCGTTTTGGCCCATTCGCGATGTCGCCACCAGCTCGTGCCAAAGATCCGGTCGTCGTGCGCTGCGGCTACCGACCAGTGATATTGCGGGAGACGGTTCGCCAGAACGGAACGGGCGCGCGCCGTGTGCCAGTCACTCGTCACCAACAGCACGCTACGGGCGTGGAGCGGCTCAAGGCACTTGGCGATGTAGCGCGCTTCGGTGACGGTTGAGTCCTCTTCGAATGGGCAGACCTGCACTTTGCTCAACAAGTCGGCCGCATCCTGCTTGAGGAAGTTTTCGGCGTATTCGGCCGGAGAATGGCCGAAATAGCTGGAATCGGATGCGGCGTCGACAAGCAGGCGATCGCCAAAGCCGGCACGGAGCAGCTCCATGCCGCGCCGATAGCGCTGGTCCTGGCTATCGCCCGCCAGCACCACGATCACATCTGATTTTTCCGGATGATCGCGTACCAGCAGCCGCCCGGCAAAGAGAGCGAACAAGAAAAACAGGAGCAGGAAGGCCAGCAGAAAATAAGGCTTCTTGGATCGCTTCCGCGGGCGAAGATAGTCTTCGAACGGTACCCTGGGAGTAGGTTGTGCTGAAGTTTCTGCCACATCTTCAGATATCACCAACCCACAAGAGAACGCAAACGCAGAGGTTCCAGCGCTGTGGTGCATTGGTTTTGAAAAAACATGCAAATGTTTTCAGCCTGAAGTGAACTTTCAGGCGTCTGCCGTCGAGTTAAACATGGCTATTTACTTGATTTAAAAGCGTTTCTCCTGGCCTGGTCGAGAGCATTCCCTCGTCGAATTTGGCATCCAAAATGCGATAAATCAGGCCATTATGAGTACTTTGGAATACGTTTCTACCTCTGATTCCCTCGCAACCCGGCTGGAAGCCCGGACAGCGCGCATTGGCGTGATCGGCCTTGGCTACGTTGGACTGCCGCTGGTGCTGCTCTTCAGCGAACAGAAATTTCGCGTTACCGGGTTTGATATCGACAAGAAAAAAATCAGCACGCTGACGGAAGGCGGCTCCTACATCGTCCGCATTCCAGGAACCGAAATCCAGGCGGCCAAGCGCAACGGCTTCAGCGCGACCTCGGACTATTCGCAGATTTCCAGCATGGACGCCATCGTGATCTGCGTCCCCACGCCGCTCAACGATCACCATGAGCCCGACCTCAGCTTCATTGAAGCGACGGCCGAGTCCATTGCACCGCACCTGCGCCCGGGACAGTTGGTCATCCTTGAGAGCACGACCTATCCCGGAACCACGGAGGAGCTGCTGATCCCGATTCTGGAGAAAAATCCGCTGGGACTGAAGGCTGCGCGGGGCGAGAATGCCGATCCAAAGAACACTTTCTTCGTCGTCTTCTCACCTGAGCGCGAAGATCCGGGCAATGACTCGGTTGCGCGCTGCGATATTCCCAAGGTCGTGGGCGGATTGAATCCGCAGGCCACGGAACTGGGCCGCAAGCTCTATGGAACCATCTTCAACCGCACAGTTCCTGTTTCTACGCCGGCAGCGGCGGAGATGACCAAACTGCTGGAGAATATCTACCGGTGCGTGAACATCGCGCTGGTGAATGAGCTGAAGCTGCTCTCGCTGCGCATGGGCATTGATATCTGGGAGGTGATTGCAGCAGCCTCGACGAAGCCGTTCGGCTTCCAGCCGTTCTATCCTGGCCCGGGGCTCGGCGGGCACTGCATTCCCATCGATCCTTTCTATCTCTCATGGAAGGCCAAGGAGTATGACTTCCATACGCGCTTTATCGAGTTGGCGGGCGAGATCAACCTCAACATGCCGTATCACGTGGTGGCTTCGACTGCCGAGGCGCTCAATCAGCAGCGCAAGAGCCTGAACGGGGCCAAGGTGCTGGTTCTGGGCGTGGCGTACAAGAAGGATATCGACGACCTGCGCGAATCCCCGGCGTTGACCATCATTGAGCTGCTGCAAAAAGAGGGCGCGCAGGTGAGCTACAACGATCCATTCTTCGAGTACGTTGGCCGCGGCCGCAAATATGACCTGCAGATGAAGAACACACCACTCGACAATCTTGGCCAATACGACTGCGTGGTGATCGTCACCGACCACTCTTCGTACGACTACCCGGCGATTGTCGACCAGGCGAATCTGGTCATCGATACGCGGAATGCGACCAAAGGCATCCAAAGCGAGAAGATCGTGCGCTGCTAGTTTTTCTGACGCTAGCTCGTTTCCTCAAGGCTGGCCATCTCGGCCGGCCTCTTTTTTCTCAATTAGTTTGAGCTATTTAAGGAAGCGTTGCAGCCGCCTGCAAACTTGATAGTGGAAATATCTGGTTTTTCACAGACTTCCGTGGCGCAAGCAGGAAAGCATCCGAAAAGCAGAGTACCTGCATCCATTTACCATCGCCCGATTGTTCCCAGGCGCCGGCGATGAGCGGCGCATGATACTTCTGTAACTTTCCGGGCAAAACGGCAAAGGGTATCCTTAAGTCCCATGGCAACACAGGCACGTCTACGTACGGTTCCCCAAGCGGGGCTCCGGTCATCCCAGGAAAGAGCCGTTTTCCGGCGTTGGCAGCGTTACCGGCTCAACATCCCGATCAGGATCATCTACACGCACGAGGGCACCAGCAAAATCGTCAGCGGTCGCGGCAACGATATGAGCGAAGGCGGCGTTCTGGTGTTTGCGGGACTGGAGCTGAAGACCGGCGATGAGGTGTTGATCGAGTTCACTCCGCCATTTTCCGCCGGACCAGTGCGCGCGAAAGGAATTGTGCGGCACCGCCGCGGTTACAACTACGGGGTTGAGTTCGTGCAGGAAACGGCTGAAGAGAAGGAGCAGGCCGAGCGCTTTCGCGGTCTGCTGCGCCTGGCCGCCGGCAACGCCACCCAGTAGCTCCGTTTCAATCACCTATATCATTGGTGCTGCAGTTCGTAGGCGCCCAGGCTGAAGGCCCTGCCTTGCGGACGCACCAGTCCATCTTTGTCGATCACCTGGCCTGAGTTCAGAACCAGGGGATTGTTAGGGAGCACAAAGACGCCGTTGTCGCGCGCAGGACTTCCCTCCCGCAAATGAAAATCTCCGGTACCAGGATTTACAAATTGCGGATCGGCCACAAAATTATTCATCAGCTGCCCGGGCGCGGACTCCAGGCCAAACCACAGGTTGTGCTCTCCGGTGATCTGGGAAATTGCTCCGTCAAGATAGAACTCTCCCGGAAGCTGGTAAACGATGTTATTGCGCAGGCGCATCTGTAGCGACGTTGTCCCCTCGCCGACGCTGAACGCGCCACGCGAGCCCTCGGTGTTGCGCGAATTGTCCGCGCCGCAGTCGTACAAAGTGTTGTTGAAGACCTCTACGGTTCCGCTGCCCTGGCGCCCGTGGTTGGTGGCTCCCGCAACATAAATGCAGGAGAAGGCGCCGCCGCCCTCCACCGGATCGCGCACACCGACGTGATAAATCACGTTGTTGTAAGCCTCCACCGGCCCCTGCGACGGATCGATCGTCGCAAAGTTAATGGCATTGCAGTTGGCGCCGTGAATCAGGTTGTCATGGACGTGAAGGTCATACTGGTCCAGGCCCGTCTGATCGCCGGAGCCGCAGCCCGGCCGGCACAGCGGCGACGAATGAAACTGAATGGCGCGGCAGGCGTAGTTGTCGTGAATATGGTTCCAGCCCACATCGATGTGGTTGGAGTCAGTGCTGAAATAAACCGCGTGATAGAACTTGGTGGTCGCCGGGCCCGCGCCGGCATTGTGCACCTCATTGCCGTAAAACTTGATGCGGGTCGCCTGGCTCATCTCAACGCAGCCGACCTGGCCATCGGCGCCGGGGCATTCGATTTCGTTCCCTACGATCTTCCATCCTGTGCCGCTGATATCAAGCGCCTGCCTGCCGCCGATGATGTGCAGCTGCGAAATCACCCAGTAATCTTCGCGCGCGCGGATGTTGGGCGTGCGAATCCCGTACTCCAGCCCGCGCGCCACGCCGATGGTCACGTTCGCTCCCGGATACGCCACCAGCGCTTTCGGCGCCTGCGGCTTGCCGGAATTGTTGCCGCCATCGTGGTCCATACTTAGATAGGCCGAGAAATTATCCTGCTTGCTTTGCGTAACGCCGTTTTCAATATAGGTCACGTCGCCCGCGGACATCGTGTCTTTGGCGTTGGTGATCGACTTCCACGGCTTGGCCAGCGTGCCCCGGCTCCAGTCACTGCCCTTGGCGGCGACAAAGTAGATCTTCCCTTTGCGCACCGTAAAGGGCAGGCCGTTCGAGCTGAAGCGGCGATTCCGCGGCCCATTCACCTGCACAACCATGTCGCCGCTCCGGGCCGCGCGCCCGATCTGGAAGCTGATTTTGCTGTCCGTCCAGATTGGGTAATCCGCCACTCCCACGCCGCCGACCGTCACCCTGGAACGGCCGCGCTCCGCGCCAAAGTTCTTTCCCCAGATCGTCACCCACACTCCGTTGTTGTTCTTGCCGCCGTTGTTGGGGCCGCTCTCAAGGTCGGAATAGAAGATGCGCGGCGGCGCTTGCGCCGAGAGCGCAGGCGGAGCTATGGCGAGGAACAGGAATAAGAATAAAGATGACTTCATGAAGCTCTTATTTAATCATCAGACGGCTTTCTGGTGTGAGTTACCACAGATTCCCACCAACTTGCTCAGCTCCAGCACCTCCAGCGGACACTCCGGCCAGTTGTGCTTCCAGCAGACGATCAGATCACACCCTTTCTTCGGGTGGCGATGACGGCGGTAATTGCGGCTTTCATATTCAAATTCAATGAAGATGCGCTGCCAGCGGTACCTGTCGATGCGGCGCA
>Ga0209166_10003622_pt1 | contig 11050 bp, 9 predicted proteins | sample Coa_R1_3_FD_187151 | JGI IMG/M metagenome (GOLD analysis project Ga0209166, IMG submission 187151) | Surface soil microbial communities from Centralia Pennsylvania, which are recovering from an underground coalmine fire - Coalmine... | ecosystem: Environmental > Terrestrial > Soil > Unclassified... | reverse complement strand
GCAAAAAACGTGGGCAAGAACAGGAAGAACAGAAAAGCAATGGCCCCCACCGTCCAGCCGCGAAAGACACCGCGACGCCAATCCACCCGGCCCAGGAGACCGCTCTTTAAAGGCATCTGCATCTGCGTTTCCTTTCCCTTCCTGGTGAGTAGCTTTTAGACTTTTTCAGGCGCTGATCGGCCCAGGAAGCCCGCGGGGCGGAAGACCAACACCAGCACCAGCGCAGCAAAGACCGCCGCATCTGCCCATGCCTCGCCATTCTTAATATAGGTAATCACAAGAGCTTCGACCAGGCCAATAAACAAGCCACCCAGCATGGCGCCGTAGATATTCCCGATGCCACCGACAACGGCAGCCGTAAACGCCGTCAAACCCACTTTGAAGCCTGTAAAGTAATAGGCGCTCAACGTCGCCATCGCGTACACGACGCTGGCTGCTCCGGCCAGCGCCCCTCCCAGGATGAAGGTGATGATGATAATCCGATCAATATTGACCCCCATCAGCGAGGCGGCCTCGCGGTCCTGGGAAACCGAGCGCATCGCCCGGCCTACGCGCGTGCGGTTGATAAACGTCGCCAACCCATAGCTCAGGGCTGCTGCGAGGGCGATAGTAAACAGATCGAGGAATTTGACCGTGACACCAAAAATCGTTACTCCCTGGTTGGGGAAGAGGTTGGGGACGATGACGGTTGAGGGACCGATGAGGAAGAGCGCCACATTCTCCAGGATGAACGAGGCGCCAATTGCAGAGATCAAAGGGGCCAGACGGGGCGCATTGCGCAGCGGTTTATAAGCTACGCGCTCGACGATAATCGCAATCAGCGCGCAGATCACCATGCACAAGAGCATCAGCCCGAAGACCAACCCCATTAGCTCAGCCACATTATTGACCGCGCCATCGATATTCAACCACCCAATCACATAGAAGCAGACCACTGTGCCCCACATGAACACGTCGCCGTGAGCAAAGTTAATCAACTCGATGATGCCGTATACCAGCGTGTATCCAATAGCGATCAGCGCGTAGACTGCCCCGGTGGTGACGCCCAGTTCAATAACCTGGAGGAACCTTGTGAGTCCATTGACGCTATCAGCAAGGATCATAGGTTGACACTCCCTTATTATGGAGAGTTTCTTGTCCTGTTCCCTCAGCATCCGCCATGCTTGATGCGCCAGCGGGAGAGCAGGCGATGATAGATACCTGCTCTCCCGCTGGCGCCTAAGCCGTAACCAGGGGCAAAGGGAAGACTACGTGGCTAGGCCGAGACAGATTTCACAAACTGCCACTTGCCGTTGACCACTTCGTAGATGCTGAACACCTTGTTGCCGGCGTTATCGCCATTCTGGTCAAAGGTGATATGGCCGGTCACGCCGGTATAGTCAATGTGCGCAATCGCGTTCAGGACGGTCGCGCGCGTCGGCTGCGTCCCCGCCGCGATGAGGCTCTTGATCGCGTTGATCTCAATCATCGCCGCATCGAAGGAATTCGCGCTATAGGGGCCGGGATCGGCATTGAACTGGGCCTTATAGTCGCTGACGAACTTCGACTGCACGCCGGCGGTAAAGGTGGACAGGTCCGGCGCCGCGACGGTGCCGTGCGTATTGTTCGCGCCAGCGCCCGCCTGCGTCAAGAAAGCGGAGTCCTCGGCAATGCCATCGCCGCCGACCATCGCGCCGGTGAAGCCGGCCTGGACGAGCTGGGCCTTCAGCAAGCCGCCACCCTCGGAGGTCACACCACCATAGAAGACCGCATCCGGCTTCGCCGCCACAATCTTGGCGACCAGCGCGGGCAGTTGCGAGGTCGTCTTCGAAGAAATCTCGTCGCGGCCAAGGTCGGTGCCACTGCGCGACTTGAATTCCTGCTCGAAGAAGTCGGCCAGGCCCTTGCCATACGGCTCAGTGTCATCGACGACATAGACGCTCTTGGCGTTGAGCGTGTCGATCATGTAATCGGCGTCCACTTTGCCCTGGACCACGTCGTTGGCCGGGATGCGGAAGTAGACGTTCGGGCTACCTGATGGATGCAGGCTCGCGTAGTTGAAGCCATACTGCGTGGCATACTGGGAAAGCGTCAGGCCAGGGTTGGTGTTGGCCGGGCTAATCATCGCCAGGCCAGCCTTCGCCGCGACCGGGATCTCGGCGCCAGCAACGCCGCTGTTGAAGGGGCCGACAAAGGCCAGGATGCAGTTCGTCGTCACCATCTGCTGGACGTTTTGCGCGCCGGTAGGCCCATCGTGCAGGCCCGTCTGTGGGGAGACATCGTTAAAGTTACGCACTTGCAGTTTGAAACCATCCGGCAGGCTCGCATTCTGCATGACCGCCAAATCCACCCCGTTCTCGGCTGGTTGGCCCTCGCTGCCATCCGTGCCGGTGGTGGGAAGTTCCGTGCCAATACAGATCGTGCCAGGCTTCAGGTTACTGCTGCCGCCACCACCGCCGCCGGTGCTGCCAGAGCCGCACGCTGCCAAGACAGCGACGAGGCTCACAACACCCAGGGTGTAGAAAACGCTTCGGTACCAGTTCCGCATGAAACTGCTGCCCTCCTCAAAAGAAAATGTACTAAGGACTCCGCCCTGCTCAAGACCAATGCGGGCAAGCATCCCCTGAGCGCACGCGGCACAGCAACCATCTGGCCGCGCTGCCCCAGAGCAACGCTGCTTGTCGGCAGATAAACGTGCCAACAAACCCGCATATCTATACTACGTCTTGGGCATTCACAAAACTCACATTCTCACGACAGATTCTCGCTGCTTGTCCTTCTCCCGCCCAACCATAGGGTAGGCGACACCATTTGGAGCATCATGCGTGAAATAGTCAGGAGAAGCGGCCAACTACCTTCTGTTGGCGGGGATTATAAGGTGAAGCCATACTGACTGTCAAGCCCCTTGCAACCAATTTTGCGGAGCAACGTTTTCTGCTCAGGTGTACAATATACCTCAGGCTAACTCTGCGGCGCGCGCGCGCGCAGCAATGACCATCCTCCGGCCAGATACTCCACTGCGGAAAAGATGGTCCAGATGACCGCCAGCAGCATGATCACATCCGAGACAATCAGCAGATACCCGGCGCCATTGCCGATAGAGAAGGCCAGACCAGAGGAGGAGGCGCCCCAGGGAAACATGGCATGAGCAGCCAGACCTTTCGCCAGTAAGAGACCAGCCAATCCAAACATCGTGATCGCCGTCTTCTGCTTACCCCAGCGCCCCGCCGGAATCACAATCCCTTCTGAGGCGGCCAGCGCGCGCAAACCAGACACGATAAATTCACGGCTCACAATAATCACGACTAGCCAGGCAGGCAAGACGCTCACCTGCACCAGCGCGATCAACAAAGCGCTGACATAGACCTTATCTGCTGTCAGGTCCAGAAAGACTCCCAGGTGCGAGACGAGCTTATAACGCCGCGCCAGGCGACCATCCAGAAAATCAGAGACTGCGCCCAGCACAAAGAGTCCCAGCGCCACCAGATAGGCCCAGGGCACATCAAGCAAGACCAGCACCACCAGCGGCACAGTGGTCAGCAAACGCCCTATACTGAGGAGATTCGGTACTTCGCGCACAAGGCAACTCCTCACATGTAGTAGGAAAAAAGCGGGCGCCCGACCACCCTGCTCAGAGGCAGAAGTTGTGCGCCGCACAAGAGCCAGGAGGCAGGGAGAAAGAACGCTTTCGCTATCCTTCTAAGTGTAGAAGATTGGCATCCCTTTTGCAAGCCATAGCAACCGGCCAGAAGAAAACTTGAAAATAGCCCCCGGTTTGTACTAGACTAGGCATACGGAGGATTCAATCGTGTCCAGCGAAACGCAGGTAGCAGCGCCCGGCGTTCCCATTCTCTACGAAGACGCCGATCTGCTGGTTGTTGATAAACCGGCGGGCCTGGTCATTCATCCCGCCTACAAACATCCCGATGGGACACTCTTCGATGCTGTCAACGCCTATGTGCAGGCGCGCGGCGGCGCCAGACCGTGCCTGCTGCATCGCCTGGATAAAGATACCTCTGGCGTGATCGCGCTGGCAAAAACAGAGCAGGCGCGGCGAGGTCTGGTGCGCCAGTTTGAGCAGCGCAGCATCCACAAGACCTACCTCGCGCTCACCTGCGGCTGGCTCAGCCCAGCCAGCGGCCTGATCGATGCTGCGCTGCGCCGTAACCCGGCGGACCGCCGACGGATGCAGATCGACCCGCACGGCGCGCCAGCGCAGACTGCGTATCAGACCCTCCAGGCGTTGGGGACAGGCTTCTCCCTGGTCGAACTGCATCCCATCACCGGACGTATGCACCAGCTTCGCGTACATCTGGCTGCGCAGGACGCGCCCATCGTGGGAGACATGCTTTACGCCAGGCCCACCCGCTGGGCGCTGCTCAATCCAGCCCGCCAGTGCCTGCACGCGCAGGCGCTCACCTTCCAGCATCCCACGACCGGCGCGCGCCTGCGTGTGGTAGCGCCCCTACCGGCTGACATCCAGGCTGTGCTGGTGGTCGCCGACGCTCTCTACGCGGAGCGCGCCCTGGCAAGCAGATAACCTGAAACAGCGTCTCTCTTTCATCCTGGCTTTGCAACGTTCTTCATCAGCTTCACTATCAAGAAAGGGTACGACCTTGGACATTACCAGCCTTGAGCAGATTGATCGCCGCTATCGCCATATTTATCTGTCGCCCCATCTCGATGATGTGGCGCTCTCCTGCGGCGGCTCCATCGGCCTTCAGACCGCCTGCGGCACGAAGGCCCTGGTCATCACCGCTTTTGCCGGGGCGCCGCCTGCCAATCAGCAAGCCAGCGTCTTCGCCAGCCAGACGCATCAAAATACGGGCCTGCCGGAGAGTCCCCACGAAGCAGTGCAGGCGCGCCGTCGGGAAGACAAAGAAGCCATCTCGACTTTGGGAGGAGATACGTTCTGGCTGGACTATTTCGATGCCATCTATCGCGGCGAGCCACCTTACTACCAGAACAACGAAGCCCTCTTTGGGCAGGTTCACCCCCATGACTTCAACCTCGATGAACGGCTTGCAGAACTCTTGCTGGCAGTCTACCGGCGCGCACCGATGGCAACCTTCTACGCGCCGCTGGGCGTCGGCCACCACGTCGATCACCAGCTATGCTGCTCGGCGGGTGATCGCCTGGCGCAACAGGGAGCCAATCTGAAATTCTACGAGGATTTCCCCTACGTCGCCACGCCAGGCGCTCTAGATGCGCGGCGGCGGGAGCTTGGTGGCGATCTGGAAGCTGAGCTTGTCGAGGTTTCTGGCGCCCTACGGCTCAAAGAAGACGCGCTCATCTGCTATAAGAGCCAGGTTCCCCAACTCTTTGGGACCGTTGATCGGATGCAGCGAGCAGTCGAAGACTATATGGGTTCGCACCAAAGCACGTATCCAGGCATCGAGATTGAACGCTTCTGGCAGTTCAAATGATAGGGCCACTTGCAGCGCCGCCTTCCAGGCGGCAGGAGGGCGGCGCTGCAAAGGACGCTAGCGCCGGGCGGCTGGCTGGCGCAGGGCGATGTGAATCGGACGGCCTTCCGCCGCCAGCACCGCCTCGCGCAGCGCCTCGCTGAGCGTCGGGTGCGGGTGGATCGTCGCAATAATCTCATCCGATGTCAGTTCAGCGCGCATCGCCAGCGTGTACTCGGTAATCAGGTTCGTCGCATCGGGGCCAATGATCGTGGCGCCCAGCACCTCGCCGTATTGCCCCAAGGTCACTTTGACAAAGCCATCGGCCTCATCCATTGTGAGCGCCTTGCCGTTCGCCCGGAAGGGGAATTTCTCCGTATGCGCTTTGGGGTCATGCTCTTTAGCCGCCTGCTCAGTCAGACCAACGGAGGCAATCTCTGGATGGGTGTAGATTGGGCGCGGGAAGGCGCTGTAGTCCATGATCGCTTCGTGGCCCATCGCGTTCTCTGCCGCGATCTCGCCTTCTGTCGAGGCGACATGCGCCAGCAAGGTTCGCCCGACGAGATCGCCCACCGCGTAGACGCCCGGCAGATTCGTCTCCATCCGCTCATTGGTCAGCACCTTGCCACGCTCCACCTTCAGTCCCTGCTCCTTGAGCATATCCAGTCCGGCGTTATTGGGGCCACGCCCGACGACAACCAGCACATAGTCGGCGGTAAACGCTTGCTCGCCCTGGCTCGTCTTGGCAATGACCTTCTTCTGCCCGTCTTCGTCCGCAATCGACTGCACGGGGGAGTTGACGTAAATATCGATGCCCTGCCGCTTCATCTCCCGCGCCAGCAGGCTGCTCGCCTCCGTGTCTTCCATGGGAATAATCGAGGGCAGCATCTCGATGATAGTCACTTTCGTGCCAAAGGCGGCAAAGGCGCAGGCCATCTCCACCGCGATGACGCCGCCGCCGATGCAGATCATCGATTTAGGTGTCTCTTTCAGGTTCAGCGCATCGTCGCTGAAGATCACCCGCTTGCCATCGATGCCGGGGAACGGTGGCTTGAGCGTCACCGAGCCATTTGCCAGGATCAGCTTGCTCGTCGTGACCTCCTGCGTGCCATCCTTGCCCTCGATGCGCACGCGGGTGGGCGAGAGCGGCGTGCCCAGACCTTCATAGATGCGGACGCCGTTGGCCTTGAGCAACTGCCCCACGCCGCTGGTAAGCTGCTTGACCACTTTGGCCTTGAAGGCCACCGCCTGCTCCATGTTCAGGGTCGGCTTATCCGTTTGGATGCCAAAATCCTCGTAGAGATCGAAGTTCCTGAGCGTGTCGGCGATATGGATCAGCGCCTTGGAGGGGATGCAGCCGACATTCAGGCAGGTGCCCCCCAGATACTCTTTCTCCACAATCGCCACCCTGGCCCCAAGCTGAGCGGCGCGAATGGCAGCAGGATAGCCGCCAACGCCCGCGCCTAGCACCAGCACATCAAATTGATTCTGCTCGGTTGCCACAAACAACTCCTTTATCCGCGTAGCCTATGCCTGGTTGACAAAAAACACTTTTACTGCCTGGTGTGTACGCGCCAGTTCCACTCCCTCGTGAAAGCGCTCCAGCGGGAGCCGGTGACTCACCAGCCCGGAGACTTGCGCCTGGCCGGTGGAGAGCAACTCCAATGCTTTGCGTAGATCAGCCGGCGAGGACGAGTAGCTCGATGTCAGAGTCAATTCCCGATGGTAGATCGCCTCAAGGTCCAGCGGGGCCACCAGGCCCGGCGGGCAGGCGAAGAGATTGAGCAGGCCACCAGCGCGTACCAATCTCAGCGCTTGTTGCACCGCTTGAGCGCCTCCTGCTGTCAAGACTGCAACATCCACGCCGCGCCCTTCAGTCTGGGCACGCACCTCCTCTGTCAGATCGCTTGCCCCGGCGTGCAGCGCCAGATCAAAGCCGAGCGCGCGCGCCATTTCCAGCCGGTGCTCCAGCAGATCGAGGCCGATCACCTGCGCCCCATCGACCAGCGCCTTCACCGCCTGCCCCATTTGCAGCCCAATCGATCCCAGGCCCACGATCAGCGCCGTATCGCCCGGCAAGAGCGCCGAACGGCGCACCGCGCGCACACAACAGGCCAGCGGTTCGGTAAACGTGGCGGCTTCATCACTCAGGTAGTCGGGAAGTAGGATAGTCGTCTGGCGCACATTTTCGGCAGGCACGCGCACATACTCGGCGAACCCGGCGGGGAAGATATTGCTAGCCTTGAAGGCGGCGCACATCGAGGGATGCCCATGCAGGCAATAGTGGCAAGCGCCACAGGGTACATGATGCGCCACCACCACGCGATCACCAGGGCAAAAGGCCGTCACTGCTGCGCCCACCGCTTCGACCCTCCCAGCCAGTTCATGCCCCAGAACCACCGGCGGCTCGGCGCGCCCCACGATCTTGGCAATGTCCGAACCGCACAGACCGCAGCCGCTGGGCCGCAGCAAGAGTTCGTCCGGCCCAATCGCAGGGATGGGCACATCCTCAACACGCACATCATCGTAGCGGTGATAGATAACAGCTTTCACAGCGGAGCCTTCTGCAAGAGTGGTTGGCGGCAACGCCAACTCACAGTATAGCATACGCGCGCCGGACGCCGCGAAGAGAGCCATCCGCGCTGGTAGCCGTCTTTCACCTGACGGGCGTCAGCACGCCATCGCTGATCTCGTAGAGGTCGTCGGCAATTTCGATGGCCTGGAGGTCATGCGTGGCGATCAAGAAGGCCACGCCCTGCTCGGAGGCCACGCGGCGCATCAATTGGAAAATGGAACGCCCGGTTTGCGAGTCCAGGCTGCCAGTAGGTTCGTCAGCCAGCACCAGCCGGGGCGTGTGGGCCAGCGCCCGTGCAATCGCCACGCGCTGCTGCTCACCGCCGGAAAGCTCCAGCCCACGATGGCGGGCGCGCCCGGCCAATCCCACCAGCTCCAGCGCCTCAGCGGCGCGCTTGCGCCGCTCGCGCTGTTCGGCCCGCGCCAGCCGCAAAGGCAATTCCACATTCTCCAGCGCCGTTAGATTGGGGAAGAGATGCGCCGCCTGAAAGACAAAGCCCAGCGACTCGCGGCGCAGGCGCGTGCGCTGCTGCTCGCTCAGCGTTGCCAGTTCCTGGCCGAAGAGCCAGATCGTTCCGGCTGTCGGCTCATCCAGGCCCGCGATCAGATTGAGCAGCGTCGTCTTGCCCGCGCCGGATCGGCCACGCAATACGCCCACGCGCCCGGCCCAGAGCGCCAGATGCACGCCTTGCAACGCGGCCAGGCGCTCGCCGCCAGTAGTATACACGCGATCTAGCCCGCGCGCCTCCACCAGCGGTGGGGCAGTTACTCCCTTTGGGGCAGCAGCATTATCGCGCAAGTTTTCCAACTTTCCCAACTTTCCCAAGTGTCCCAACTTTCCCAACTTTCCCAGGGGGCGCTGCACCCCTGCCGACTGGAGGCCGACGCTACACGCGGCAGCCCATGTGTACCACCGGCTTCTAGCCGGTCCGTCCTGGGGTGGGGCTGGCGCGTCCTGCTCCCTGCGGCAAAAAACCCCCATATATTCAGCCCCCTGCCGACGCTACAGGCACGCGCCAGACCCCACCCTGCCGGCACGGAGGCCGACACTACAGGGACCACCCCTGCCGACAGAGATGCCGACGCTACGGCCCTGCCCTTTTAGCCGGATTCGGTCTTATTCGTCGTCTTGAGAGGCTGCGCGGCTTCCCGCAGGCCAAATCTCCAGGCGCCCATCGGCCAGGCGAATCTCGGCGCGCCCCTGGAAGGGCAGTGCCTCCAGCAAGTGCGCGGGGATTTGCAGCCGCCCGACCTTATCAATAATGACCGCCTCGCGGTGGGTCACTTCCAACGCCGCAGCCGGGCCAGACTCATCAGAGGCGCCCGCCTCGGCCCAACTGCGCGACGGCGCCTGGCGCACCGTCTCGGTGCTGGTGCGGCCATCCCGAATCGCAATTGTGCGATCAACGGAATGGGCCACCGACGCATCATGGGTCACAATCACCATCGTCAGACCCAGTTCCCGGTTCAGGCGGCGCAACAGCGTAAAAAGTGTCTCTGCCGTGCGGCTATCCAGTTCGCCTGTTGGCTCATCCGCCAGCAGCAGCGGCGGCTGATTTGCCAGCGCCACCGCAATGGCCCCGCGCTGCTGCTCACCGCCGGAAAGCTGAACTGGCTTGCGGTCGGCTTTGTGCCCTAATTCAACTAATTCCAGCAGCACGCGGGCGCGGCGCGAGCGTCGCTGGCTCGGCCAGCCAGCCAGCACCAGCGGAACTTCGACGTTCTCCTGCATGGTCAGGTCCGCGAGGAGGTTACGGCTGGTTTGCTGCCAGATATGACCGATGATCTGGCGCCGATAGTGGTTGCGCTGGCGGGCGCTCAGATTCGCCAGGTCATAGCCCGCCACTTCGCAGCGCCCGGCGCTGGGGCTGTCCAGCCCGCCCAGGATATTGAGCAGCGTGCTCTTGCCCGATCCAGAAGCGCCGACCAGCGCCAGCATCTCCCCGCGCTGAATATGCAGGTCTAGCCCCTGGAGGGCTACGACCTCCAGATCGGCCACTTTGTATATCTTGACCAGCGTATCACACTCGATAAATACCGCCTGCACTACTCTTCTCCCAGGCGCAACGCGCGCCCCAGGCCCAGCCGGTTGGCATAGCTCGCCATCCAGAGCAGCGCCAGCAGCAGCGCCAGCGCGAGGCAGCTATAGAACAGCCCCACCACCGGCCACTGGATCGCCAGCACCGAGGGCGGCACACTCTGCGTCGCCGCAGCGCCCGACCCACCGCTTAACTCTAGATAGGGCAGGGTCGCTGTCGCCAGCACCGCGCCAAGGATCGTTCCAGCCAACAGGCCAAATACATAGATCGCCAGTTGCTCGCCCAGCAGCAGGCGCACCAGTTGGGCGCCGCTCGCGCCCAGCGTGCGCAGCACGGCAAACTGCGTGGCGCGCTGGCGGGCCGTCAATGCGCTAGCGATCAGACTGCCCAGCACGGCCAGCGCGCCCGCTGTAATCACCCCCAGCAGTAGGACGCCGCGCAAGCCCGCCTGCAAAGGGTTCTGCTCTGCCGCCGCTTGCAGCGCCCGCCGATCCCAGACCTGCTGGAAGTCCTGTTCCGGCTGCGCCAACCCTGAACGCAGCCGACTCAACGCTCCCGCGTCATCCACCGTGCGCAGCCAGAACTCGGTCGGCCCAAAGAGGGCGTTGCCGCTCAGGCCGTTGACTACGCCCAGATAATCGTTGAGATCAACGATCATATACCCATGCCCATTGCGATCATACAGCGTTGGGAAGTTCTGCACGACCGCGCCTACGCGGAACTGCACCTGCGAAAAGTTCACTTCGGAAGGCGTGACCGTAAAGGTATCACCAATCGCCAGCTTATTCTCGCTCAGGAACGACTGGCTGACTATCGCCCACAGCACCGGCGGAGAACCAGATTGCAAGTGAGCAAGCTGGCTGGGCTGCAAGGCATGCTGGCGCAGCGCGGCCAGCAGCGCCTCCAGCGATTGACTGGCAAAATCGGCGCGCCAGGAGGCCACGCTGGCAAAGCTCGTCGGGTCAATTGCCAGCAGTGGAATCGTCGCTGGCACGCTCTCTCTGGTATCGGCGCTGGTGCGGCGAGCCGCGCTCACCGCCTGAACGCCGGGCA
>Ga0209166_10003621_pt1 | contig 11054 bp, 6 predicted proteins | sample Coa_R1_3_FD_187151 | JGI IMG/M metagenome (GOLD analysis project Ga0209166, IMG submission 187151) | Surface soil microbial communities from Centralia Pennsylvania, which are recovering from an underground coalmine fire - Coalmine... | ecosystem: Environmental > Terrestrial > Soil > Unclassified... | reverse complement strand
AATCTTCCGGCTGGAGAAGTTTTCACGACTCCGGCCACGGTTGACGGCACCTTTGTCTGTGACGCCACGGCCGGCGACCATTTCAACGGCAAGTACGGCGATCTGCAAACGACGCCCCTCGTCCTGAAAATTGAGGGCGCCCGGCTCACCGGCGTCGATTGCGCGCGGAAGGACCTCGAAGAGGAATTTTGGCGGTACTGCCACACGGACGAAAACAGCGACCGCGTCGGCGAACTCGCCTTCGGAACTAACCTCGGCTTATCTTCTATGATCGGCATCCTTTTGCAGGACGAAAAATTTCCCGGAGTCCACATTGCCTTCGGCGACCCCTACGGCAGCCAGACCCACGCCAACTGGAAATCAAAAACGCACGTCGATGTCCTGACCCGCAACTGCGACGTGTGGATCGACGACGATCAGGTAATCTCGAAAGGCCACTACCAACTCGCCCATCTCGGCTTGGCCTAGACCACCAATCCTTATCCATCTCCGCCCAACGTCGTTCCGCAGCTTTCAATCCTCCCGGCCTTCGCGCGCCATTCCTATTTCGTTCCCGGGTACACGCTCTCGAAAACATATTTGCCTGATCCCACTTCCAGTACCACTGCGTCTTGCATTTGTCGCGCTCGCGAAATGTTCGTTCGGCCTTCCAGTGGCTTCCCTCCTTCGCTCACTTCGTCCAACTTTGCATTCGGCAATCGCACCGACGCCGTCGTGTTCGGCGGCACTTCAATGCTTACCGTCATTTTGCCATTGGCAATCTCCCAGCCTGACGACACGCGGCCGTACATGCTGTCGACGGAAGCGCTCGCACGCGTCAATCCACCGCCGGGATGCGGCTGTATCAAAATGTGCTTGTAACCAGGCTCATGCGCATCAAGTTCAATGCCCGCGACCACGCGATACATCCAGTCCCCAATCGCTCCATAGGCGTAATGATTGTATGAGTTCATCGACGGACTCTGGAAACTGCCGTCCGGCTTGATCCCGTCCCAGCGCTCCCAAATCGTCGTCGCGCCTTTGGTCACCGGATACAGCCACGAGGGGTACTCCGTCCGGTTCAGCAGCATGTACGCTTCGTCAAGATATCCATAATCGCTCAGCGTCTGGCAAAGCACCGGCGTGCCCAAGAATCCCGTCGTCAAATGGCCAAATTTCTTCACGTCCGCCGCCAGCCGCGCCGCCGCTTCCGCCCGCTGCGATTCCGGCAATAGCCCGAACGCCAGCGCCAAAGCGTAGGCCGTCTGCGTGTTCGAGGCGAGCCTCCCATTCGGCGTCACAAATTCCTTTTGAAACGCGCTTTTGATTTTTTCCTCGAGTGCAGCGTAATTCTGCGCGTCTTCCTTTTTGCCCAATACTTCCGCAGTTCTTGCCAGCAGCTCAGTCGACCGTGCAAAATAGGCTGTCTGGATCAAGTCTTTGTCCGTCGTCGCTCCCGGATAATCCGACTGCGTTGTGGCGAACGCCAGCCAATCACCGAAACTGAATCCACTTTTCCAGAGATAGCTCTCCCCAGAAGCACGCCGCATATACTCGACCCAAGCTTTCATGCTCGGGTACTGCTCCTCCAAAATTCGCTTGTCGCCAAAGGATTGATAGACCGTCCACGGAACCACCGTGGCCACATCCGCCCATCCGGCCGATGCCGCCTCTCCCTTCCGTGTGGTGTGCGACAGAACATTCGGAATCACGAACGGCACGGCGCCGTCGTCTTCCTGATCGAGGGCTACATCTTTTAGCCACTTGGTGTAAAAACCGGCCGTGTCGAAATTGAAGGATGCGGTCGGGGCAAAGACTTCTGCATCTCCGGTCCATCCCAGGCGCTCATCGCGCTGGGGACAATCCGTGGGGACGTCTACGAAGTTGCCTTTCTGGCCCCAAATAATGTTGTGCTCGAGCTGGTTGAGCATGGGATTCGACGTCTTAAATGTTCCGGTTCGTTCCATCGCCGAATGCACAACGATCCCCGTAAAATCTTCGAGCTTCACTTCGCCCGGCCATCCGCTCACGGCCACGTATCGAAATCCCTGAAAAGTAAAATGCGGCTCGAACGTTTCCGTTCCGCCACCTTTGCTGGTGTAGCGAATCGTTTCCTTCGACGACCGCAGATTCTCTGTATAAAAATTTCCCTCTTTGTCCAGCACCTCCGCGTGGCGCAGCGTAACGCTCGTGCCTGCAGGCGCCGCTAAGCGGAACCTCATCCAGCCGACCATGTTCTGGCCCATGTCGAGGACGGTATCCCCCGCGGGCGTGCGAAACACTTTTACCGGCTTGATTTCCTCGATTTCTTTCACCGGGGGCCCGGCGGGCGCGACCAGCTTGGCCTTGGGCGCCTCAATAACTGTCACCCCCTTCCACTCGGCGTCGTTGTAGCCGGTTTCGTTCCAGCCTGGACGCTCGAGGCGGGCGTCATAGGTCTCGCCGTTATAGATATCGGATTCGAGAATTGCGCCGGTTGCGGCGCTCCATTTGTCGTCAGTGCCGAGAATCTCCTGCTTCCCGTCGGTGTAGGTAATCACCAGTTGCGCGAGCAGTGCCAGCTTCTTGCCGTAGCTGTTGCGCCTGTTGTTCCACGCCAGCCTGCCGCGAAACCATCCATCTCCCAGCACGGCCCCGAGGCAGTTCTCTCCGCTCTTCAGCAGGTTGGTCACATCGTAGGTCTGATATTGGTAGCGAAAATCGTAGGCTGTCCATCCCGGAGTAAAGTACTGGTCGCCCACGCGCTTGCCATTCAGAGACAGTTCGTAGAGACCCATCGACGTGGCATAGAGTCGCGCACGTTCGACTTTCTTCTTCCCATTCAATGCGAATTCCCGCCGCAACATCGGCGACGGATTGGACTTCGTCTCATCCTCCACGAGATTTGACGCAATCCACTTCGCCTTCCAATCCCCAGCTTCCAGCAACCCCATCTCCCACCGCGCTGTTTTGCTCCACTCCGACAAATGTCCGTGATTGTCCGCCACTCGCACCTGCCAGTAATAGGTCCGCCCGCTCGCGAGCGCCGGCCCTCCGTACTCCACCTGAATCGAAGCAGCGGACGGCTGCTTCCCGCTGTCCCAGAGCGACTTCCCTTTCGCCAGCTCCGCCTCCGATGCGGCCACTCGCACTTCGTAGCTCGTCTGCATCACTCCTTTTCCCGCGCTGGCCAACTCCCAGCTCAGCCGCGGCTTCCTCACATCAATCCCCAAGGGATCGACCTTGTATTCGCAGCGCAGCTTCGTTACGGCCAGTGGTGCTTCCGCCTGCGCGGCGAGCACAAGCGGGGAAAGAATAGCCCCCATGCACGCCAGCACTACCGCCATCCCACAACCCATCACGGCCATTTTCCGTTTCACGCGCTGCCTCCTCGACCGCATTACTTTACCAGCCTTGCCGCGCTACCATACATACGTTCCCACGGATCCCTCTTTCAAGATCGTCTTGAAAGACCTGCCGCGGGATCGAATGTCGAAACCTTGCTCTGCCTTTCCATCATTCGCAACGATCAAAACGGTCTTGCCGCCGGGAGCCTTAGACGCCACATTTGGAAGCGTCGCCGTAGAGCTAGAACCATTGCACACCTATCCCGGCCTCACAAATTTTCAAAAATCCGCCATCGCATAATACGCCAGGTTCCGGGTCACTTCATCTCCGTCCATGGTCACAGCCCCCCGACAGTCAAACCAACAAACCGACGATAATTCCTAACTTCATGCCTCCCCCGTGATCTTTCCCGACGATATCGCGATGGAGTACATCTGCGTTGTACACGAGCAAGCCAACTACTCCCAGTTTTTCAGGAATTCCGTTAAAACAGGCGGGCTACATATTCGCGCATCTGGTGTTTCCAATAGGGCCAGTCGTGCCCGCCTTCCGGCCCCCAGTTGTCCAGCGAATGCCGGATTCCCTTGCTCGAAAGAATCTCGGACAAGCGATACGTGGGGCCGCTATTCTCCCACTGGCCGGTACCCGTGCTGAGGTGAATGTCGCAGGAGGCAAGCTGTCCCAAAACCCAGGGATCGTTCAGATTCGCCAGATAATCGACTGGATTGTTGAAATAGAAATTGTCGTCGTACATCCCGTCCATGAAATTGCGAACGTCGTACACTCCCGACATCGCGAAGCAGCGCTTGATCACGTCGGGATGCTTAAAAAGAGAGTTGGCGGCGTGATACGCCCCGAACGAAGCGCCCATCGTGGAAATCGCGATCCCTGGGCTTTGGCAATGGTCCCAAATAAAAGGAACGACCTCTTCTCTAAGGTAAGAATCGAAGACGGATTGTACGTAACTGCGATGAAAAGGATGCGCGCCTTTGTTATAAAAACTGAGCCCGTTGACGGAATTGATGCTGAAGACTTTTATTTTTCCGCCGTCGATGAAATCGGCCAATGCGCCGATCATGCTCTGGCCTTCCAGTTCCGTCTCGTCGCCCGCGCTCGTCGGAAACCCAAGAATCGGCTGTCCCCAGTGGCCGTGGACGATCACGCCAAGGTCGAGCCCCAGACGCGGAGAGTGCCAGCGATGATATTCGCGCTTCATATTCTATCCTCGCATGAAGTGCGGGGAGAGAGAGTATGCCAGCCCAGTCCGGATGGGGGCAATGGAATTGAACCGGGAATCTAAGGCCATGCTCGGTGTATATTTGAACCAGCAGAACATAACACACGGAGGCAAGCTTAATGGCGACACCGTCCACTACGAATCAGCCGACGCCGGAACGCATTTTCATGACTATGAACGCGTTCCAACAGACCGAGGCTTTGAAAACAGGAATTGAACTGGACGTCTTCACGGCTATTGGTGCGGGGGCAAACACCGCGCCTCTCCTGGCCGTGAAGACCAGTGCCTCCGAGCGCGGAGTGCGCATCCTTTGCGATTTCTTGACGATTATGGGCTTTCTCACGAAAGAAAACGGTTGCTACGCGCTCACTGAGGAATCTGCCTTGTTCCTGGATCGCCGCTCGCCCGCCTGTCTCGCCAGTGTTACCGGCTTCCTCGCCAGCCCCTGGCACAAGAAAAATGTCGAGGCCTTGACAGGAGCAGTTCGCAAAGGGGGAACGGCCGGAGTGCAGGGAGACAATACCAAGCCCCAGGATGAAGTATGGGTAGCATTCGCGAGATCGATGGCGCCTTTGACGATACCCGCCGCCAACTTTATCGCCGGACTTATCGGCGCCGCGGAAGGCAAACCCTGCAAAGTGTTGGATATCGCTGCAGGGCACGGAAACTACGGCATCACCATCGCCAAGAACAATCCGAACGCGCAGGTTGTCGCCGTGGATTGGCCTTCCGTGCTAGCCGTCGCAGTGGAGAATGCAAAAGCCGCCGGCGTGTCCGATCGTTACACCGCGCGTCCTGGAAGCGCGTTTGAGACGGACCTTGGTTCCGGCTACGACATTGTTCTGCTTACGAATATTTTCCACCATTTTGATCCGGCCACGTGCGAGAAGTTGATGCGGCGCGTGTATGCAGCGCTCAAACCAGGGGGAATGGCCGTCACTCTCGAATTTGTTCCCAATGAAGACCGCGTGACTCCGCCGGCGGCCGCGGCATTCAGCCTCAATATGCTTGTAGGAACCGACGCGGGGGACGCCTACACATTTTCGGAATATCAAAGGATGTTTGGAAATGCCGGGTTCGCGAAAACTAGCTTACACCCCGTAATGGGAATGCCTCAGCAGGTGCTGACATCCGGAAAGCCAGAATGAAAAAGAAAAAAACAACCAAGAAAGTTACGAGAAAAACTAAGTCGAAGCCGCCGCGCAATTCAGATCGAGATTTACGCGAGCAGCTGGTCTACCTTCTAAAAGGCGGGGGCGCGCACGTTCATTTCATGGATGCCCTGGAAGGATTCCCTGCTGGGAAACATGGAACATTCGCGGATGCCCTGCCACATACAGGCTGGCAGCTGCTCGAGCACGTACGTCTCGCCCAATGGGACATCATGGACTTCAGCAAGAATTCAAAACACGTCTCGCCCGATTTTCCGGGAGGATACTGGCCAAAAACACCGGCGCCTGCCAATGAGAAGGCGTGGGACGAAAGCGTGGCGGCTTTCCAGCGCGACCTGCAGGAGATGGTTCATTTGGTACAAGATCCGCGCACGGATCTTTTTGCCAAAATTCCCCACGGTCAAGGGCAAACGATTTTGCGCGAAGCCCTGCTACTCGCGGACCACAACGCCTACCACCTGGGTCAGCTCGTGGATCTGCGCCGTGCCCTCGGTGCCTGGCCGGAGACATAGGATTAAGCGTTTCGCGAATCTCGGTTCAGTAGAGTTGCTTGCTTTCTTGTTGGGCCCAAGCGGAGAAAGTCGCGCTCGATTCTTCCTGCAGAATCTGCTCCATCGGAATGCGCCGTGCGCCTGCGGCTTGTTTCAATTCCTCGTAGATGAATGCGTCGTCAAATCCCGCTTCCGCCGCGTCGGATGCGGTGCCCGCATAGTAGACGCGCGCGGGGCGCGACCAATAGATGGCGCCTAGGCACATGGGACACGGCTCGCACGTGCAGTAGAGATCGCAACCAGTAAGTTGAAACCGGTTAAGCACTCGGCAAGCTTCGCGAATTGCAACAATTTCCGCGTGGGCCGTGGGATCGTTCGAAGCGGTGACGCGATTCGATCCTTCCCCAACGACCCGCCCATCTTTTACGGCCAGAGCGGCGAATGGTCCACCGCGGCCAGTTCGAACATTTTCGATGGCCAAAGTGATGGCACGGCGCATGAAGTCCGCCGATGTGAGTGGCGATTGCATTGATGCTTAGCTTGCCCCTCCGCGTTCGAATTGGCAACGTCAGCTAGGGTTGCGTGCGGTGCGGGACGCACTGGCATTGCGCCCCCAGCCCGGCAATCGAGCAGTGCGCGCTTGCAAGTATCAAAATTGGCGGTAGGATGTTGCTCTAGAGTTGTTGGCGGAAAGTTCGAATACGGAGCGTGGATGCCATGATTCGAATCGAAAACATTTCCAAGAACGGGCGGGAAGCGGGAGATAGCCGCCGTGATTTTTTGAAAGGAATGCTGGGAGCAGGCGCGTTTGTGCTCAGCGTTTCCGTGATGCCGGAGCAGCTTTTCGCGGCTGGATCAGCTAGCGGCGCTGGTGACCCGTTTCCGTCGATGGAGAAGGCGCCGCTGCATCCGAATGTCTATTTGGCGATCGATACGGACGGGACGGCGTACGTCATTGCGCACCGTTCAGAAATGGGGAATGGAGTGCGCACCTCCTTGCCGCGAATTGTTGCGGATGAATTGGATGCCGATTGGGCGCGAGTGAAGGTTGTGCAAGCCATTGGCGCTGAAAAATATGGCGACCAGGACACGGATGGCTCGCACTCCGTTGTCAGCTTTTTTGTGCCCCTGCGTGAGGCGGGCGCAACGGCGCGGTTGATGCTGGTACGCGCCGCGGCACAGCAGTGGGGCGTGCCGGCGGCAGAATGCTCGACGGAACTGCACAATGTCCTTCACAAAGCGTCGGGGAAAAAGCTTGGGTACGGGGAACTTGCAACAGCCGCCTCGAAGTTGGACGTGCCAAAGAAAGATGAACTGAAACTGAAGCCGCGCAGCGAATGGCGCTACATCGGAAAGCCCGCGGCGAGCTATGACTTAAGAGATTTGTGCACGGGAAAAGCCAAATACGGACAAGACACGCACATGGACGGAATGCTGTATGCAAGCGTCGCGCATCCGCCGGTATTGGGCAGCACCGTGAAATCGCTGGACGATTCCGCGGCGCTTAAAGTGGCGGGCGTGAAGCAGACGGCCACCATCGACACCTTCAAACCGCCCGTACTTTTCCAGGCACTGGGCGGCGTGGCGGTGCTGGCCGACAACACCTGGGCAGCTTTTCAAGGCAAAAAGAAATTAAAAGTCGAATGGGAGACCAGCTCTCATAGCGTTTTTAATTCCGATCCGTATAAAAAGGAATTGCAGGAGACGGCGCGAAAGCCGGGAAAAGTGGTGCGCGAAGTCGGCGACGTGGACAGCGCGTTTGCAAAGGGCGGGAAGATTGTCGAGGCGGAGTACTACGCGCCGCTGCTGGCCCACGCCGCAATGGAACCTCCCGCAGCTCTCGCCGTTTATCGAGACGGCAAGGTGGAAGCTTGGGCGCCGACGCAAAGCCCGGTGGGTGCGCGAGACGCTATCGCGGCAGCTGTCGGTGCAAAGAAGGAAGACGTGACGGTGCACGTGACACTTTTGGGCGGCGCGTTTGGCCGAAAATCGTTTCCCGATTTTGCCGTGGAAGCGGCGGTGCTCTCAAAAAAAACGGGGAAGCCCGTCAAAGTGGTCTGGAGCCGCGAAGACGACATCAAATTTGATTCCTACCACTCGGTGTCCGCGATGTATATGAAAGCGGCGCTCGCCGCGGATGGGAAACCAACCGCGTGGTTGCAGCGGACCGTGTTTCCTCCCATCGGTTCGACTTTCGATGCCAAGGCGGTCTATTCCGACGCGGGTGAACTTGGGCTGGGATTCAGCGATCTGCCTTACGCAATTCCGAATCATCGCTCCGAAAACGGGCCAGCGACCGCTCACGTGCGCATCGGCTGGTTCCGCTCCGTGGCGAACATTTATCATGCGTTCGGTTTGCAGTGCTTCGCCGACGAATTGGCGCAAGCGGCGGGAAAAGATCCTGTCGAATACACGCTGCAGCTCCTGGGGCCGGATCGCATTATCCCGAAGAGCGAGTTGCCGAAGGACTATACGAATTACGGCCAGGATTACGCGCAATATCCAATCGACACGGCAAGATTCAAGCGCGTCGTCGAGCTGGCCGCTGAAAAAGCGGGTTGGGGAAAGAAAAAACAGGGCAACGGCGCGGGGATGGGTATTGCGATGCATCGCAGCTTTCTGACGTACGTCGCATCCGTCGTGCAAATCCATTTGGATGGAGCAGGGCGCGTGCATGTCGACCAGGTGGATACGGCGCTCGATGCCGGGACGGTTGTGAATCCCGATATGGTCAGGAATCAATTCGAAGGCGCGGCTGTGATGGGCAGCAGCATCGCGTTTTATGGAGCGATTACGGCGACGAACGGTGCGATCGACCAATCCAACTTTAATGATTACCCGATGGCGCGCATGAATACTGCACCGCGCGAAGTGCGCGTGCATATTGTTCCGAGCGACGCTCCCCCGGGAGGTGTGGGAGAGCCGGGATTGCCGGCGTTTGCACCGGCCCTCTGCAACGCAATTTTCGTCGCGACGGGTAAGCGCATCCGCGAATTGCCCCTTTCCAAAGCAGGCTTGGCCTAAGGTGCTCAAAAGAAGTTTGATTTTTCTTACTGCGCTCACGGCGGCAGTCTTGCCTGTCGGTGCGCAACGCAAGCCCGTGCTTCCGCAAATTGATCTGCCGCATCCTTATTACTTTCGCGAACTCTATTTGCCGCAGTTAACGAGCGGCCCGAGCAGCGTGGCCTGGTCGCCGGATTCGCGAGAAGTTGTGTACTCGATGGCGGGATCGCTATGGCGCCAGCAGCTCGACTCGAAAACGGCACAGCAGCTCACCGATGGGCCGGGATATGACTACCAGCCGGATTGGTCGCCGGATGGAAAGCGCGTGGTTTACGTTTCCTATCAAAACGATGCCATGGAATTGTGGCTGTTGGATTTGGCGGCGGGAAGATCACACCAGTTGACGAACAGCGGCGCGGTAAACGTGGAGCCGCGCTGGTCGCCGGATGGAAAACGGATCGTTTTTGTTTCGACATTATTTAATAAGCGTTTCCATGTTTTTCGCGCGGACGTGAATGATGGAAAACTCCAGAACGTGGTTCGCCTGACGGGTGAGACAAAAAGCGATCTGCCTCGGTACTACTACAGTGCATTCGATACGGAAATCAATCCGGTGTGGACGCGTGATGGCAAGGAAATCCTTTTTGTTTCGAACCGCGGGCACATTCATGGAACCGGCGGATTCTGGAGAATGAAAGCGGAGCCGGGATCGGCAGCGCGGGAGATTCACTACGAAGAAACGAATTGGAAAGCGCGGCCGGATTTCTCGCCGGATGGATCGCGCATGGTCTACAGCTCGTATCTCGGCGGACAGTGGCACAACTTGTGGATGATGCCGGCGAATGGCGGCGACGCTTTTCCGCTCACCTATAACAACTGGGATAGCACGAATATTCGGTGGTCGCCAGATGGCAAGAAGCTAGCCTTCATCACCAACAACGGCGGCGTGGCGACGACCAGAATCAAGTTCCAAAGTGTTCCTGGCGGTCCTCTGGGTGAGTTAAAAATTGAAAAGCGGAATTATTTGAATCCGCGCGCGACCATTGAGTTGCGCGTGGTGGACGGCAAAGGCAACGACTTGCCCGCGCGTGTTTCCGTAACCGACGAAGGCGGCAGATTTTGGGCCCCTGATTCGGCCTGGATTCATGCCGATGATGGATTTGACCGAAGAGAACGTCCGTTCGAGGCGCATTACTTCCATCTGAAAGAGCTGGCCAACTTGGCGGTTCCAAGCGGCAAGATCACGATCGATGCAACAAAAGGCTTCGAGTACAAACCGGTTGCACAGACGGTCGAAGTGAAGCCGGGCGATTTGAAGCGAGTCCAAATAAAGCTGGAGCCTCTCGAGAACAGTTTCCACGACGCGAAGAACTGGACCAGCGCGGATCTGCACGTGCACATGAACTACGGCGGCACTTACCAGGACATCCTGGAGCGTTTGGCCGACCAAGCAAAAGCGGAAGGGTTGCAGGTCGTCAACAATCTGGTCGTCAACAAGGAACAGCGATTCCCGGATATCGCGAGTGTTGGAAAGAATCAGATCAGCTTCTCTCCCGGGAACGTGGTGATTATCAGCGGACAGGAGTTCCACACCAGCTACTGGGGACACCGCGGACTTATTGATCTGCGAAGCTCGCTTCTCTTGCCCGGCTACGCTGGATATCCCAACACGGCGGCGGCGAGTTTGTATCCGATGAATGCCGATGTGTATGACATGGCGCACGCGCTGGGCGCCTTGGTGGGAGCCGTGCATCCGTTTGATGAAGTGCCCGATCCCTTCGCGAATCCGCCTCAGAAGATTATCGACGAACTCCCCGTGGATGTGGCGCTCGGCAAATTGGATTA
>Ga0209166_10003617_pt1 | contig 11066 bp, 9 predicted proteins | sample Coa_R1_3_FD_187151 | JGI IMG/M metagenome (GOLD analysis project Ga0209166, IMG submission 187151) | Surface soil microbial communities from Centralia Pennsylvania, which are recovering from an underground coalmine fire - Coalmine... | ecosystem: Environmental > Terrestrial > Soil > Unclassified... | reverse complement strand
TAGACCAGTCGAAAGCGCTGCAAGTAAAAGCAATTACGCTGGACTCTTTCTGTGCATCTTCCAAGTTCCATCCCGATTTTCTTAAGATGGATGTCGAGGGTTCGGAATATGAGGTCCTCCTTGGCGGACGGGAGGTGATATCCCAATATCGCCCCAAAATGCTGATCGAGTTGCACCATTTTGATGGGAACGTGGCTCTCAATCCTGTTCCTGACCTGCTTTGCAAATGGGCGTACGACGTACAGTGGCTCGACCGGTGGGATCTAACGAGCCATATACTAGCGAGCCCGGCATGATTTCCGTGGTGCAAATTCCTGGGAATCTCAGACGCAATCCCCTCATCATTTTTGGGTTCGTTGTTCTTTTCATTGGTGCCGTCTACAAGGCTGCCACCTACATCCTCGCCGGGGACTTGACCGGGCTCGCTTTCGTCGGGATGGCGCTTGTGATTTGCTCCTTGGTCATTGCCATCCTCAATGACTGGCGTAAAGGCCTGTATTTTTTTCTGACATGGCTTTTGTTTGAGGATTTTGCCAGGAAATACCTCGGCAACAACATGGTGATTTATTTCGCCAAGGATTTCCTGCTCTTGGTCGTCTACATCCCTTTTCTGGCGGCCTATCGCCGGAAGGAGGTCACCGGGTTCCGCCCGCCCTTTCTGGTCCCCGTTCTTTTGTTCGTGTGGTTCGGAGTAATCCAGGTCTTTAATCCCGGCTCCACGCACATTGTTTACGGACTTCTCGGCCTCAAGGTGTACTTCTGGTACGTCCCTCTGATGTTGGTTGGCTACGCGCTGGTTGACTCGGAGGCTGAATTGCGGCGGTTCTTTTTCGTAAGCCTCACATTGGCTGTAGTCATTGAAGCTCTGGGCATAACGCAGGCCATTCTCGGCCACACGTTTTTGAATCCCACCAACCCGGCCGATGAGATTCGCGAATTGAGCACGCTCTACCGGGTCTCTCCTCTTTCCGGATTGACCCTTTATCGTCCTACTTCGGTGTTCGTGAGCACCGGGCGCTTTGGGAATTTTCTGTTGGTAACTTGGCTCTCGGTCTTCGGCTTTGCCGGCTATCTCCTGCTTCGGCACAGACGAGGCCGGACTTTTGCTTTTCTGATTCTTGCCTTGACGGCCGCTGCTATCGTTCTTGGTTCCTCGCGTGGGATCGTAATGTGGGGCGGCGGTTCGGCTCTGGTTGGCTCCCTTGCTTTTGTTTGGGGCGCTCCCTGGCGTCAGCGGGAAGTCGTACGCGTTCTCCGCACCATTCAGCGCGCCGCCCTGGGCATCGCCCTTGGCATCGTCCTGCTGTTCTTCCTCTTTCCGGACGCCCTGCTCTCCCGTGTGGCCTTTTATACTGAGACTCTGTCTCCGACAAGCAGCGTCAGCGAGCTACAGAATCGCACATGGGATTACCCCGTTCGGAATTTCCTGGGTGCGTTCGGCGAACGCTGGCCCTATGGCTACGGCATCGGCACCACTTCCCTCGGCACGCAATACGTGGCGAAATACTTTCACGCGAGACCTGTTGGCGCAGGGGTAGAAAGTGGTTTCGGCACGCTCGTGGTGGAAATGGGGATCGGGGGCCTCCTCCTCTGGCTCGTGATGTCCTTTGCCATTATTTTTTCGGCGTGGCGCGTGGTGAAAAGCCTCAGGGGATCACCCTGGTTCCCCATCGCCTTTATGATTTTCTGGTATGCCGGATTGCTCCTGTTTCCCCTCACCTATGCGGGAATGCAGCCTTACCAGGATTTCGTGATGAACGCTTACCTGTGGTTGTTGCTGGGAATACTGTTTCGCCTGCCCACACTGGCTGTCTCTGCGCAGTTTGCTGCCGTCCAACCGGGCGCCCAGTTTCAACAGTCCTTGCATCAACCGCTTCAGCGGCCTCTTGACCAACCCCTTCATCAACTCCGACATAAGCCCTGGATGCGCTGACTTGAAGCTCGCCGTCGTTTCACCTTCCGTGGACCGCCGGCACGGCACGGAGCGTGCCCTCGCTGAATTGCTCGATCGCCTCGCCCGCGACTACCATTGTGAAATTCACCTTTACTCTCAGCGCGTTGCGGATCTCCGTCTTGACCAAAAGCTTGTTGATTCAAAAACCAATCACTCAGCGCCTTCCAGAGGCCAAGAGCAAGGCAAGACTATCTGGCACAAGGTGCCGGCAATCCCGGGGCCCCATCTGGCGCAATTCCTGTTCTGGCTCTTGTCGAATGCATTTTGCCGGTGGTGGAATCGCACACTAAATGGTCTGCGCTTCGATCTTGTTCTGTCTCCCGGCATCAATTGCTTTGACGCCGACGTTGTTCTGGTCCACGCGCTGTTTCGCCGGCTTCGCGAGCTCGCCTCCGATGGATCACATTGGCAGGGCATCTCAGGACTTTTTCGACATTTGCATCGTCGGGCTTACTATTCTTTTCTGACCTGGCTGGAGCGTCGCATCTATGCCAACCAGAGAGTGTCTCTCGCGGCCGTTTCCGGCCGGACTGCTTCTCTTCTTAAAGACTATTTTCGCCGCGACGATGTCCGCGTGATCCCAAATGGCGTCGACGTTGCCCATTTCTGTCCCGAAAAGCGGCTCGCGCTTCGCGAGGAAGAACGTTTTCGCCTCAATTTCCGAAAAAATGATTTCGTCCTATTGTTGATTGGCAATGATTTGCGTAACAAAGGGCTCCCCACGGTCCTGGCTGCCATGGCAGCTGGTTTGGAATTTCCCTTGTATCTTCTGGTCGCGGGTCAGGACGCCACAGGCCCCTCCTTTTATCAGGCTGCGAGAGCCTTAGGCGTAAGCGACCGTTGCCGCTGGGATACCACTTCCGTCGATTCCATCCATCTTTACGCCGCAGTGGACGTTTACGTAAGCCCGACGCGCGAGGACTCGTTCGGCCTGCCCGTGTTGGAAGCGATGGCGTGTGGGCTTCCGGTGATTGCCTCTGTCAATGCGGGCGTTTCGCAGATCATTACCGACGGCGCGGATGGGTTCGTCCTTAAGGATCCCAACGACGCGGCCATGCTGGCGCGCCATCTGAAAAACCTTTACGAGTACCCTGACCTCCGGCTTCGCGTTGGAGAAAACGCACGCCGCACAGCTGAGGCGTACACCTGGGACCGCAACGCTCAGGCTGTCTGGGAATTGTTGAACGAAATCGCTTCAAAGAAACAGGTCTAGCCATTTACGCTCGTGATGGCATCACGGCCTCGGCCTCTCATCACGGCCACGGGTAAGCAGCAGTTGACGTGTTGTCGCTTTTTGCTCACCCCGACGCGGCGAGAGCCATTGCGGGCGGTGCGCCGCCGCATGCAAGAGGAGAGCACTCCAAGTTACGTATGCGCTAAATCTTTTGTTTGGCAATCCTTACAAAAGCTGCTGGCGTGTTTCGCCGTTCTTCCCCTTTTGGTTCGCCGCGGTGTACATTGCCAAGGACACCATGCTCACCCTTTTTACCACGCCAAAGCCTTTCGCCGGCCACGTTGCCGTCATCCAGCGCAACGCCCTCCAAAGCTGGAAGTGTCTCCATCCGAACGTCGAGGTCATCCTCTTCGGCAACGAAGAAGGTGCTGCCACTGTCTGCCGAGAACTAGGCATTCGCTACGTCCCCGATGTTCGCCGCAACGGCTACGGCACAAAGTATCTCGCCAGCATCTTTGACCAGGCTCAGGAGCTCGCCACCCACGACATTCTCTGTTATGCGAATTGCGACATCCTGCTCATGGGCGACTTTCGCCGTAGCGTCGAAACCGTTTCCCGCATGGAGAAGAACTTTCTGCTCGCCGGCCGCCGCTGGGACGTGGACATCCAGGCGCCCCTGGATTTTCAGCGCAAAGGTTGGGAGGACGCCGTTCGCCACCTCGCTCTTCAAACCAATCGACAGCGTCCCGCCCAGTGGATCGACTACTTCGTTTTCTCGAAAGGCCTCTATTACCGGAAAGCTCCGGAATTTGTGATTGGCCGCCCCGGTTGGGACAACTGGTTGATTTGGTTCGCGCTTTCCGCCGGCGCGGCCGTCGTGGACCTTTCCCGCGAAGTTTGCGCCGTTCACCAGAACCACGATTACTCGTACCACCCGGAAGGCGAGAGCGGCGTATGGCAAGGCGAAGAGGCGCAGGAAAACTACCGCCTGCTGGAGAATGGCCGCAAGTTCCGCACGCTGCGAAGTTCGGTCTACGTCCTGCAATCCGGCCGTTTGCGCGCGAATCCTGCCCGCTGGCTGGTCCTTCCGGCGCGCCAACTGCGCGGGTGGCTCTATAGCGCTTGGTTTTCCCTCCTCAACCTGACGCGGCCGATTCGGCACAGGCTGGGCCTGAGACTGGAGACTTTGACAAGAAAGGGCAGATGACTCCGCAGGCCCGTTTGCGCTAATCTATATGCCCCCAGCAGAGTAAGGTGAATGCAGATGCGGTATATCCTTTCAAGTTCCACGCGTTTAGCATGTCCTAGTTGTGGTAGCTCGTACATAGCAAGGTCCCACATGAAGGGCATTTACGAGCATGTTCTACGCTCGGTTTTTCAAGTAAAGCCGTACCGTTGTATGAGTTGCGACTATCGCCATTTCCGTTACCGTCCGTCCAGCGCTCACAACGGCAACGCTTTGCCTACTGCATCGAAGTAGACACAATTTTCACAACTCCAAACGAATCACAAGCCTTAACGCCCGCCTTCTGCTAATGGTTGACGCAAGAGAGAAAATCCCGCGGCCCCGTTCCAGCAAATCTGCGATCCGCAGAATGTCCGGCCGAAAAAACGAGAAGCCTGCCGTCAACGGAAGAGGGGGTTCTGTGATTGCCGCGGATTAGCGGAGCGCGTAGAATCCCGCCATGTTCATCCTGCGGGAAAAACTTGCATTCGCGGTGCCGAGCTTTGAAAACCCGGCTTTTGGACGCCGCACTGCCTCGTGCACAAAGACGTCGAGCGGTTTCTTGACACCTTCAATGAGTATAAGAAAGGAAAAGCCGCCGCTTGAAATTCCTCGAAGAGCAAATTGGGAGGGCTAAACTGTAGGGAGACATTCTGTCTAAGTGTGCATTTGAATCCGTGCTTCGCTCCTGATGGGGTCAGAAGAAAGCATGCCGACCTCTCGCAAGATTTTTTCCCTTTCGGCCACAGCGCTGGGTGGTCACGTCGTCGCGCTCGCTTTTCATTGGACGTTCGCCAGCAATGTCATCGAGTTTGTGTTGGTGATCCTTGCCGCGGCCGCTTGCTTTGAGGCCGGGAGGCGGACGGCAGGTTATGCGCGGCGATTTTGGCAACTGATGGGCGTGGCGTTTGGCCTTTATGCGCTAGGCCAGGCGATGGCCACTTATTACGACAGCGTGTTGCATGCTTCTCTGGAGGAATGGTGGCCTGGTGACATCCCTTTCCTCTTTCACGTTGCGCCAATGGCGCTCGCACTCTTCATGAGTGATGACGGCGCGGAATCCCGCGTATACCGCTGGCAGCAGTGGCTCGACTTCCTGCAAGTCGGAATCGTGAGTTTTTCCGCTTACCTCTTTTTCTTGTACTTGCCATTGCCGTTGCCACATTCGAATGCAGCACTCGATCAGCTTTTCGTCCAAGTCACTTTCTGGCGGGGTTTCCTTCTGGTCGTTGGTTTCGCGTTACGCGCGACGCTGACCGATTCGAGGCTGGTGAAGTCCCTGTTTGGAAGAATGACCGTCTTTCTAGCGATTTTCACCGTCTGCGAAGGAACGTTCAACTATCTCCAAATTTGGCATCACCTGCCGAATGGAACATGGTACGAGCTGCTCTGGACAATTCCGCGGACTCTTATGATTTGGCTAGCCGCGAGCTGGAAGGAACAAGAAGACCCGAAGCTCGATCTTAAGAAGGGCCCAATGGAGTCTTTGCTGCTCGCGCAATTCGCCCACATTGCCTTTCCACTCCTGGTCCTTGGCATGGCCACGCGCGCGATCGGGCACCAGTTCAAGCTTGCGGTTGCGGCTATTCTGGCTTCCTTTGCCTGTTCTGGTGTGCGGTTATTCCTAGGGCAGCGCGCACAAGATGAGTTGATGGCTCAACAAAAACGAAGCACGGAAGCGATGCGAATGGCAGAGGAAAAGTTCCGCGGCCTGCTGGAGTCGGCGCCGGATCCGCTGGTTGCGGTCAATCAAGACGGCCGAATTGTGGTGGTCAACGGGCAAGCCGAGAAGACTTTTGGTTACAGGCGCGAAGAGCTATTGGGTCAACCCATGGACATCCTGGTCGTCGAAAGGTTGCGGGAGAAATGCTGGGCCTATCGAAACAAATTCTTCAAGGGGCCGGAGCGGCCACCGGCTGGAGCAACGCTCGAGCTTTTTGGATTGCGCAAGGATGGCAGCGAATTCCCCGTGGAAATCAACTTGAGCCTGCTGGAAACAGAAGAAGGCTTGTGGGGCTCGGCCGCGATCCGCGACCTGACGGAGCGGCGCAAGCTGGAAAACCAATTCCGCCAAGCGCAAAAAATGGAGTCCATTGGAACGCTTTCGGGCGGCATCGCGCACGACTTCAACAATCTGTTGACGGTGATTTTGAGTTACAGCAACTCGCTGGCGGATGAACTACGCGGAGACTCGAAGCACCAGCGCGCCGCGGAACAAATCCACCAGGCCGCCGAGCGCGGAGCGGCCCTCACGCGGCAGATGCTGGCGTTCAGCAGACAGCAGGTTTTTCAAGTGCGCGTGTTGAATCTCAACGACATCATCCGGAATCTGCTCAAAATGCTTCAGCGCATCATCGGGGAACACATCGAGATCACCACGGCGTTGGCGGACGACCTGAAACCCGTTAAAGCCGACCCCGGCCAGCTCGAGCAAATCCTTATGAACCTGAGCGTGAATGCGCGCGACGCCATGCCCAAGGGCGGGAAGCTCACTCTGGAGACCAGTAACGTTGTGCTGGACGAGGATTTTGTGCGCCTGCACGTTGGCGCATCGGTTGGACCTCAGGTGCTGCTGACAGTTTCCGATACAGGCACCGGCATGGATGGCGCGACACAAGCCCGAATTTTCGAACCCTTCTTCACCACGAAGGGGCCCGGGCAGGGAACGGGGCTTGGATTGGCGATGGTCTACGGTGTGGTGAAACAGAGCGGCGGCAGCATCTGGGTGAATAGCAAGGTTGGATTCGGCACGACATTCAATATCTATTTGCCTCAGGTACAAGGCGTTTCGGAAGCGCCCGTGGCAAAAAAACTGCAAACCACCCTCAAACAAGGTTCCGAGACCATTCTTGTCGTGGAAGATGATCCCGGCGTTCGCGAACTCGTCTGCCTGATGCTGACTTCAAAGGGATACACGGTCTTGACCGCGCAACATCCAAGCGACGCGGAGGCTGTGTGCCAAAGGCATTCCGGCAACATCCATCTGCTATTGACGGACATGATCCTTCCGGGAGCAAGCGGCCGCGAGATTGCCAAGCGGGTGGGCGCCTTGCGCCCTGGCATCAAGGTACTTTACATGTCTGGATACACCGATGATGCGTTAATCCGCGACCACGGTTTGGACGAGTCGTTCGCCTTTCTTCAAAAGCCCTTCTCACAGGGAAGCGTTGCAGCCAAAATCCGCGAGGTCCTCGATTCCGACGGATTCGCGGCGCCTTGACTCGCCGGATGAGCGTCCGCAACTTCGTTCGGCGCTTCAAGCAAGCTACCGGCGACAGCCCCTTGGCTTACTTGCAGAAACTCCGGATCGCCGCTGCCAAGCGAATGTTGGAAAGCAACCATCGAACAATATTGCGTTGTTCTACAGACACTGTTGCGCCCACCGAAGATTGCAACGCGTTGGAGTTCATCAACCGCTCCGTAACATCCTGAGGCGTTCTCGACCCGCCCATCAGCTACGGCCCACCCTTTCTTGACCCTGTGCGCGAGGGTCGCATACACTAAGAAATTCCACATCAGCCGCCAAAGTGGCTAGGGGCTGTTCGCATCGCGCGTGAAACGGACGAACACGCGGTTGCGTAGTACAAAGGGGGATTGCTTTGCCAAAGCGCACGTATCAACCGCGGCGACGCCGCCGCGCCAAGACCCACGGGTTCCGCGCACGCATGAAGACGAAAGGCGGCCGCAAGGTGCTGGCAGCGCGCCGCAAGAAGGGACGTCATCGGCTCACCCCCGACTAGCCGAGAGAGCTTGCCGATGCCCGGAGACGCGGGCAACTCGCGGTTGACGTTCCCGCGAGAGGCGCGGCTGGTGAGACGCGGTGAATTTGATGCGGTCTACCGCGCCGGAAAGCGCCGCTCGAGTTCCCACTTTACAGTGTTCTTTCGCGCCAATGCATTGCCGCAAAGCCGGTTTGGCGTCAGCATCAAGAAGGCGCTGGGCGGCGCGGTGGTGCGCAATCGTATCCGGCGGCGCTTGCGCGAAATCGTGCGGTGCCACCGTGGAGAGATACCAGTGGGCTGGGACATTGTGATTCACCCGAAGAGCGCCGCGGCTAAAGCGCCTTTTGCCGCCCTGACCACGGATTTGCTTCGGCTGCTGCAGAGTGGCGCCCAGGCGGGGAAGTGAAAACTGAAAACATGACAAGACTGCAGAAGGAGAACAGACCGCAGTCCGTTCTACGAAGCCTGCCTGTGCGCGTGGCTCTTCTTGCATTGCGTTTTTACAAAACGTATTTATCTTTTCTTTTCGCGGGAAATTGCCGGTTCGATCCTACCTGCTCGCAGTATGCCTACCAGGCGATTGAGCGCTTCGGCGTGCTGCGCGGCATTTGGCTGGGATTGAAGCGGCTGCTGCGCTGCCATCCGCTCTCGCGCAGATTTGGCCACGACCCGGTTCCCGAAACTTGGCGCGAGGAAGCTCCAGGCCATCCCACTGAGATTCCCCATGAGGTGCGTTCTTGAGCGACCTGCCCGGACAAAAAGACAAGTTCACGCCGGAGTTGCGCATTCTCGTCGCGTCGCTGCTCTCCATGGTAGTGATCCTGGGGTGGGCAAAGTATTTTGGGCCAAAGCCGCCAATGCAATCCCCCCAAGCGAACCGGCCCGCCCAGACAGCTCCCGCCATTTCTGGCGCGGCCACCTCCACACCGCAAACAACATCTAGTTCGCAGAATCCTGCAGCTCCAGCGGCGACCGCAGCTGCCGCGCCGCCGGCCGCGAACGTTCCTCGGCGGAGCGATTCGCAAGAACGCACCATCACCATCGAAAACAATCTTTATCGCGTGGAGTTTTCGAACCAGGGAGCGGTCGTAAAGAGTTGGAAACTCAAAAAGTATTTTGATGATCAAAAGCCTAGAGCACAGAAAGGCGAAAAGCCAAAATGCAAAGATGGTTCCGAGCCGCAACAATACGGGCCCGAACAGGGATGCGTCCTGGACTTGGTGCACCAGGAAGCTTCGCAGCAAACCAGCGGCTGGCCGTTTGCCGTAATTCTCGACGATGAGCAACTACAGAACGCGGCCAATGGCGGACTCTACCAAGTCTCAACATCCGCGAATACTCTGAACGCTCCGGCTGACGTGGAATTCACCTGGAGCGACGGGCGCCTCGAAGTGACGAAGCGTTTCCACTTCGATCACAGCTACGTTGTGCGCGCGGAAACCTCCGTCAAGTGGAACGGCAGCCCCGTCAAAGCTGGCCTGGCGTGGCTCGGCGGATTTGGAGACTTGACCGTAGCGAATCCGGCGCCCATCGAAACGGTCTCCACCTTTTACAGCAGCGAGGGCGGAAAGATCACCAATTTCCCGCACAAAAAGCTCGAAGGCATTGACAAATGGAGTGCGGTGTCGTGGCATTGGCAAGCTGGAGTGGATTACGCCGGCATCGAAGACCGCTATTTTGCGATGGCCTTCCTTCCGCCGAACGGCGCGGCGCCCGCCACCCTCGAGACGCGCTACTGGAAAGCCTGGCGCAATGTGAAGGTGGAAGACAAAGACACCCCCGAGCCCGTCCCGGACGTGGCCGTATCCTCATCAGCCAGTCCGTTCGCCGTGCGCGTGTACGTTGGCCCCAAAGATTACGACGATCTAAAAAAGATGAACCCGCCGCTCCACGGCCTGGTGAATTTTGGCTGGCTCGAGTTTATTGCTGACCCGCTCTTCCACGGCTTGAAGTGGCTGCACAGCTACATCCCGAATTGGGGATGGTCCATCGTAATACTGACGCTGATCCTGAATATGCTGCTTTTCCCCCTGCGCATCTCTGGGTACAAAACCACGCTGAAAATGCAGCGCGTAGCGCCGGAGATCAAAGCCATTCAGGAAAAATACAAAAAATACTCCATGCGCGATCCGCGAAAAGCGGAGATGAACAAGGAAGTGATGGCCATCTACAGCCGCGAGGGAATCAATCCCGTAGGCGGCTGTATCCCGCAATTGCTGCAACTTCCCATTTGGTATGGGCTGTACCGCGCGCTGCAGGGCACCATCGAATTGCGCCATGCGCCGTGGTTTGGCTGGATTACCGATTTGTCGGCAAAGGACCCGTATTACATTTTGCCGTTGCTGATGGGCCTGTCCATGTATCTGGTGTCGAAGATGACGCCCATGACCTCAACCGACCCGCAACAGCAAGCTATGATGAAAGTCATGCCCATCGGCATGGCCGCGTTGTTTATGGTTATTCCCTATCCTAGTGGCCTGGCGGTGTATATTCTCACCAGCAGCCTGGTCGGGATCGCGCAACAGTGGTATTTGAACCGGAGCCATCCGCTGCCGGCCCCGGGCAAGCCCGCGCGCGGGAAGAACGGCAAGAAGTCGTAGCGCGCCGCGATTGATTTTCGTTCTCGATTGGTGATCGCTTTAACGAGCAACCTGTAGCGCAGGGCGAGTCCGCGAGCCTTGCGGCTTTTCTGGCCGTGCTGCTGTGACCGAGCTTTAAGCAAAAAAAGCGCTATGCCCCAGGAACTCATTCAAGACGGAAGGCTCGATAGACTAGCCACTGCGGACGCACTGCGGAATTTTCTCGAAAACATCGTGCGCGCATCCGGCTTCGAATTGAAAGTGAACGTGCGCGCGGTTCCTCAGGACGGTTCCGCGGCGGAGGGCGAAGCCGAGGTGCTCGCCGACCTGGACGGGCGCGACAAAGAAATCCTTCTCGAGCGCGGCGCCGAGGTTCTAAAGGCATTCGAACATCTGGCCTTCAGGGCGCTTC
>Ga0209166_10003616_pt1 | contig 11067 bp, 12 predicted proteins | sample Coa_R1_3_FD_187151 | JGI IMG/M metagenome (GOLD analysis project Ga0209166, IMG submission 187151) | Surface soil microbial communities from Centralia Pennsylvania, which are recovering from an underground coalmine fire - Coalmine... | ecosystem: Environmental > Terrestrial > Soil >... | reverse complement strand
CCCGCGGTAACGGGAAAACAGCGGCACAAATTCAAGCTCAGTGATCTTCGCGGCAAAAAGAACGTGATTCTGGCGTTTTATCCGTTGGATTGGAGTCCAACTTGAACCAATGAAATGTCGGCGTACAGCAGGGACTTTCCCCAGTTCGCCGCATTGAATGCCCAGGTCGTGGGCATCAGCACCGACTCAATTTATAGCCACTTGGCTTGGCAGGAGAAATCCATTGGCTGGCAGGAATATCCCCTGGCGAGCGATTACTGGCCGCATGGCGGCACCGCCCAGAAATATGGCATATTACGCGAAGGCGATCCCTTGCCCGGAATCAACGAACGGGCTGTCTTTATTGTGGATGAGCAAGGAAAAATTGTGTTTTCCAGGCTCTACGAACTGGGCCAAGAGCCAGATAACCAGGAATGTCTGGAGGCCCTGCGCAAACTCAGATCGGGGGGTTAATTCAGGTTCAAGGCCCTGGAATCGAATCCGCATTTCATAGGCGGCCCATCATTCGTAACGCAATGCAACCATCGGATCCACGGTTGTGGCCCGGCGCGCAGGCACGGACGCAGCCATCAGGGCCACGATGATCAGCAAAAGCGTAACCGAAATCAGTGTTACCGGATCGCTGGGTTTCACTCCATAGAGAAACGTCGCCAACAGATGCCCGGTGGCCATAGCAACCGCCAGTCCCAGAGCTGTGCCGATTGCCGCCAGCGCAATTCCCTGCCACACCACCATGCGAATAAGGTCGGCGCGGCGGGCACCCAACGCCATGCGAATGCCAATTTCGCGCGTTCTCCGAGTTACCTCATAAGAGAGCAGCCCGTAGAGCCCCAGGCTCGCCAGCAGCAGGGCCAGAATGCCGAAGAAGCTGGAAAGTTTCGCGATCAGCCGCTCCTGCTCCAGCAGTCGGTCGATTTGCTCAGTCTCGGTGAGCACATTGATCATCGGCAGGTTGCTGTTGTGCTGGTTCACCACATCACGAATCGCGGGGACCATGGCCTTTGGGTCGCCCGCGGTGCGCACTTCAAAGGCCGCATTTTGACCCGTGAGCGGGATATACATCGTGGGCTCGATCTCCTGGCGCAGGTTGTTGTACTTTGCATCCTGCGCTACGCCCACAATTACATACCCCGGGCTCTTTTGCGGCTGTTCCGGATCGCTGCCGTCGTTCTCGCCAAATTGCTGGCCCAACACATTACGACCGGGAAAAAATTTATGGGCAAGAATCTGATTTACTACCACCGGCATTGGGACAGCGGTTTTGGCGGCCCCAAGTTCTATATCTGCCTGGTTCAATGCGCGTCCGGTCAGCAAAGGGATCTTCAAAGTATCGAAAAATCCCAGGCCCACCGGCATCACGCTCACTTCGATCTTAAGTTTTTTGTCGCTTCCTGGAGGCAAGTTTTTTACCCTGGTTCGCATCCAGCTTCCGCTCAGCAACGGGGCTTGTGAATAGCTGACCGCAGCGACGCCCGGCAGGGCGCCGATCTGTTGCTGCAGCTCGCGATAGAGATTGTCAACCTGTGGGTCCTTGTAGCCGGCGAGCTTGGGACTTAAACCAAAGGTCAGAGTGTTGCGCGTATCGAAGCCCGGATTCAGGTTTCTCAAATTAGTGAGCGTGTGAACCAGCAGCCCTGCCCCCATCAGGACCACCATCGCCAGGGCGGCCTGCAGTACCACCAGCGCGTTGCTCATGCTATACCAGCGGCGCCGCGATTCGGCTTTGCCGCTCGAAGCACCTGAGCCTTCCTTGAGCGCGGGAGTCAAGTCCACCCGCAGGCTCCGGAGCGCCGGAGCGAACCCAAAGAGAATGCCCGTCAACAGCGAAATAGCGCTGGTGAAGGCGAGCACGCGCCCATCGATAACAGCCGTGAAGCCGAGCGGACGAGTGCGGTTGCCGGCCACCATGGCCACAATCGCGTGCGCGCCCCAAAAGGCCATCGCGATTCCCAGCGCTCCGCCGATCACGGCCATGATCACGCTTTCTGTAAGCAGTTGCCGCAGCAGGCGGCTGCGACGCGCGCCCAGGGCGAGCCGCAACGCAATTTCGCGCGTCCGCGCTGTGGCCTTTGACAGCACCAGCCCGGCTACGTTGGCACAGGCAATCAGCAATACGATTCCGACCGCCACCATCAGCACGCGCAGAGGATCGGTGAACTGGCCGCTGGAGCCGATGAGCGCATCTTGCGCCTGCAACAACGTAATCCGGGGCGCGTCCACTTCTTCCGCCAGCGGCTTGCTCCCATGTAGGATGTCGTTACGAAACAGCACATCCATGGCGGCCTGTTGCTGCGCGATTGGTGTCCCAGGCCTCAGCCGCGCGGCAATCAGCAGCCACGATGCGGCGGGATCATTGTGGCGCGGCCCGAATGTCGCCTCCAGCTGTGGCTCGATGGCCATGGGCAACCAAAGGTCATAAACGTTACCCAAAGACAGGCTGACAAATTTTCGTTCGGCTACCCCCACAATCGTGAAAGAAACACCATTGAGGTTTACGACTTTCCCGATGGCCGTGGGTGAACCACCGTACACTCGCTGCCAATAGCCATAGTTCAGCACCGCCACCGGCGCCGACGAGGGCTGATCATCGCCCGGTTCCAGCAATCGCCCGGCTGCAGCACGAATTCCCAGAGTGCGGAAGAAATCCCCATTCACTGCCTGGCTGTTGACGGATGTAGCCGGCCCATCCCCACTCATTGTCAACTGTCCGCCGCCAGCGAATGCAGCCACTCCGCTGAAGACACTCGACTTTTCTACTTCTTCGAGAAATGGATGGGAGAAGGATTCGCCGCCAGGATTGCTGCCTCGAAGATTACCCCGCTTCGTGTCGCCATAATTCGCATACCAATTGAACCTGGGACTCTTGTTGGCGCTCCAGTGCAGCATCATAAGTTCTGCTGGGTCCTGCACCGGAAGCACGCGGAACATCACTGCATTCATGAGGCTGAAGACTGCGGTATTGGCGCCGATCCCGAGCGCCAGCGTGATCACGGCGATGGCAGTGAAAACAGGAGTACGGGCCATGAGCCGGAATCCATAGCGTATGTCCTGCCACAAGGTCTCAAAGAATTCGAAGCCCTGCACCTTTAGCCTCCAATACTGTCTTATTTCTTAATCCCGTAAAATTTAGCGGCTTTCTTTTTCAGCGGATTTCGGGTCCAGTCCTCCCACGTGCCGGTGTACGGATCGTATCCGCATTTGAGCGGCTTGCTAAAAGCGTTACCCGGCTCTTCAAGATATGCACGACAGTCGGAGCAGACATACCGGAATTCGCAATCCCGGCAAATGGCAATCTGATCTTTTGCGATCCCCCATTTATCTTTGAAACCGGTACTGTGCAAAGCGCTGGAGAGCGGGGTGTCGCGGACATTTCCGAAAGATTCCTTCATGGAGGGGCAGTTTTTGATGTTCCCATCAGCATCAACGGAAATTTTTCTATTGAGGCAACCGTTGAAGGACTTGGCCTCGAAGAAGGTGGTCACGGAAGGCGCAGTCAGATATTTTTGCGTTATCAGCCCACAATGAATTTCCGAATCAATCACTTGAGAGGTGAAGCGAATTTCTTTCAACGGCGCGCTGTCGCTAAATTCCGGATGGGCGTAGTCAACCACGACACGTCTCGCCAAGGGTGCAGAATGGACCGCGAATGCGGCAATCATAGGCCGGGATTCGACAAACTTGACGTAGGTTTCATCGGGCATCCCGTCCTCATATTTAAGAATAAGGTCAATGCTCTGAATCGATTTATGCCGCGCCTTCTCCAGCAACGGACCGCAAATACCGAGCGTCAGCAAATTCGAGAAGCACCTGATTTGGACGTGTTGACATCCTAGAGCGCTCAACTCATCAAAAATCTTCTCGAAGTTATGGAGGACTGTGGATATATCGATAATGGCATTCTGTACCTGACCGGGGAAGTCCCAATTCTCCGCGAGGGGTGGAAAAGCTGACTTGTCATCGACCAACATGACGAGTTCGTTCTCATCCAGGAAGTTGAGAAATCCCAGAATGCGCTCTTTGTTGGGATTCGAGCTTATTTTCTCCAGCAGGGACCCGATTCTGTCGCTCAACAACTCCTCCAGCACCGGATAGTATTCACTCGGAAACGTAATAATCTCGTGACGGGTCAAGTCACAAAAAGCGGATTTCGCCGCTCCTCTTACTGCAATGCAGTCAGCAAAAAGGTGCAGGTACAGATTCGAATATTGCGTCCAGTCCTTTGCCACGATTCACTCCCTGACCGTGCTGCCGAAGCCTTTCCGGTTCATTCCACAATCTTTGAAATTGGCTTGTTTGATCCTGCTGAAAATGACCTGACCCGGAATTTCACATTGTCAACCATGAGCTTGTCTGCAATGCGTTTCGGCATCAGCGGTTTAGGGTATATTTTCTGGTAGCCCAACGGCAGGCGAACGATTTCGCTCCGCGGCAGCTTAAGTGGTGGCTCAATTGGATCTGTTTCGCGTGGCATATTGTCTCAAAGTCAAAGCTATCTGTTTTTCCAAAAAATAATTACAGGGTGCAGACACCATGGTGAACTGCCCCACAGGATTGACCTCCAGAAAGAAGAACCTGCCTTGTTGGTCAACCACGAAGTCCACCGAACCCGTGTTCAACTTCAGAAGCTCGAATAACCGGACGAGCTTCGACTCTACATCAGGAGGAAGCGTGAACGGGACGGTGCGATTGGGCTTAGTATAGTTGTACTGCCTGAAATCCACCCGCGTTTGCTCGTCACCCTGGGAAAAGATGGCCATGGCATAACACTGGCCATCAAGAAAAAATACTCTTACCTCAAACTTTTTTATGATTTGTTCCTGAACAAAAGAAGGCGAGATACGGTCCGGCAACTCGTCCAGTGCCGCAGCGGTCACTGTTTCGGTATAAGTGTAATATCCAAAATTGGTTTCCTCTGTTTCGAACAGGTATAACACATCGGAAATCGGTTTCGTGATCAAGGGGTCTTCCGCAAGAGCCGTCTTAAGGGACGCCTTGGAGTTGCTGATGAGGAATCTTGGGGTAAGCAGGCCGGCTTGCCTTGCCGCGTGCAAGACCATGAGCTTATTGAGATCAGATCGGACCGGCGATCCCAGTTCGGGAACGGCATTCTCAATCACAAAATGGAGATACTCCGACAACCGCAATTCCTCGGCAAACATTTTTTTGGCGATGTATGCAGCGAACTTGGGGTAGTCGCTGAAATTGACGTCAAGAAATTGGTTGCACAGCCAGTGTCTTCCTTTGCGATACCACACGGCGCCAATCTCGGAAAGAGGAATGACCCGATCATCGAAGCGAAACGACAGGATGTCTTGATCGACATTGAATTCCACGATCCGGTCATTCGCTGCATCATCGTAGTTGACTCTCAACACATCAGTGACCCCAAGGTGGTGCAGCCACCTCATAACATCGGTCGTGGAGAGATCCAGCACACTGCTGAAAATAAAAATCATGCAACTGTCTCGTATTTTTGCTTACACAACAAATAGTAAAAGAGCCCGAAAAGGGGCACGCACATTATCGTGAGGCACGTGAGCCGCTCTAAAATTGCGGAATCGCCCCACACTTTAGGATGCTCGTGAGGCAACAGATTACACTACGAGTGCCCGATAAGCCAGATGAGCCGGCATCCCAATTCGGGATGCCACAGGCGGGCAGTGGATGCGACCGCACGCAGTACCAGATTGGTATTGACACGCAGTTGGGCAAAAGCTAGCATTAGGCTGTATTTGAGAAATCTCAGAAAGGTAAAATGCCGATGAGTCAAAATAATTTGGGCGAATTGATAACCGGTAAACTCACGACTTCGGACTTGTATCAAGATGTAGAGACCGTTGCCTGCACCTGCGGTACAAAATCGGTCTGTCACATTGATGGTACAGACGATGGCGACGAGGCAATGCTGCTGTAACCACTAATCACCCAGTGTGGGGCGCTGGTTGCCGATGACCTTTAATGCTGAGGGGGCATTCGGCGGACATAGTGGCCCACACAGGAAATCTCCTGATCCGTACAACCTAATCTCCATCTTCAGAAATTTCTGGGCCACAGAGGGTTTTATCCCACGTCGGTTACCCACTTACCAAGCTGCGGTTAGCTTGGCTTTTTCTTGCGCGGTTTGATGGCAGCATTCTTGACCGGAGCAGAAGCCGGAACCGCCACTGCCTTCTTCTGCATCTCTTCGACTGCCTGCGAAAGCTGAGCTGTATCTTTGACCGGCTCCACCAGTGGCTGTGCAGTGCCTCCATTGCCAACTACGTAAATCGCGGGTGTGCCCCCAACGCCAAGACGCAGGCCCAAATCGTGATCAGCCTCGACCTTCTCTTTGAGCTTGCCCTGGGGATCAATGGCAAACGGCAGAGCAACTTTGTTGTCATCGGCATACTTGCGGGCGAATTGATCCAGATTGTCGGGAATGATCTGGGGCTGGTTTTTATAGATGTAGCCGCGAAAATCGTCGCCCAGCTTCTGGGACTGGGTGTCAAAGAACCGAGCATACATCGATGCCCTGAAGGACCACGGATGTATGTTGCTGAGAGGGAAGTCGTGTAGCACAACCGGGACATTATGGGCCTTGGCCACGTCCCAGATCACAGGGTAGTCATGGGCGCATTTCGGGCACTGGAGGTCTTCAAAAACCACAACCGCCACTTTGGCGCCCGCAGGGGGCTTGAGCGGAGAAAGGTCGGCCGCAAGACCCACACTGCATAACCCGAGAATAACCAGAAAACCGAGTATCGAAATTGACAATGTTTTCATAGAGATGTCATCCGGAACCAAACCTGCTTGAACTACTGGAATTTTACTCCAAGCCAGCCTTTTACGTTGAAAGGCCAACTTACTGCTCTTAAATTTGGATGGCGCAGTAGCCGGCTGTGATCTGAAATCTTAAGTTGCACTTGGTTTAGGGCATTTCTCCCGAGGGCCGCCAAGACGGCCCAAGATGCCTTAGAATACACTTCCAAGTCGTAACCTTGAGCCTTGCAACTTTTGGAGACTTAAGGGGTTTGAAGGGGTGTGAGCAGCGTGGCCCTAAAATCGGGGTTGTTCATGCCTACAGCTATCCGTGAGGTACAGGATATTCCGGACATGGCAGCAGGCCAAATGCTCTACGATTCGCTCAGCGACGCTGAAGTAATGCTTCGCGCCGGGAGCGACGATGATGCTGCGTTTTCGTATCTGGCCACCAAGTATCATCGGCCTATGATCGCCTTTATGTACCGCATGTGCCACAACCAGGCGGTGGCCGAGGAGTTGGCACAGGAAGTGTTTCTGCGTGTCTACCGGTCACGCAAGAGCTACGCGGCCGAAGCGAAGTTCACGACTTGGCTTTATCGCATCGCTACCAACCTGGCGGTGAACCACGCTCGCGACCATAAAGTCGAGCGTAGCGGCAAGGTGGTCAGCCTGGACGAACCGGACGATGAAACCGGCACTACTCCGGACGTGGCCGATCACACGCTGAACGTTGAAGAGCGGATCTTGCGCCGGGAGCGCCTGGAGGCCATCAAGAAACACGTAATGGCCTTGCCGGAAAAGCAACGCGTGGCCGTCCTGATGCACAAATACGATGCGATGGACTACCGCGAGATTGCAGCCGTGTTGAAGTTGAGTGAGTCAGCCACTAAGTCTCTGCTGTTCCGGGCGTATGAAACGCTACGGGAACGGCTGAAGGATTTTGTATGAACTGCAATGATGTAAAGGAAAACCTGATTGAGTTACTGGCCGAGGGAGCCGCCGATGCGGCAGTCACTTCCCATGTGAGAGAGTGCAGCGCCTGTTCCCAGGAGCTGGAGTCGTTGCGCAAGACCATGGCCTTGCTGGATGAATGGGAGGTTCCGGAGGCTTCTCCGTACTTTCTTACACGCCTTCAGGCCCATGTGAAGGAAGAACGCAACAAGGCCCCGCAAGGCTGGTTCGCGTGGCTCCGCCGTCCGGTTATGGCGCTATCGCTGGTAGCGGTTCTCGCGGGAGGCGCGGTCCTTTATCAAGTGAAAACCCCAAGCAAGATCATCGTCCAGTCACCGCCCCCAGTCGGTTCTGCAGTGGGTGACCTGGAGGCGCTGGAAAAGAACCATGACCTGTATGTGAATTCTGATCTGATTGATGAAATAACCGGTGGCCCGTCATCGGATGTTTCCGAAGACAAGATCTAATAAAGAGGCTAAAAGTGACCGGGGCCAGAGCAGTTGGAGTCATACTTTTATCGAGCTTGATCAGCATCTCGGCTCCCTCCCAGCGGAGGGTTGGCCCTCATGCCCGCCAACCTATGCCCCAGGCCCATCCCTCGAAGCCGGCAACCACGCCTCTACCTGAAAACAAATCACAATCCGAGAATAAGCCGCAGCAACAGAGCGAGCAAAAACCGACTGCCCAGCAACCCGTTCAGCCGGGAAACAAACCCGGTGACTGGCTATGGGAGCACAAAGACCTGCCGCCCGATCAGCAGCAAAAGCTCCTGGAGAGCGAGCCTTATTTTAAGAAACTGCCTCCGGATCGCCAAGAGGCATTGAGGGAGAGACTGCGCAAATTCAACAGCCTTCCTCCAGAGCAGCGGGAGCGTGCATTGCGGCAAATGAAGGTGGCCGCAAGTCTAACTCCAGAACAGCGTAAACAGGTCCGAGAGGCCCATCAAGAGCTGCAAGGCTTACCGGAAAACCGCAGGCTCATGGTACACAAAGCGTTGCGCAGCCTGAGCCAGATGTCGCCCGAAGAACGCCAGCAGGTCATGCAATCGGATCGGTTCCGCAGTACCTTCTCCGACAAGGAGCAGGGCATTCTCAAGAATCTTGCCGAGATATCCCCGGCTGAACAGTCTGAAAAAACTAACCCAGATTCTCCGAAGTAAGCTTCAAAAGGCGTTTGTATCGAGACTATGGGTAACAAAGTCTAGTACGGCTTTGATCTCCTCGCGAGAAACAGGGTATTGCTCAATGATTTCCTCTATGGTCATGCCATCCTCAAGATTTTCAAAAATGAGTTTTACTGGAGTCCGCGAGTTACGCAATGTCCAAGCACCGCTTACCTTGCCAGGAATGCTCTCCACGGCTGGGCACTGTGACCAATCAAGAATTGCCATAGTAAGTCCTCAAACATCACGCTTGCGAATGAAATAATTATCGCTTTTTTCTAACTAGAAAATAAGCCACAGTCAGAATCAACAAGTAGGGTCCGGCGCTCACCGCCGTAACGCGGGATTGCGGGACCCAGGCAGTTGCAACAATGGCTGCGGTAATGGCGACAAACCCAAGAATTGATCCTGTAGCGCCGAGCGGGGCGCGCAACTTCAGTCCGGCAAGCTGCTCCGGGGTGATCGTTTTCCTGAAACGAACGTGCGCGGCCAAAGAGACCAGCCAGGCCAGCATGCCTCCGAACAACGATGCATCAATGATGTAGAGGTAGGCGTTCTGCGGCGCATATTGCTGCACGAAGATGGCGACAACGATTCCCACCATGGATGCAACAAGGGCCGGCATGGGTACCCCGTGCGAATTCAAAACGCCAAGGCGGCGCGGCGCGTGACAAGAGCGCGCCAGGGAAAAGAGCATCCTGGAGGTGACATAGAGGCTGGCATTGGCTGCGGAGAGAGCGGCAGACAGCACCACAAGATTCATGATCATACCGGCGCTGGAAATTCCGGCGACGTTGAAAACCGTAACAAAAGGGCTTTGGGCCACGCCCGCGTTGCGCCACGGCATCACTCCAACCAGCACTGCCATTGCGCCCACGTAAAGGAAGACCAGCATAGCAAAAGAAATACGCGTCGCCCTGGAAACTTCAGTCCCGGAGCGCGCCTCGCCGGAAGAGACGACCACCATCTCAATTCCCAGGAAGCTGTACAAGCCAAAGGATGCAGCAATGAAGGCAGCTTTCCATCCGTTAGGAGCAAATCCCCCATTGGCGAGATATTGTGGACGGACCTTGGCTCCCAGCAGCAACGCGGCCCCGATCAAGACGAAAAGAAAAATCGTCAACACTTTGATGAAGGCAAACCAGTATTCAAAGGTGCCATATCCACCTACCGGAAAGAAATTGACCAGCAGGAGAAGAAGGCCGAAGACAATCATCCAGGCGATGACCGGCACCTTGGGAAACCACACCTGCATATAAGTTCCGGCCGCCACTACCTCCGAACCGATAGCAATCACCACGGCGATCCAATAACCGTAGCGGGCCACAAATCCGGCCCAATCATTCAAGTAAAGCTCGGCGTAGACGCCAAACGATCCGGCTGCCGGGTGCATGCTGGACATCTCGCCCATCGCCAGTGCGACTGTCCAGCAGATCAGGGCACTGATAATGTAGGAGACGATCACTACCGGCCCGGCAATTTGGATGGCGGCCCCTGATCCCAGCAGGAGTCCAGTCCCAATGGAGCCACCGACAGCCACCATGGCCATCTGGCCAGCCGTGAGTTGGCGCTTCAGGCCATGCTCACGGTCTGTAACCTTCTCAATCTGCTGTTGAGCCATCGGCAAAGTTATAGCAGGTTAAATGGTAGTAAAGTATGGTTTCGTCCCGAAATGGGCAGGTGATTTCACCTAAATATGTATCCGGCATTGAGCCTGACCGCAATCCCGCTTAGAATAGGCATACCTCAGCCTCAATAGCTCCTGGCCAGTCCCTCCCAAGAGCAGCGAGGGATTTGAATTCATGCCGGACATTTCCAAAAGACTGGAAAAAGCGGAAAGATACCTCCAAAAAGGCAAGACGGAAGCTGCCTTGGAAGAGTATTTGGATATTCTGGAAGAGGACCCCAAGAATGATCAGGTCCGCCAGACTGCCGCTGACCTGTGTCTGGCGGCAGGCCGCAACTCTGAGGCTGCTACCCTGTTTAGCGCGCTCCTGGATGGACAGTTTGCCACCGGGGACCATGCCGGTGTGGTTACCTACAAGAAGTTGTCCAAAATAGGCAAGCCCAGCCCACTGCAGACCTTTCATTTTGCCCAAGCCATCGAGAAGAGAGACAGAAAAGAAGCTCTGGAGGCTTACTCAACGGCCTTGAAGGGGTTTGAGTTGGAAGGCCGCAACAAAGAGGCACTGGCTGCCGCCCGAGCTTCTTTT
>Ga0209166_10003612_pt1 | contig 11072 bp, 11 predicted proteins | sample Coa_R1_3_FD_187151 | JGI IMG/M metagenome (GOLD analysis project Ga0209166, IMG submission 187151) | Surface soil microbial communities from Centralia Pennsylvania, which are recovering from an underground coalmine fire - Coalmine... | ecosystem: Environmental > Terrestrial > Soil >... | reverse complement strand
CCCTCGTGGGCGGCCGCGTCGATGCCGCGGGCCATGCCGGAGGTCACCACCCACCCCGCTTCGCCGAGGCCGGCGGCAAGGTCGCGGGCGAATCGCCGGCCCGACGCCGACGCCGCCCGCGCGCCGACGACGGCCACCATCTCGCGGGCGAGGAGGGTCGCGTCGCCCAGCGTCCAGAGCAGCGGCGGCGGCGCGTCGAGGGCCGCGAGGGCGCTGGGAAAGGCCTCTTCACAGCCCGCGATCAGCCGCGCCCCGGCCGCCGCGCCCGCGTCCAGCTCGGCCTGGGCCTCCGCGACGCTCGGTATCCGAGGGGTTGTGCTCCGGCCGCCGCGCCGGGCGAGCGCGGGCAGGGCACGCAGCGCCTCCGAGGCGGAGCCGTAGCGGGCGATCAGGTGGGCGAAGGTCACCGGCCCCACCGACTCGGCCCGGGCCAGGCGCAACCAGTCCAACTGTTCGGCGGGGCTGAGAGCCGAGGACCTCAAGCGGCCGCGCCGCTCTTGGCGGCGCCGATCCGGGGCTCCTCGCCCTTGAGTAGGCGGCGGATGTTGGCCTCGTGGCGCAGGAAGATCAGCACCGCCATCCCTGCCGCCAGCCACAGCCGCTCGGGTGTCGCCTGGTGCAGCAGCAGGAACCACAGCGGCGCCAGCGCCGCCGCCGTCAACGCGGCGAGGGAGGACATGCGGAAGACCAGCGCCATGGCGATCCAGGTCGCCCCGGCCCCGAGACCGACCGGCCAAGCGATCGCGAACAGGATGCCGAAAAAGGTCGCCACCCCCTTGCCGCCTTTGAAGCCCAGCCAGACCGGAAAGATATGGCCCAGGAACGCCGCGCCGCCGGCGATCACCGCGCAGAAGGGCGAGAACAGCGCCCCCGCGATCAGCACCGCCGCGGCGCCCTTGCCGGCGTCGCCCACCAGGGTGATGAGCGCCAGGTCCCGCCGGCCGGTGCGCAGCACATTGGTCGCCCCGATGTTGCCGGAGCCGACCTTGCGGATGTCCCCCGCGCCGCCTAGCCGCGTGGCGATCAGCCCGAACGGAATCGACCCCAGCAGGTAGCCGCCGATCACGCTGGCGGCGATGGCGAGGGCAGGGGAGTCGGCGACGCTCATGCCGCAACTCTAGACTCTGTCCGCCGCGCTCCGAAGGGCGAAATCGGGCGGCCGCGCCGTCGTTCGTCCCCTTTCACGACCATGGAGATCGCGGGGAGCGCGCAGGGAGCGCTCGGGGAGATTCCGGGGCGCTTTGGGGAGCTTTCGGGGCGCTTTGGAGGAGGTTGCTGGGCGCCTCGATGGAGCTTTTGGGGAGATGCTCAGCCCTCCTGTCCGGTGCGACTACATCACATGAGATTGATATTATTGGAGTTTTCTCTGGGAACGACGGGCCGCCGCTCGCGCGGCCTGGCGGCATGGGCTGGGTGGCGATGGCGAGGAGCGACATTGAGGGATAGTTTGCAGTATGAAGAGTCCAAAGTCAAGGGACGTCACGCTCTTCATGGACCACCCGACCGTCGACCAGGGTCATCAGCACGCGGCCCTGGAGACGCCGGCCGTCGAAGGCGGAGTTCTTCGACTTGGAGATCAGTTCGGCCGCGTCGATCAGGCGGGGCGTGTGGAGGTCGGCGAGGATCAGGTCGGCGGGGGCGCCAACGGTCAGCCGGCCGGCGGCCAGTCCGATGGCGTTGGCCGGCGCGAGGGTGACCGTCTCGATCAGGCGGAGCAGGGGGATCCGGCCTTCATGGTGCAGGGTCAGCAGCGCCGGCAGCAGGGTCTGCAGGCCCACCGCGCCGGGCGCCGCCTCGTCGAAGGGCAGGCGCTTCTCTTCCGGGGGGGCGGGGGCGTGGGCCGAGACGACGATGTCCACGAGGCCGCTCGCCACGGCCTCGATCAGGGCCTGGCGGTCGTCCTCGCCGCGCAGGGGCGGCGTCAGCTTCCAGAAGGTGCGGTAGTCGCCGATGTCCAGTTCGTTGAACGTCAGGTGGTTGATCGAGGCCGTGGCGAGGATCGGCAGGCCCCTGGCCTTGGCCCGCGCCAGGCTTTCCAGCGGCGCGGCGGCGCTGATCTGGTCGACCAGCAGGCGGGCGCCCGTCAGGGCGACCAGAGCGATATCCCGTTCGAGCATGATGGTCTCGCCGGCGACCGGCTCGGCGGCCAGCCCCATGCGGCCGGAAAACTCGCTTTCGGTGGCCACGGCGCCGGCGGCAAGCCAGGGATCGGCGGGTCGATGAGCCACCAGCACCCCGAGGCCACCGGCGTAGGCCAGCAGGCGGCGCATCACGCGGGAATCGACGATGGGGCTGTCGGCGTCGGTGACGTAGACACACCCGGCCTCGTGCATCAGGCCGATCTCCGCCATCCCCCGTCCCGCGCAGCCCTGGGTGGCGGCCCCGGCCGGATAGACATGCACCAGCTCGATGTCCCGCGCCCGGCGCAGGATGAAGTCCACCACCGCCGGATCGTCCACCACCGGATCGGTGTCGGGCTGGACGACGATCGAGGTCACCCCGCCGGCGGCGGCGGCGCGGGCGGCGGATTTCAGGGTCTCTTTCGGCTCGCTGCCGGGCTCGCCGGTCTTCACCCTGAGGTCGATCAGGCCCGGACAGAGCAAGGCCCCGCCGGCGTCGATGACGCGCACGCCGGCGGCGAGGTCGGTGAGGTCCGCGCCGCGGCTCACCCGGCCGATCAGTCCCTCGGCGACGAGCAGGGCGCCTGGACCATCGTATCCGGAAGCCGGGTCGACCAGACGGGCGTTCTGGAAGGCGATCAGCCCCGGTGCGGGCGGAGCGTTCATCGGTTGTCCAGCCTCGCCGCCAGGGAGGCGAGGATGGCCATGCGCATGGCCACGCCCATCTCCACCTGGTCCTGGATCAGGCTGACGGCGAGGTCGTCGGCGACGTCGGAGTCGATCTCGACGCCGCGGTTCATGGGACCGGGGTGCATGACCTTCACCCCTGGGGCGGCCAGGGCGAGCTTCTCGCGGTCCAGGCCCCACAGACGGAAGTACTCGCGCATCGAGGGGACCAGCGCGCCCTGCATGCGCTCGACCTGCAGGCGCAGCATCATCACCACATCGGCCCCGGCGATGCCGGCCTTGAGGTCGTGGATGACGCTCACTCCCCAGCGCGAGGCGTCGGTGGGGATCAGCGTCGGCGGACCGACCACCCGCACGTTCGCGCCCAGCATCGTGAGGAGGGCGATGTTGGACCGGGCCACCCGGCTGTGCAGGACGTCGCCGCAGATCGCGATGGTCAGGCCGCCGATATGCCCGAACGCCCGGCGCAGGCTGAGAGCGTCGAGCATGGCCTGGGAGGGGTGCTCGTGCTGGCCGTCGCCGGCGTTGACCACGCTGCAATCGACCTTCTGCGACAGCAGCGAGGCCGCGCCGGAGGCCTGGTGCCGCACGATCAGGATGTCCGGCTGCATGGCGTTGAGGGTCACCGCGGTGTCGATCAGGGTCTCGCCCTTGGAGATCGAGGACGACCTCGGGCTCATGTTGACGACGTCGGCCCCCAGGCGCTTGCCGGCCAGCTCGAACGAGCTCTGGGTGCGCGTCGAGGCCTCGAAGAACAGGTTGACCAGGGTGCGGCCCTTGAGCAGGTCGATCTTCTTGGCGCGCTGGCGGTTGATGCCCACGAACAGGTCGGCCAGGTCGAGCAGCCCGGCCACTTCGAGGGGATCGAGGTCGGTGACCGACAGAAAGTGCCGCTTGGGAAACGGCGCCGCCTTCATCCGAATCTCGTCGATGCCGGGGGCGGGGAGGGTCATCAAAGCCCGCTTCTAGGCGCGATCGCGGATTCGGGGAAGCGAACGAGACAGGCGCCGCCCGCCAGGCCCGACAAGATTCGGGATCGCGGCGAGGGTCGTTTCCGGTAGCAAAGTGGCAGTCTCCGTGCCTCGGGATCAATTCTCCGGCTGAATTGCGTCGAAGTCTCGCCAGAAGTCGGCGATTGCGCTAGCCTCGGTCCAAAGTTTTCGCATGGGGTGGAGGAAGCCGGACATGACCATCGTCGACGAACCCAGGCGCTCGGGCCTGGTGGCGCGGGTGCAGGGGATACTGCTGAGACCGACCACGGAGTGGGACATCATCGCCGCCGAACCGGCCACCATCCAGGGCCTGTTCACCGGTTACGCCTGCATCCTGGCGGCTATCCCGCCCGTGGCCCTCGTCATCCAGCACCTGGTGTTTGTGCATTGGTTGTTGATCCCGATCATCGTCATCGCCGTGATCAGCTATGTCGCCTCTCTGATCGGCGTTTTCATCCTCGGCTTTATCATAGACGCCCTGGCGAGCAGCTTCGGCGCAGAGAAGAATCCCGTCCAGGCGATGAAGCTGGCGGTCTATTCGTACACGGCCGGCTGGGTTGCCGGCATACTCAACATCGTGCCGATTCTGGGCCTGCTCGCCATCCTGGCGGCTCTCTACGGGCTCTACCTTCTCTATCTGGGGCTGCCCAAGCTGATGAAGTCGCCGCCGGAGAAAACCGCCGGCTACTTCGTGGTCAGCATCCTGGCGGCCATTGCGGTCAACGTCGTGATCGGGATGGTCATCGCCTCGCTCACGATCATGCTGACCGCGGGGGCGATCGTATCCGGCGCGACAGCCATCGGCTCGTTGGCGGGGCACGACGCGCGTCTGGCCCGGATGGAGGCCGCATCGGCCCAGCTGAGCGCCGCCACCGCGGGTCTGGCCGCCCAGCAGGCGACCGCGCAGGCGGCCTCCGGCGCGCCGGCGGTCAAGACTGTCGATCCCGGGGTCCTCAAGACCTTCCTGCCCGATACGGTCGCGGGCCTGCCGCGCACCGAGGTCTCGGCCCAGACGGCCGCGGCGGGCGGGTTCGGCGCGGCCAACGCCGAAGGGATCTACAGCAAGGGCGACAGCCGCATCACTCTCACGGTCACCGACCTTTCGGCGATGGGCGCCATGGCGCGGATGGCCAGCGCCATGGGCGTGCAGAGCGACCGCGAGACCGCCAGCGGATATGAGAAGGTCGGCAATGTGAACGGCCGCATGACCACCGAGGAGTGGAACCGCGACTCCCGCAGCGGCAAGTACGGCGTCCTCGTCGCCAACCGCTTCATGATCCAGGCCGAAGGCTCGGGCACCAGCATCGACGAGCTGAAGGCCGCCGTCGCGGCCGTGGGTCCGGACCGATTCGAGGGCATGGCGAAGGGCTGAGCTAGACCCCGAGCCGGTCCAGGGCGCCCTGCAGGATCCAGGCGGCGGCCATCTTGTCGACGGCCTCGGCGCGGCGGGCGCGGGTGGCGTCGGCCTGGTCGATCAGCACCCGGTTGACCGCGGCGCTGGAGAGCCGCTCGTCCCAAAAGGCGATCGGCAGGTCCTTCAGGCGCATGAGGTGGCGGGCGAAGGCGCGCGCCGACTGGCAGCGGGGCCCCTCGGAGCCATCCATGTTGACCGGCAGGCCGATCACCAGCCCCGCCGCGCCGCGCCCGGCCATCAGGTCGAACAGGGCCTCCGCGTCCTTGGTGAACTTCTCCCGCCGGATCAGGGCCAGGGGGCTGGCGATCATGCGCGTGGTGTCGGAGACCGCGACGCCGATGGTCCTGGTCCCCAGGTCGAGGCCCGCGAGCGGCGCCCGCGCGGGAAGGGCGGCGGGGAGATCGTTGAGGTCCAGCACGGGCATGGCGCCGATGTCGGCCGCTGCCTCCCTCTTGTCAAAGGCGCCGCGCTCGCGAGGCCGGCCTCTCTTGTAAAACCCGGGCCGGGCGCATAACCGGGGCCGCTCCGCCTTCGGAGAAACCGATGACCATCGACGCCGCGACCGTGCGCAAGGTCGCCAAGCTCGCCCACATCCGCGAAAGCGAAGATCGCCTGGAGAGCCTGGCCAAGGAGCTGTCGGGGATCCTGCAGTGGATCGAGCAGCTCGGCGAGGTGGACACCGACGGGGTCGAGCCGATGGCCTCGGCCGTGGCCCTCGCCCTGCCGCTGCGCGAGGACGTGGTCACCGAGGGGGGCGACCCGGCCGTGATCCTGGCCAACGCGCCCGCCGTCCGGGGCGCCTTCTTCGTCGTTCCCAAGGTGGTGGAATGAGCGATCCGGCCGACCTGACCGACCTCACCCTCGGCGAGGCCCTGGAGGGACTGCGCGGGCGGCGCTTCTCGTCCGAGGAGATCACCCGCGCCCACCTGAACGCCATGGCGGCCGCGCGGCCGCTGAACGCCTTTGTCCTGGAGACCCCGGGTCAGGCCCTCGCCATGGCCCGCGCCTCCGACGCCCGCATAGCCGCCGGCGAGGCCGGACCCCTCGAGGGGGCGCCGATCGGGGTCAAGGACCTCTTCTGCACCAAGGGCGTGCGATCCACCGCCGGCTCGCGGATCCTCGGCGAGTTCGTGCCGCCGTATGAGTCCACGGTCACCGCCAACCTGTGGCGCGATGGCGCGGTGATGCTGGGCAAGCTGAACATGGACGAGTTCGCCATGGGCTCGTCCAACGAAACGAGCGCCTTCGGCCCTGTGGTCAATCCCTGGCGTTCGCAGGGGTCGAACCGGCCCTTGAGCCCTGGCGGCTCTTCGGGCGGCTCAGCCGCCGCGGTCGCCGCCCACCTGGCCCTGGGCGCCACGGCCACCGACACCGGCGGCTCCATCCGCCAGCCCGCCTCCCTTACCGGCACGGTGGGGGTCAAGCCGACGTACGGCCGTTGCTCGCGCTGGGGCGTGGTGGCTTTCGCCTCCTCGCTCGACCAGGCCGGCCCGGTGACCCGCACGGTCGAGGACGCCGCCCTGCTGCTGCGCTCGATGAGCGGCCATGACCCCAAGGATTCCACCAGTCTGCCGGTCGAGGCGCCCGACTTCGCCAGCTTCGTCGGCCGCTCGCCCAGGGGCCTCAGGATCGGGGTGCCGAAGGAATATCGCGTCGAGGGCATGCCGCCCGAGATCGAGGCCCTGTGGGCGCAGGGCGTCGCCTGGCTGAAGGACGCCGGCTGCGAAGTGGTGGACGTCTCCCTGCCGCACACCCGCTACGCCCTGCCGGCCTACTACATCATCGCCCCGGCGGAGGCCTCATCCAACCTCGCCCGCTACGACGGCATGCGCTACGGCCTGCGCGTGGACGCGCCCACCCTGAACGAGGTGTATGAGAAGACCCGGGCGGCCGGCTTCGGCGAGGAGGTCAAGCGGCGCGTCCTGATCGGCGCCTATGTCCTCTCCGCCGGCTACTACGACGCCTACTACCTCAAGGCCCAGAAGGTCCGCCGGCGCATCGCCGACGACTTCGCGACCGTCTTCACGGATGTCGACGCCCTCCTGACCCCCACCGCCCCCTCGGCCGCCTTCGCCCTTGGCGAGAGGGCCGCCGACCCGGTGGCCATGTATCTCAACGACATCTTCACGGTGACGGTGAACCTGGCGGGGCTGCCGGCCATCAGCGTCCCGGGCGGCCTCGACGGCCAGGGCCTGCCGCTCGGGCTGCAGTTGATCGGCCGCGCGCTGGATGAGGCGACCCTGTTCACCCTGGCGGGCGCCCTCGAGAAGGCCGCCGCTTTTCGCGCCCGGCCCGAGCGCTGGTGGTGAGGGGATGAGCGGGCCCGACCCGGCGCCCGCGGCGCGTCCACGGCGCCAGGGCTTCTGGCTGACGGTGGGAGAGATCGTCGGGGTCCTGGCGCTGGTGATCGCGGGCCTCAACTTCTGGGAAAGCCATCAGCAGCACCAGGAGGATGTCCGCCGCGCCCAGGCCCAGACGCAGGCCGCCACGGCGTTCGTCGTCGTCGGCGAGGCGGACAAGGATGGGCGCTTCGTCACCCTGCGCCCCCTCAAGGCCAGTCAGGCCATCCAGTCCCAGCGTTACCGGTTTCCCGGCGAGGTGCTGGATCATCCCGTCGACATCAGCGCGGAGCGTCCGCGGATCGGAGCCGACTGGATCGCCGGCGGCCTCAAGCGCGCGCTCGACGAGGGCCACGCCAAGGGCTCCGGCGAGGCCCGCGTCCCCGTGGTCATCGAGACGACGTTCGTCGAGGACGGTGACACGCGGACGGACGTCTCGCTCTATCAGCTCGGCTTCGCCTGGAAGCGCGGATTGCTGGGCGGCCGGCAGGTCCGCCTGACCGGCCTCGCCCTCGCCAAGCGCCAGCTCCCCGGCGATCCGACCCCTCTGCTGAACACCCGCTGGACCACCGCCAAGGCCGCCCTCGGCGCGGGGTGATCCGACCCGAAGCGTAAAGACTCACCACAGAGACACAGAGATCACCAAGGCGCTGGTTCTGCTACCCCCCGCGCTGATGCATCGCGCGCGGCGCGCACAGAAAACACACTGAAGTCTTCGCCGGACCTGCCCGCGCCACCGGCTTCTCTGTGCCCTCCGTCTCTCTGTGGTGAGGACTTTCTTGTGGCTACTTCTTCGCCGCGTCGAGGTCTTTCTGGATGGCGGTCAGCTTGGCGTCGTCGAGTTCGGCTTCGGGGTAGACGGAGATGTCGCGCAGGGTCATCCCCTTGATTTGGTCGAGGCCGGGATAGGCCACCAGCTTGGGCATGTCCTTGTCCAGGACCCCCTTGGCGCCGGGATCGGCGAGTAGATCGCCGATGGAGGTCTTCTCCACCGACATCGCGCCCGGCGCGGCCGGGATCGCCGCCGCGGGGGCGGCGGCCGGGGCCGGGGCGCTCTGGGCGTGCGCGCCGAACGCCGCCAGGGTCAGGGCGAGGCCGGCCAAGCCTGCAGTCAATCGTCTCATGGGGTCTCCAAAGCGTGAGTGGTCGAGAAGGCGCAGAGACGATTAAAATCCGGCGTTTGTCCAGCGCCGTTTGGGCGGCTAACAGGGCTCCCCATATGCCAGGGCGACCACAAGCGAGACCACGATGAGCGAGACCGAGAGCCAGGACATCCGAAGCCGCCTGATCGACGGGGCCACCGGCCCGTGGGAGATCGTGCTCGGTCTCGAGGTGCACGCCCAGGTGGCTTCGAAATCGAAGCTGTTCTCCGGCGCGGCGGTGGGCTTCGGCGCCGGACCCAACGAGCAGGTCAGCCTGGTGGACGCGGCGATGCCCGGCATGCTGCCGGTGATCAACCGCCGCTGCGTCGAGCAGGCGGTGATCACCGGCCTCGGCCTGAAGGCGAAGATCAACACCTGGTCGCGCTTCGACCGCAAGAACTACTTCTACCCGGACCTGCCGCAGGGCTATCAGATCAGCCAGTACAAGGACCCGATCGTGGGGGAGGGCGAGATCGAGGTGGAGCGCGACGACGGCTCGGTATTCACCGTGCGCATCGAGCGCCTGCACCTGGAGCAGGACGCGGGCAAGTTGATCCACGACCGCGACCCCAACTTCACCATGGTCGACCTCAACCGGGCCGGCACGGCCCTGATGGAGATCGTCTCCTATCCCGACATGCGCTCGGCGGAGGAGGCGGCCGCCTATGTGAAGAAGATGCGCAGCATCCTGCGCTATCTCGGCACCTGCGACGGCGACATGGAAAAGGGCAACCTGCGCGCCGACGTCAACGTCTCGGTGCGCCGGCCCGGCGACCCGCTGGGCACCCGCTGCGAGATCAAGAACGTCAACTCCTATCGCTACATCCAGCAGGCCATCGAGTTCGAGGCGCACCGGCAGATCGCCATTCTCGAGGACGGTGGGACCATCCGTCAGGAGACGCGTCTCTTCGACCCCGGCAAGGGAGAGACCCGCTCCATGCGCTCCAAGGAGGAGGCGGACGACTACCGCTACTTCCCCGATCCCGATCTGGTGCCGCTGGTGCTGGACCCGGCCTGGATCAAGGCCATCGAGGCGAGTCTGCCCGAACTGCCCGACGCCAAGCGCGCCCGGCTGGTGCGGGACTATGGCCTGTCGGCCTATGACGCCGGGGTGCTGGTGATCGAGCAGGCGAGGGCCGACTATTTCGAGTCTGCGGCGAAAGGACGCGACGCCAAGCTGGTCGCCAACTGGGTCACCAACGAGCTCCTGGCGCGCCTGGCCAAGGACGGGCTCGACATCGAGCAAAGCCCGATCCCGTCCGGGGATGTGGCCGGGCTGGTCCAGCTGCTGGAGGAGGGGGTGATCTCCTCCAAGATCGCCAAGGAGGTGTTCGAACACATGTGGGCCGGGGAGGGGACGCCGGCCGCGATCGTCGAGGCGCGGGGCCTCACCCAGGTCAGCGACACGGCGGCCCTCGAGATGCTGATCGCCGACTTGATCGCCGCCAACCCAGGCCAGGCCGCGGCCGTCAAAGCGAAGCCCCAGGCTGTCGGGTGGTTCGTCGGCCAGGTGATGAAGGCCACCGCCGGCAAGGCCAACCCCAGCGCCGTGAACGCCATCCTGCGCGCCAAGCTCGGCGTGGAGTAAGCCTCCCGCCTGACGTAGCGGTCGAAAGACGCGATTTAGGCGGTTTTGAGGCGATCACGTCTCGCGCCGGGACAGAATCCGACCTATACTTGGCTCACGCCTCGGACGCCTGCGGGAGTCGCGTCTGCGGGCCAGGAAGGGCGGTTTGGCCATGAGCGAAACCACAGTGAAAGCGCCAGCGCCCGGCGAGAGCGCCGACACGCTGTTCCAGATGGGCCTCAAGCTCTCCACCGGCGGCGAGGCCGACCCGATCGTCGCCCTGGCGCTGTTCGACATGGCGGCGCGGTTCGGATCGATCGAAGCCAAGATCTACCGCCGTGAGCTCAGCGACGAGATGAATCCAGACGACATCCTCGAGGCTCGACAGCTCGTGCGCGAGTGGTTGGGATCGGTCGAGCCAGTTCAGCGTTGATCCTCGAGGCCGGCGATCGGCGTCGGCATTGGAGAGACCAATGGATAAGACGACCACCCTGGGCGTGGCCGCGGCGATATCAGCCCTTGTCGCGCTGCCGGCGACGGCCGCGCCGCCATCCACCCACGCCGTGCCGCAGGCGCAATCCTATGCCGAACTGCTGGACCCGATTCCCAACGCCGTCGAGCGCCTGCGCCTCGCCGACGCCCAGGACGAGGGGAGGGCCCTGCTTATCGACGCGCAATACTACCCGCCGCCCGTCGTCGACCACCACCATCACCACCACCATCACTGGCGTCGGCACAGGCGGCACTACCATCACCACCACCATCACCACAGCAACGACTGACGGCGCCGGCGGCGGACCGCGTCAGAAGC
>Ga0209166_10003611_pt1 | contig 11075 bp, 9 predicted proteins | sample Coa_R1_3_FD_187151 | JGI IMG/M metagenome (GOLD analysis project Ga0209166, IMG submission 187151) | Surface soil microbial communities from Centralia Pennsylvania, which are recovering from an underground coalmine fire - Coalmine... | ecosystem: Environmental > Terrestrial > Soil > Unclassified... | reverse complement strand
TCCCCCTACCGCCCGGAAGGCCGGGTCGCTGGTGAGCTTGCGGAACGCCTCGGCGGTCACCGCAGCGGTGCGTTCGGCCCACTCGGCTGCCACGGCCGTGACGGCATGCCAGGCAGCGACGAACTGCCGTGCCGGGCTGTCTCCGGTGGCGCTCACTCCTGCATCATCTCACCAGGGGCGCCTGTCGCCCAGACCCCTGCTTGCGCCCCGTTTATCCCACGTGCATGAGCGCCATAGGCGACAGTGGTAGGACATCGGTGACATCCCCGGCCAAGCGGAAGGTGGCGGCCACCCGGGAAGGCAGAACCTGGCGCCGTGATCGGGCAGGACTTCGAAAGCGTGCTGGCTGCGGCGCAGGAGGGCAGCGAGGCGGCGTTCTCGCGGCTCTGGCGGGACGCCAACCCGGCCCTGCTGTGCTACCTGCGGGTTATCGCACCGGAGGCCGCAGAGGACGTAGCGGCTGACACCTGGCTGTGGGTGGTGCGGGGCCTTGCGGCCTTCCGTGGGGATGAGCGGGGCTGGCGGGCCTGGCTGTTCACCACGGCCCGCCGCCGCGCCATCGACCAGGCCCGCGGCCGGTCGCGCCGCCCGGAGAAAACACCCGGGAGGGCAGTGGCATGGATTTCCTCCGGGCGGTTCAGCAGCGGGGATTCACGTTGCAGCCGGGAGCCCGCGCCAGCTTCACCTTCCGGGTTGCGTTCAAGGCTCGCCAGCGGCCCAGGCTCCAGCCCGGAACGACTGCTATCGATATATCGGTGGTTCAGCTCCCCTCGCATACCCCGATAGGGCCGGTGCCTGAGGCAAGCGTCCGCATCCAGGTGCCGCGCTGACGGCAGCGGCGCCGACGGTGTTTAGCGCCCGGGCCGGAGCAGTGCCGCAGCCAGTTCCTGGCGGCTACGGACGCCGAGCTTGTCGAACGCGGCCCTCAGGTGCTCTTGGACCGTGTACCGGCTGATGGCCAGCTGGCTGACGATCTGCTTGGTGGAGTATCCCCGCAGGACCAGCGCCACCACCTTGGCCTGGGCGCCTGTCACGCCGTGGCTGTCGAGGATCAGGGATGTGACGTCCCCGGGGCCAGGCTCCTCGAGCACCAGAACGGTGGACTGATCGTGGGAGCCGTGCAGCCGCGAGGCGTGGACTGACAGCCAGTCTCCGCGGATGGTGCGCAATCGCACGGTGGGGGCGGGATGCTCCCGGCCCGTCTCAGCACTGCCGGCCGCGCCTGCTGCGGCGAGCAGCGGCAGCGGCAGCTGGCATGAGCTGGGCCAGTCGCTGCTGGGGATCTGCGCCAGCCAGCGCTCCGCGGCGTCATTCACCGACGTGACCGAGCCGGCCGCGTCGAGTATGACCACCCCGTGCCCCAGCGCGGGCCGCGGCTCCCGGGAATGTCCGGCCAGCAGCGCCCGGCGGAGCCCTTCGGCGACATGTGGCGCGACCCTGGCAACAACGTCGCGGTCTCGCTTCGTGAACCCCGCCGCGCCGGCCTCCCGGTGCAGGCACATCACCCCCCAGCACGCCTGCCGGGTCCGCAGCGCGACTCGCAGTTCGTCACCGAGGCCCAGCGGCCGCATGATCGCCGCATGGCGGTAGCTCTCATCCCGGCCGCCAGGGGTGGCCTGGTCCAGCGTTCGTACCGGGACCGGGTCCGCGGCCAGGTCGATGAACCGGTTGACGTCACGCCCGCCGAGTTCGTTCGCAAGGAAGAGAGCGCCAGCCTCGATCAGCGGCTCCTCGCTCGTCGCCGAGGTGAACAGCAGCGTCGCCGGATCGACCGTGGCGACGAAGGCGGCATCGATCCACAGCACCGGCCTCAGCCGGCGGATGACTTCACGCCCGAGGGCCATGGCGTCCAGGCCGGTGTAGCAGCGCTCGACGAGCGCCTTGAGCCGAGGCTGGCTTGGTACCGGCATGATCTCTACGGTACGCAGGTACCACCCGGGATAACACCCCAGGAAATTGGCATGGCGGCCGCCGCGGCCGCCGTGCAGTCTCGATGCCATGACAAGCTTCGGATTGCACCTGACCAGCTACCCGGTACCGGACGCGGGCAGTTCGATCGCCGCCTACACGCGCGATGTTGCTGCGGCGGCCGAGGGCTCCGGCGTTTTCAGCGCGCTGTGGCTCACCGACCATATGCAAAGCACCGGACCCGGTGGGCCGACCGCACCAATGCCGGAGTCTTACCTCGTGCTGGCGGGCATTGCCGCTGCCACGACGCAGCTCGACCTCGGTGTGCTCGCCACCTCGGTGGTGTACCGCGCTCCGGCGCTCCTGGCGAAGCTGATCACGACGCTCGATGTGCTGTCCGGCGGCCGTGCCATCCTCGGCATCGGCGCCGGGCATCCACGCACCCAGGCTGAAGCCGAGTCTTACGGCTACCGGTTCCCGACGGTGGGTACCCGGATGGAGATGCTCGACCACGCACTTGAGCTCATCCGGTCAATGACCGGGCCCGAGCCGGTCTGCGGTGCGCCGCCCAACTGGCCCAGACCACTGCGCCCCGGCGGCATACCGGTACTCGTGGCCGGCAGCGGCGAACAGCGGCTGCTCCGCATCGCCGCCAAGCACGCTGACATGATCAACCTGTCGCTGCCATCTGGCGACAGCCTCCCGCGGATCCCGCACAAGCTCGACGTCCTGCGCCAGCACTGCGAGACCGTCGGCCGCGATCCCGCAACGATCACCATTACCTACAAGGCAACGATGGCGGTGGCCAACTCCCGCGAGCAGGCACGAGCAGCCTGGCACCAGTGGGGCCCGTCGCACGGCCTCACCGAGCCGACCGCAGAAGCAGGCGCCTTCGTCGGAGAGCCCGCCGAGATCACGGACATGATCCGCCCCTTCCTCGGTGCAGGCGTCCAGCACCTCATCGTGGAACTGGCCGGCGGCGCCGGGCCAGAGTCGATCGGCCTTGCTGCGAAGGCGCTCGCCCCTCTGGTTGGCCGGCGGCGTGATCAGCGCTCGGCTGGCCGCGGTTCCGGTCGGTGTTCGCTACCGGACGGCTGGTAGTTCTGGCCGTGCCATGCTGCGGCGAGAAGCTGCCCGGCGAAGCTCGCAGCGTTCCTGGTGATGTTGCGGGTGCCGGGGCCGAATGCGCCCTCGGCCACGACAACCGCCCCGCGGCCCTCAAGCGCCCGACGCATCTCGGCCAGCGTTCCCCGGGGTGAAATCGCAAAGGTGCAGAACGTCGCGGTGCGCAGGCCCGGCCAGCCTGGGCAGGCCCTCGAGCCAGGCGCGGGCAGCGCCCTCGGCCCCGACGCGGGCCACCACGAGCCCCTCGACCCAGGTTCCCACGATGAGCAGGTCGGTCTCGGTGAGGTCCGCGAGCCCTACCTGGGCCAGCGGGACCCGCGACGGGCAAGGCGATTACCGGACGCGGAACCTACATCGCCAGGGTCCGGGACGGCAAGGTGGCCGAGTTCGCCACCGGCATGGTTGGCGGGCGGCGGTGCAGGTGTTCTGCCTGTGGTGTTACGGCGCGACCTGGACGAGCACCTCTTGCATGGCGTTGTTGCCGTAGCCGTACCGGTTCCATTGGGGCTGGGCGGGCTGGGTGTGGCGGGTGAGGTCGGTGGCCCGGGCCCGGATGGAGTTGGTGCCGGGCTGGGTGAGGTTGGTGAAAAGTTCCCACCATTGCCAGCCGTGCCGGTGGCGGTCGCCGATCAGGCGGGCTTGCTGCCAGGGGCCCTGATTGATGCTGACCTCGACGCGGGCGATGGGCGCCGCGCCCGACCAGGCGACGCCGCGCACGGTGGTCTCGCCCGGAGGCAGTTCCTGCCCGTCGCCGGGGTCTGTGACCAGGGCCCTGACCCGCTGCAGGGTGACGGGCTCCCGGCGGTTCCCGCCGTGCTCGTACCAGTACTTGTCTGTTTGGAAGTAGCCGTCGAAGGGGCGGTCGGCCAGTTTGATGGTGGTGAGCCACTTGACCGAGGCCACGCCGTACCAGCCGGGCACGACCAAGCGCAGCGGGTAGCCGTGCTGGAGGGGAAGGGCCTCACCGTTCATTGAGTAGGCCAGCAGGGCTTGGCTGTCGCGGGCGGTGCCGAGGGCAAGGCTGCGCTCAAAGTGGATCTCGCCTGGCCGTCCCGCCACCACGCCATGGTCGGCGCCGCGGAACACCACTTCCCGGGCCGCCGGCAGGGCGCCTGCCTGGTCGAGGACCTCGGCGAGGGAAACGCCGGTCCATTCGGCGGTGCTAACCGCTCCCAGCCGCCAGGGCTCGCCGTCGACGGGCGGGTCCAGGGCATAGCGCCCGTTTCCCGCGCATTCAAGGGTCACGACCCGGCTTTCGGCGGGCATGCGGGACAGCTCGTGAAGGCCGAGCGTGAGCGGGCGTTCGACCAGGCCGGTCACCTCGAGCCGCCAGGCGGAGGCGTCGGTCGCCGGTGCCCGGAAGTGGTTGCGCACGTAGCAGCGCGCGGTGGGCATGACCACCCCGCCGATGAGCGCGGGAATGGAGGTTTCGCAGTTGAGCGGGTCGGCGCGGTGCACCACCATGCCCTGCGCCGGGGCGTGGGCCTGGTCGTTTTGGGGAGCGGCGGCCGACGCGGCCTCGGTGAGGACCGGCAGGCCGGCCGCGGCCCAGGCGCACATGCCGCCAGCCAGGTTGACGGCGTCGAAACCGTGGGCGCGAAGCGCGTCGGTGATGGCAGCGGAGCGGCCGCCGGACCGGCACACCACCACGATGCGCGTGTCCCGGGGAAGCTCGTCCCGGCGCGCGTGGACCTCGCCCATCGGGATCAAGGTCGCCTGGGGCGCGTGCCCGGCCGACCACTCGCCGGGCTCGCGCACGTCAAGGAAGATCGCCCCGTGCTCCGCCATGGCGGCCGCGGCCCGGACGCTGACCTGTGGCGTGCTGCCCGCCATGCTGGCACCGGCGCTGTGCGCAATGGGAAGTCCCGCCGTCTCCCAGGCGCTGTACCCGCCGAGCAGGTCGGAGACGTCTGTGAAGCCGACCGCGCTAAGCGTGCTGGCCGCCACCACCGACCGGTAGCCGGTGGCGCAGTAGGCGACTACCGGAAGGTTCCGGTCCAGCGCGTCGAGGGAGTCGGCGAGCACGGCCAGGGGGATCTCCACCGCTCCCGGTATCGTCCCATTCGCGGTTTCGGCCGGGGCGCGCACGTCGACCAGTTGCAGTTCTGGTTGCAGGCCTGCCAGCTCGGCCAGCTGCCCGATGGTGAGCCGGGAGCTGCGCTCGGCCAGCCCCGGGCGGGCGGTGAACACCGGCGCGGGATCGGCCAGTTGGCCCACGACCCGGTCCAGGCCGACCCGAGCCAGGCGGACCTTGGCCTCGGCGGCGAGAGCAGGGTCGCCCACCAGCAGGATGTCCCGGTCAGGCGGGAGGACGTTGCCGGCCCACTCGGCGAAGCGGCCCTGCAAGCCCACGTTCACCGTCCCGGCCAGGTGGCCGGCCGCGAAGTCGGCTGGCTCGCGTGGGTCAAGCAGAATCGCGCCAGCGTCCCGCCTGGCCAGGACCTCGTCCAGGCCGAGCGGGGCAGGGGGGCGCTCGTCCAGCAGCGTGTGCATCTCCCGGTTGGCGCGGGCGTCGAAGGCAAAGTAGCGGGGACGGGCGGGCTGGCCCTCGGTCACCGCGGCGACGAAAGCGTCCTCGGGCAGGTCCTGCAGTGCGTAGTTAGTCCGCCGCTGCTCCCCGATCGTCGAGATCGTTTCCGACGACAGCGCCTTGCCGCACGCCGAGCCCGCGCCGTGGGCCGGGTAGACCAGGGTGGCATCGGGCAAGACGAGGAGCTTCTCATGCAGCGACCGGTACAACTGCCGCGCCAGGGCATCGGCGGACAGATCCGGGTCTGTGGCGGCCAGCAGGTCGGGGCGCCCCACGTCGCCCACGAACAGGGTGTCCCCGGTCAGCACCCCGTACGGCGCAGGATCACCGGGGTGCTCCCAGACAACCACGCAGATCGACTCGGGCGTGTGGCCCGGGGTGGCAAGAATCTCCAGGGTCACCTCCCCCAGGGACAGGCGCTGCCCGTCCTGCAAGGGCTCGATGGGGAAGCCCACGTCGGCGCCCGCCCCGTAGCAGATGACCGCGCCGGTCCGGTCGGCGAGCTCCAAGTGCCCGCTCAGGAAATCGGCGTGGACGTGGGTCTCGATCACCCGCTCGATCCGCAAACCGCGTTCCGCGGCCTCGTCCAGGTAGACGCCCACGTCGCGGCGGGGATCGATGACGACCGCCCGCTCGGTGGTCTCATCGCCGATCAGGTAGGAGGCGTGCGACAGGCAGGCCAGGTAGTGCTGGGTCAAGATCACTTTAACCGCCCCCGTGGTAGAGGTCGGGCAGGAAGTACGGCAGGCTGCCGGCCTCTTCGACGTTGTGCTGGCGCCATTTGTGAAGGAACGCCATCCGGTGCCGGACAATGCACCTGGCGACCGCGCGCCATCCGGGCGCGGTACTGCCCACGGTCATCTCGACGGTCCAGGCCAGCCCGGCGGGTGTCGGCTGCCAGCGCTCGTCAATGACAGCAACGGGGTGGCCGAGTTTCCGGGCTTCCATCCTGAAGCCGGTATCGCCGAGCCGGGTGACATGGAAGACCTGGTTGAGGAGGAAGCGGCGGTCGGCACCGAAGGCCTCAACGATGTGCCACCGGCCGCCGGGGCCGAACGGTCCGTGCCGGGCGAAGAAGATGTGGTCGCGGGGATGCCAGAACCGGTAGGCGAGCGCGGTGTGATTGTGCCAGGTGAGCGTGCGGTCCAGGTGTTCCAGGTACCACAGGCACATCGCGGGTGTGACACAGGGCAGCGGCGCGTGCTCGACCGTCTGGCGGAACCGGCCGTCATCGAGGACTCGCGCGGTGATCTTCGCCGATTCCGGCGTCCGCATCGGCCAGCCGACCGCCAGGGGCTCGGGAATCTGCCAGGTAGTCATCTTACGTCCGCCCTGGCGGTCCAGGCTTGCTGGCCACAGCGCAAATGACCTCGCCCGTGTAGACGTAGTCGTCCTCGGCGGCTTCGCTGGCAGTCGGCTCAGGCAAGACGGGGGAAAGCGCGAGGATGTCATCGTTCGATGGGCACACCGACCATCGATCCCCACTCGGTCCAGGAGCCGTCGTAGTTGCGCACCCGCGGGTAGCCGAGCAGTTCGTGGAGCACGAACCAGGTGTGCGCGCTCCGCTCCCCGATCCGGCAGTAGGCCACCACCTCGTTGCCCGGGTCGATCCCCTGCCCGGTGTAGAGGGCGCGCAGCTGGTCTTCGGGGAGGAACTCGCCGGTGTCTGGGTTCACCGCCCGGGCCCAGGGGATGTTCGCCGCGCCGGGGATGTGCCCGGGCCTTTGTGCCTGCTCCTGCGGCAGGTGCGCCGGCGCCAGCATCTCGCCGCGGTACTCCTCGGGTGAGCGCACGTCCACGAGCTGGACGCCGTCGCGGCCCAGGAACTCACCGAGCATCTGGTCCCGCAAGGCCCGGATCGACAGATCGACGGCCTGCACCTGGTACCCTTCCGCCGGGCTCACGGTGGGCACTCCGGTAACCAGCTCCCGGCCTTCCAGCTCCCACTTCTTGCGGCCGCCGTTCATCAGCGCCACCGCCTGATGGCCGTAGTACCTGAAATACCAGTAGGCGTAGGCGGCGAACCAGTTGTTGTTGCCCCCGTAGAGGATCACCAGGCAGTCGTTGGTCACCCCCAGCCGGTCCATCAGGCCGGCGAACCCCTGAGCGCCGATAAATTCCCGGCGCAGCGGATCCTGCAGGTCGTTGCGCCAATGCACCCCGAGCGCCCCGGGGATATGGCCTCGCCCGTAGGCTTCGGTGTCTTCATCCACATCCAGGATCCGCAGCCCCGGCGCCTCCAGGCCGGCCGCGACCCAGTCGCTGTCCACCAGCACCGTCTTGATTTCCGTTCCCATCTCGCCACCTCCAGCGATCGGTGAAGAAGGACGCTAGGCGGCGGGGCTGCACCCGGCAACCGTGGAACTACGGGGTTTTCGCCAGCTCACCTTGGGTCATGAAGGTGGCGATCTGGCTTCTCCTCTCGAAGCCGAGGCGATGCAGGATGCTCTCGACGTGGTCTTCCACGGTCCGCTCCGACAGGTGCAGCCGGGCGGCGATGTCACGATTGGTCAGGCCTGCGGTCACCAATTCGGCGACCTCCTGCTGGCGCCGGCTGAGGGCCACCACGCGGGGCGCCCCGGCGAGCGCCCGCTCGACCGCCACCGCGAGCGGCATGGCGGCGCCGCGGTGCAGGCACCGCGCGCTGCGTTGCGTGCCGAGCCGGTGCCGGGCCGGGCTGAGCAGCGCGTCGATCACCGCGTCGTAAACCGCTGGCATGGCCACTCCGAGCGCGCTGCGCGACGTCTTTGCCGCGGCTCCCAGCTCAAGGCCCGGCTCGAGGTCACCCTCGCTGACCAGCAGCGCCGCGACCGCCTCGAGCCCCATCGCTGACAAGAACGGGCTCTTCAGATCCCGGGCCAGGCGCAGGCCCTCGGTCAGGTGGCCCCGGGCGCTGGCCTGCTCACCGCCCACCAGCTCGGTGCGGCCCAGCTCGATCAGCACCTGCGCCAGCAAAAAAGCCCGGCGAGCCATGCGCAGCCCAGCCTCAGCGTCCCTCAAATACGTGAGCGCGGATGCCACGTCACCGTCGAGCAACGCCAGCAGGCCCTGGTATAGGCGCGCCGCGGCGAGCGCGCCGCCATCGCCTGCCGCACGTCCAACCTCCACCGCGCGTTCCAGCAGCGGCCCCGCCGTATCGCGCTCCCCGCCCACCGTGGCAATCATTGCCTGCCACGCAAGCGCGTCGCACAGCACAGACATCTCGGTCGAACGCTCGGCCGTCTCCACAGCCCGACGACACGCTGCTGCGGCGGCCCCGTAATCGCCGCCTTCGAATTCGAACGCCGAGATCCCCAACAACAGCGCGGCGCGCACCGGTTCCGGTGTCTCGGCAAGCCCCAGCGCGCGCCGGCAGTGCAGTCGCTGCTCGAAGACGTTGCCGCGGTACGCCCAGGCCGGGGCCAGCGCCCGCACCATCCGGCCATACTCCGACGGGCGGTGCTCCAACAACCAGTCAAGCGCGGCGCGCAGGTTATCCTCCTGCAGCCCCACCTCAGACATCGCCGCCACATGCTGATCCAGGCTGGCAGCCTTCACTGGCTCACTTTCCACCAGGCGAAGACAATGTTCGGCATGCCGTTGCCCGGCAACGGCAGTTTCACCAGCGTCCAGCAGCCGGTCCCGCGCGTAGTCGCGCAGCGTCTGCAACAACCGGTAGCGGCTGCCGTCGTAGCCGACCATGGACCGTGACACCAGACGCGAGAGCATGCCGGCGACCCGTTCTTGCTCCAGCGGGGGCCATCCGCAGACGGCCTCAGCGTCGCTGAGCCGAAAACTCCCGGCGAACACCGCCAGACGCCGGAACAACACCTGCTCGGGCTGGCTCATCAGGTCATGACTCCAGTCCACCGCGGCGCGCAAACTGGGATGCCGCACAGCCTGTCTGCCCGGTGCCATGCTCGTCAGCAGCTGAAACCGGCTGTCAATCCGCTCAAGGATGTCGGCCACCGTCATCGACCGCACCCGCGCCGCCGCGAGCTCGACAGCCAGCGGCAAGCGGTCAAGACGGTCACACAGCTTCGCCGCCAAGTGCAAATCCATCGCGCCCGGCGCGTCCCGCGCGGTGCGCTCGCACAGCAACTGCACCGCCTCAGCGGCCGGCAGCGGATCCACCCGCTGGCAGTTCTCACCTGCGACACCCAGCGGTTCACGACTGGTCGCCAGCACGACCAGTGACCCACACACAGCCAGCAGTTCTTCCACCAGCTCGCCGCACGCCAAGGCAACATGCTCGCAGTTGTCCAAAACAAGCAGCACCCGGCGCTGACCAATCCCGGCCGCCAGAACCTCGGCCGGTGAGCCCGCCCGGCGGCCCCGCAAGCCCAGCGCAGCTTGCATGAGGGAGGGCAGCTCCGCCGGGTCAGTGGCTGCGGCAAGGTCGGCGTAACCGACCGCTCCCGCAAAGCCCCGCCGCACTCGTTCAGCCAGCTGCAGAGCCAGCCGCGTCTTACCGACTCCGCCGACTCCAGTCAGCGTGATAAGCCGCCGGCTCGCCAGGAGGCCCGCCAGATCGCGGAGCTCACGCCTCCTGCCAACAAACGACGTCAGCTGCGCGGGCAAGCTCCGAACGGGCAGATCGCTAGCCGCCATACCCGGCCCGCGACCCTGCATCCCAGGCACCTGGAGATGACGCCGGTCGCTTGCCATAGGCCCCCGCCAAGCGTGACCGCCCCGCTCATGCGGGCCGCTTGCCCCATGATCCTAACCGCCCGGCTCTACGCAAGTCGATCACATGTTCGCTCTTCCCACAAAACGAGACCAGGCCGGCCGACGCCAGCACGGGCTACAGCCGCGCGGCCGCAGCAGACAGCGGCGACGAGATCGCATCCGTTGTCACAGCCCTGTCCGACCTGCTGACCGTGCTGCGCCGGGCCGACCCGGCCGACAAAGGCCGAGATCTACACCCAGCTTGGCCTGCGGCTCGTCTACCACCCCAGCGACCAGACCGTCCGGGCCGAAGCGCACGTAAACCCTGCGCAGCATTGGCAATTCGAAAGTGTCCGAGGGGGGACTTGAACCCGGAAACGCGGGAGATTTCCCCGGTCCGGGGAAAATCATGGAACTAGAGTAACAGGAGCCGGGCCGGCATGCCCGGATTTCCGGCCAGGTGTTCGCTGTTTACCCCGCCGCCTGGCCTGTCACATGGCCGGGGCGGCAGGTGCGGGAGGATCTGCTCCTGCACCGCTGACCGCAGCCGCCGCGGCCGGCGGCAGCGCTGCCCGCTGCACGCCCTCGGCACCCCGGGCGATGCTTTCCGTGATGAGCACCGCGGCGCACACGCGCCAGTAACCGTCTGGCTGGCGCGGCCGGCCGGGCCGTGGTGGTGATCACCCGGGGAGCGCCGAACGGGCCGGTCTGGCGCGCCAGGATCTCCCTCGAAGGATCTCGAAGTCGACCTCACAAGTAGCCGAATAGCGGGCGTTGCCGAAGCGCATACTCATGCGTTGCTTGGCATATTCCATCGAAGCTTGATGGCCGCGATGATCGCCGACTCGACTGCGTTATTTCGTTA
>Ga0209166_10003609_pt1 | contig 11078 bp, 7 predicted proteins | sample Coa_R1_3_FD_187151 | JGI IMG/M metagenome (GOLD analysis project Ga0209166, IMG submission 187151) | Surface soil microbial communities from Centralia Pennsylvania, which are recovering from an underground coalmine fire - Coalmine... | ecosystem: Environmental > Terrestrial > Soil > Unclassified... | reverse complement strand
GTGCGCATGGACTTCCAGGAGATTATTGCGGGGACGGTGGGTAAAGAAAACACGTTTGGAACTTGCGTAGGCAGAGTGAAAGCCGGGCCGATGAGTTTCGCGCGATTCTCCTCGGATGACCTTCAAGGCAGCATGCGAGGTTACGTTGGCGAGGGGAACTTTACCGATGACCCGCTCGAAACGTTCGGCGGCGCGGGCGTCGTGCACATTCCTCACTTGCAGAAGCTACTCCGGCATATTTGCGAGCGCGGGTTTGAACATCATGTGGCGGCGAATTTTTCCACCGTGGCATCAGCGGTGCACGAAGCGGCGACGCGTTACCTCGGCTGGGACATGTACTGGCACAGCTCGTGAGCAGAGTCGTCGCAGGTTTGATTTGGGGACGATGAATTACAGACCCTTGTTCTTTGAGAAGGGACAGGGATCACGAGGAGCAAGTTCGAGGCGGGGCAGCATTGCATACAATGTCCAGATAGGGATGCGAATTCCCCTCGAAGCAGGGTGAGAGGGACTAAGAGTATGTGGCGATTGCAGCCAGGTAGTCCATAACTTCATTCAGATCAAGCCGCTGAAATCGGCCACACAACTACTTCGCGAACCGACGAACGCTGAAGGAAATCGGTAGCCCGACCACGACCATGTGTACCAGCAGCCCTAAAATCAGGTCATGAAGTTTGTAAGGGCCCCTGGCGTGAAGCGCGGAGAGCGGCAAAACGACAAGATTCATTACCTCTTCCACCGCAGCGCCGAAGAACAAGCCGCACACCAGCGGGTGCTCCAGCATGAAATTCAGCCGGCGGCTTGCCGCGTAGAAAACAGCCGCTGCCGAACAAGCGATAAAGAAGTGCAGCAGGACACCAAGAACATAGGTGCCGGCGCCTCCTTGGAAGGCTTGCCGCCCCAGCAGGCCGGCAGCAATCACCAGCGGAATCTTCCAGCCAAAGAGGATGCTGGCTTGTAGAAGGTCCAAGGCCCCGGCAATCCCGCCGCCCACTGCGATCGCCAAGAGCGCGTTCTTTTTTCCCAATGGCCGAGGTGCAGAGTTTTCAATCATTCGATATCCTCTCTTTCACTCCGATTTGTTTGCTATCCGCACTGCAATTGCAAGATACCCAAGTGAGCCCCGAGAGAGTTGTAGCCCAGGTGACCCTACTTGAGGAGAGCGAGATCAATTGCATCGACCATGGCCTGATAGCCAGCATCGTTAGGATGAAGATGGTCTCTTGAAGCGAAGCGCGGCAACAGTCTGCTGGGGTGATCGGGATCGCGCAAAACCGCATCAAAGTCGATTACCCCGTCAAACGAGCCGCTGGTACGGATCCATTTGTTTATCGCCTGCCGAGTTGCTTCCTTCGAATCGGAGTAGTAACCAGGAAGGTCTACGCCTTCAAAAGGACTGAGCGTTGCGCAGATCAGCTTGACCCCGTGAGCGTGGGCTCGGGAAATCAATTGGCGGTATGCGTCGATTAGGTCCTCCGGACCGCGAACGTCAGCCGGATCGCCAAGGTAGCGGCCACCCAGCTTTGCGCCGGGGAAACCGATGTCATTGATCCCTTCGAGCAGCACAATATGAGTGGCGCCTGGTAGCGCCAGTGCGTCCCGATCGAAGCGAGCCAAGCCACTGAGGCCGAAGCCGGCACCGAAGCCGACGCCGGCACGGAGGCCATCGCTCAGCAGGCGGTTACCGGCTAAGCCCGCATTGACCACCGCCAGCTTCGAACCTTCGGGCGTCTTTCCCAGACGACGGATGAGATCACTTGGCCAGTTATGGTCCGCATCCACAGTGGATCCATCTCCATCAGTAACCGAGTCGCCAAACGCCACGACCAAGCGCTGAGACTGTTGAGCAGGGACAAGCACAGCACTGACCAAGATTGACGAATTAGATGTTGCTCCAGCATCTATCTTTTCCGCGCGAGTGTAGTCACCATGCTGCGAGACCACTGCGCGCTTGAGAGCGAGCTCATGCACGGTGGGTGAAGCGACTCGTTTAGGGAAATAGAGGCTGATGCTGATCTCGGCTCCCGAAATCACGGGAAAGGCCACCGGGTCACTGAGGACCGCCGCCGCGGCGGGGATGCTGAACGAATTGCGGCCTGCAAAAGTGAGAGTCTGAATTGAGACTGGCTTGACGCTCGCGGGATCGCTCGGCACCGCAACAGTCGCCGAGCCGATGAGGAGGGGTGCGGAGCCGTATTCGTTAGAAAAGCGAATGCAGATCTCAGCTCCCCCGATAGATACGCGCACGCGCTCTCGCACGGTCTGGTCTTCGATATTGAGCAGCGGACGGTTTGGATCGGGGTCCGCCCAGTCCGGGCTGGCCGCCCACGTAGCAATCCAGGCGTTTTGCGGAGCCCCAGCCAGTAGGGGAACTAATAAGAAAAGGCAAACCAGAACGCAATTTTGTAACGTGTTCATGCCAGTGGAGTTCTCCATATTAAGATCGAACCTTGATCAACCCAGGCCTTACTTCATTGCCGAAAAATCGGACGGATGCATATACACTTCATCCACCTTAAAAGCTTGGTCCGCCTTTTCTATGAGCGGCACCGCCTGTTTCCTATACTCTGGAAATGCCGGGTCGGCATGAAGCGCATCCCAGTTCTTTTTCGCTTCGTCCCGGCTGGGATGAGCCACGAGGTAGATAAATGTGTTGGCCCAAGCAGGATCCTCGTCGTCGGGCACCCAGTACCCGACGACATTGAGATCATGCTTGGCTTGTAGCTTAGAAACGTCGCGAAAGATCGACTCGAGGGCCGGCACTTTGCCCGGCAGAGTGTGATAAACCATGAGTTCGAATACGCGATTGCTGTCGGCCCGCACTTGGTTCAGTTGCATTAGGCGGCCAGTAAGGAGCGATCCAGCAGCAAAGGAGAGCAATGCGGTGCCGCAAACAATCCATCCTTTGAATTTCCAGCGATTGCGCGCTGCCACGGCTGGTTTATTCTTCGTATTCATAGGTTCATTCTCCTCCGCGATTTTGGGCCTTAACAGTCAGTTGACTGACTGACACGATACGCAAAGGCGGATGACGCCGTCAACGCCCAAGTACTTGGCGATCGTTAGCATTGCTGTAGCACATCAGGGCCGAATCCTGGGCGCCTTGCCATTGACGCTGACACCTTCACGAACCTAACATGTAAGCTAGTCAACTGACTATTGGACGGCGTGATGCAAAAATTGAAAGCAGACAACCGAACTCGACTCCTTCAAGCCGCCGAGAAGGTGACCTATCGGCATGGATTCGGCAAGACGGCCCTCGCGGACATCGCCAAGGAGGCCAAGGTTCCTTTGGGCAACATCTACTACTATTTCAAGACGAAGGACCAGATTGGGGATGCGATTGTCGAACGGCGCATTTCGCGATTCAGGAGGTTGCTGCAGGAGCTGGACAAAGCAGATTCTCCCAAAGAGCGGCTATGCGGATTCGTTCAGATAAAGATTAAGAACCGCGTGGGGCTGGCGCGCAGTGGCTGTCCCGTCGGGACCTTGTGTTCTGAGCTGCACAAGGACGGCGGCGTCGTGGCCAAGAAATCGACGGTACTGTTTGCGGAGGCTTTGGCTTGGATGGAAGCGCAGTTCAGGGCGCTCGGCAAGGCTGATGATTCGCGCGGGTTGGCCGTGCATCTTCTGTCTGCAACACAAGGCGTATCGGTGCTGGCTCATACCTTCCAAGATCCGGGACTTGTCGAAATCGAGGCGGCGCGGTTGAAGGAATGGATACGCGGGCTATAAGCGTTGAACTACGAATTCACAACGTCACGGCAATCGACAAGAAAAACTATTGGAAAATATAGATATAATGTGATATAGATATCGACATGACTGAGAGTGATCCTCAAAGATTTATTCCACTGAAGACCAATTGGTTTCACATCATGCTTTCGCTCGCAGGGGGAGAGCAGCACGGCTACGGAATCATGCAGGATGTCCTGAACCGGAGTACCGGGAAAGTGCGATTGTGGCCAGCGACTTTGTATGGTTCGATCAAGCGGCTGATCGAGGCGGGACTAATCGAGGGATCCGACGAGCGGCCCGCACCGGAATTAGATGATGCGCGGCGCCGTTATTACCGGCTGACCGCACTCGGCAGGCGTGTGCTCGATGCGGAATGCGAGCGCCTGCAGGAATTAGTTCGCAGCATTCGAGTGAAACAAAGCATGGTGACGGGATGAATTTTGCATGGCGGATTTACCGGCGGCTGGCGCAAGCATTTCCTCACGAGTTCAAATTGGCCTATGGCGCCGACGTGATGCAACTCGGCGAGGATGTCGTCAAAGACATCGCCAAAAGGCATGGCGCCGCCGGGCTGATTCGGCTAATCGCCGACATCGCGATTCGCGTGCCGCTCGAGTACCTGAGCGAAATGCGCGGCGATATGCGGTATGCGACGCGGGCACTGATCAAGTCGCCCGGCTTCGCGCTGGTGGGCATCATTTCGATGGGACTCAGTATCGGGCTGACGACCGACGTGTACAGCTCGAAATGGGCGTTGCTGTTCCGTGATCTACCGGGAGCGGCGAATGCCAAAAACTTAGTGATGCCCGAGAAGCCCGTTTCGTATTACTACATCGAACAGTTTCGCGAACAAAAAAAACTCTTCGCCGGCGCCGCCGCATTTCAGATCGGCGTCCCGTTCAATGTCACCTACCAGGGTAATGGGAATGCCAAGCCGGAGCGCGTCTTCGGACAACTTGTATCGCCGGATTATTTTTCCGTGCTCGGCGTGCAACCCCAGCTCGGAAGAGTGCTCAGCGCCGCAATCGACAAGCCCGGCGACGCGCCCGCCGTCGTGATCAGCGACCGTTTTTGGCGCAATCGCCTCAACTCCTCTCCCAACGCCGTTGGCCAAATCCTCCGCCTGAACGGGCAAATCGCCACCATCGTCGGAATCACGCCAAAGGATTTCAACGGCGCGTTCTCCATAAATCCAGCGGAGCTGTTCGTCCCGACCACTGCGCCGGCCGTGCTCGCTCCCGAGCTTGCCAACGACGTGCTGCACCAACGCAATGCTGCGGAGTTCCTGGCAATGCTGTGCCTCGCGCCGGGCGTTACGATTGACTCCGCCGAAGCCGCTCTCGAGGCGATCACGCGCCGTCTCGACGAGCAGGATCCTTCCCTGCCAGCCCGCACGGACAAAGGCAGACGCGTAACCCTCCTTCCGGCAGGCACCCGCGTACCGCTTCCCCGCGAATTGCGGCTCGTGCTGCTTGGATTCTTTCTCCTGCTGACGGGCCTGGTTATGACCCTTGCATGCACGAACCTCGCGAACATGTTGATCGCGCGGAGCGCCAATCGCCGAAAGGAGCTGGCAATTCGCCTGGCGATCGGCGCCGGCCGCTTTCGGCTTATCCGGCAGATGATGTCCGAGGGCATTTTGCTCTCACTACTGGGCGGCATCGCAGGATTTGTGCTCGCGTATGGTCTCATTGTGCTGAACTCCCGATTCAGATCGCCCATGGGTGTACCGGTTGAAACCGATTTCACCCTGGACTGGCATGCAGCTGTCTTCGCGTTCGGACTCGCGGTCGTGTGCGGTGTCGGATTCAGCCTGGCGCCCGCGCTGCAAGCCACGAAAGCCGATCTCACCCCGGCACTCAAAGAGGGTTCGGCGCTTCAGTTGCCGGGTTACCGGCGCTTTGGTCTGCGCAACTTGTTGATGGTGGCCCAGGTTGCGGCATCGCTCATGCTGATGCTGATCACAGGGTTCCTGGTCATAGGAATCGGCAAGGAAAGCAACATCCAAACCAAATTCGATCCAAACACAATGTATCTGCTGTCCATTGATCCTGTGCGCGACGGCTACGCGCCTGAAAAAGCACAAGCTCTGTTCGAGAAACTTCCCGAACGGCTCAAAATCGCTGCTCCGGCGCGCAAGATCGCCTTCGCGGCGCAGGCGCCTTTTTCGATCGTGGATGAAGACGAAGCCAAGCAGCTAACTGCAGAAAATGCAGGGGCGTCCTCACGCGTGCAGCAGTCCGTGATCGAGGAAACTGTGGGCGCAGGCTATTTTGCCGCGCTCAACGAGCCGCTCTTAGCTGGCCGAGAGTTCGAGGAGCGCGATCAACGGAGCCAGCCAGACGCATCGAAGCCTGTCTCTTCGCCCGCACTACCTAACGAAGTGCCAAACGAATTGCCTAACAAAGTGCTGCCCGTTGTCCTGAACGAGACCGCCGCGCGCGGATTCTTCGGAAATGGGAATGCTCTTGGGAAGCGCGTTAGGGGCGACAAAGAGTCCTATGAAGTGGTCGGCGTGGTCGGCAACTTGAAGAACGGAATCGGGATCAGCCAAGCCGTAGTTTATTTGCCGCTAACGCCACGCGATTTTGCTCGGCCGCCCGCCGATGGCATCACCATCATGGTGCGCTCGGATGCGGCAACGCTTGCGGGAACGGATGCACTGAGCGGCATTCGGGATGAGATCGCTTCCCTCGATCCCAATCTGAACCTCTTCCATGTGCAAACGCTCAACGAGTACCTGAATCGCAGCCGCGCCTCCACGCGCTTCGCTGTCCAAACCTATGGCGGCATCGGAGTATTCGGCTTGGTGTTGGCCGCCATCGGACTCGCCGGGATCACCGCCTACTCGGTTGCGCAACGGCGCAAAGAGATCGCCATCCGCACCGCGCTCGGCGCAAGCAGAGCGCAAGTCCTGCGCTTGGTGCTGCGCGAAGGCACGGCGCTGGTAGGCGTCGGAACGCTTCTCGGATTTTTGGGCGCGATAGCCATGGCAAAAGTACTTTCGGCATTGACGAATATTTTCGTCGAAGCGTTTAGGGTCGGGACGAATGATTCGCGCTTGCTCGTCGGTGCGCCATTGCTGCTGGCGGCTGTGGTGATGCTCGCCTGTTACGTCCCCGCGCGCAGAGCCGTGAAAATCGATCCCCTGAAGGCGCTGCGCCAGGAATAGGGCCTTTGCCGGCTCATCCACGGCGTCCGCCGCAACATCATTACCTCATGAACGCGCTGAGAGCATTCCTTAAGGCCAGACTGGACCATCGCTAAAGATTGTGGTGGTTAGCGTCCGCCGCTGCAATTCGGCAAACGGAATGCCCCGATCTTTGTTCGGTAGGCTTGGTCGCCTTCTTTCAGGTAGTCGCCCACATACCAGAATGTGCAGTCATCGCTCGGATCCATGGCAGTCGTTGTGTAGTCTTCCCAACGCAGCGTGTTCGTCTGTGACGCTTCGCCTTTCGCAAGCACCGTCTCGTGCAATGTCAACTGACCCTTTGGATCGCCGGCCCTCCTCGCCGCGAAACGCTGCCCGACGAAATTCGGCAACCCACCGAATGAGTATCCGACCCCGATACCCCCTTTTTTATCCATCGCTATGCTGGGCATCCACCGGTAGGACCCTCCCGGCGCATACGTGCCCTCTTGATACAGCGCTGGATTGCGCTTTTTGTCGAGGCGGAACTCGTACCAGCGAACGCCACCGCCGCCTCCCTGCGTAGCAACCGAGTGCGCGGCGACGATCGACTCGTGTCCGCCGAGGTTGCGGTAGACGAGTGGTTGCATGATCTTGTCGCCCTGCACATCGAGGCGGCGTTCGGTATGGGGCTGCGGGACGCAGCTCGACAACTGCCCGTTGCACAAGTAGTGGTACGGCGCCACACTGATTTTCACCGGACCGTCTGCTCTCGTGTTTGCCGGATTATTCCAGTCGACATGAACCTTCCAGAAGTAGATGCCGTCGTCATCGAAGATCTTTTTGAGCTGCGTGCCCCCCGCCGCCATCATGATGTTTGGTGCTCCTGGCGGCGGCAGTTTGCGGCCATATAAGTCGGCGTTGTTCAGGAAATTCACGCCGTCGATAACGATGCACTGCTCGGTAGCAGGATGGCCCGCGAGCATTTTGGTGCGATCCGCAATGCACACGTGCTTCTGAATCACGTCGTCGCCCGTGCTGGTTGGCACGTAGTAGCCATCGATCCAAATTGCGGGACGCGGGTAGTCTGGAAATAACGTCCGCTCGAACGCATAGCGATAGTACGTGCCAAGCGGGTCCGGCCCGGTGCTGACCGCATAGCACATGGCCCATACTCCCTCTTTTTTTTCGGGTGGCCTTTGCCCGCGTTCTGGAGGTGGAGGCGGCTGCGGCGGGTTCGCGGGAAGAGCCGCTGCGGCGCCGGGTGATGACGCCTCCCCGGTCCTCGCAAGCTGTCCCGGCGGGACTGGCTCACCGGAAGTCAGACCAGTTTTCCCCGGAAAGTCGCCGGGGCCAATTCGCGAGAAAATGGGCATCACGATTAGCCATCGACCCGCAAGCTGGTCATAGCGGACCACGGCGTCACCGTTGTTGCGTGCTTCGCACACGCCCCCGAAGCCTGCCCACACGGATTTAGTAGCCACCGGACCGTATAACACGGTTCCGCTCTTGTCGTATTTCCTGGCTCTTTTCGAGTAAATGGCGATGCGGGAATTGACGATTTGCACGATGTGATCGGGGCCGACCGCGAGGCTGTTGTCGGAGGGGTTGCGGAAGTTGGTGGTGCCCTGCGGGCCTTCGAACCCAGAGCCTAGTCCATCGAAGCTCTCGAGCAGTGGTACTGTCGGCCGAGTGCCTTGGGAAGTTTGCTCAACGGCAATTCCGGCAGGACTCAAAGCCGGCGGCGGTTCGGGTGGAGGTATGGGCTCGTCCGGTCTTCGCTGTTGCGGAACACCTGAATCATCGGCATCGACCAATGAAGTAGGTGAAGTACCGCACGCCGCGCCTTCGCAATCAGGCAACACGGTTCGGTCATGCGACTCCCGCATCGACGCGAGCGGTTGCGAGACGTCGAATTTTATTGCGTGATGCACGAGAACAGCACCTTCCGGACCGGCCCCTTGGCTAAGCTCTGAGAGCGATTGCATGGCCGACCCACTTGCAAACACAAAAACAAAGACACAAACTGCGAGCATGATTCCGAGTGCCGCGATGAAGCGGGATCTCCGTGCGCGAGACATGGTCACTCCCCGATGGGGATGCAAAGCTTGAAGATCATAAAGTATACAAATTGCGATGGGCGAAGAATCTTGCTTCTGTTCAAGGAATGAGTTTACGAGGGAAGCGATTCGGGACGTTCTTCCGACGTCCCACGCAGTCACCTAAGTTACAAAGAGAAGGCGCGATTATCTGTCGGCCACGGTCAAAGTCGTTTCGATTAAATCGACGGAATTTCCGCCCACCATGATTTTGAAAGTCCCCGGCTCGACGACGCGGTGCATATCGCGATTCAGGAAGGACAACTCTTCGAAAGCGAGGGCGAACTCGACAGACTTCGTTTGTCCTGGATCGAGCGTAATCCTCCGAAAGCCCCGCATTTCTTTGACAGGGCGAGTGACGGAACTGATTTCATCGCGAATGTAGAGCTGAACGACTTCGTCTCCGCGAAGTTTGCTCGTGTTCGTCACGTTTACGCTGACGTGCGCCGTGCCTTCGGGACCGATGCTATCGGGCGTCACACGGAGATTGTCGTACTTGAATGCGGAATAGCTCAGGCCCCAACCAAAGGGATAGAGCGGCTCGGTGGTGCTGCCGAGATACTCGCGCTTAGCCGAGGGCTTCTGGTAGTAGTAATCGGGAAGCTGGCCAACCGAGCGAGGGACCGTGATAGGCAATCTGCCGCCCGGGTTGTAGTCGCCAAACAATACTTCCGCCGCTGCGGTGCCGCCTTCCTGGCCGAGATACCACCCATCGAGAATCGCGGGGACATTTTCGGCGAGGTAGGTGATCGCATTAGGCCGGCCATGCAGCAGAAGGGCGACGACGGGCTTGTGAGTCGCAAGCATGGCTTTGGCCAGATCGTCTTGATTGCCGAGCAGAGTGAGATCGTCGCGGTCGCCCTTGTGCTCGGGAGCCCACGCTTCCCGGGATGTTTGCTCGTTGTCGCCGAGAACGAGAATTATGACGTCAGCTTTCTGCGCGATCTTGACAGCATCGGCGATGCGCTTGGCATTCAGCGCCGGATCGCCCAGCACAACTTTGTCCGCATTCCAATCCGATGCCGTTTCGGTGATCTTGGTGCCTTCCGCAAAGAGGACTTCCGAACCTGAGCCAACGCGGTTCTTGATCCCTTGCAAAATGCTGACGCCGCGGCCCGGGTTGTTACTGTAGCCACCGAGATGAACCTCGGCCGCGTTCGGCCCGATCACGGCGATGCGCTTGTACTTTGAAGCGTCCAGAGGCAGAAGGTGGTCCTGATTTTTCAGGAGGATGATGGTTTCGCGCGCGGCCTGGAGCGCGAGCTTTTGGTGGTCGGCGTTATTGGTGATTTTTTCCGCATAATTGGGATCGACATAGGGATCATCGAAAAGCCCTGCCAGAAATTTTTCACGGAGAAGGTTCGCCACGGCGCGATCGATGGTGGCTTCCGCAACTTTGCCATCTTTCACTTGCTCAATCAGGCTGGGGAAGGCATCTGGAAAGGGCAGCTCGACATCGACTCCAGACTCCAAAGCGAGTTTGGCGGCAGCCTCCTTGGTTCCAACGATGTGATGAATCTTGATGAGTTCGGTGATGCCGAAATAGTCCGACACTAGAACTCCGTTAAAGCCCCACTCGTGGCGAAGAATGTCAATCAAGAGTTGTTTATTGCTGTGGGAAGGAATGCCGTCAATTTCGTTGTAGGAAGCCATGACACTCTGCACATGGCCTTCTTTGACGGCGGCTTCGAATGGCTTCAACCAATATTCACGAATGACTCGTTCCGAGTAATTGCCGGGCGCAACGTTGGTGCCGCCTTCGGGCTGGCCATGGACAGCGAAATGTTTCGCCGTCGCCAACACACGGGTTTTGTCGATGAACGGCCCGGTACCTTGAAATCCATGGATGGCCGCAACGCCGATGCGCGAAACGAGATACGGATCCTCACCGTAGGTTTCTTCCGTGCGGCCCCAGCGTGGATCGCGCGCAAGATCCAAAACAGGCGCCAAACATTCCTGCGCGCCTCGAGCGCGAACCTCAGCCGCAGTCGCAGAAAATATATCGTGCACCAAGTCCGGATCCCAAGTGGACGCCAGCCCGATCGCCGAGGGGTAGGAAGTGCCCTTTGGCGCGGCATGCCCGTGCAGGCATTCTTCGTGGAAAAGAACAG
>Ga0209166_10003607_pt1 | contig 11081 bp, 11 predicted proteins | sample Coa_R1_3_FD_187151 | JGI IMG/M metagenome (GOLD analysis project Ga0209166, IMG submission 187151) | Surface soil microbial communities from Centralia Pennsylvania, which are recovering from an underground coalmine fire - Coalmine... | ecosystem: Environmental > Terrestrial > Soil >... | reverse complement strand
CCGGTTTGGGGAGGTCGTGAGTTTCAAAGTTCCATTCGCCGCGAGGCGTCTGGAGAAAGCTAATCTCCGGCTCGTCGAGTTCGAGTGACGTGATAACAATTTGCCGATTCCACAAGGCTTGCGCATTTACCACGGCGTCAATGCGCTTGGCCCTGATGAAATAGCCCCGAGGGTATCCCTCGGGATTGGCCAGCGCAAAATCGTCCACGCGAATGGCAACGGTGGGGAAGAAGGACAGGGTCAACCGACCGATTTCCGCCGTCTTTCCCGTCTCGGCTCGAATCCGCGCGATAACATCGGGACGGTAGCGATCCACGTCAATGAGCCTCGGGACAATAATCACCGCGGCCAGAACAAAAAGTGCAAATAAAATGATAATGCCGAGGGCGATTTTCTTGGCTTTAGACATACATTGCCTTCAATTTGTTTCTCGTAAATCGGCGTGGGTTGCCTATCGATTTTGACTGGGAATTGCGATTTCCCAGGCCCTGTTTGCGGGCGCCAATAATTCTACACCGCTGTTTGTCCCACGGGCCATCCCTTTTCTTATTTCACCGCTGCTGGCTTTGTTCGCGCGAGCTTGGCGCTGTAATATTCAAAGAATGATTTTTGGGGCGGCGCCCCTTGCACCGTTTCGGTCAACTCGTCCGCATTTGTCCGCGCCATGATTCGGCGGAAAAGCCATCCGGGTGGAGTTTGATCGCCGCCATCAGGATCAAAATGAATTTCAGCGCCCTCCACCGTCACTCGATAACGCGTGACGAATCCGGTGGAAGAAAAAGTACGCAGGATAAAACCCGCCCCAGGCCGGGAGACGGTTAAAACTCCCATCCAGGTTTTGCTAGCCGCAGGAATCGTTCGGGTCGCGGGCAATGAAATCATTTCACGTAAAATCATCACCCGCTTATCAAGGTCATAGGTGGCGCTCAGATGGATTTCACCCTGTAGATCGCGCTCCGTGATCTTTCCCGACCAATCACCGATCAGCCAATCAACCTGCGAAAAATCAGGCTGCGGAGGAAGGTGTATCGTATAAGTTGTCGGCGGCTTCTCTTTTGCCTGGAGCAGCGCTCCGGATCCGCAGAGAGCGGCGATTGAGCAGCACGCCGCGAAAATAACAATGACGGGGCTTGCAACTCGATGTTCCGCTCGCCGCCCCGCCACAAAAGTGCGTCGGTTCCGATGGTGCCTCAATTTAATCGGTGCTATTTCAACCATTGCCCACAAACTCCGGCTGATTGCGACGAGAGGAGAGGATGCGGACATCCACCATCTCATCCCTGAAGGGAATTATAACGGAATCCGCTTGCAAGAGTAAGCGCGAGGTGTCTCGCTTGTCCAAAAAATAAGTTTGCAGCGGAGAGGAATCTGAACGATATCGGGCCTCCTCTGGCCATGATTCCGCAAGCGGATATTCCAGGCCAGAATTCAGTGATAACCTTTGATAAAAAGGCAGGAGCCTTAATGGCTGGCCCGCAGGTCGTTCATTATCTTGGCCAGGAGTTTCAGCATATCGGAGGTGGTGACGATCCCCACCAGTTTGCCATCTTCGACCACGGGCAGGCAGCCAAACCTTTTGGTGGAGAAAATATTCGCGGCGTCGGAAACATCCTGGTCAGGTTTCAGAGTCATTGGGTTGCGCGTCATCACCTTACTGAGAGGGGTGCTTTCCAACAAATGATTGTATTGCTCCGAGCTAACGCCACTCAGCAGCCCGGGTGCAAACCGCTTGACATCACGTTCCGTGAGGACTCCGACGAGATTCGTGTCACGCAGCACAGGGAGGTGCCGGAGAGAGGAGCGGGCGAAAATCATCGCCGCGTCAAACATAGTTTCAGTCTCTTGCACCGTGGTCACTTCAGTGGTCATGATTTCACGAACCAACATAGTGCAACCCCTTTTTCGAAAGCCGCCCCGGCTTTCTTCCGGCCATTTAAAGCGCGAGGGACGGCTCCATTGAATTAAGTTTCAGGCGGGAATTTAATTCCCCAAAAGCCGTCTTGATCGATAATTTCAAAACCTAATTCCATCCCCTGAGCGGTGACCTTGGATGACGTCCAGACCACCCGGGCCTTGGCGAACTGGTCCTTGTTGCGTACTCTGATTTCCAGCGTCGCGCCTTTCTGAAAGCTCTGCCTGGCGCGAAGCATTCCGCCATGCTCGCTGACCATGATGGTCTCCACAGGTTCCCACTCAGTTTCGGGCGATGTACCCGCAACATTTACCAGTAAAGGAACTCGCAGGACCATTCGAGCGCTGCGGCGACGCGCTCTTTTTTGCCCGTCTTTATTCTCCATCATATTAGTCGCGACGCGCTCCTGACCACCGCTCCACGCTGCTGCTTGCAATGAGCATCATACCATAATGTCAAATCCCTCGTTTAGGAGTAAGCCCCTGACGACGATGAGTCTGTATTTTACTCCATCGTTGTGTTATTTAAAGCTGCGTGCGAGTGGAAATGATTCAAGAACTTGAACCTGACGATCCGTCGTTGGAAATCCCCTGGGCAAGTCCTCACAATGCCCGCCTGCGATTCATCGACCTGAAAAAATTTCCACAAAAGGTTGAATTCGTGAAGGAGTGCCGGAAATATCCTCCCCTGACCGGCTTGTTGCGAAAGATCAACGCGGCGGGATCAGCCCTGAGATCCGCGAAATGCGACGTGTGGAGCACAACCAAGCTTGCGGAAGACGAGCGGTTGGATTTCGATGTTCGGCACAAGATTGGCAGCTATGTTGATTTGGTTTTTGACTGTAACAGACTCATCTCGCACCTTGAATCTCATCTCTTGCTCGGGGAAAAACTGGAAAAGTTATTGAGCCGTTGTCGCATTCGAGCCCAGGTTGAGATCGCGGTCCGCCGATGCCTGTTCCATCCGAAGGAACGATGGGGATACTACCTTACGATATTCGTTCACGCCTATGGCGCGACACGAACGCAAGCGAAAAAGGAATGGGGTCGGGCGGTCGATTGTCTGGGGAATGCACTGTCAAAGGTCGGGCCGAGTTTTCGCCAGAAATCTCCAAAAGGATCAAAATCGTGACTTATCCATGACCCCGCCGGGAGGTGCTCCAGCATTGCCCTTCGGCAGATTGCCACAACCTCGCAGGAGGTCAAGTGGTACTGGCGGCGGAAGCCAGGGCCGTTTTCCTCTATTGTTATCTAGATACGGTTGTGTTATATAGCGTGAACCCCAATTGATGGCGGACAGCAAAAGCCCGATACGCTGCTGTTCGGGTGAAGTCAGACCAGGACTCATGTGGGGTGGATATAAAATCGACTGGCCGCCGGGCTGCGGAATCGGATAAAGGGGATCGCACCGCGTGAGTTTTATCAATTTTGCCGCTCGAGAAATCAATTGTAAAATCGTCTATTACGGTGCCGGGCTTGGCGGCAAGACCACCAACCTCCAGTGGATCTTTGACCAGACACTGGGCAAGGCCGGTGGCAAGATGATTTCTCTTGCGACGGAAACGGACCGCACTCTTTTCTTTGATTTCCTGCCTCTTGATTTGGGAACCGTCCGTGGCTTCAAGACCCGTTTTCACCTCTACACCGTGCCCGGACAGGTTTTCTACGATGCAAGCCGCAAATTAATTCTCAGGGGTGTGGATGGCATTATCTTTGTTGCAGATTCCCAGGAAGAACGCATGGACGCCAATTACGAGGCGCTGGAAAACTTGCAGGAGAACTTGAAGGATCACAATTACGACTTGATGAAAGTTCCCTATATCCTCCAGCTCAATAAGCGCGACCTTCCCAGCGCGCTGCCGGTGGAAGATTTAAAAAAGGCTCTGCTCAAAAAAGGTGAGCCGGTTATTGAAGCAGTTGCCTACAAGGGCGTGGGAGTGTTCGAGACTCTGAAAGAAACCGCACGCTTGGTACTCGCCGAATTGAAGAAAGGATAAATCCTGCGGGCCTTTTCGGCTGTCCCTTTTGTCCCCGGAAAATCAGGAAGGAAATATAAAGGCGCTCCCGGCGCACGCCGTTGTTCCTCAAGGAATGCATCGGAAATCTGAATGATAAACCGCACACCCATCTAAGGGGCATTTCCTGCCCAGGTCAATTCGAAAAAGTGATGCCCCATAATGGCCAAAGTTATGGCCTTGTCAAAATGCTGACGGCGGCGATGTAACGTCTGGGCGATGAATTTCCAATACTCCATTCGATAGTCGCTGAGCACCCCCTGTCGCCAGAGGGAACGCCCAAGAGCCATCAGATCTGAAAACACCAGGGGAGCGCTAGCTGAGGTGCCCAGATTCGAAAGGAAGGCCGAGGCGCGCTCGAAATACTCCGCCGGATTGTAAATGGTTTTAAGAATTCGTTGATAGCCCGCCAACAATTCCTGCGAGTCCATTTTGGGGATAAAATTCAAGTCCAGAAGAGTGTTGCTGCCCAGGCTTTCCTTCAAAAGCCGGCCCTCAGATTTCAATCGACGCCACAACTGAGTGTTGGGCAGCGCAGAAAGTAATCCGACCATGGAGAGAGGGATTGCCGCGTCGCGAATAAACTGGATCTGACGGTCGAAAACGTCGTGAGGGTCGTTGTCGAAGCCCACAATAAATCCCGCCATCACTTCAATTCCGCGCGCTTGAATAAGTCTTACGCTTTCCAGTAAATCGTGGCGCAGATTCTGGAATTTTGTCGTTTCCTTCAGGCTTTCAGCCACTGGCGTCTCGATGCCCAGAAAAACCCTCGTGAAGTGGGCCTCGCGCATCAACCCCAGCAGTTCCGCGTCCTCAGCCAGATTCATGGAAGCCTCGGTGAAAAGCGAGAATGGATATTTGTGGTCGCGCATCCACTCCACCAGCCGCGGCATCAGAATTTTCACATTTTTCTTGTTGCCAATGAAATTGTCGTCCACCAGAAAAACGGGCCCGCGCCAGCCCCGATGATAAATTTGATCGAATTCTGCGCAGACTTGCTCCGGGGTCTTGGTGCGCGGCCGGCGGCCATAAATTTCAATGATGTCGCAGAACTCGCACGTGAATGGGCAGCCGCGCGAGTACTGCACGGCCATGGCGCTATAACTCCGCATGCTGGCCAAGTGGAGTTCAGGAAGAGGTACGAGGGTGAGGTCAGGCAAATCTTTTGCTTTGTAATGCGGCAGAGCTTCGCCACGCTCCAAATCAGCAGCCAGCACGCTGATCAACTCCTCTGCCTCGCCCTCCACCACGTGATCGACTCCTACGATGTTGGGATCCTGAGTGCTGGCGATGGGTCCTCCCACAACCGTGCGCAGCCCGCGGCTCTTGCACCGGTCAATCGCCGCCTTCATTGAAGGACCTTGAACGATCATACCGCTAAAGAAAACCACGTCCGCCCAGTCGAGGTCCGAATCCTTCAACCGTCGCACGTTCAAATCAACCAAGCGCCTTTGCCAACTTGGGGGCAGCATGGCTGCCACCGTCAGCAAGCCAATCGGCGGATAAGCGGAACGCTTTCCCTGGAACGGCAAGGCGTGCTTGAAACTCCAAAATGTGTCCGGGAACTCGGGATAGACCAACAAAGTTTTCATAAGCAATCCTTCAAATGAGTCATGCAGAATCGAGTCCATCTCTGCATGACCGGGGCTCTTTAACAACATGAGACCATGGCTCTTGACGAAAACCAACAGGCCGGGCTCAACAGCTTGGATGCAGTGTAACATCTAAAATCTCAATTCAATAAAAATTATTCAGCGACCTGTTTTAGGCAAGACCCTTCGGCGTGAATCGCCCGGCGCAGGGAAGGCGAATCCTATTGGAAGAGGACTGGTAAATCGGCTAGAATGCCTGGCATTACTCCTTTGTTGTTGGAGGCCGTTCAGGCGGCTGACCAGCGGCATCGGGTCCGGGTTCGTCCTTTGAAATAGCACCAGGAGGTGGGTATGTCAGAAACTCAGTCAGGCTCGCGCCCAAGCACCATGCAGCTCATTATGGTTCCGGCCCTCATTACTTTAGCCGTAACCATCCTGCGATTGGTTGGTGAGCTACAACATTGGTCTCCAAAGCTTTTCGGGACAGGGGCGGCGGGCGGCAGCGGAGCGATCGTTGGCATCTCGTGGCTGCCGATTCTATTCGGCCCCTATTTTGCACTGAAGCTGGCGCGCAACGCCGGGGGACCGGCGAGTAACGGCAAAGCAATTGGATTTTCATTGGCGGGTGTGGGAGTGATGGTTTTGGGAGGTTTTGTAGTCTTCAAGGGCTTTTCGCAAGGTGGCGGCGTCATCGCGATTCTGGGCTTTCTGATCATTCTCGGCGCGGCGTTCATCGCGAGAGCAGGGTGGCAGGCTCTTGGAACGACACTTTTTGCCTACGGGCTCGCCGCTCGAATCCCTGTGTTGATTGTCATGTTCATTGCCATGCAAGCTGGCTGGACAACGCACTATAGCGCCATTGACCCACGCCTGGCCCAGGCCCCGTTCTGGCGGCAGTTCCTTGATGAAGCAGTGTTGCCCCAGATGTTTTTATGGGTCGGCTACACAGTAGTGGTGGGCGCGCTTTTTGGAACCGTTGTTGCGGCCATCGCTCGTCGCGGCAAGCCGGCCATGCAAACGGCGTCGTTATAATTGGCGTTCAACAAAAACCTTGATCTGTTAATTTACCGCAATTTTGTCCGCCCCCATCACTTTGCGGGCAACTTCACCACGCGCCCAGTTCGAATGGATTCTTTCGCCGCGTCCAGAATTTCAACAACCCCCACATTCAGACTAGCCGCGACCGGATTTTCGATCGGCTTATCGTTGCGAATGCAATAAAGGAAATAAGCGATGGGGTTGCTGGTATCGTGCTCCCCCGGTGCGAGCGTGACAGCCTGGCCGTCCGGATGGTCGACGTCCGGGCGCGAGTTAGCTTCCCGATACAAGAGCCCGCTGTCAGTGGCCAGCAAGCTTCCTTTTGGACCAAAGACCTGCACCTGTCCTTTGGAATAAGGCCAGTCCCAACTTGCCTGGATGATGGCTGTGGCGTCAGGATATTCAAGCAGAATCACCGCGTCGTCATCCACGGCATTGGCCTGGGCCGTTTTGAGTTTAAGAGAATAGGCAAAGACACTCGTGGGGCGGCCCTTCAACCACAGAGCCCATTCCGCGCCGTAACAGCCGAAATCCATGAGCGCACCGGCGCCGTTTTTCACCGGATCGTAGAGCCAATCCGCAAAATATTTCGACACGCCGATTTCCCTCGGCCCCTGATGTCCGTATTCCACGACGATTTTCTCTACAGGCCCGAGTTCACCGCTCTGAACCCGGTGGAAAAGTTCGTGCGTCGAAGGGGTCCAAGCGTTCCAGTAATTCACCATCAGCTTGATGTGCGCTTCGCGTGCCAGGCGTTCCATTTCACGGGCGTCAGCCCCGGTAGAGGCCATCGGCTTTTCCGTGGAAAAATGGATATGCCGCTTCGCACACTGCCTAAGAATCTCCAGGTGGCGATTATTCGCCGTCGTCACAATCACCGCTTCGGGTTTCATTTCATCGAGCATCTTCACGTAATCGGAATAGAACTTTACTCCCCCAGGAACCTGTTTTCTCGCCTTCTCCACCAATTCCGGGTGCGGGTCAGCGATGGCAATCAGCTCCGCGTCCGATTCCTTCGCGATATCCCGCAGCAATCCCCACACGTGGTCATGATCGAGACCGACAATCGCCAGCCTGGTTTTAGAAGTCGTTTTTGCCGCGGCTAATGACGCAAGTAGGATCATGGCTATAGCGAGCAGTAAAGTTTTTTTCAGCATGTTGGCGCCTCTCCAAGTAGGTTTCCGCAGGGCGGCAAGTATAACGCCGGAAGGGTGTGAACGGAGTATTTTTCCCCATCGACAAGAAAAGAAGCTTGTGCATAATCATTGCCAACAATATGAACTGGCGATGGATTCTCTCCACACTCCTGGGATTGCTCTGGCTGCTTACAGTCTGCGCCAACGTACAGTGGCTTTGGCGCAAATTTAAAAATATAGATAAAGACAACTCGTCTCCGGTTGCGCTCGTGGGCGCACTCTTCGCTATTGGGGCGCTCGCCGTCTGTCCCTGGAAAAACCCGATGAAGTGGGCGCTCCTTGTGCCGGCGCTGATTCTCGACGCCGGGTCAGGCTTACTCATCGTGATGGGATTCGCGGCCACTCTTCAGGGAAGCTTGGGCGGCATCCAAAGGCGAGTAGCACGCGCCTCCTGGATCATAAAACTTGGTGTGAGTTTCTTCATCTGGTATTTACTTTTAGGGGCGGTGCTGAGCGAAGCGGGCTGGGGGCAGAATGCGCTGGGCGTAGCCGCCATCGCCTATTGGCCTATCCTACTGGCGTGGTTCTGGAAACTGAGGAAATATCCTGCGCAGGAAAAAAAGCCATAGTATCAGAAGAATCGATGGCGCTCACATTCAACCGCTTTTACATGGTTGTGCTGAGCCAAGGGTTTTCCCCAACCAAATTAAGGTAAACACCTGATTGAACGATAAACTGTCCAGCCGGAGAATAGCCGGCAATAGCTTCAATCAACCCGAGGGGTCTCGGGCTGACTCCGGTGAACGGCTGAAAATTTTAATTGCCTGGAGTCGCAAGTGGTTCGCCCGAGACCCCCTTCCTCCCTGCCCAGTTCAAATTGTCGGCTAAATCTTTGGGCGAATTGTCTGTGCTCCGAATTTCATTTATCGAAGAAACTATGCGAGGCCGCCGAGCGTCTGATATTCTAGTTGGGGAGAATGCCATCGTGATCGATCTCATTGAGCTTCTTCGAGTGGCGGCGCGGGCGCTGATGCGCAACAAGATGCGCAGCCTCCTCACCATGTTGGGAATCATTATCGGAGTGGGCGCCGTTATTTGCAGCGTGGCTATTGGGGAGGGTGCTTCAAACCAGATTCAGGAGCAGATCGCCAGCATTGGCGACAACATGGTCTGGATTGAGGCCGGGGGCCGTCAGGTAAATGGTCTGCGCACCGGCACGCGAGGCACCAAGACCCTGACGATGGGAGACGTGCTGGCGATTCGGCAACAGGTTTCGTTGGTGCATAACGTTTCTCCCAACGTGGACACGCACGTGCAGGTAATTTACGCGGGACAGAACTGGTCGACATCCCTGCACGGTGTGTCACCCGAATACCTGGCCGTTCGCCGCTGGCGAATTGACCGGGGAAGCGTTTTTTCGATGAGTGATGTGGAACACGCGGCCAACGTCTGCCTGCTGGGCCAAACTATCGTGGATAATCTTTTCGGAAGTGAAGACCCCCTCGGAAAAACTATTCGAGTAAAGAACATTCCCTGCCAGGTGGTGGGCGTGCTGGCGGCCAAGGGATTGTCGCCATTTGGCCAGGACCAGGACGATATTTTATTCATGCCCTACACCACGGCGCAGAGAAAGATTATCGGCGCGGACTGGTTGGACGACATTATGTGCTCGGCGGCATCGCGGGAAGCGATTGACCCGGCGGAAAAACAAATCGCCGCCCTGCTCCGCGACCGGCATCACCTGAGACCTGATGAGGATGACGATTTTAATATTCGCCACCCGGCGGATGTCGCCCAGGCAGGCGCGGATTCGCAGCGTGTCATGACGATTCTGCTGGCGAGTATCGCTTCCATTTCGCTCGTGGTCGGCGGCATCGGAATCATGAACATCATGCTGGTCTCGGTGACGGAGCGCACCCGCGAAATCGGAATCCGCCTGGCGGTGGGCGCGACGGAAGCGGACGTTCAAATGCAATTTTTGAGCGAAGCCACCGTGTTGAGCTTGATAGGTGGCTGCCTTGGCCTTGCAGCCGGAGTCGCGGGCACCAAGCTTATTTCAAACACACTCCAATGGCCCACGCTTATCCCCTTGCAAGCGGTTGTTATCGCTGTGGTCTTTTCCGCGGGAGTCGGCGTTTTCTTCGGCTATTACCCGGCTCACAAAGCCGCTCACCTCGACCCCATTGAGGCGCTGCGATACGAGTAATGACCACTGGAGCTCACATGATGTTGCAGAAAAAGCGTCTTCTCGATGAGTCCCGATAACCCACCCAAGGTTGACGTGAAAATCCGCGACCAATTCAAGCTCACTTTGAATCTTTCAGCATAATGTGGATTCCCTCGTAAGGATTCGAGCTCATATTTTCCGGCGAGTGTCTGCGCGCGTCATACCAAACGACCTCACCCGCCTTCCCGAACAAGCGCTGTGTCCTGCCATCAGGCAAGGTGAATTTAATGTCCCTGTCGGTCAGCGAAACAGTAATCATGGCGGGAACCCTGAGCATCGGAGATTTCTCCCTGGGTCCGTATTTCGCCCGCAAGACCCGAACCTTTTCATTTTCGAATTCAAGCGAGTAATGCTTTGGGTCCGCAAGCACAGGATCGTCTGCCGGGGATTTGGATTCACGTGTTGGCATAAGGAAATCCTCCCTTCTTCCATCCGTTGAGGAAGTCAAGGATAGTTCTCGGAAGACGATAAAACAAGAGGCGAACGGCAACGCGGAGAGATAGCTGGCGGAGCATGGTATGGGCGACTCGTCAGGCGAACCCATAAATTGCGGTTGGCATTGTGACGCGCGTGCTGGAGTGCTACACTCCTGCTCACACCAGGGCATTCAGGCACAGGCTGCGCAGAGATTGAAATGATGGAGCGAGTTCGTGTTACACTGTATCTGACACCTTTAGTAGATAAGTTCGCGGATGGGCCGTTAGCTCAATTGGTAGAGCAACTGACTCTTAATCAGTAGGTTGAGGGTTCGATTCCCCCACGGCTCACCATCATCGTTTATGTTTCACGTGTATATTCTTCGCAGCCGCTTCTCTGGACAAACTTACGTTGGCTCCACTGGAGACTTGGAGCGCCGGTTGGGCGAGCATCAGACCGACAAGGCCGTGGCTACAAAAAATCGGGGGCCGTGGGAATTGGTTCACTCAGAGGCCTTTTCAACGCGAAGTGCAGCCCTGCGACGGGAGCGCTACTTCAAGACCGGCAAAGGACGAGAAGAACTCCGCCCATTTGTGAGCGAAGGGTAAGGCGGGAGACCGGAAGCTCAATTGGTAGAGGTCGCCGCGGCGACACTCTTAATCAGTAGGTTGAGGGTTCGATTCCCCCACGGCTCACCATCATCGTTTATGTTTCACGTGTATATTCTTCGCAGCCGCCCCTCTGG
>Ga0209166_10003606_pt1 | contig 11084 bp, 9 predicted proteins | sample Coa_R1_3_FD_187151 | JGI IMG/M metagenome (GOLD analysis project Ga0209166, IMG submission 187151) | Surface soil microbial communities from Centralia Pennsylvania, which are recovering from an underground coalmine fire - Coalmine... | ecosystem: Environmental > Terrestrial > Soil > Unclassified... | reverse complement strand
CATCCGAAACGCCTCCATCGCGCCCTTGAGGTTGCCGCGGTACAGCGCAATCCAGCCACGCTGCGCGATCGCCGTCACGCTCGAATCGTTGCCGAGCACAGTCGCCGCGCGGTCCAGCTCCCCGCGGATGACGCGTGCCTGGGAGAGCGCGAGTCGGAGCGACGCGCGATCGTCCTCGGACAACGTCGAAGGCGCGGGACTCGCGAGGCGCTCCTCCGCGACATCGAGTTGCCCATCCGCGATCAGCACCTGCAGCAACGCCGTCTCGGCCGCCGCGTGGGCCTCGGCCGGAATCGACGAATCGCTGGTCAGTCCTTCGAGAACGCGCCGCGCCGCAACCTTGTCGCCGGCGTCGAGCAACTCGCGCACCGCCTCCGCGCGCGCGCGCGCCGCCTGCTGCCAGGGTACCATGTCGGCCCAGCGCGTCAGCGCCAACCCGCGCACGCGATGCCCTGGCGCGGACGTGTTCGCGGCCGCGAGATCCGCGAAGCGGCGCAGCGCATCAGCCGTCTCGCCGTCGCGCGGCGCCAGGGTCGACTGCATCGCGGTCCACGCCTCATCCGGCTGGCCCCAGGCCAGCAACACTTCGGCGCCCAGCCGGCGGGCGCGGGCAGTCGCCGTTCCCGTTGTCAGCACCCGAGTGACGCCGTCGTGCGCCGCCGTGGGCGCCTCGGCCAGCTGGCTGACGGCGTTCGGGCCGACATCCGGCGATCGTGTGACCGCGCGCCCCCATTCGGCGGCAGCCGCCTCCCAGTTGCCGGCCCGTTGCTCCAGCTGCGCGAGCTCGATCGCGAGCGCGTCTTCGTCACCAAGGTTCTTGCGGCCGAGCAGGAACGCGCGTCGCGCGTCGTTCCACATCCGTCGATCGGCGAACGCCTGGCCCCACTCCCGGTACGGCACCTCGCTGTGGGGCGATTGCGCCGCCCAGCGCTCCGATATCGCGTCGACGGAATCCGGCTCATTCAAGGTTGCGTACACGCGCAACTCCAGGCTGCGCAACGCCAGATTGTCGGGCAACCGCGCCCGCGCGTTCTGCACCAGCGGCAATAGCTCCGCCATCCGGTTCAGCGCGAACAACGTCCGCTCGAGACCGAGCAGCGCCGAAAGATTCGTCGGATCGGCGTGGATCGTCGCGAGGTAGCTGGCGGCCGCGTTGGCGTACCGGCCCGACCGCTCGAGCTCAAAGCCGGGCCCGATGGCTTGCGCCTCGAGTACGATCGGCAATGCGACGATGAGAGCGAGCGCGAACTTAACGCTTCGGCTCATTTAACCTGCGGAAATATTCCAATACCATGCGCCGCTGCTCGGGCGTGAGGCCCGTGAGCTCGTCCCACGTCGGATACCGCATCTTGGGACCGTTGCCCGTCGCGCCGGGCAGCAACGCGGTGGGGATGTGGACGCTGTCGGCAGCGGTAGCGGAGCGGCTGGTGCGCTTCTTGTTCTCGTCGGGCTCATCGCTGGAGAGGCTTCTGCCGGCGTCGAGCAGCTTGCGGTAGAGGCCTTCCTGGCGCTGAACCGTCCGCTGATCGAGCCGGCCGGCTTCGAGCTGGCGCGCAAGCTCACGCGCTTCCTGGGCCAGCGCGCCCGCGGCACCGGCATCGCCGCCTGCCTGCAAACGGTCGAGCTGGTCGGCGAGCTGGCGCTGGCGCGCCGCGAGCTCGCGCAGTCGCTGGATCACGGCGTCGCCGCCGAGACCCATCATCGGCATCAGGCCCTGGGCCTCACCGTTCATCCCCTGCTGCTCCTGCGCCATGCGCGCGAGCTGCTCGATCGCTTCCTGGAAACCCGAGCCGGATTGCGCGCCGGCGACCTGCTGCGCGGTGCGCACGAGCGCATGGGCGGTCGCGTTGAGCGCGTCGAGCGCCTGCTCGGCAAACGGCGCGGCGGTCGCGGGATTCGGATCGCCTTGCTCCAGCTGCTCGCGCGACTCTTTCATTTGGTTCTGCGCGTAGCCAAGTGCCGCCTCGAGCTGTGGTGAGACGAGCGCATGACGCCCGGCCGCCGCTCCGATCTCTTGTTCGATCGCGTGCGTTCCCTCTTCGACGGCAGCCTGGCGTCCCCGCGTGGTGGCACTGACGTCACCGTCGCGCAGCGCATCGGCGATTTCCTGCTGGCGCTGGGCGAGTGCCGCGGTCTCGGCAAGCGCGCGGTTCAGGGCGTCGAGCGTTTCCTGTTTCCATGCCGTGGTCAGCGAGTCGCGCCGATGGCGGAGCTCGTCCGGAAGCTGCGCGAGCGAATCGGCCGCTTCCTGGCCCGCGCGGCGGGCGGTGCGCGCGTCGCTCTGACTCGCGGCCCCCGCGGCTTCCTGCATGGCGCCGTGTGCGCGGCGCGCGGCAGCTGCGGATTGCTTGAGCGGCACGGACTCGCCCGCGCGCTCCACGCCGCGCGCGAGCGAATCGGTTGCCGTGGCGAGGTCACGCTCGCTCGCGGCGGCTGCGGAATCGGCATGCTGCGCATCTTCCCTGGTCCACTCCGCCTGCCGGCGCTGCAGGTCTTCGGCGTCCTTGGCGAGTGAGGCGAGCTCGCCTTCGAGGGCCGCGCGCTTGAACAGTTCCTCGCTGCGATCGAGCTCGCGCTTGAGCTGCTGCTGTGCTTCCGCCAAGCGCTGGAGCGCCTGCCGCGTGGCTTCAGGATCGAGCTTCGCCAACGCGTCCTGCAGCTCACGCAGCCGCTGTTCGAGCTCCGGGGTGAGCGCGCGTTCGAGCAGATCCTGCACTTCGCGCAGCCGGCTTTGGAACGCGCTGTCGTCGATGCCAGCCGCTTTCGCGGCGCGCGCGATTTCGTCGACCGCCTGCGCCAGTTGCTGTACGCGCTGTGACATCGCGGCCTGATCGCGGGCGATTTCCTCGGCGCGCTGCGTGGACTGGAACGACATGCTGCCGGACTCCTGACTCCGCCCGTCGGCCCGTCGGCCGGCCTGCCCGTCGGTATCCCGGCTCCGCTCCGACGCGAGATCGCGCGTGCGATCGCTCAGCTCGCGCTGCGCGGCTGCGACGGAGTCCGCCGCCGTCGCCACCTCTCGCGCGGCAGCGCGCGCCTCGGCGCGCAGCTCTTCCATGCTCGGAAGTCGCAGCGCGATCTCCGGGCTACGCCCCGCATGCGGGGTCGGCGCGTTGTCGAGTGCCTCCACATAAAAGCGCAGCGTGTCACCGGGCAGCAAGCTGCGATTCTCGGCATTGAGCCGGGCCTGAACGATTGCGCGATCGCCCACGCCGCTGACATCCACCGAGTCGCGCACCGGCTGGCCAATGCGGCCGGTGCGGCTGACGCGCCAGCTCACGATCGCAAGTCGCGAGATACCGTGGTCGTCCCGCACGTCGGCGACCAGCTGCTGATGCAGCGAGATGGGCAACGTGGTATCCCGGCCGGGTACGGGCACCGTGACAACCGGCGCCGAGTCCGGCACGATCAAGAGATGGAGCTCGGGACTCGCGCCTTCCAGCGGCGATCCGTCGATGGTCGTCGCCTCCAAGCGCCACGTGCCGCTCGCCGGCGGTATGAAGCGTCCGTCGATCCGCGTGCCGCTCACCCGCAACTTCTCGGCATGAGACTCGAGCGTCCACGCCGCCGTTGCGAGCGGTACGCTCGCGGTGCCGCTGGTGATGACGGTCGTCCCGGCGGGCAGCGGGATGACCTCCGGCCCCGCGAGCAGCGGCTCATCGGAGCGACCGAGATAAGAAGGAAACCGCGCCGTCAGATCGAGGTCGGCGAGAAATGCCGGGAGCGCGACGGCGATTTTGATTTCGCCGCTCGAGCGGCCGCCGCTCGCGGCGCGAAGAAAGAGATCCGATTCGATCGGACCGATGTGCTGCACGATGTTGCCGTCAGGATCGAGCGCCAGGACCGTAGGCTTCCAGGGCTCCCCCGCCCCGCGCGTCCAGAGCGTGACGCGTTTCGCGCCGGGAACACCGATCGTCGCAGTCACCGTTCCGCCGCGGCGGACTTTCAGTCGATCCACGGTCAGGCGCACGGGCGCATAAGCGTTCCGCCAAGCCCGGACCGGATGCCAGAACGCGGCGGCGCGGCCGGATTGGGGTGAGCCCATGACGAACAGCACGAGTCCGGTGAGTGCCGCGCCCGCGCCGGCGAAGAAGTGACGGTAGGTCGTCCGCCGCATGAAACCATCGACACCCGGTGCCGCGAACGACACGACCGCGGCGGCGCGCGTGTCGGCCGCAAGCAATAACGCGGCGCTCGAACCTCCCCCCGGCGCCGTGCCCACCGTCGGACTCACGACGCCGACGATGCTGCCGGCGCGTCCACCGGCGGCACTCTCGACCAGCCGGCCGACAGCGGGCGGCGTGGCGTCGCGGCCCGCGCGCCGCACCGCCCAGACAGCGGCAACCGCGCTCGCGGCGACCAGAACCCAGGCGAGGGTCATGCCAGGAACGGCGGGGGCGACGGCAAGCCCGAGCGCGGCCGCGGCCAGCGCCGCTCCCGCACCGCCGAGGACCACGGCGAAGGCGCGGGCGCGCGCGTGCGGCCTGGCCAGGCGACGCAGTCGGCGCGCCGTCTCGGTCATTTTGTCCCGCTGACTGCGTACGTGAAGAGATTCACACCCATGCGCAGCGCGGCCTCGTGCAGCGCGGGAGGATCATGGTACACAGTCGTATCTTCCCATCCGTTCCCGAGATCGGATTGGTAGGAGTAGTATACGACAAGCCGATCTCCCAAAAAAATTCCGAACCCCTGCGCCGGCAGACCGTCGTGCTCGTGGATCTTCGGAATGCCTTTCGGAAACGCGTACACCAGGTTGTAAATCGGATGCGTCAACGGCACTTCAACGAGCGGATGGTCCGGAAAGACGCGCGCGATCTCACGGCGGAACGACTTGTCCATACCGTAGTTGTCGTCGGCGTGGAGGAATCCGCCTTGTTCCAGGTAGCGCCGGAGATTGCGCAGCTCGACATCGGAGAAATGCACGTTGCCATGGCCTGTCATATAGATGAAGGGAACGTCCCACAGCTCCGGCCCGGTCAGCGTCACGACGCGCTCGCGATCGGCTACCGGAAGCGTGGTTCGCTCGCGCAGCGCCGTCAGCAGATTCGGCAATGCGGACGGATTGGCATACCAGTCGCCGCCGCCGTCGTAGTGCAGGCGACCGATGGTGAGAGAAGCCGCGCGTCGTGTGTCGTGCGTCGGGTGTGGGGTGCCTAACGCAAGAGCCGCGACCAAGGCCGAGCACAGTGCTTTCATAAATCGTTGACCAATCTATATGCCGTATTCCGCGAGATTCCGGTTTCTTCCGCTAACCGATCCGCAGCGTCTTTCCGGGACAGCCCTTTTCCCAATAAAGCCTTGGCCCGTTCGGCCGGATCGGGAGGCCGCTCTTCGACCCGCGGCTTCCCGGTGCCCGCGAGCACCACCGTAACCTCGCCCCGGACCGGGGCGTCTGCATAGTGGTCTGACAAATCCTGTAACGTCCCCGCACGCGTCTCTTCGAAGACCTTGGTCAACTCCCGAGAGACGCTCGCCTGCCGGTCGGCCCCACAGACGTCGATCAAGTCGGCGAGCAGTTGCGTGACGCGATTCGGTGATTCGAACATGACGACCGTCCATTCACTGGAGGCGGCGGTCAACAACAAACGGCGGCGGTCGCTTCCTTTGCGGGGCAGGAATCCCAGAAAGACATAGCGGTCGCCTCCGATGCCCGACACCGCTAAGCTCGCCGCTACGGCGGTCGGTCCTGGTATGGTGACAATCGGAATTCCCCGCCCGCGAGCGGCAGCGACCAGCTCGACGCCCGGGTCACTGATCGCCGGCGTGCCGGCATCGGTGATGAGCGCAACGTCCCTCCCGTCTTGGAGGATGCGCAGGATGCGCTCCAGGGCGCGGTCGGATGAATGCGCGTGGAAACTGACCAGCTCGGCCTTCGAGCCGGCGTGATTGAGCAGGGGTTTGCTGTGGCGCGTGTCCTCGGCGGCGACCACCGCGACGCGCTTCAGCGTCTCGGCGGCGCGGGGTGAGAGATCGCCGAGGTTGCCGAGGGGCGTCGCGACGACATAGAGCGTTCCGGCCACGTTACCACGTCACCCGCCAGGGGAGCCGGCCGTAGAAGTTGGCGGCCTGCAGGACGTAGCGATGCTCACGCGTCGCATCCTTCAGCACTTTCGTCGCCGTGCCGGGCATCATGACCTCGGCCCCCTCGAGCAGCTGCAGTGCCCAGTCGGTGAGCGCCGTCGACAGCTCCTCGGGTTTCACCACGGCATCGGGCGTGTCGGTGCCGCGCGGCACGCTCAGCAACGCGAGCGCCTGATGCGTGTCGACGATGGCGCTCATGACCTTCTGCGCGCGGCGCTTCGCTTCTCCCGGAAACTCCCGCTCCACCGCATCGACGATGCGCCAGTACAGCTCGCGATACGTGTTGACCAGCGCCGTCGGCGCCTGCGCCGGCAGATCGGCTGCGGCGGGGAACGTGCCGGCCGACATCGCGGGAGTCCCCCCACCCGGGGCGGGGTCGAAGAGCGACTCGAGGTAGCGCGCGGGCGGCACGTTCTCGGGCTTGTCGCAGAAGTAGCCGCTCAGGTATTTGCCTTGATCGAACTTCAGGTAGGAGACCCGCCCGTTCGAGATGAGTTCCAGCACGCCGGTGACTTTTTCCTGTTGCAACACCGGGAAGAATTTCTCCGGCTGTTTGACGTCGATGAACCGTGACTGATAGTCGCCCGCGCACGACCCATACATCCAGGCGAGCTGCTCCATCGGCGCCGCGCAGTATTCGAGGTCGCCGCGTTCCACCTCGCCGCGCATGCGCTTCAGCGCCTCGGTGATCGTGATGACCTGACGGCCGGCGGTGTGGAGCGACGCGGCGTTGACCGCCTCCCCTTTGCGGAAGAAGAGCAGCACGCATTCGTCCGGCAGGTGCGCCGCGATATAGCCGTCGATGCGGCCGTCGCGGTCGCGCTTGGCGTACGCCAGCAGATTGTCGAGATGAATGAACGCGAGGCGGGTGCGATGAATGAGCCGGTTGACCTGCGGAAACTGCAGATCCGCGAGGCGAACCGGCGAATTCGTCAGGCGAGCGGTGCTCGCGCGCATCGTCCTCCGGCGAGGAAGCTACGACAGATGTTGGTCGATCTTTTGCTCGAACGCCTGTGACGGATAGGCACCGACCAGCGTATCCACGTGACGTCCGTCCTTGAAGAATAGAATACTCGGAATCGAGCGGACGTTAAAGCGCATCGCCGTCGCCTGATTGGCGTCCACGTCTACCTTCACGATTTTCACCTTGCCGTTGTACTTGCCGGCAAGCTGATCCATGATCGGCGCCACCATGTGACAGGGCCCACACCACGTCGCCCAAAAATCCACGACGGCCAGACCCTTGTGCTGCTCCACTTCCGCCTGAAATGTGGCGTCCGTGACGGCGGACGGATGCTTCACATCTTCCATAACCCTACACGCTCCTTCGCTAGACGTTAGTTTGACCTGATGAACGCCTCTGTCGCTCACATCGGCATCGCTGTGTCGAGCATTGCTGACGCGCTCGCTTTCTACCGCGACGTCCTCGGGCTTGCTCCCGAAGGTCCTGAGACCGCCGATGGCGCGACAATCGTCAGCCTGCATCTCGGCCCGGTCGATGTCGAGCTACTCGAGCCGATCGACCCGCACAGTCCCGTGGCGAAGTTCCTTGCGAAACGCGGCCCCGGCATCCACCATATCTGCTATCGGGTCGCGGATCTCGACGCCGCGTTGCAACGCTGCCGTGCTGCCGGCTACAAGCTGATCGACGAAGCGCCCCGGCGCGGAGCGGGCGGACGGCGAATCGCTTTCCTGCATCCCAAGACCACCAACGGCATTCTGCTGGAGCTCACCGAGTAGGTGGAACGCTCCCCTCTACGGCCTGGTTCCCTGCCCCGTGCTCGCGGGCTGGCACGGCCCGTTCGGATTGCCGGCGCTCTCGAGGTGGACGTCGTAGACGAGCCAGCCGCCGCTGCGCGTCCGCACCACGTCGATCGGCAATACCTGATTGCAATTCGCGCGCTGCAGCTCCACGCGGTAGGTGCGCAGCTCGTCGTGTCCTGGTACGAGCAACGGGCCTTCAATGATCCGATAGCCCGTGTTCTCGAGGAATTTCTGAATCACGGTGAGGCGCTCGCGCAGCTTCTGGGCGTCCATGAAGCCGACGGCGGCGCCGCGGTCGGTGCCCCACAGCTCGCCCATCCGGTTCAGGTCGTTCGCCTTCACGGCCGCAAAGAACTGCGTGACCGCGTCGTTCATCGTTTGCGGCGCGGGTGTGACCGGCCCGGTGTTTCTGCCGCCGCACGCGCTTCCCGCGGTGGCAAGCAGGCCGAACAGGAGCGCGAGCCGTCGCTTCACGAGACGAGACCTGTGGTCGGGGTGATCCGAAGGTAAGACATGATGCGTCTCTACGTCAACATTGATCACGTCGCAACGCTGCGCGAGGCGCGCAAGACCGACGAGCCCGACCCTGTTCAAGCCGCGGCCGCCGCCGAGCGTGCCGGCGCCGATGGCATCACGATCCATCTCCGCGAAGACCGCCGGCACATTCAGGACGCGGACGTGATGGCACTTGCGGGAACGGTGCGCACGGTGCTCAACCTCGAGCTCGGCGCGCACGCGCCGATCGTCAAGCTCGCGGCGCGCGTCAAACCGTTTCAGGCGACGCTCGTCCCCGAGAAACGGCAGGAGATCACTACCGAAGGCGGACTAGCGCTGCGGAAGGGCGATAGACGGATCAGCGGCGCGATCGCCCGCCTGCAGGATGCCGGGATCCGCGTGAGCTTGTTCATCGATCCCGCACTGCAAACGATCGATCGAGCGCAGCAGTTGGGGGTGCCCGCGATCGAGCTGCACACCGGTCGGTACGCGCACACCTGGCGTCGCAGCGATGCAGCATGGAAAGAGCTGCGACGCGCCGCAACGCACGCCAAATCCATCGGACTCGCCGTGCATGCGGGGCATGGGCTCACCTACCAGAACGTGCAAGCCGTTGCCCGCATTCCGGAAATCGAAGAGCTCAACATCGGACATTCGATCGTCAGCAACGCGGTCTTCTGGGGCATGGAAGAAGCGGTGCGCCGCATGGTGCAGCTCGTCAAAGGTTAATCAAACTTGGGTGGGTGCTTGCGGAGCGACGCGGTCGCCGCGTCGATCCGATTGATGTACGAACGGACCGCTTCACCGTGACCGCGGCGCGGCAGAACGAAGTGTCGATCGTCCGGCTGCGCGCTCTTCAGATCGTCGACCATCAGATCGCCGCCGTGTGCCTCGACCGCGCCTTCGAACCCCTCGACGGCCGACAGTAGATCAGCCAGATCCCCTGGCTCCTCGGTCCCCGTCACCTCCAGACCGCGACGGCGTAAACGATCGGCGGCTTCAGCGGCAGCGCCCGCTTCCTCATTGTCTCGGAGCATCAGTGGATTCCTGTTCGAGTGAATTGCAGAACATCACCGCGCGTACCCTCCGGCGGTAGGGCCCACCTGGGAATTAGCCTCCATCTGTTGACGGATTTCTCAGGGGTGGAGGGCGTCACAATCCAGCCGGACGTCGTGCATCTGAACGGTTACGCGCACGCGGCCTCACGTCTACCGTGGCCCGTCTACGTCGTGGGCGAAAGCCGCCACCCGATGGCACCACGCGCGTCTGCGCGCACGCGCGCGCACGCAATTCGGATTGGACGGCATGGCGCGGGCGTACTTCGCGGCTTATCAAGAGCTCAAGGCGCTCATAGCCATCCCCGCAGGGGCCTAAAAGTTATTACCTTGGGGACCCGTGACGGCTCCCCTGGGAATGGCGGATTTCTTTGTGCTCGAAGCGGGCGAGTACCTCGACCGCCTCGACGCCTCGGTACAGGCGCCCGCGACTCCGGCCGCCGACGAGTTGGTTCGACTCGCGCGCGCGCTGCGCGGCAGCGCGCTGATGGCGAATCAGCAGCCGATCGCGCGGGCCGCGATGGGCTTCGAGGCACTCGCCCGTGGCGTACGGGAAGGGCGGCGGCCCTGGGACGCGGCCACGAAACAGATCGCCACCCGCGCGATCGACGACCTGAAGATCTTCGTCCGCAAAGCAGCGACGTGGACCGACGCCGATACCGCAAAGGCCGAGGCGCTGGCGAGCCAGCTCGAGCAGATGGGTGGCCGGCCCTCCGGCCAGGTCCGCGCCGCCGAGGCGATGGGGCTCGACGCGGGAGCGCGAGCATTCGTCGCGCGTGAGGGTGCGGCGATCGCGAGCGCGCTCGATCGCGCCGGACGCGCGCTGCGTGCGAATCCAATGGCGCACGATCCGCTGCAACAGGTCCTCAAAGCGCTCCAACCGTTGCGCGGACTCGCTGCCTTGAACGATCTGCCCCCGCTCCCCGATCTCCTCGAGGGTATCGAAGAAGCGATCAGCGAAGTGAACCGGACGAGCGGCGCGCCGCCCGCGGGCATGGGCGATACGATCGCCGAGCTGTTTCAGATGGCGGCGACGTCGATCGCGCACGCGGCCCGCGAGGTCGCCGAGCGCGGCCGGCCCGACCCTGAAAGCGCGGAGTTCCGCAAGTTCGCCCAGCTGCTCGTGCAGTTCATGGAGAGCGAGCCCGACATCGTGCCGATCGAGACGGTCGCGACGATCGTGCGCCGCGGCACGGCACCGGCGGGCGACGGCGAAGCCGAGCGGCCGGCGGCGCTCGGCCGGCTGGAGCTGGTGAGCCACGGTGAGCATCTCCGCCAGGCGGCGGACTCGCTCGAACGCGCACCGAGCGCCACGCAGCGCGAGCTCCGCGCGCACACACTGGCGGGAACGTTCCGCGCGTTGGGCGCCGCCGGTGGCGGCGCCGTCGCCGAGCGCGTCGCCGAATTCGCGCAGGCGGCGCGGGAAGCGGTGACGAGCGGACTGGCGGTCAACCAACCGGCGGTGTTCGCCGCCGAGCTGCGCAAGGCGGGTGAGATCCTCTCGGCCTCCGGTAGCGGGGACGAGTCAGCGACCGCGGCCGCGCTCGCGGCGGTCACGGTCGCCGTGCGCCGACTGGGCGGCGCCGAAGCCGCGCCCCCCTCCGCGATTCCTCGGCCCGCGCCACCCAAGCCACCCGTCCCCCCGCCCGCGCCAACGACTCCAGGCGATCGCGCGCGCGTCTCCGGGAC
>Ga0209166_10003605_pt1 | contig 11086 bp, 8 predicted proteins | sample Coa_R1_3_FD_187151 | JGI IMG/M metagenome (GOLD analysis project Ga0209166, IMG submission 187151) | Surface soil microbial communities from Centralia Pennsylvania, which are recovering from an underground coalmine fire - Coalmine... | ecosystem: Environmental > Terrestrial > Soil > Unclassified... | reverse complement strand
CCTGCTTTCGAAAGTGTGCAAAGACCTTCAAGCGTGCCTAAACACCCTTTGGCAAAAATTGTGCGAAAGGGATCTGGCCACGTACTTCTAGGAGTGAGTACCAAGGGCTGGCCCGCACTCCAACACGACGCTAGAAATTAGGAGACAAATTGTGGATAAATTGAAGGAAATTATCGAAAAAACACTTTCGCGGCGAAAGTTCATTGCGGGCGCCGGGGGAGTTGCGGCGGCAAGCATGGCGGTCGGGCTTACAGGGTGCGGAGGCAGCAGCCATCACTCGCCTGTCACTACTCCCCCCACGAGCGGCAAATTCACCGACACCGATGTGCTGAATTTCGCTTTAAATCTAGAATATCTTGAAGCTCAATTTTATCTCTATGCCGCCACAGGTAAGGGATTGTCCTCGGCCGACACTGCGGCTCCCTCGGGCTATACCGGGTCTTACACCGAAGGAACGGTAACCGCAGGCAGCGCGGCAATGGTAGCTGGAACCAACACTCAACAGCAGGACATCATCAACGAGATTGCGTATGAAGAGCAAGAACACGTGCGCTTCCTGCGCAGCGCACTCGGCTCTTCCGCCGTGCCCATGCCATCCATCGATCTTTCTTTCTTTGGCCCGCTTGCCACCACTGCCGGTATCACCGGCCCGACGTTCAATCCTTTTTCAAGCTTCGATTATTTTCTGGTCGGGGCATTCATCTTCGAAGACGTCGGCGTCACGGCCTACGCTGGCGCTGCGCCTCTCATCAGCGCCGCTGGAGTGACGGCCGGCTATCTTACGGCAGCTTCTGGAATTCTAGCGGTTGAGGCGTATCATGCAGCCTATATTCGGACCGCTATCACAGCGAATGCCATTGCGGCCGGTTCGGCGTCAGCGTATCCGTACTTCACTGCGGCCAACCAGGTGGCGGCGCTGAGAGCCACGCTCACAGTCGGTAACTCCGGCGCACCCAGCACGGCAACCGGGAACAACGGAGCTCCGGGCTCCAGTTCCTCCGTAGAGACGGCGCTTACGCTGCCTACCTCGAAAACGCAAGCCAGCGCCATTGTCGCGGCCGACCCGACCAATGCTGTTGGGTTTGCCCGAAATGTGAATCAAGTGCTGCACGTTGTCTACGGATCGCCCACAGTCGGGGCCGCTAAGGGCGGCTTCTTCCCCAATGGCGTCAGTAGCATTTTTGCGACAACTACCGCCTAACGACAGAAAAGGTATATTTATGCCCAAACAGGAAACTGAAATCCTCGATGATGTAATTGTCCGGAACCGCCGCAAGATGCTGACCATCGGCGGCATTGCTCTTGCCGGATTTATGCTACCGACGGTGTTGAGCAAACGTGCCTACGCAGCGTCTTACAGTGACTCTGACATTCTCAACTTTGCCTTGAATCTCGAGTTTCTCGAGGCCAACTACTACTATCTTTCTGCTTTCGGGTGCACGATCGACAAGCCGAACGCGGCTGCCATCGCTGCCGGAGCTCCCTCGGGAGGCATCCCCATCACTGGTTCGGTCGGGACGCCGGGCACGGTTTCAGCAATGGGTTCGAGCTCAACCGGAACACCTTTTACTACGATTCAAGTGTCCTCGTATGCCGTCGAGACCGCAATCGAAGAAGGAAAGCACGTATTGTTTCTGCAATCAGCGTTGGGTAGCTCCGCCGCGGCTGCTCCAACGTGGTGCACAGGCTATAATTGCGCCGACCCATGACTCTCATCTCTGGCACGAAACTTGGTCCCTACGAGATCCAATCGCCGCTCGGGGCTGGTGGCATGGGAGAGGTGTATCGGGCGCGCGACACGCGGCTGGATCGTACCGTTGCAATCAAGATTCTGCCGGAGCATCTTTCTTCCAATTCTGAAGCGAAACAGCGCTTTGAACGCGAGGCGCGAGCGATTTCGTCGCTGACCCATCCCAACATCTGCACGCTCTATGACGTCGGTCGTCAAGACGGGATCGACTATCTGGTCATGGAGTGTCTGGAAGGGCAGACTCTGGCCGATCGCCTGATGAAAGGTCCATTGCCGCTGGAGCAAATGCTCAAGTATGGAATGGAGATTTGTGAGGGGCTGGAAAAAGCGCACAAGACAGGAGTAATCCACCGCGATCTGAAGCCGGGCAACGTCATGTTGACGAAAACCGGAGCGAAGCTGATGGACTTTGGTTTGGCCAAGGCGACGATGGGAGGTGGGTCGCTGCCTTCGAGTCTGACCATGACGCTCTCCGGTCCATCGGCGGAGCAACCGTTGACGTCGCGGGGCACGATCGTGGGGACGTTCCAATACATGGCTCCGGAGCAGGTTGAAGGCAAGGAAGCCGATGCGCGGAGCGATATTTTCGCGCTGGGCACGCTGTTGTACGAGATGGCCACTGGCAAACGGGCGTTTACGGGCAGGACACTAGGCAGCATCGTGGCGGCCATTCTAGCTGCTGATCCAGCGCCGATCTCAACGGTTCAGCCGATGTCACCTCCGGCGTTGGAACGAGTGGTCAAGGGCTGCCTCGCGAAAGACCCGGAGGAGCGGTTACAGACAGTGCATGACGTCAAGCTGCAACTGAAGTGGATCGCAGAAAGCGGATCGCAGGCCGGCGTCCCGGCCCCGATGGTGTCCCGCGCCAGGGTGCGCGAGCGACTGACCCAGATCGCGGCGGCGATCGTGACGCTGGTCGCCATCGCATTCGCCATCGGTTTCGTGCTGCGCGCCCCGAAACCGCAGCCGCAGTCGATGCGCCTGACCGCAGAAATCGGTGCTGACGCAAGTCTGGTCACTGACATTGGGCCTGCCGCAATTCTCTCTCCCGATGGCACGCGGCTGGCTTTTGTTGCCACGGGTTCCGATCAGAAGCGCCGCATCTACTCCCGCTCAATGGATCAATCGCAAGCCACCGCGCTTTCCGGAACGGAAAATGCCCGCGATCCCTTTTTTTCACCCGATGGCCAATGGCTCGGCTTCTTCGCTGACAGCAAGTTGAAGAAAATCCCTGTCCAGGGCGGCGCAGCAGTTACGCTTTGTGATGTTGCGAGCGACCGCGGCGGAAGCTGGGGCGAAGATGGCACCATTGTGTTTGCACCGGACGTCCGGGTGCCCCTATCAAGAGTCTCCTCAGCAGGAGGCACGCCTCAACCGCTAACTGGTCTCGATAAACAAACAGGCGAAATCACCCAACGCTGGCCACAGGTACTACCCGGCGGCAAGGCTGTCCTGTTTACCTCCAGCATGACCGGTGGAAACTACGAGGACGCGGAAATCGCCCTGTACTCGATGGCCTCAGGGAAGCGAAAGTCGCTGCAACACGGCGGCTTTCATGGGCGCTATCTGCCTTCGGGCCACCTCGTCTACTTGCACGAGGGGACGCTCTTTGCCGTGCCGTTCGATCTGAAGCGACTTGAAGTGACCGGCCAGCCCGCGCCGGTCCTTGAGGGAGTCGTCACGGTACCCGGCAATGGTGGGGCGCAGTTCTCCTTTTCTGAGGCTGGAAACCTTGTCTACGCCCCAGGTCGTGGTGGTGTCCAAAACGTCTCTATCTACTGGATGAACCACGAGGGCAAGTTCACACCCTTGCGCGAAATTCCCGCCGACTACTTTCAGCCGGTGTTCTCCCCCGACGGGAAACGTTTGGCTGTGGGGATCTTTGACGGCAAATCGAGTGCTGCAGTCTGGGTGTACGAGTGGGGCCGCGATATTCTCACACGCTTGACCTTCAGCGGTTATGACGACAACTACCCTGTGTGGACGCCCGACGGACAAAGAATTACGTATACTTCGCACGAAACTGGCGAGTTTGACATCTACTGGAAACGCGCTGACGGCTCCGGCGAACCGCTGCGTTTAACTGCGGGTAAGGCTGTGAAGTACCCACATTCCTGGCATCCCGACGGCAAGATCCTGGCCTTTAGCCAACTCAACCCCGACACCTCTTGGGACATCATGACGCTTACCGTCGAGGGCGATGAAAAATCTGGCTGGAAGGTTGGCGAACCAAAGCCCCTCTTGAGTACTCCGTTCGCGGAACGGATGCCAGCGTTCTCCCCGGACGGTCACTGGCTCGCTTACAGTTCGGACGAATCGCGCAACTTCGAAGTGTACGTGAGGCCGTTTCCCGGCCCCGGCGGCAAATGGCAGATTTCCACCGGAGGTGGTGACTACCCAAGGTGGTCCCGAAACGGTAAGGAACTTTTTTATTGCTCAGCGGACAACAAAATTATGGTCGCCAAGTATGCAACTTCCAGCGATTCTTTCTATGCCGGCAAGCCCCAGCTTTGGTCGCTCGGTGGAGTCTACTGCAGCGGATTCGCGGTCAATTTTGACTTGCACCCCGATGGCAAACGCTTTGCCGTGCTCAAGGCCGGCGGCACAGGAGAAGCCCCCAAGGTGGACAAAGTCACCTTTATCTTCAATTTCTTTGACGAGCTTCGCCGCAAAGTCCCGTCCAGCAAGAACTGACGCCTCCTGCGCCTCCCGGCCTCGGCATGAGGGAATAGCTCTCGAGAAGAGGTTCCAGTCAGCTACAGTAGAATGACCCATTCGCAACCAATTAGCGGCTGCATTCCTGAGATTGTGCCTGGGTCACGGGCGACTCTTACCTAACCCGGTAAGGTAAGGTTTGCCGACAATCCAAGATTTGGTCGTACCCGGTGTGGAAACGGACGTTCGCAAATCACGTCGCACTTGCACCGAGCGGAGATACAAATTGAGATGTTTCGTTACTCGCGCGGCGACTCAGGACGTGGAAACCGCGCGGTGTGCCCTTGGTGAGTTTCAAAGAAGTTAGTTACCAAGCGGTTGAAAACTTCGGGCCGCTGGAAATAAACAGAATGCCCGGTTTCAGGAACCGATTCGAGTTTGGCTCCCGGAACAAGTTTTGCGAGAGCAGCAGCAGCAGGGGGCGAGGAACCGACATCCTCCGCACCGGTGATGAATAATACCGGGACCGTCAACCGCTTCAAATCCGATGCGGGGAGAGTCGTAACGGCCTGTAACCTTGGGCGGAGCGCGTCCTTATCGAGGCCAATAGTAAGACGGTCAATTTCGCGATATAGGAATTCCAGTGCCGGCTGCTCGCGCGCCATCCGCTCTCCCGCGGCGGGATGAATACCTCTCTTCCCAAGGTCATCCCACATTCCGCGGTGTGCTGCAAACCAGCTTCCAATAGTTTTGCGCTCGGCCGCGTCAAGGGTATTCAGATCAACCGAGCCTGTAGTCGACGCCATCACCAATGCCCGAACGCGCTGCGGGTAATGTAAGGAAAAGGATAGACATGCTCGTCCTCCCATGGACTGCGCAACAAGAAAAACCTCCGCCAGTTTAAGATGATCCACCAGCGCCCGCAGGTCGTCTTCATACAACGCCGGATCAAGGCTCCCGGACGTGATGCGCGACGGGGAAAACCCGCGATGAGCAAAGGTAACGCAAGTATAGTGAGCTGAAAAATATGGGACCTGCTGCCACCACGAGAGATGATTCCCACCGAGCCCATGAGCAAAAACAATAGCGGGGCCGCTGCCGGTGAGCTCGTAGTAGATCTCGGCGCCAGCGTTTTGAACAAAGCCGCTCGTAACCGTAGCCGGATTTCCAGTTACAGAAGCTTGCTTTTCTTGCGACTCTTTCCCAGAGGACACAAAAAAGCTTCCAGCGACAATGCTGGCGAGTTTTGTGAAATCGCGGCGAGTAATCATGGGCTACGGCCGGCATTATAGAGTAGAACGCATCAGCAATTGGATAACTTTGATTCGCGGGCAGCGGCGACATCTTGGATTAGCGATGGCTCTGGCAGATACACCGCCCGGTAGCCTCGGCTTATCGATTCGGGTTGACGGGCAACTCTTCCCTGATATGGTGTGACCCTGTCAACATCTTCGAATCGTTGGGGTGGTTTTTGCATTTGTCTTTTCGAGGACAGGATCAGCAGCAGCCGAGGCAGGTAATGGCGACGATTGATCAAGCTGATATTCGCGGGTCGGAACCGCATAATCATGATCCGTCGGGAGCTGCCTCTGACTAAGTGCGCGAATCCGGCTAGGCCTGTCGCATAGGGAAGCCGAGGATTCTCCTTCGTGCTTGCTCCGGCTGCGGCTGACCCTGTCCTCGAATTGAGAGCGTTGTTCATTGGTTGAATCGTTTTTGCTTTTTCCTTATTTGGAAAGTCTTTGCTTTTGTTCTTTCGGTTCCCCTCATGCCGCCAGTTGTTGTTTGCAGGACGCTTCGGCCTTGATCCCGATGGCCCAGATGAAACCCAACAGCTCGCGTGCGACTGCCGTCATGGTCTTTCTCTGCTCCTTGCCTCGAGCCATCAGCGTCATGTAGCGCTTGTGCAGGCGGTTCTGTGCTTTCCATGCAATCTCGGTAATTTCTGCTGGAAGTCCTTCCTGTCGCTTGCGCAACCGGGCTCCGATTGCAGGCCGGTGTCGATAGCTCCAGGCCGATTCGACCACGATGCGTCTGAGGTGCGCGTTACCTGACTTGGTAATGCCGCCTCTTCGAATACGCTCGCCGCTGGAGTCTTCGCTGGGAAAGGCTCCGCTATACCCCATCAGATCCCGCGCGTTCTCGAAGCGGGAGGTGATGTTGCCCAGCTCGACAGCAATCGTGACTGCCGAGATATGCGCAATGCCGCGCAATGCCTGTAAACCGCGAACCACATCCTGCATCGGCACGGGAGCCAGCTGAATCACTTCCACAATCGACTGCTCCAACCGCTTGACTCGTTCTTCCATGTGCTGAACTTCGTTCAGACAATCGAGCAACGTGGCCTCCCGCGCCGGATGTGTGTAGCGCACCTGCTGGACCCACTCCACGTAACGTTCCGTCCACGCCTTCACTCCCAACGGAGGACGCTGGCCCGTACGGAGCAGGAACTTGGTCAGCCGATGCTTCGCGCGCAGCTGATCCTGCTTGGCTGCCTCCCGTTGCCGGACAAGATCGCGTAAGGCTTCCGATGCCTCATCCGGCACCCACACTGCGGTCAGATCGCCGGAGCGGTGACTCCGTGCCAGCTTCAAAGCGTCCCGCCGGTCGGTCTTTACCTTGTCCCCGGGCTTTTTCGGAACCAGCGACGGCGCCACCACATCGCACTTGACTCCCAACTGCGTCAGCTGCCAGTAAAGTACGAACCCCGTCGGGCCGGCTTCATAGCAGGCCCGCAGATGCTCGAGCGGTCCAAGTTTCCTGATCAACTTGCGGATCGACTCTTCGCGGTTGGCAATCGTTCCCAGGCTGCGAACCTCTCCGTCCGTCTCTGCTACTGCCACGGTTATCGTTTCGGCATGGACATCCAAACCCAAAAATCGTAACTTCTCTATCATGACCGGTTCCCTCCGCTTGTGGCTCTGGACTAAGTTCTTCAAACAAACTCAGCCTAACCCACGACCAGCGCATCGAGCCGGTCACACCATAATGACTAATGCGGGTAAGGGAAGGTTTGCCGACCAACCGGGAGCTGCAGGCAAATATGCGCCAGGCCAGCCTAAAAGCTTCGAATCGACCCGAGTGTCGGGAATTGAAAATCCATCTCATTGACGTGGCTGTTTCCGCCCCAGCAACTCTGATTAGGCTAAAATCTGACGTGACGGGGTGAAGACGTGGCTCTCTGTGCGGGAACCAAACTTGGACCGTACGAGGTGTTATCACTGTTAGGAGCTGGCGGTATGGGCGAGGTCTATCGCGCCCGCGACAGTCGTCTCGGCCGAGAGGTCGCTATCAAGGTCCTCCCCTCCCATGTAGCTTCCACCCCGGACCTGAGGAAGCGCTTCGAACGCGAGGCCAAGACCATCTCCTCTCTTAACCACCCGCACATCTGTCACCTGTACGACGTCGGATCACAGAACGGCTTCGAGTACCTGGTCATGGAGTACCTGCACGGTGAAACCCTAGCGGAGCGGTTGCACAAGGGTCCATTGCCGTTGGACCAGGTGCTGAACATGGGCAAGGAAGTCGCCGAGGCCCTGGAGACGGCTCACCGACAAGGCATCGTTCACCGCGACCTGAAGCCAGCCAACATTATGTTGACAAAGACCGGCGCCAAGCTGATGGATTTCGGGCTGGCGAAATCGGTCGCCGTATTTACCGGGGCGATGTCCGCAACAGGTGGACCGGCCACGCCTTCGACGCCGACTCTATCTATTGCATCGCTCAGTTCGCCGGCTGAACCGTTGACACAAGAAGGTTCCGTGCTTGGGACGCTGCAATACATGGCACCCGAGGTCTTGCAAGGAATTGAGGCAGATGCGCGGAGCGACATCTTCAGTTTCGGCTGCGTGATGTACGAGATGGTGACGGGACAGCGGGCGTTCGCCGGGAAGTCGCAGCTTTCTGTACTGAGCGCGATCCTAGAGAAGGAGCCTGAACGGGTAACCGCCCTCCAACCAGTCACGCCGCTGGCCCTGGAGTACATAGTGCATACGTGCCTCGCGAAGAACCCTGCCGATCGTTGGCAAAACGCGGGCGATCTCGCGCGCAATTTCCAGCTGGCTCGGGCTGCGCCACCCGTGGGAACGGCAAAAACGCCTTCGCCGGCCCGCCTGAGTTATGCAATAGCTGCCGCATGCGCTCTTCTTGCTGTGGTGGTGCCGCTGTGGGCAATTTTATGGCGAAAGTCAGCGGCGGAACCCACTGCGGCGCAGACTCGGTTCTCGTTTGCTACCGCGACCAATACCAGATTCACGGATCTTGCCGTGTCGCCCGACGGACGGCAGATTGCATTTGCGGATAACGGCGCGATATGGGTGCGATCGCTGGACTCGCAAGTGCCGCGCAAATTGTCAGGCACCTCTGCCGAGCGCCTGATGTTCTGGTCGCCAGACGGGCGTTCGATCGCCTTTCTAACTGGGTTCAAACTGCGGCGGATATCGCTAGCCGATAGTGTGGTGCAGGACATCTGCGAAATCCGCGGATTCTCTCCTGCAGGTGGGACCTGGAGTATGGACGACGTCATCCTTATCGGCAGTTTCCGCGGGCCACTGATGAAGGTTAATGCAAACGGCGGAGAGCCGGTCCCTTTGAAACTTCAAAAGGACGAGAATGGGCAGCGCTGGCCGTGGTTTCTTCCCGATGGACGGCACTTCCTTTATCTGAGCGCCTCGGGCAGCTTCGTCCCAACAGCAACCAATCGCGCGATCCGCTACAGCGACCTTGAAGGAAATGGCCGAGTCGTGTTGCGCGAAAACTCAAACCCCGAATACGCGGGTGGAAATCTTGTATACGTGAAAGATGGAGCGCTGGTGGGGATGCCATTCGACGCGGCGTCGGGGGAGACCCGCGGTACACCGGTGCTGCTGGAAAATAACGTTCACTTCCGAGCGGGGTTCGGCCGCGGGTATTTCGACGTTGGTTCCGGCGTGCTGGCCTACACGATTACACAACCAGAAACTCTGGCTTGGGTGGACCGTAAAGGGAGCGGAGCTACCCAGATCGGACGCGTGGGCGAGCTCACCTCTGAGCTCACCTCCTTCGACATTGCGCCAGACGGCAAGTCCGCTGTAGTTGAAATTGCTAATGAACGCAGCGGTAACGGAGAGCTATGGCTCTTAGACCTGGGGCGGCAGGTCACGACTCGGCTCACCACCGATGATGCTTCGTGGAATTGGGCGCCCATATGGTCGGCTGATGGGAGGGCAGTTTACTTCAGTTCCACGCGAAGCGGTATCTCGGACCTATACGAACACCCGATGGGCAATAATGAGGAGCATATGTTGTTGTCCGGCACAAAGCGCTTGGCACCTCTTGACGTTTCGCGCGACGGCAAATACTTGCTTTACGAAGACCTGGATCCGAGCAGCGCGGCGGATCTGTGGATATTGCCGCTCAGTGGTGACCGCAAGCCTTTTCCATACATAAAGACGAATTACATGGAAACGTCGGCGCGATTTTCGTCAGACGGGCGCTGGGTCGCGTACGTCTCCAATGAATCAGGCAACTACGAAATCTATGTGCAGTCGTTTCCCACGCCGGGCCAAGCAATCCGAATTTCGAGTGACGGGGGGCTGGATCCTCGTTGGCGACGTGACGGACGCGAGATCTATTTCGTTTCCTCCGACGGAAGGTTTATGGCGGCGGACGTAAAGACAGATGGCGGTTTTTCCGCGGGCCTGCCAAAACCATTGTTCCGGTTCAGCGGGACCGTCGAAACGACACGGCGAAGCTACTGGCCGAGTCCGGATGGGCAGCGTTTTCTAGTGATGAAGATGAGCAACGACTCGGCGGCCCAGATCCAGGTGACGGTCGGTTTGATTGAGGCCCTAAAAAAGTAGCTCCGGTGGCAAAAACTCCGTTTGGATGACTACTTCGTGGCTAGGATGGGACCACTCCGGACATCCCCGAAATCAAGGCCCCATCGCGTTGGTGGTTACCGAATGACGGGCAAGCCTGAAGTAATCCCAAGGTAAGGATTGCCGACCAACCATCCACAATCCCGCCAACCCATCTCAAAATGAGGCCATTATCGGAAATCCCCGCGCCGGCCAAGGTCTCGACGCCGCGAGCCTGGCTGCCTGGCAGCAACACCTGCGATGGATCACGCCGTCTTCTGCGCCGCAGCGATCTCGTCTGCGCTGTATCGATAAGCGCGAAAAACATTGTTCGTCTGGCCCCTGGGCGGAGCCGGAGCTGGGCCGAAGTTCGGGTTCACGTATTCCCACACTACGTCCCCGTCGGTCGTTACCTCGAAGAACCTCCCATATAGCCCATCGTTGATTAGTGTGTTGCCGTTGGGCAGACGCTGCGCGTTCGAGATCCGGCTGCTAAAGAAGAAGTGATTACTACCGGGACCGGTACCGTCCTGATATTTCCAAACGATTTCCTTGGTGTTCGGGTTGATTTCGAGGGCACGAGAAAAAGGTTGAGCGCCGGTGTCGACGCGGAATGGCCCGTTGTCGAACAGCAGAATGTTGCCGTTTGGCAGTGGTGTGGGTGCGTGCTGGCCGGAGAGCGGCGGCGCACCCAGTTTCCAGTCGATGGCCCCGCTCTGGCGGTTAATCCGCACAACCGTCGAGATATTGCGGAAGCTCAACAAGATGTTGCCGTCCGGCAGTTCGGCTATCCCGTTGCCGTGTGTCCATTCCGAGCGACCGTCGCTTGGTGAGGTGATCGGGT
>Ga0209166_10003604_pt1 | contig 11087 bp, 7 predicted proteins | sample Coa_R1_3_FD_187151 | JGI IMG/M metagenome (GOLD analysis project Ga0209166, IMG submission 187151) | Surface soil microbial communities from Centralia Pennsylvania, which are recovering from an underground coalmine fire - Coalmine... | ecosystem: Environmental > Terrestrial > Soil > Unclassified... | reverse complement strand
GCAAACCGTGGTGCGCGGCGAAATCCGCAAAGAGCTGCGCGGCATTGTCGATCTTGAGCGCCTTACCAGCCGCATCACTCTCGGCCTGGCCACGCCTCGCGAACTGCTCGCGCTCGGCAAATCGCTAACCCAGGTTCCGGCCCTCAAGAATTTCGTACTGCCTCCGCCCGCCGGCGGCAGCGAGCTTCTCCGCCGGCTCTACGATGAGTTCGACGAGCTCGCTGACGTGCGCGAAATTCTCGAGGCCGCCATGGCCGACGAGCCGCCCGCCCTCTCCACCGATCCCGGCATCATCCGCAACGGCTTCCACGCCGAGCTCGACGAGTTGCGCAACCTCAGCCAGCACAGCAAACAGATCATCGCCTCCATGGAGGAGCGCGAACGCAAGCGCACCAACATCGCTTCGCTCAAAATTCGCTTCAATCACGTTTTCGGCTACTACATCGAGATCTCCAAACCCAATCTGCATCTCGCGCCCAATGACTACGAGCGCAAGCAGACCCTGGTCAACGCCGAGCGCTTCACTTCTCCGGAACTGAAGGAATACGAGCGCAAAATTCTCGCCGCCGACGAGCGCATCCTCGAAATCGAGCGCCAGCTTTTCTTCGACTTGCGCTCCAGCATCGCCGCCAAAGCTTCGCGCCTGCGCAAAACCGCCTGCGCCATTGCCCAGCTCGACGCGCTGGCCGCCTTCGCAAAACTTGCCGCCGACCGCGGCTACACCCGGCCCGAGTTCACTTCCAGCGGCGAGTTGCTCATCGTCGCCGGGCGCCATCCGGTCATCGAAGAGCTGCTCCGCCAGCGCGGCGAGCGCTTCGTCCCCAACGATTTATTCTTCGAGCCCGCCCGCCAGCAGCTTCTGCTCATCACTGGCCCCAACATGGGCGGCAAATCCACCTACCTCCGCCAAGCCGCCCTCATCGTCTTGATGGCCCAGATCGGCTGCTTCGTTCCCGCGCGCCAGGCCAAACTGCCCATCATCGACCGCATCTTCACCCGCATCGGCGCCAGCGACAATCTCGCGCGCGGCCGTTCCACCTTCCTCGTCGAAATGTCCGAGGTCGCCGCCATTCTCAATCACGCCACCCCCGCCAGCCTCGTTCTCCTTGATGAAGTCGGCCGCGGCACGGCCACTTTCGACGGCCTCTCCATCGCCTGGGCCGTAGTCGAACACCTGCAAAAACACACCCGCGCGCGCACCCTCTTCGCCACGCATTATCACGAGTTGACCGAGCTGGCCGATCTTTTACCTGGCGTGCAAAATGTCCACGTCTCGGTGAAGGAAACGCCGAATGAAATCATCTTCCTCCGCCGCGTCGAACCGGGAAGCGCCGACAAAAGCTACGGTATCGAGGTAGCCCGTCTGGCCGGCCTTCCGCGCAGCGTAATCGAACGCGCCCGCGAAGTGCTAAAGCGCCACGAACAAAGCGAGCACCAACTAAGTGAAACGCTCACCCCCGGAGCCTTTGATCCCACCCACCCTCCGGTGAGCCAAGAAGTTCTGTTCACGCCATTAGACCGCGCGGTCCTGGAAAAACTTCGCGCCGCCGATCTCGATCAACTCAAGCCCCTCGATGCCCTGAATTTGTTGGCCGACCTAAAAAAGCAAATCTCCTGACCCTCCCGTGCGAATCTCCGCAAACTCCGCATCTCCGCGTTATCTTTTTCCCCGCCCCCGTTTTTTCTCCTCTGTGCTCTCCGTGCCCTCTGTGGTGAAATCTTCTTTCTAACGCACCATGCCCAAATCCCTCCTCGTCCTCGGCCTGATGTCCGGCACCTCCGCCGACGCCATCGACGTCGCCCTGGCCCGCATCGCCGGTACCGCACCAAACCTAAACGCCAAGCTCCTCCATCACACCTCTATCCATTTCCCGCCGCAGCTCCGAAAAGAAATCCTCCGCGTAGCCGAGCAGCAACCCCTCTCCGCCGGCCAACTCAGCCAATTAAATTTTCGCTTAGGGGAAACTTTCGCTGAAGCCGCGCTGACCGCCTGCCGTCATTTCCGTGTAGCGCCCAAGAACATCGCGCTAATCGGCTCGCACGGACAAACCATCTTCCATCAAGGCCATCCGGTCCCTTACCTCGGCCGCCCCACCGCCTCGACCCTGCAAATCGGCGAAGCCGCCATAATCGCCGCGCGCACCGGCATCACCACCATCGCCGACTTCCGTCCCGCCGATATGGCCCAAGCGGGCCAAGGCGCCCCGCTGGTGCCCTACGCTGACTACGTGCTCTACCGCCACCAAAAACTTGGTCGTGTCTCCTTAAATCTAGGCGGCATCGCCAACATCACCGTAATCCCCGCCAACGCGACGCCGTCCCAAGTCTTCGCCTTCGATACCGGCCCAGCCAACATGCTCATCGACGCCCTGGTCGAACATTTCACGAAAGGCCGCCGGCGCTTCGATAAAAACGCCCGCCTGGCCCAACAAGGCCGCAGTATTCCCGCTCTCCTGGACGAACTAATGCGCGACCCGTACCTGAAACTGGCCCCGCCCAAATCCACCGGCCGCGAATACTACGGCCGCACCTATCTCGAAAAACTCCTGCGCCTCGGCCGCCGCCACCGAGCCAAGCCCAACGACCTGATCCGCGCTGCAACCATCTTCACCGCCCTCTCCATAGTCGACGCCCTAAACCGCTTCGTGCTCCCCAAACACAAAATCCATCAGCTGATCGTCTCCGGCGGCGGCAGCAAAAATCCCCTGCTCCTGGCCCAACTGTCCGCCGCCCTGAATCAAGCACGGGCGCAACATGTTGCGCCCCAAACCCGCAAAATGTCAGCGATCGGCAAGATCGAGGTTTTGCCGTCCTCAGCATTCGGCATCCCCGAAGACGCCAAAGAATCCTTAGCGTTCGCTTTACTGGCCTACGAAACCTTCCACCATCGCCCCAGCAACCTGCCCTCCGCCACCGGTGCTCGCCGCCCCGCCATCCTTGGTAAAATTACCTATGCCCCTCCCCGTTGAACTCTTCCGCCGCTCCGTTCCCTCCGTGCCCTCTGTGGTGAATCCCCTTTCTCTCCCTCCGCGAACCTCACCGCCCTCTGCGTCTCTGCGTTATTTTTCCCCCGGCCTTTTCCTTACTTCCGTACTTTTTGGGGTCCTTATCTCTCTCTCCGGCTGCAACCCTTCCGTCCACGATCCCCACCCCCTCACCTTCTTAATCGAATCCAGCCCCGCCAACCTCGATCCCCGCTACGCCACCGACGCTCCCTCCCAACGTATCGACGGCCTGCTCTTCTCCTCGCTCCTCGAACGCGACGAGCAGATGAATCTCCACGGCGACCTGGCCGACTCCTGGTCCACTCCTGACCCCGTCACTTACGTCTTCCATCTGCGCCCCAACCTGCATTTCCACGACGGTCGCCCGCTCAGCTCCGCCGACGTGAAATCCACCTATGATTTCATCCTCAACCCTGCCAACCATTCGCCCAAGCGAGGCGCTTTCCGCATGGTCACCGCCATCGACGCCCCCGACCCCGCCACCGTCATCTTTCACCTGAACGCGCCCTTCGCCTCCTTCACCACCAGCCTGGTACGTCCAGCCACGGGCATCGTTCCCCGCGACGCCGCCGCCGACTTCTCCCGCCATCCCATCGGCTCCGGCCCCTTCCGCTTCGTCAGCCAATCCCAGGACGATGAAGTCGTCCTGGAGCGCAATCCCGAATATTTTCGCGGTGCCCCGCCATTGAGCCGCGTCCGCTTCCGCATCGTCCCCGACGCCATCGTCCGCGCCCTCGAACTTCGCAAAGGCTCCGCCGACCTCGAAATGAGTTCGCTCAATCCCGACATCATCCCCGCCCTCGCCAAACAGCCTGCGCTCGCCGTCACCGACCGCCCCGGCGTCAACCTCGCCTACCTCGGTTTCAATCTCGAAGATCCCCTTCTCGCCCGCCCCGCCCTCCGCCAAGCCTTGGCCCACGCCACCGATCGCGCTTCCCTGATCCGCTATCTCCTTCACGGACAAGCACAAATCGCCAACAGCGTCCTCCCTCCCAATCATTGGGCCTACGAACCCAACGTCACCCAATACGCCCTGGACCTCCCGCGCGCCGAAGGACTTCTGGACGCCGCCGGCTTTCCCCGCCAAGCCAACGGCATCCGCCTGCGCCTGACCCTGAAAGTCTCCACCGAAGAGCAATCCCGCCTCATCGGCGCGGCCCTCCAGGACCAATGGCGTCGCGCAGGCATCGACCTCGAACTCCGCCCGCTGGAAGTGGCCACGCTCTTCTCCGACGTCGCCAAGGGCAATTTTCAGCTCACCTATCTCCGCTGGGTGGGTGCCAATAACGACCCTGATTTCTTCGAGTTCGCCTTCGGGAGCCACCGCTTCCCGCCCGATGGCGCCAACCGCGGACACTATCGCAACCCGCGCATCGACGCGCTAACCGGCCAAATCCGGACCGAAATGGATCAGGAGAAAAGGAAGGCCCTCTGCAGCGAAGTCCAGAAGATCCTGGCGACGGACCTGCCGTACCTGCCGATGTGGTTTACCGACGTAGTCTCCGTCCACCGCCGCAGCCTCGGCGACCTGGCCCTCTCGCCCACCGCCGACTTCGACTTCCTGGCCCGCCTGCCCGCCCCCACAATGGCCGCCGCAACCCATTGATTCCACAACAAATATAAACTGATTGACAATTCAGTACGAAGTGGTATACTCACTCTCGTAAACAATTACGTCCAATCTTTCGGTAGGACAGCCACTTTGGCTGTCTGCCATAAGCCGCCACAAACAGTAGCTAAGTCCTTTAGAATGCGCAGTTCCATCCGAATGCCCCTGTAACTCCTTTAGAATACGCAGTTATGGAAAACCCGGGGGGAGGGGGGTGGGGCTACCGCAAAACTTTTTCAATCTCCGCAACCGGAATCGCGCCCTCGCGCAGCACCTTCCATTCCTCGCCGCGCAGTTCAATGATCGTGGAAGGTAGCGCCGCCCCTGTGTCTCCTCCATCCAAAACCAGCGGCAAGCGTGTTCCCAATTGCTTCATCACCTGGTCCGCGCTCGAGCAGGAAGGAAATCCTGATACATTGGCGCTGGTCCCGGTGATCGGCCCTGCAAACTCGTCGATCAACTGTTCCACTACCGGACTTTTTGGCCAGCGCAGCGCCACCTTGCCGGTGTTGGCGGTAACCTTCAGCGGCACGCGGTTCGATCCATCCATCACCAGCGTCAATCCCCCCGGCCAGAACGCTTCCGCCAGCAGCAAGAACTTCTCCGGCGACCGCGTCAATCCCGCCGGCTCCTGGTGGCGGTCGCGGAACAGCATCAGCGCCTGCTCCAGCGAATTCACCAGAATCGGCAGCGCCCGCGTCTCCGGGCGGCCCTTCACTCGATAAATTTCATCAACCGCCGCTAAATTGAAGGGGTCGGCCGCCAGTCCGTAGAACGTATCGGTGGGAATTCCCACCACGCAGCCACGCGTCAGGAAATGCGCCGCGTAGCGCAGCGCGTCCGCTTCTGGCGCCTGCGCGTTGATGCGCAACAATTCTGCCGGCAATGTTTGGCCTCGAGGCGAAGGAGCAACGCGAACTGTGGGCCAGCCCGTTTTGCTACATCGCGCGAGAACGGACGCGCGATGTATCCTGGTTGCCCGTGATTGAGCAGCGCCATAGGCGCGCCGCCATTCCGCTGGACGCTACCACACCCCCGCAACCCCACGCAATAACGCTCTGCTCTCGCCGAAGATGCCGGCCGCCTGCATTCGCATTATTTGCAAAACGGATTTTGTTCACGCATGATTACTGGCTTGTTCGGTGTACACCGGCGGCGCATTGCACGGACTGCGCCACACCCGGCGGCGAGGTCCGCCCGGCAGGGTGTTGCCCTTGCGGTGCGGCCGCAGGGCCAAGTGAGATCGAAGTTCAACAAGGAGTGGAATGGAAAAACCAGTGAAGATTGCGCCGCCCAAAGGCAAATTGGGCGTGCTGCTACCAGGCATGGGTGCGGTCAGCACCACATTCATGGCCGGCGTCGAGTTGGTACGAAAAGGCAAGGCCCAGCCGGTTGGCTCGCTGACCCAGTTGGGAACCATCCGCCTGGGCAAGCGCACCGACGGGCGCTCACCGCAGATTAAAGAGTTTGCTCCCCTGACCGACCTGGAAGATTTGGTGTTCGGCAGTTGGGACATTTTCAAAGACAATGCCTATCAGGCAGCCAGCAAGGCCGGCGTATTGAACGACAAGGATCTGGAGAAGGTGAAGCCTTTCCTATCCACGATTTCGCCGATGAAAGCGGCCTTCGACCGGGAGTACGTCAAGAGGCTAGACGGCACGCACGTCAAGAAAGGCAAGACCAAGTACGACCTGGCGTTGCAAATCAAGGACGATATCGAGACTTTTCGCAAAGCCAAGCGAGTATCTCGCCTGGTAACTTGCTGGTGCGGATCGACGGAGGTGTTCATCAAGCCGGAGGAAGTACATTCCACTCCCGCGAAATTTGTAGAAGCGATGAAGACCAATCATCCGGCCATTGCACCGTCCATGCTGTACGCCTGGGCCGCGGTGACCAGCGGGGTGCCTTTCGCCAACGGCGCGCCCAATCTGACCGTGGACATTCCCGCCATCCAGCAGCTCGCGCAGGAACACAACGTGGCCATTTGCGGCAAAGACTTCAAGACCGGCCAAACCATGATGAAGACCGTCCTGGCGCCCGCATTCAAGGCGCGCATGCTGGGCGTGGACGGCTGGTACTCCACCAATATTCTGGGAAACCGCGATGGCGAGGTACTGGACGATCCCGGCTCGTTCAAGACCAAGGAAGAATCGAAATTGGGCGCGCTCGAGTATATTTTGCAGCCGCAGTTGTATCCCATGCTGTACAGCAAGGTCTATCACAAGGTGCGTATCAACTATTATCCGCCGCGCGGCGATAACAAGGAAGGTTGGGACAACATCGACATTTTCGGGTGGCTCAATTATCCGATGCAGATCAAGGTGGACTTCCTGTGCCGGGATTCGATTCTGGCGGCGCCCATCGTCCTGGACCTGGTTTTGTTCCTGGATTTGGCGCAACGCGCCGGAATGCGCGGCATCCAGGAATGGCTCAGCTTTTACTTCAAGTCGCCCATGACCGCGCCCACCTTGTACCCCGAGCACGACTTGTTCATTCAATTGATGAAGCTCAAGAACACCTTGCGCTGGATGATGGGCGAGGATTTAATCACGCACCTGGGGCAGGAGTATTACGATTAGCCGGCGGGGCGGCAGTATCGGAAAAAATGATTATCGCGATTGATTTTTCCGCTGCGGAAAATGCGGATTTCGATTTGACGCTTGGAAACGCGCCGCGATACCTTAGGAACTGCATGGCCGCGCATTTGCCGCCCATCCAAACTCCACCGAATTTCGCAAGATTGTATTTTGAGGAGACTCATGTCGACCGAACTGCGTAATTTTCTGGCGCTCGCCTACGATGAACTCGAGGAAATGAATCTGAAGGCCAAAAAGCAGCGCCAGGATCGCGTTGCGCCACACAAGGTGCAGGAAGAGCGCATCAAGTATCTGACCGATGAGAAGCGCATCAAGGCGGTTACCGTGCTGTTCAGCGACCTGGAAGGCCGCCTGCACATGCTGGACTATGACAAAAAGTTCCTGGTCAAGAGCTGGGACAACCTGACTTTCGACGGCTCTTCGATTCGCGGTTTTACCGCGCAGCGCGAAAGTGATCTTCGTCTGGCCATGGACTGGGGATCGTTCTATTGGGCGCCAGCCGATGTTTTCGGCAGCGGCAAGGTGCTGGTCTTCGGCGAAGTGATCGATAAGGACGGCTCGCCTTACAGCGCCGACATTCGAGGACGCCTGAAGGCTTTTGCCGGAGAGATGCACAAGCAGGAAGGCTACACGCTAAATGCCGCCAATGAGATCGAAGGCTTCCTGTTTCAAGGCGCGGACGCAGAACGGCGCTACAACGAGACGGGAAAGTTCGACTATGTCAACACCGGCGGCTATTACCATTCCCTGCCCGGCGATCCGCTGCGCACCTTTATCGACACCACCGCGGAAGTGCAGCGGGCCATGGGCTTTCAAAATGAGAAGGACCATCCGGAAGTCGCGCCATCGCAATTCGAGATTAACTACGGCTATGGCGAAGTGGTGCAGGCCGCCGACCAGATTCAACTCTACAAATTGATTTGCCGTCAGGTCGCCACGCGCATGGGCTTGACGGCTTCCTTCCTTCCCAAGCCGGTGGTAGGCGTAAATGGCAACGGCATGCACACCAACGTGTCCATCAGCAAGGACGGTAAAAATATTTATTGGGACCCCAAGGGCGAGGAAAAGCTCAGCAAATTCGGCTGGGCCTTTGTGGACCGCATTCTGACCCATGGCAACGACATCTGCCTTCTACTCAACGCCAGCGTCAACGCCTACCGCCGGCTTGACCCGCACTTTGAGGCGCCCAACCAGCTGAAAGCTTCCCCGGTGGATCGCGGCTCGATGATCCGCATCCCCATAGGCAATGAACGCAGCATGCGCGTCGAAGTCCGGTCCGTGGCGCCGGATGCTAATCCTTATCTGGTGATGTATTCGATCTTCCGTACCGGGATCGAGGGCGAGACGGCCAAGATCAAGAACCTGCGCCAGGCGCAACGCTACCTCCCCGACAATATTTATCTGGCGCTGGATAATTTCCGGAAAGCGGAGTGGACCACCAAGCTGCTGGGCGAGGACGTCAAGGGCCGTTACGCCGATCTGAAGCAGGCCGCGGCGGACCGCTGCGCCCGCCAACTGGGCACCTTCGTTAAGGTGCCCGAGGTGCAATACCACCACGAAGTGTACAACCAGTTTCTGTGGAATTTATTCTAGGAAACCGCGAGCCAGGGCCAGGCCTGCCTCGCCCTGAATCGCAATCGCACGCTTCACGCGGTTTGTACCCGCCCGCTCTTGGCATTGACGGCGTCGAGAACGCGCGTGGAGAAAATGAGTGCGGCGCCGGCGTTCATCGAGACGGCAACCGCCAGGGCTTCGGCGATCTCTTCTTTCGTGGCCCCGGCCTTTAGTGCCGCTTCACTGTGCACCACGATGCATCCGTCGCACCGGGTGGTTACGGCGCAGGCCAATGAGATCAACTGCCGCGTTTTCTCGTCGAGCTTGCCGGTTTTGGAATTGGCGGCGCTGAGCATTTGGTAGCCGCGGACCGTGTCCGGGCTCAGCTTCATCAGCTCGCCAAGCCGGGCGCCAATCTCCTTGTGGCACTCATTCCAATCGATCATCATAGGTTTCTCTCCTTCGGCGGGCACAATTTACCTCGCGCGGGTATACCCAACGCTTTCTGGCGGCGCATAGGATTTGTCGGGATTGTGGTATCTTCTTTGATTCGCGCTGACGTCTAAGTCCTGTCAGGCGCACGCCTGCAAAAGCAAACAAGAGGTCATCACTAATGAAGGATTCATACAACGGGCAAACCATCCCCTCGCAGGGAAGGGGTATCGAGTACAGGGGAGGCGAGCTCCGCGTGCCCGACGTTCCGATCATTCCTTTTATTGAAGGCGACGGCACCGGGCGCGACATCTGGAAAGCATCGCGCCGCGTATTCGACGCCGCGGTGCAGCATGCTTATGACGGCAAACGGCGCGTGGCTTGGTTTGAGGTATTCGCCGGCGAGAAGGCCTTCAACACGTTCAAGGAGTGGTTGCCAGCCGACACGGTGGACGCCATCCGCGATTTTCGCGTGGCCATCAAAGGCCCGCTGACGACGCCAGTGGGCGGCGGCATTCGCTCGCTGAATGTGGCTTTACGGCAGATTTTGGATTTGTACTCCTGCGAGCGGCCGGTCCGCTATTACGAAGGAGTTCCCTCCCCCGTCAAACATCCCGAGAAAATGGACGTGGTCATCTTTCGCGAGAACACGGAGGATGTGTACATCGGAATCGAATGGAAGTCCGGCTCGCCGGAAGCCAAGAAACTGCTCGAATTCTTGAACGGCGAAATGTTGAAGGACGGAAAAAAGCAGATTCGCTGGGACTCCGGCGTGGGCATCAAGCCGATTTCACCGACCGGGACGAAGCGGCTGGTGCGCCGCGCCATCAAGTACGCACTGGCGCACGGGCGCAAGAGCGTAACTCTGGTACACAAGGGCAACATCCAGAAATTTACCGAGGGCGGATTCCGCGACTGGGGTTACGACCTGGCGCGAGAAGAATTTCGCGCGCAGACGGTGACTGAGCGCGAAAGCTGGATCGTCGACAATCTGGACAAAAATTCGGCACTGACCGTGGAACAGAACGCCGCCATGGTCGAACCCGGGCTGGAGCAGGCCACCGACGCATTCAAGAAGAGCGTCTACGCCGAAGTGAAGGAAACTCTGGACGCTATCTACCCTACGCACGGCAAAGGTCAGTGGAAAACGAAGCTAATGATCAACGACCGCATCGCGGACTCCGTATTTCAGCAGGTTTTGCTGCGCGCGGATGAGTACAGCGTGCTGGCGACTTCCAATTTGAACGGCGACTATCTGTCGGACGCATGCGCCGCGCAGGTGGGCGGCCTGGGCATGGCGCCAGGCTCTAATATCGGCGACGGCTACGGCGTATTTGAGGCTACCCATGGCACGGCTCCGAAGTATGCCGATAAGGATGTCATCAATCCGAGTTCGGTGATGCTTTCCGGAGCGATGATGTTTGAGTTCTTGGGATGGGGCGAGGCGGCCAAGCTCATCGAAGACGGCATCGCTCGCACCATCCAGCAGAAGCGCGTGACTTATGACCTGGAGCGCTTGATGAGCGGGGCAACCAAGGTCGGTACGTCGGCGTTTGCATCCGCGATTATCGAGAATATGGCAGCACGCGCCGTTGCCCGATAGATTCGCCGGATAAAGATAACGCCGGCGCGCTAAGGGTGCCCTAATTCGCAGAGACGAACAAAGGACCATTGAAAAGAGGGACGGAATGCGGAAGAAGGTAACGGTAGTGGGTGGCGGATTCGTAGGCTCGACGACCGCGCAGCGCATTGTCGATAAGGAATTGGCCGACGTGGTGTTGACCGACATCCTGGACGGGCCTCCCGCCGGTAAAGCGCTGGACATGATGGAGTCGGGACCAATTACGCGCACGGATTCGCGGGGAACCGGTATTTCCACCGCCAACGGAG
>Ga0209166_10003603_pt1 | contig 11088 bp, 10 predicted proteins | sample Coa_R1_3_FD_187151 | JGI IMG/M metagenome (GOLD analysis project Ga0209166, IMG submission 187151) | Surface soil microbial communities from Centralia Pennsylvania, which are recovering from an underground coalmine fire - Coalmine... | ecosystem: Environmental > Terrestrial > Soil >... | reverse complement strand
GGCAACATGATCTTCTCCTCGGGCATCGCCGGCATGGACCCCGCCACCAGCACGATTCCGCCCGAGCCGGAGCGCCAGGCGCAGTTCATGTTCCAGAACCTGCGCACGCTGCTCGCGGCCGGCGGCGCCACGCCCGCCGACGTAGCGCACCTGACCGTCTTCCTCAAGGACAACCAGTACCGCCAGGCGCTCAACGCCGAGTGGCTGAAGATGTTCCCGGACGAGCACGACCGGCCGGCGCGGCACACCCTGCTCTACGACCTGGCCGGCGGCATGCTGATGCAGTGCGAAGTCGTGGCCGTGCTCGGCTAGCACGGCGCTTCATGCATTTCCCTGGAGGAGCAGCCATGATCATCGACGTTCACGCCCACGTCGTCGCGCCGCCCGAGCTGTACGCCTACGGCCTGCAACTGAACTCCAGCGGCGGCCACCACGGCAGGGGCAACCCCAACATCAGCGACGAGGCGCTGGAGAAGTCGGCGCAGTCCAACATCGCCACGATGGATTCGGTCGGCACCGACGTGCAGTTCATCTCGCCGCGACCCTTCCAGATGCAGCACAGCATGAAACCCGGCAAGCTGGTGCACTATTGGCTGGAGGCGATCAACACCACGATCGGGCGCGAGGTGAAGGCACACCCGGATCGCTTCGGCGGCATGTGCGGCCTGCCGCAGGTGGCCGGCGGCCCGGTTACGGACTGCCTGGAAGAGCTGGAGCGCTGTGTCAACGAGCTGGGCTTCGTCGGCTGCCTGCTCAACCCCGATCCGGGCGAGGGCGACGGCCAGACGCCGCCGCTGGGCGACGAGTACTGGTTCCCGCTCTACGAGAAGCTGGTCGAGCTGGACGTGCCGGCGCTGATCCACTCCGCCGCCTGCAAGAACGGCCGCGAGTCGTACAGCAACCACTTCATCACCGAAGAGAGCATCGCCATCATGTCGCTGATCGACCGCGGCGTGCTCCAGACCTTCCCCGGGCTGAAGCTGATCGTCTCGCATGGCGGCGGCTCGGTGCCCTACCAGATCGGCCGCTGGCGGGCGCACCACTGGCGGCAGGGCGGCGGCGAAAGCTTCGACGACGAGCTGCGCAAGCTCTACTTCGACACGATCCTCTACAACCAGGAGTCGCTGGAGCTGCTGTTCAAGATCTGCGGGCCGGATCGCTGCATGTTCGGCACGGAGAAGCCGGGCAGCGGCTCGGCCAAGGACCCCAAGACGGGCAAGTGGCTCGATGACCTGAAGCCGGTGATCGAGGGCATCTCCTTCCTCTCGGCGCAGGATAAGCGCATGATCTTCGAGGAGAACGCGCGCAAGGTCTTCACACGCTTCAAGGTGCCGGTGAAGGTGTAGCGCGTGGCCTCACCCCCCGGCCCCCTCTCCATGGCTTGCCATCGCGCGGAGCGCGATCTTCGATGGAGAGGGGAGGCTGCGGTACTTGACCTGATTTAACAGGGGGCTGGCGATGGCGGAGATCGTTCTTGGCATCGGCACGTCGCATACGCCGCTGCTGAGCTTGCCGGCGGAGATGTGGGAAGAGTATGCAAAGCGCGATCGCAACAATCCGGAGCTGCTGACGCCGGACGGCACGCGCCTGTCCTACGACGAGCTGCTGGCGAAGGCGGACCCGGCGATCGCGACGAAGGCCACGCCGGCGAACTTCAAAGACCAGTTCGAGCGGGCGCAGAAGGCGATCGGCACGCTGGAGCAGACGCTGGCGAAGGCCGCGCCCGACGCCGTGGTCATCATCAGCGACGACCAGGACGAATTGCTCTTCGACGACAACATGCCTTCGTTTGCCGTCTACTGGGGCGAATCGATGCGCCTGATTCCGCGCACCTTCGGGGATTCGGCCTCGCCCGTGATGAAGGCGGCCTCCTGGGGCTACGGCGACAAGGCGATGGACGTGCCGGTCGACGCGGCGCTGGGCAAGCACCTGATCGAGTTTTTGATCGACGCCGACTTCGACATCTCGCACCTGCGCTACCTGCGCGATGAGTACGGCGGCCGCATCGGCCCGGCCGGCTACGTGGACCGCGTGCGCCAGACGCCGCCCAAGCGCCAGGGGATGCCGCACGGCTACAGCTTCGTGGTGCGGCGGATTATGAACGGCAACGTACGGCCGATCGTCCCCGTCTTCCAGAACACCTGCTATCCACCCAACCAGCCGACGCCGCGCCGCTGCTACCAGCTTGGCAAGGCGCTGCACGCCGCGATCGAGGCGTGGGATGCGGACAAGCGCGTAGCGGTCGTCGCCTCGGGCGGGCTCAGCCACTTCGTCGTGGACGAGGAGCTGGACCGCATGGTGATCCGCGGCCTTGAAGAGAAGGACGGCGAGTTGCTCTCCTCGCTGCCGCGCAAGCGCCTGGATTCGGCCACCTCGGAGACGCGCAACTGGATCACGGCGGCCGGCGCGCTGGAGCACCTGCAGTTCCGGCTGATCGACTACCTGCCGGGCTATCGCACGCCGGCCGGCACCGGCGGCGGCTGGGCCTTCGGCGCCTGGTCCTGATCGCGGCGGCTTAACCCCGCCGCGGCTGAAGGCGCGTCCGCATGGGAAGTCTCGGTGCTCGATGGGCGCCCAGCGCCCATCGAGCACCGTTGCGCTGCGCTCTGGCCCCACGGGGGAAGGGTTTGGTTGAGGCAAGCATTCGTTCTCAGATAACCCCTCCCCTGTGGGGAGGGAACAGACGGCGAAGCCGTCAGTGGTAGGTCCGCGGCCGGGCCGTCTTGTAGGCCAGGCACAGATGGGGACGCCGCCGGCTTGGGGTCGGCCGCCATTGGCGCGGGCGGTGCGGCAAGCGTATGCTTGCGGCCACAAGCGGCGCAGGGCGCCCGTTGCGGTTCGGTGACTAGAGACGCGGGAGGAATGGTGCTGGCGTCCGTCTCATCCGAGGCCGAGAAGACCGGTGCGTCCGCCGGGGCGGGCGCGGCCGTGCTGGCGGCACGCGGCGTCTCCAAGCTCTACGGCCGCTTCAAGGCCGTGGATGGCGTCGACCTCGACGTCTTCGACAAGCGCGTGCATGCGCTCGTCGGCCCCAACGGCGCGGGCAAGACTACCGTCCTGAACCTGCTCGGCGGGCAGATCCTGCCCACCAGCGGCGACGTGTTGTTCGACGGCCGCTCGCTCGGCGCCAGCAAGCCCGCGCACCGCGCCCGCGCCGGCATCGGCCGCTCGTTTCAGCTCACCAGCGTGCTGACGACCTTCACTTGCCTCGAAAACGTGGTGATGGCGGTGCAGGCGCGCCGCAGCATGCTGCAACTGCTGCGTCCGCGCAGCCGCGAAGCTGACCTGTCCCTGGCGCACGAGATCCTCGGCCGGGTTGGCCTGCACGATCGCGCCGGCGTGCCGGCAGGGCAGCTCGCGCACGGTCAGCAGCGCCAGCTCGAGGTCGCGATCGCGCTGGGGGCACGGCCGCGCGTGCTGCTGCTGGACGAGCCCTCCTCCGGCATGAGCCCGCACGAGCGCCAGAACCTGGCCGACCTGCTGCGCCAGGTGGCGACGACGACCGCCGTGCTCATGGTCGAGCACGACGTGCACCTGGTGCGCACGGTGGCCGATACGGTGAGCGCCTTCAGCGAGGGCCGCAAGCTGATCGAGGGCACGCCGGAGCAGGTGTTCGCGGCGCCCGAAGTGCAGCGCGTCTTCCTGCGGGGGCTGCAGGATGTTTGAGCTGCGCGGCCTGCACGCCTACTACGGCAAGAGCCACATCGTGCAGGGCATCTCGCTCGAAGTCAGCGCGGGCGAGGCGGTGGGGCTGGTCGGTCGCAATGGCGTGGGCAAGACCACGACGCTGAAGGCGATCATCGGCCTGCTGCGCCAGACGCGCGGCCAGATCCTCTTCGACAAGCGCGAGGTCTCGAAGCTGCCGACGCACCGCCGCGCCGCGCTCGGCCTGGGCTACGTGCCCGAAGAGCGCGCGGTTTTCCCCGATATGAGCGTGGAGGAGAACATCCGCATCGGCGCCTTGCTGCAGAGCGGCGGCGACCAACAGCGCTGCCTCGACGGGGCCTACGCCCTCTTCCCGATCCTGCGAGAGCGGCGCGAGCAGCTCGCCGGCACGCTCAGCGGCGGCCAGCAGAAGATGCTTTCGCTGGCGCGCGGGCTGGCGCTGCGGCCGCGCCTGCTGCTCGTGGACGAGCCCAGCGAGGGGCTGATGCCGATGTTCGTTGCGCACGTGAGCGAGGCGCTCGCGCATGCGGCCGAGAGCGGCAACGCCATCCTGCTGGTCGATGCCTCGTACGAGTTGTTGCGCCGCGTCTGCGCCCGGCTCTACGTGATGGACCGTGGCCTGATCACCGGCGTCTACCGGCCGGAGGAGTTCGCCAGCCCGGACGCGCTGGCCGCCGCCTATCTGGGCGCCGCGGCCGCGGCGCCGGCGCCTGCCGCGGAGGCGACGAGGGCGTGAACGAGTTCATCTTGCAGGCGTTGAACGGGCTGGTCGTCGGCCTCTCGCTGGCGCTGGTCGCCTCCGGGCTGGCGCTGATGTTCGGCGTGCTGGACATCGTCAACTTCGCGCACGGCGACTTCTACATGCTGGGCGGCTACGTGCTCTGGTGGACGCTGCCGAAGACGCACAATTTCGTGGTGAGCGTGGTGCTGGCCGGCCTCGTCGTGGGCGTGGGCGGGTTGATCATGCTGCTGCTCCTCGTGCGTCCGCTGCTGGACCGGGCGCTGACCTCGACGGTGCTGGCCACGCTGGGCCTCAGCCTGATCCTGCAGCAGTGGGCGACGCGCACCTTCGGCGGCGACGCCAAGCCGGTCGAGGCGCCGCTCTCGGCGCACGTGAACATCGGCTCCGTCCAGTACCCGGTGTACAGCCTGATCATCATCGTCGTCTCGGCGGCGATCCTGGCCGGCGCCTTCTTCTACCTCAAGTATGCGAAGTGGGGCATCTGGCTGCGCGCCGTGGCGCAGAACCGTTCCATGGCCGCGGTGCTGGGCGTGCCCGTGCCGCGGGTCTACTGGCTCGCCTTCGCGGCCAGCTCGGCGCTGGCCGGCATCGGCGGCAGCCTGCTGGCGCCGAGCAGCGGCGTCTATCCAACCGTGGGCAACGACGTGATCCTCAACGCCTTCGTCGTCGTGGTGGCGGGCGGCATGGGCAACTTCATGGGCGCGGCGCTGATCGCGGTGCTGCTCGGCGAGATCGAATCGCTGGGCACGATCACCTACGGCTCGATCTCGCTTTCGCCGGTCGCCGTGCGGCTGCTGGCGATCGCCGTGGTGATCGTGCTGCTGATGGTGCGATCGCGCCGCCAGAGCGCCCTGGCGCGGCTGTAAGCGATGGCTTCCGGAGCGGCGACGGGGCCGGCTGTGCAGCCATTCGGAGTGACGGTGGAGCGGGCGCGATGAAGGTGGCGGGCCGCAGGTGGCGTTCAACGCCGTGGTGGCTGCACGGCGGCCTGCTGGCGCTGCTCGTGCTCGCGCTGATCGTCGTGCCGCCGGCGAAGGGCGGGATTTTCTCGCAGAAGCTGGCGCTGTATCTGATCTTCGGGCTGCTTGGGCTTTCGGTTGCGCTGATCACCGGCTACGCGCGGCTGTTCAACATCGGCGTCGGCGCCACCTTCGGCGTCAGCGCCTACGCCGCCGCCATCGCCACGCAGCACGGCGTCAGCAACCCGGTCCTGCTGCCGCTGATCGGCATCGGCGCCGGCCTGGTCGTTTCGGTGCTGTTCGGCATCTTCGCCATCGTCGCCTCCGGCATCCAGTACATGATGCTGACCTTCCTGACCACGCTGGCCTTCTTCGAGGTGCCCAACTTTTTGACCAAGCTGACCGGCGGCGACAACGGCCTCGTGCTCAAGGGCGGGCTGCACCTCTCCTTCGGCCAGAACCCGCTGCGGGGCCACGGCTTCTACTACCTCGTGCTGGGCGTGACGCTGTTCGTTTGCGCCGTCTGCTGGTACGCGCTCAACTCGCAGTTCGGCCGTGCCGTGCGTGCGATCGGCCAGAATCCGCTGCGGGCGGCGGCGATGGGCTACGAGGTCAGCCGCTACCGTATGGCGCTGACGCTGCTCTCCGGCTTCGTCGCGGCGGTGGGCGGCTGGCTGCTGGTGCTCGACAACCAGTTCGTCTCGCAGGACATGGTTGGGCTGAACTACTCGCTCAACGGCCTGCTCTACGCGCTCGTTGGCGGCGTGGACAGCATTGTCGGCCCGCTGATCGGGGCCGCCGGCTTCCGCAACATCTCGGAGACGATCAGCCGGCACAGTTCCGACTCGCAGCTCTTCATCGGCATCGCTCTGATCGCGATCGTCTTCCTGATGCCCGACGACGGCGTGATCGGACTCTACCGGCGGGCGCGGGCGCGGGGTCTGCGCGGGCTCGGCGGCGGGCTGCGCTCGTATGCGCTCGGCCTGCTGCGGATGACACGCAGCGACGGTGAGGCGATAGAGCCAGAGGCGGCGGCCGGGCTGCGAGCGACGGAGGACGCGCACAACCTGTAGCCGCCCGCTTGCACGGCTGGAATGAGGCTGGCAGTATCCGGGAACCACGCCGCCGCCCGTGGACGCGACGGCGCAGCAAGACAGGGAGGCAGGGCATGGATCTGGCCATCCGCAGAATTCGGCGAGCGCCGCTGCGCCTGCTGCTCGTGGGGCTGCCCGCGCTGCTGCTCGTCGCCTGCAGCTCGAGCAACAACAACTCGAGCAGCAACAAGCCCGCGACCGCGGTCAAAGCCGCGAGCGCGGCGGCGCCGGCCTCGGCCGCCAGCGCTGCCGGCACGGCCGCGGCAGCGGCAGCCACGAAGGCCGCGAGCGCCGCGGCTGTCACCACCGCCGCCTCTGGTTCGCCCGCCGCCGCGGCGCCGGCCGGCCCGACGCAGTCGCCGCAGGCGCAGGTGCAGGCCACGGGCAGCCCGATCAAGATCGGCGTGCTGGCCGACCTGACCGGCGCCTTCGCCAACGAAGGCAACTACATGAAGCTCGGCGTCGATTTCGCCATCCAGCACATCAACGCCACCGGTGGCATCAACGGCCACAAGGTCGAGGCTGTCTACGCCGACCCGAAGACCGATCCGGCCGAGGCCGTGCGCCTGGCGCGCGAGCTGGTGCAGCAGGATAACGTCGATGTGCTGGTCGGCGGCGTGGGCAGCAACGAGTGCCTGGCCGTGGAGCAGCAGGCGCCGCAGCTCGGCGTCCTCTACGTGGCGTCCACCGGCTGCGCCAGCGACGTGTTCACCAGCACCGCCTGCAACAAATTCTCCTTCCGCGTCGAGCCGACCGCCAACCAGACCACCGACCCGGAGTCGAGCTACCTCATCAAGTCCGCCGGGCCGAAGTGGGGCGTGATGTACGCCGACTACGCCTTCGGCCAGTCGCAGCTCAAGGCCTACAAAGATTCTCTCGGCAAGCTCGGTGGCTCGGTCACGGTCGAGATTCCCGTGCCGCTGAACGAATCGAACGTCTCGCCCTACGTCAGCAAGATCCCGACCGACGGCTCGATCAACGGCCTCGTGGTCGCCTTCGGCGGCGCCGACCTGGTGCGCATCATGGGCGCCATCCAGCAGTTCGGCATCAACAAGAAGGTGGCGATCTCCACCCAGGCGAGCAAGGACTTCTTCGGCGGCACCGCGCCCGACGCCGTGGACGGCAGCATCGGCGTGACCGTCCATCCGACCGACGGCATTCCGGGCAACACGTACGACGCGCAGTTCGACGCCGACTGGCATAAGTTCGCCCCGCAGGAGCGCACCACGATCGGCGTGCATGGGTACGTCTCGTACATGGCGATCAGCGCGGTCCGCGCCGCCGGCGATGCGGCCAAGGTCAACGGCAAGGCCGACACGCAGAAGTGGATCACCGCCTTCGAGAACCTGAACATGCCGCAGGGGCCGGACTCGCCGACCGGGCCGATGATCATGAACAAGAACGACCACCAGGGCCGCATGAACGTCTACATCATCCAGGAGCACGGCCAGAAGGAAGACATCCTGCAGACCGTGCCCGCGTCCGAAGTGCCGCAGATCGGCACCTGCCAGGCGAAGTAGCGGGGCTCTCGGCCCTCATCCCCCGGCCCCTTCCCCCAATCCTGGGGGAAGGGGAGATCGATCCGCGAGGCTAGAAGGCTAAAGGCGGGACGTACAAGCTCCCCTCTCCCAGGATTGGGAGAGGGGTCGGGGGTGAGGGCCGACGGGCCGGAGGTCACAGCATGCATGCACTGGTCGCCCGCCTTGCACGGCTCGATTCCTGCGCCGTCTCCGATGCGCTGGACCGGCTGGGGCTGGCCGGCACGGTAACAGGCATTCGTTGCCAGACCGGCACGGCGAAGATCGCCGGCCGCGTCGTCACCGTGCGCCTCGGTCCGCCCGACGGCACGGCCTCGACCCGTCACCTCGGCACGGCGGCGATCGAGGCCGCCGCACCGGGCGACGTGATCGTGATCGACCACCAGGGGCGCGACGACGCGGCGGGCTGGGGCGGCATTCTTTCGACCGCGGCACAGATCCGCGGCGTGGCCGGCACGATCGTGGACGGCGCCTGCCGCGACGTGGACGAGGCGCGCGAGCGCGGCTTCCCCGTCTTCGCCCGCGGCGCCGTGCCGCTCACCGCGCGCGGCCGCGCCGTGGAGCAGGCGTTCAACGAGCCGGTCACGATCGGCGGCGCCTCCGTTCAGCCCGGCGATCTCGTGATCGCCGACGGCAGCGGCGTCGTCTTCGTGAGCGCCAAACGGGCGGGAGAAGTGCTGGAAACGGCGGAAGGGATCGCCGCGCGCGAGGCGGAGATGACCCGCGCCGTGCTCGCCGGCCGGCCGGTCTCTGAAGTGATGGGCGCCAACTACGAGTCGATGCTGCACCGCTGATGCAGGCCGCGGGCCGGTCGCGATTTTGGGAGGAATGGCATGGCGGATAAGGAGACGGTACACGGGCTGCTGCGCGGCGCCATCGACATGCACGTGCACTCGGCGCCCGACGTGCTGCCGCGCAAGTTCGACGATGTGGTGCTGGCGCAGCGCACGATCGACTCGGGCATGGCCGGTTTCGTGCTCAAGTCGCACTACATCTGCACGGCCGACCGCGCCACAATGGTGCGCGCCATGTTCCCGCAGGTGCAGGCCTTCGGCGCGCTGACCCTGAACAACTCGGTCGGCGGGCTGAACCCGATCGCCGTCGACATCGCCGGGCGGCTGGGCAACAAGGTCGTCTGGCTGCCGACCGTCGATTCGCAGAACGAGCTGGAGAACATCGCCGGCCAGCGCGACGAAAGCAAGCTGCCCTACTGGATGAGCATCGCGCGCGAGATGCGCCAGCTCGGCATCGCCGGCAACTGGATCCGCATGATCGACGACAACGGCAAGGTGATCGATGCGGCGATGCAGTGCCTGGAGCTGATCGCGCGGCACGACATGGTGCTGGCCACGGGCCACATCAGCCTGCCGGAGCTGCGCGCCGTGGTGAAGGCCGCGCACGAGCTCAAGGTCCAGCGCATCATCATCACCCACGCCGAGTTCCCGACCACGTTCTTGACCATCGACCAGCACCGCGAGTTGCAGCCCTACGGCGTCTACTTCGAGCGCTGCTTCACCACGCCCTACACGGGCAAAGTCGCCTGGGAGACGGTGGTCGAGAACATCAAGCAGGTCGGCGCCGAGACGACGATCATCTCCACCGACCTCGGCCAGACCACGAACCCGTACGTGGACGAAGGGCTGGAGATCTACTTCGGCAAGCTGCTGGACGCCGGCATCTCCGAGCGCCAGATCGAGCGCATGGTGCGCGACAACCCCGCCAACCTCCTCGCCGCCGCCCAGCCCGCAAAGGTCTAATTGCGAGCCAGCTTCCACAGCCTCCCCCTCTCCAGCTTCGCTGGAGAGGGGGCCGGGGGTGAGGCCACATGCCCGACTACCGCGCCGACATCGTCGGCAGCCTCTTGCGGCCGGACTACTGGAAAGCGGCGCTGCAGCAGTTCGAGGCCGGCCAGATCGACGCGGCCGCCTGGACCGCCGTGCAGGACCGCGCCGCGCTGGAGAACATCGCCATCTTTGCAGCCGCCGGCGTAGACGTGCTCACCGACGGCGAGGCGCGCCGGCGCTACTGGTTCGACCCGCTCACCGAGAGCCTCGGCTATACGCATGATGCCGAGGCGGCCGTGCCCTTCACCAGCGAGCGTGGCGTCGTGCGCGAGATGCTGCGCCTGCCCGCCGTCACCGCGCCGCTCACCCTCAAGCAGAACCTGCCGCTGCGCGAGTTCGAGTTCGCCAAAGCGCACACGAGCAAGCCGGTGAAGGTGACGCTGCCGAGCCTGACCTACGCAAGCGTGCTCTATGTGCCGGGCAGCTCGGACAAGGTCTATCCGGACCGCGACGTCTATATGCAGCAAGCGCTGCGGCTGATGCGCGAGGTTGTGGCGCAGTGCGTGGCCGCCGGCACCCGCTATATCCAGCTCGATGCGCCGCGCTATACGCACCTCGTCAGCGAAGTCGGCATAGAGAACTTCCACCGGCTCGGATTGAACACCGACACCTGGCTCACCGACATGATCGCGCTGGACAACGCGCTGATCGCCGGCTTCCCGGACGTGACCTTCGGCCTGCACCTCTGCCGCGGCAACAACCGCAGCATGTGGTCCGTCGAAGGCGGCTACGACGCGATCGCCGAGCAGCTCTTCAACACGCTCAAGGTGCAACGGCTGCTGCTGGAGTACGACTCGCCCCGCGCCGGCAGCTTCGCGCCGCTGCGTTTCGTGCCGCGGGACAAGACCGTCGTGCTCGGCCTGGTCACCACCAAGCAGCCGGAGATCGAGAGCGACGAGCTGCTGCGCCGCCGCATCGAGGAGGCCTCCCAGCACATCCCGCTGGAGCGGCTTGCGCTCAGCCCGCAGTGCGGCTTCGCCTCGACGCAGGAGGGCAACCTGGTCAGCGCCGAGGTGCAGCGGCAGAAGCTGGAGCTGGTGGCCCGCGTGGCGCGTAGCGTCTGGGGCTGAAGGCTGCCGACACCAAGGACTATGCAACGGCGATGGCGCAAATCCTGATGAGGGTGTTGAAAAAGTCTGAATTCCTGTAGGAACCGAATTAATTGATTTCGCTGAAAACAGCACACAGTGAAGCGAAAGCAGCGAGCGCGAGGCCGCCTGCCGGTCCTGTTCGCCCGCGCCAACC
>Ga0209166_10003602_pt1 | contig 11090 bp, 8 predicted proteins | sample Coa_R1_3_FD_187151 | JGI IMG/M metagenome (GOLD analysis project Ga0209166, IMG submission 187151) | Surface soil microbial communities from Centralia Pennsylvania, which are recovering from an underground coalmine fire - Coalmine... | ecosystem: Environmental > Terrestrial > Soil > Unclassified... | reverse complement strand
GCTTCCTTTGGCGCATCGAACCGGGCGCCGCCGGCGAAGCCCGGGCCGAACGACTGCTGGCGCTGATCATCGATGGACTGCGGACGCCCCGGTGAGTTCGACGGCGGCGAGCGAGCTACAGTCCCAGCGATAACTGCGCCGGCGGCGGCGGCGCGACGCGCACCCCCTCCATTTCGAGCATGCGGACCTTCGTGGCCGCGCCGCCCGGGGCCGAAAAGCCGCCGACCTTGCCGCCGGCGGCCAACACCCGATGGCAGGGGATGATCAGCGGGACCGGATTTTTGGCCATGGCCTGGCCAACGTCGCGCGCGGTCTCCGGGCCGCCGCCGACTTCCTTGGCCAGCGCGCCATAGGTGGTGGTCCGGCCCCAGCCGACCCTGCGCGTCGCCGCGTAGATCTGCCTGAAGAGCTCATCCTGCCCCTCGAGGTCGACGCGCAGGTCGGAGAAATCGACTACCGCGCCCTGAAAGTACCGCTTCACCGCCGCGACCGCCTCCAACACGTCCCGGGGCGGCGCACCGGGCTGCGCTCCCGGCAACCGTCGACGGAAGCTTCGCTCGGCCGCTCCGGCGCCGGGGGCCGGCAGCACGAAGCGCGTGACGCCGGCCTCGCTCCATCCGATGGCGCAGAAGCCGCCTGGAGTTTCGAAGACCAGATACTGATGGACGGGCTGGCCCATGGCGTGTGCAGGAGCCTAAGCGCCCCGGCGGTCCCAGTCCATAAACTGCCGGATATCAAACCCGCAGGGCCAAGCCCATCGACTCCCTTTGACATCCTGGCCGCCAGAGAGTCAGCCTCCGCGGCGACACGGCGGGGACAGCCGAGCGGAGGACACCATGCCCAAGGACAGCGCCAGCGACGCCTATGCCCGCAAGCCCTGGCTCTCGCTCTACGCGCCCGGGATCGGGCCGACCCAGGCGCGGGAGCACCACGACATGCTCAGCCTCTACCGCGCCGCGTCGGCCGACAAGTCGGCGACGGCGATGATCTATTTCGACGGCGAGATCACCTACGGCGAGCTGGACGCCATGAGCGACGCGCTGGCGGTGTGGCTGACGGCGGCGGGCGCCAAGGCGGGCGACCGGGTGACGATCATCCTGCAGAACGTCCCGCACTTCGTGATCGCGCTGGTGGCGGCGTGGAAGATCGGCGTCATTCCGGTGCCGGCCAACCCGATGTACCGGCGCGACGAGCTGGCCAAGCTGTTCGCCGACTGCCAGCCGGCGGTGGTGATCGCCCACGACGACCAGGCGACGACGGCGATCGAGGGACTGGAGAAGGCCGGGCGGACGGCGCGGGTGCTGTCGGTCAGCGCCCGCGACTTCGAGACCCGCGAAGAGCCGCGGGTGCTTCCCGCCCGGAGTGCTACGCCCGAGGGCGCGACGGACTTCCTGGCGGCGGTGAAGGCGCATCAAGGCGAGGCGCCACCCGCGCGCACGCCGACGCCCGACGATCTGGGCCTGCTCCTCTACACCTCCGGCACCACCGGCCAGCCGAAGGGGGCGATGCTGCGCCACTCCAGCATGGCGTTCACCTCGCAGATCTTCCGGGAGTGGGCGCCCGTGCCGCGCGGCGCGATGGTGCTCGGGATCGCGCCGCTCTTCCACATCACCGGCATCATCGCCCACATCGGCGTCGCCTTCTCGGCCCAGGGCTCGCTGATCCTGCACTATCGCTTCGAGCCCTCCCTGGTGCTGGACGTCATCCGCGAGCGGCGGCCGCACTTCACCGGCGGGGCGATCACCGCCTTCAACGCCTTGATGAACGCCCCTGGCGTATCGGCCGAGGACTTCACCAGCTTCGACGGCCTGATGTCGGGCGGCGCGCCGATCGCCCCGGCCCTCGCCGACGCCGTGGAGGCGAAGCTCGGCCAGACGGTGTTCCCGGCCTATGGCATGACCGAGACCACCTCGCCCACCCATATCGGCCCCAAGCAACATCGCCCGCCGGTCGACCCGACCTCCGGCGCGATGGCCATCGGCATCCCGATCCAGGACACCGAAGCGATGATCGTCGGCGACGACGGCCAGCCGGTTCCGGTGGGCGAGGTCGGCGAGGTGTGGATGCGCGGACCGCAGATCATGGCCGGCTACTGGAACAAGCCCGAGCAGACGGCCGAGGCGCTGGTCGACGGCTGGATGCGCTCGGGCGACGTCGGCTTCATGGACGAGGCCGGCTGGTTCTATCTGGTCGACCGCAAGAAGGACATGATCAGCGCCTCGGGCTTCAAGGTGTGGCCGCGCGAGGTGGAGGACGTGCTGATCGCCCACCCGGCCGTGCGCGAGGCGGCGGTGGTCGGCGAGCCCGACCCCTACCGTGGCGAGACGGTGAAGGCCTTCGTCTCCTACTCGCCGGGGATGGAGGCAAGCGCCGAGGACATCATCGCCTTCTGCCGCGAGCGTCTGGCCGCCTACAAGGTCCCCCGTCGCATCGAGGTGCTGGAGGAACTGCCAAAGACCCTCACCGGCAAGATCCAGCGGGTGGAGCTGCGCGGGAAATAATGGAAAGATCGTCCCTCCCCCTTGCGGGGAGGGAAGGCCGCGTCAGCGGCCAGGGTGGGGAACCGCGGCGCCGTACCCCACCCTGACGGCTTCGCCGTCTGTCCCTCCCCGCAAGGGGAGGGAGGAAGGCTTGACGCCGCCGGGATGGACTCCGAAAACCTCACCCGCCGTAGCCTCGACGCCCGCGGCCCGGCCAAACCAGGGAGAGACGTCAAGTGACCACGCAGGTGAATACCGTCCAGGGCAAGCGCGCGGCCGGCGATCTGGGCCGCACCCTGATCCACGAGCATGTGCTGGTCGGCTTCCCCGGCTGGTTCATGGACGCGCGCATGCCGGCGTTCCAGCGCAGCGAGGCCATCGAGCGGGCGGTGGACGCCTTCCAGCAACTGCACGCCTATGGCGTGACGACGGTGATCGACCCCTGCCCGATGGACCTCGGCCGGGACGTGGAATTCATCGCCGAGGTCGGCCAGAAGAGTGGCGTGACCCTGATCTGCGCCACCGGCGCCTATGTGGAATCGATGGGCATCCCCTACACCTTCAACCAGATGTCGGTGGATCAGATCGCCGAGTGCTTCCAGCGGGAGATCGAGGACGGCGTAGCGGCCACCGGCATCCATTGCGGGGTCATCAAGATCGCCACCGGCGAGGGCCATGTGTCGGACTATGAGCGCAAGGTGCTCACCGCCGCCGCCAAGACGGCCAAGGCGACGGGCGTCCCCTTGATCTCGCACACCGAGAACTGCTCCTGCGGCCACGACCAGATCGACATCGCCACCGGCCAGGGTTTGCCCGCCTCCAGCCTCATCGTCGGCCACAGCGACGGCCGCGACGACCACGAGTACCAGAGGTCGCTCGCCGACCGCGGCGCCTACGTCGGCTTCGACCGCTTCGGCCTGGAGATGCTGATCCCCGACGCCATCCGGGTGAAGAACCTCAAGGCCCTGGTCGACAGCGGCCACAAAGACCGGGTGATGGTCTCGCACGACACCGTCAACTGCTGGCAGGGCGGCTACGCCGGCGGCGATCCCGCCGAGCTGCAGAAGACCCTGCCCAACTGGCGGATGACGCACCTGTTCGAGAACATCTTCCCCGAGCTGAAGCGCATGGGGATGAGCCAGGCGGACCTCGACCACATCGTCATCGACAACCCCAGACGCTATTTCGAAGAGGCGGCGCAAGGAGCGAGAGCCGCCAAGGCGGCCTGATGAAGCAGAGCGGCGAGCACCGCATCGGGGCGCCGGCTGACGCGGTCTGGCTGGCGCTGAACGACCCGGACGTGCTGTCGCTGTGCATCGACGGCTGCCAGTCGTTGACCCGCAGCGGCGACGACGCCTTCGCCGCCACGGTCCGAAGGAGGATCGGCGAGCTGAACGCGGTGTTCATCGCCGACGTCAAGCTGGCCGATGTCGATCCGCCGAACGCCTACACCCTCGAAGCGAGCGTCAGGGGCGGCGCGGCCGGGTTCGCCCACGGTGTGGCGCGGGTGTCGCTCATCGAGGAGGGACGTGAGACCCTGCTGCGCTACGACGTGGAGGGAACCGTCGGCGGCAAGCTCGCCGAGGTCGGCCCGCGGCTGATCGACGCCGACGCCCGCAGAATGGCCGACGACTTCTTCGCCAGGTTCGGCGACGTCGTCACGCACGCCGGGTCGGCGCCGGCGGCGCGCGCGCCGGCGCGCCCGAACCTCCTGGCCCCGGCCCTCGTCGCCGCGGCGGCGATCGCGGCGCTGTTCGCCGTGCTGTGGTGGCGCAGGCCGGCCGCCCCGACGCAAACGCAGAAGACCGCGTGAGGAAGCCGAGGACCTACGGGCCTCGGGCCGACGCCTTGCGGACGTACCGGACGACGGCCTGCTCGGTAACCTCGGCGGCGTAGACCACCCCATGGGGATCCGCCCACACTCCTTCGCCGCCACTGGTGGCCACGGCCTCGGGAGCCGGATTCGGGTCGGGAATGAAGGCTGAGACCTCGCCGGTGCGGGCGCTGCCGATGCGGATCCCGCGTTTCCATCCCGGGTGATGGCCGTAGCCCTCGCGTTCCCGGGACTCGGAATCGGTCACGTAGATCGTGTCGTGGCCGTCGATGTAGACGCCGCTGGGCCGGCCGAACTGGGTCCACACGGCCAGCAGCCTGCCGGCCGGGCCGAAGACCTCGATGCGGTTGTTCCACCGGTCGCCGACGAAGACCCGGCCGCGCGAGTCCAGTGCCAGGGTGTGGGGCACTTCGAGTTGGCCGGGAGCCGGACCTCGGGTTCCCCATTCCTTGATGTACCGGCCCGCGGCGTCGAGCTTGACGATGCGGGCCGGGTCCTTGTGCTCGGTGTGGCCGTCGGCGACGTAGATCGTCCCGTCCCGCGCCACGGCGACGGCGCAGGGCTCGGCGAAGGTGTCCCGGCCAGCCACGGAGACGCCGGCCTTGCCCAGGGTCCGCAGCACGCGGCCGTCGTGGTCGAACTCGAACACCTGCGCCCCCTTGCCGGGAGCCGAGAAGGCGTCGGTCACCCAGACGTGGTCGTGGGAGTCGATGAACAGGCCGTGCGGAAACACGAACAGGCCGCGCCCGAACGCCTTCACGAAACGGCCCTTGGCGTCGAACTCGAGGATCGGATCGAGGTCGCTCTTGCTGCAGTCGTTGGCCCCACAGCGGTCGGCGACCCAGATGTGGCCCCGGCTGTCGACGGCCACGCCGCTGGACGACCCCATTACGCGCCCGGGCGGCATCTTCAGGAAGCTCTGTTCGACGACGTAGGGGTTGGGCTGGCTGTTCGGCGCGGACCCGACGTCCGGCGCGGCCGCCCAGGCGCCGGCGAGCCCAAGGCCCGAGGACCGGAAGGCGTCGAACCGGATGTCGGCCAGCATCTCTGCCCGGCCGGGCAGCTCGGCGCCGCCCGAGGGGAAGCCGTTGAACTTCAGCACATAGGCGAGGATGTCGGCGTAGGCGCCGCGCGGCAGCGACCTGGGCGCGTTCATCGGCATGGTCGTGCGCACCCGTTCGAAGAGGTCGCCGACGCTGAGGCCGTTCCAGTTGGAGAGGAACGAGGCCCCGGTGAGGGGCTTGGCCTCCCCCTGGCCGCCGAGCTGCGCGCCGTGGCAGGACTGGCAGTTCGCCTGATAGGCGAGCGCGCCCCGCTCGGCCTGGGCGTCGGTGTAGACGCCGCCCCACACGGTCCGACCGCCCTCCTCGCCGGCCGCGAGGGCGAGCCCGGCGACCGCGACCGCCGCGAGGAAGCGCAGGGACCCGGCCGGGTTGCGGGACCCGCTCATTCGCCGGACGGCAGGGTGAAGGCGATGTACTCGCCGGTGTAGTTCCCGCCGCTGACCGCGAGCACCAGGTACTGCTTGCCGTCGACCTGGTAGGTCATCGGCGAACCGCTCTCGCCGGCGGGCATCCACACCGCCCCGACCTCCTTGCCGGTCTTCTTGTCGTAGGCGCGCAGCATCGCTCCGCGCGGGTGGTCGGCCGTGGTGGTCACCTGCGGATCGCCGGCGATGATCAGCGACCTGGTGACGAGGACACCGACGCCGTAACTCTCCTGGCCGGTGCGCGGGATGTCCAGGCCCTTGAGGGCCGGATGGTGGCGCAGGAGGTCCGGGGTCTCGCCGTGCGGGATCTGCCAGAGCATCTCGCCCTTATCGAGGTCCATGGCGGTGATGGTCGCATAGGGCGGCTTGAGCAGCGGGAGGCCATCGACGTCGAGCGAGCGGTAGCCGCTGGGTCCGGGGTGCTTGGGCGGCGGCGGCGAGTCCGCGCCGGCCGCCTCGCCCGGCCCCTTGATCATCATCGGCGTTTCGCCGGCCACGCCCACGACATAGCGCAGGTCGGTCATCTCCCTAGGCCCCGGCACCAAGCCGATCGACTCCACGCAGGAATTGCAGGCGTAGAGGTAGGCGATGTGCGTCTCCGGATCGAAGGCGCCGCCGGGCCAGTTGGTGCCGCCGTTGGCCGACATGTTGAGGATGCCGAGCGGCCGCGGGGACCGGCTCACGACCGGGGGCGTATAGACCGGCCCGAGCTTGTAGTCCTTCACCAGCTCGAGGGCCTTGGCGCGCAGCGCCGGGGTGAAGTCGATCAGATCGCTCTCGGCGACGCCGTTGCGCGCGTACTGCGGCGGCTTGGAGGGAATGGGCTGGGTCGGCGAATACCATTCCCCCGGGACGTCGCCCTTGGGCGCCTTGCGTTCGGGCATCGGCCAGACCGGCTTACCCGTGGCGCGATCGTAGACGTAGAGGAACCCCTGCTTCGAGGGCATGGCGACGGCCTTCACCGGCTTGCCCTCGACGGTGATGTCCATCAGCATCGGGGCCGAGGAGTTGTCCAGGTCCCAGATCTCGTGGTGGATCTGCTGGAAGTGCCACACCCGCTTGCCGGTGGCGGCGTCGACCGCCACCAGGGTGTTGCCGAAAAGCCCGGGCCCGGGCCTCTGGCCGCCGTAGAAGTCGCTCGTGGGCGCTTCGATCGGCAGGTAGACGAGGTTCAGCGCCGGATCGGCGGTCATCTGCGTCCACACCCCGGTGTTGCCGGTCGTGTCCGCCGAGCCGTTGAACCAGGTGTCGTAGCCGAACTCGCCCTTCTTGGGGATGTTGTGGAAGGTCCACAGCCGCCTGCCGGTGCGGACGTCGAAGGCGCGCACATAACCCTTGTTGTTGTTCATGCGCGCCGGGGTGAATCCCTCCTTGAAGGCGGCGCCGACCACCACCGTGTCGCCCACCACCAGCGGCGTGGCGTGCAGGCCCGCTTCGCCCGTGACGAGGTCCGGCCAGACGACCTGATCCCAGTCCTTCTTCAGGTCGACCTCGCCGCCGTCGCCGAAGCCGGCAACGCGCTGGCCCGTGCGCGCGTCGAGCGACACCAGGCGATAGCCCGTGGTGACGTAGAGGATCCGCTTTTCGCGGCCGTCCGACCAGTAGGCGAGGCCGCGGCCGGAAAGCTGGCGGGGCGAGGCGGCCCCGCGCGCGCCCTCCTTCTCCCCGTGCACCCACAGCAGCTCGCCCGTCACCGCATCGAGCGCGACCGCCGCCCGCCGGGTGCCGGCCGTGGCGTACACCACGCCGTCCACCTCCAGCGGCGTGCCCTCGAGCTTGTATTCCGGCCGGGTCCCCAGGGAGTCGGTCTTGAACCGCCAGGCGATCTCGAGGCTGTTGAAGTTCGAAGCGTTGATCTGGTCCAGCGGCCTGTAGCGGCTGCCGGCGAGGTCCGCGGCGTAGGTCGGCCAATCGACGTTCGCCGGCGCCTCGCCGGACGCCGCCGCCGGCTCGGCCAGTCCGCCGGCCGCCAGCATCAGGCCCAGCATGGCGCCGCGCGCAACGCCGATCCGGCCCGCGCCGGTGTTCGATGTCATCGACATCCCTCCCCCGGCCCCGTTCAGGCCATGTCCTTGATTTTCGCCAGCGTTTCACGGATCGCCGCCTTCTGGGCGTCGGTGACGTCGGCGTTCGGCGGGCGCTGGTAGGTCTGCGGGCCGCCCATCTCCAGGCTGACCGCGTATTTCATCGGCCCGTAATAATCGACCCCGGCGCCGGCCTCGCGCATCATCTTCTCGGCGCCGCGCATCCTGGCGATGGCCGCGTGGTAGTCCTTGCCGTCCCGGTAGGCGGTGAAGACGTCGGCGCACAGGCGGGTGAACACGTTGCCCTCGGCGAGGATCGCTCCCATGCCGTGGTCGAGGGCGTAGCCGAGGTTGTTGCCCGTGCCGGTGCGCATGTTCAGCGCGGCAAAATTCCTCACGAACTCGGCGTAGCCCGCGGGGTCTCCCGTGGAGTCCTTGATGCCGGCCAGGTTGGGGTAGTGGCTGAGGTTGCGAAGCAGCTCGATGGAGATCGGGATCTGGCTGAGACCCGGAATATGGTACAGGTTGATCGGGATCCGCACCTGGTCGAACAGCATCGAATAGTAGCGGGTGAGCGGCTCGGTCTCCAGCTTGGTGTAGTAGAACGGCGGGATGACCAGCAGGCCGTCGGCGCCATGGTCGGCGGCGTGGCGCGCCAGCTCGATCGTCTCGGGCAGGTTCGATGTGCCGGGGCCGACGATGACGTTGAGGCCGAGCTTGTCCTTCAGCGCGGTCTCGGCGATCCGCTTGCGCTCGGCCAGGGAGAACGAGGGGAATTCGCCCGTGGTTCCCAGCACCACCACGCCGTCGGCGCCGTTGTGCCGGTACCAGGCGAGCACGTCGCGCAATGCGCCGGGGTCGAAGGCGAGGGACTTGTCGCAGGGGGTGATGGTGGCCGTCCAGAACAGCGTCTTGACGGGGCTGCCGATCTCGGGCGCCGCGGCGGCCGGACCCGCGCGGGCCGCGATCGCCGCCATTGCGGCCGCTCCGGCCAGCCCGAGCGCGTCCCTGCGCGTCGCTTCCATCGCGTCCCTCCAAGCCGATCGTCCGTCGGTTTGGTCGCAACTTTACTGAAAGGACGCGCAAAGCAAAGGGAAAGGCGCCTCAGGCGGCTTCGGCTCTCTCGGGGACCTCGCCGTCCGTCAGTTCGTGCTCCCAGGCCGCGATCACCGTCGCCGCCACCGAGTTGCCGACCACGTTGGTGGCGCTGCGGCCCATGTCGAGCAGGTGGTCGACGGCCAGGACCAGCAGCAGGCCCGCCTCCGGCAGATGGAAGGTCGAGAGGGTGGCGGCGATCACCACCAGGGAGGCGCGGGGCACGCCGGCCATCCCCTTGCTGGTCACCATCAGCACCAGCAGCATGATCACCTGCTGCCCCAGCGTCATCGGCACGCGGTAGGCCTGGGCGATGAACAGGGTGGCGAAGGTGCAGTACATCATCGAGCCGTCGAGGTTGAACGAGTAGCCAAGCGGCAGGACGAAACTGGCGATCCGGCGCGAGACGCCGAAGACCTGCAGGCCCTCGAGGATACGCGGGTAGGCCGCCTCCGAGCTGGCGGTGGAGAAGGCCAGCAGGGCGGGATCGCGCATCAGCCCCACCAGCCGCCACACCCGCCGCCGCACGGCGAGAAAACACACCCCGATCAGCAGGCCCCAGAGCAGGGCGAGCGACAGGTAGAAGCCGCCGACGAACCTGGCGTAGCCCACCAGCACGCCCGCCCCCTGGGTCGCCACGGTGGAGGCGAGCGCGGCGAAGATGGCCAAGGGTGCGAACAGCATCACATAGCCGGTGATCTTGAGCATGATCTGGGCCGCCTGCTCGGCCAGGGCCATGACGGCGGGCGCCCGCCCCTCCACGGCCGAGATGGCGGTGCCGACGAAGATCGAGAACACCACGATCTGCAGGATCTCGTTGTCGGCCATCGCCTTGAAAATGGACGTCGGAAAGACATGGGTGACGAAGTCCTTGAGCGTCAGCGGCTGGGCGGAGACAGCGCCGGCCGCGGTCGTGGGCGTCGTCAGGTGGAGGCCGACGCCCGGTTGCAGCAGGTGGACCATGATCAGGCCGATGGTGAGCGACACCAGCGAGGCGCACACGAACCAGCCGAGGGTCTTCAAGCCCACCCGGCCAATCGCCGCGCTGTCCTCCATGTGGGCGATGCCGACCACCAGGGTGGAGAACACCAGCGGCGCGATGATCATCCGGATCAACCGCAGGAAGATGTCGGTGACGATCCCCAGGGAATCGGCGACCTGCCGCAGCTCGGCCGGATCGACGATCGTCCGGTTGAGGGCGAAGCCGGTGAGAACGCCGCCGATCATGGCGGCGATGACGAACAGGGCGAAGCGGCGGGGCATCAGTCGTTGGGAACGTCGTCAGCAGGACGGTCGACGGCTGCGCTCGCCACCCGACCTCGAAGACTGGAACTCATGCGTGACTCCCCGAGCCGGGCCTCGGGCCGGCCGGGCGCGCGCCTTTGTGCACCGGCCGGAGCAAGCGGTCCATACGGCGTCTAGTGTAGCAAAGTCGGGGAGACAATGACGCCCTCGGCCAATGGGACAGCGCCGCTGCCAGTAACGCGAGAAATCGACAATGATGAATTGCTGATATATTCATCCATATATTGGCAATGTGGAAATCTTATCAAGAACATCCGCTCGCGTTCCGCCCGTGGCGCCCCACTGCAAGGTTGACGCGGAGAGAACCATTGTGACCCCTAGAGAGAGTCCGTTGACCGCCGCATTCTCGGCGGACTACCCTCGAGTCGACTCAAGTGGCTGAAGTCATGAAGAAATCTGCGCTGAGCGAGCCCCGCGGCCAAGGGACGTCCCCGGACGGTTTGTCGCATTCGAGCCACTATGTTCACATTATTAACGATCTCAGCGAAAAAAAGACTTTTCGGCGGAGCGTAGTCGGGTTACAACGGATGCGTCTGATAACGCACGTGCGGTGCTTGTCGGCCGCGTGCCTCGTAGGGGTAAAGTCATGGGCAAAAACGTATTCGTCGCCGTCGCGGCTCTCGCTCTCATGGGTGGATTGGCCGCCGCGGCGCCTGCCAGCGCGCAGATCGAGTTCGCGGTCTTCAACCCTGTCCCCAGCAAGATGGGCGGCGTGGTCAACTTCAAGGAAGACTCGACCGGGCACCTGAAGTCGTTCCTGGCGTCGACGCCCACCGTATTCACCTTCGACCTTACCCCGTTAGCCAATTTCGGCAATCTCAACGCAACCTTCGACTTCAGCGCCACCCAGGTTGCCGGAAGCG
>Ga0209166_10003601_pt1 | contig 11091 bp, 5 predicted proteins | sample Coa_R1_3_FD_187151 | JGI IMG/M metagenome (GOLD analysis project Ga0209166, IMG submission 187151) | Surface soil microbial communities from Centralia Pennsylvania, which are recovering from an underground coalmine fire - Coalmine... | ecosystem: Environmental > Terrestrial > Soil > Unclassified... | reverse complement strand
GGCCTGATCGCCGCCCTGGAGTGCCTCTGCCGGGCCGCCACGGCGTCCGTGGCGGCCGGCCAGACGATCTTGATCCTGAGCGACCGCGGGGTGGATGCGACCCATGCCCCGATCCCGGCGCTCCTGGCGTTGGGCGCCGTCCACCAGCACCTGATCGGCCTGGGCCGCCGGCCCGCCGTGAGCCTGGTCGTGGAGAGCGGCGAGCCGCGCGAGGTTCACCACCTGGCCTGCCTGGTCGGTATGGGCGCCGAAGCCGTACATCCCTACCTGGCGCTCGCCACGGTGCGGGCCCTGGCGGTCGAGCGCGACGCGGTCCGCGGCAAGGGCTTCCCGGTGGCCGGCCCGGATATCGCGGATACGGCCGAGCACCAGTATATCCAGGCCCTGGAAAAAGGGTTGCTCAAGATCATGTCCAAAATGGGCATCGCGACCCTCGATAGCTACTGCGGGGCGCAGGTCTTCGAAACGATCGGCCTCGACGAGACCGTGATCGCCCGCTGCTTCGCCGGGATCCCGGCGCGACTGGAGGGCGTCGGGCTGCCGAGGCTGGCGGCCGAGGTCCTGGCGCAGCACAGCGCGGCCTTTGCCGGCCGAGAGGCGCCGGCGGCTGCCCATCCCGCGTTGCCCCACCCGGGATTCTACAAGTTCAAAAAAGAGGGCGAGTACCACGCCTTCGCCCCGGCCGTCGTCCATGCCCTGCAGCGCGCGGCCGGCGCGGACGGCGACTATGCGGCCTACCAGGCCTACAGCACCCTGGTCCACGGCCGCCCGCCGACCGAGCTGCGCGACCTGCTGGACTTTGTGCCGCGGCCGCCCGTGCCGCTGGCGACGGTCGAGTCGGCCGCGGCCATCGTGCGGCGGTTCTCGACCGCGGCCATGTCGCACGGCTCGTTGAGCAGCGAAGCGCACGAAACCCTGGCCATCGCCATGAACCGGCTGGGCGGCCTCAGCAACTCGGGCGAGGGGGGCGAAGACCCCACCCGCTATCACGACGAGCGCAACAGCCCGATCAAGCAAGTCGCCTCGGCGCGCTTCGGCGTGACGCCCGCCTACCTGGTCGCGGCCGACGAGCTCCAGATCAAGATGGCCCAGGGCTCGAAGCCCGGCGAAGGCGGCCAGCTGCCCGCGCACAAAGTGTCCGACGAGATCGCCCGCATCCGTTACGCGACGCCGGGGACCGCGCTGGTCTCGCCGCCGCCGCACCACGACATCTACAGCATCGAAGACCTGGCCCAGCTGATCTATGACCTCAAGCAGGCCAACCCCCGCGCGGCCGTCTCGGTCAAGCTGGTGGCGGAGGCCGGGGTCGGCACCGTCGCGGCGGGGGTGGCCAAAGGCGGCGCCGACCTGATCCTGATCAGCGGCCATAGCGGTGGCACCGGCGCTTCGCCGCTTTCCTCGATCAAGAACGCCGGCGTGCCCTGGGAGCTCGGGCTGGCGGAGGCCCAGCAGACGCTGGTGATCAACGGGCTGCGTGGCCATGTGCGGCTGCGCGCCGACGGCGGGATCAAGACGGGCCGCGACGTGGTGATCGCGGCCCTGCTCGGCGCCGACGAGGTCTCGTTCGGCACGGCGGCCGTCGTGGCCGAGGGCTGCCTCATGGCGCGCACCTGCCACTCCAATAACTGTCCAGTCGGCATCGCGACCCAACGCCCCGACTTACGCGCGAAATTCCCGGGCACCCCGGAGGGGGTGATCCGGTTCTTTTTGCACATCGCCGCCGAGGTCCGCGAGATCCTGGCCGCCCTGGGCGCCCGATCGCTGGCCGAGATCGTCGGGCGTAGCGACCTGTTGCGCCAGGTGCCGCGCGCCCACGCCGCCGCCGACCGGCTCGACCTGGGGCGGTTGCTGGAGCGGGTGGACACGGCCGGGGCGGCCATCCACAACACGACGGCGCGCAACGGGCGGGTGCAGACAGGCGACCTGAACGCCCGCTTGCTGGCCGACGCCGCCCCGGCCCTGGCGCACGGCCGGGTGATCACCCTGGACTACGCGGTCGATAACCGCGACCGCACGGTCGGCGCCACCGTGTCGGGCGCGATCGCCGGCCGCTTTGGCGAAGCCGGCCTGCCGGACGGCGCGATCACGGTGCGCTGCCGGGGCAGTGCCGGACAGAGCTTCGGGGCCTTCCTGGCGCCGGGCGTGCGCCTGCTGCTGGAGGGCGAGGCCAACGACTATGTCGGCAAAGGCATGGCCGGCGGCGTGATCGTCGTGCGGCCGCCGGCCGCGGCCCGCTACCGGGCGGCCGCGAACACGATCGCCGGCAATACCCTGCTCTACGGGGCCACAGGCGGGGCGCTCTACATAGCGGGGCAGGCCGGCGAGCGCTTCGCCGTCCGCAACAGCGGCGCCCTCGCCGTGGTCGAGGGCGTGGGCGACCACGGCTGCGAGTATATGACCGGCGGGGTCGTCCTGGTGCTCGGCCCCACCGGGCGCAACTTCGCGGCCGGCATGACCGGCGGCCTGGCCTATGTCCTCGACCTGGACGACACCTTCGGCCGGCGCTGCAACCCGGAGCTCGTCACCTTCAGTCCGCTGGATGCGGAGGATGAGGAGTTGGTGCAGACCCTGCTGCTGCTGCACCTGGCGGAGACCGGCAGCGGCCGCGCCGACGAGCTGCTCCTCGGCTGGGACCAGGTGTGCGCCCGCTTCTGGCGCGTCCAGCCGCGGGGGGCGTGCCGGCCGCAGGTCTTGCACCCCCTGCTCGCGCGCCCTAGCGCCGAGGAAGCCAGTGTCCCGGCGGCGTAGGCCCGCCGGGCCGCTACGCGTGAGGGCCCCGCGCGGGGGGCTATCGCCCACCGGGACAGGGCTCTGAACCGCTATGCGGGTCGCGTTTCTCGGCCAGATCGGCTCCCATAGCGAAGGGGCGGCGCTGGAGTATGCCGGCGCCGCGCTGGAAGCGGTGCCCTGCGAGTCGTTTGGGGCGGTGTTCGCGGCGGTGGCGGCGGGGTCCGCCGATCGTGCGGTGCTGCCGATCGAGAACGCCTGGGCCGGCAGCATCCACAGCAACTACGACCTCCTTCTCCAACACGATCTGTATATCGTCGGCGAGCTCAGCTGCTATATCCGGCACAACTTGCTGGCCCTGCCGGGCGTCGAGTTGGCCGCGATCCGGCGGGTCTGGAGCCACCCGCAGGCGCTCGATCAGTGTGCGGCGTACCTGGCGGGCCTGCGGGTGACGCGCGAAGCCGTGGCCGACACGACCGCGGCCGCCCGGCGCGTGCGCGACGAGCAGCGCCACGACACGGCGGCCATCGCCAGCCTGCGGGCCGCCGCCCTTTATGGGCTGGTGCCCCTGGCTGCGGGGATCGAGGACAGCGCCGACAACTACACGCGCTTTCTCATCCTGGCCCGCGAGCCCGGGCCGCCGCCCACCGGCCGGTTGGCCAAGACCTCGCTCGTCTTCTCCCTGGAGCATGTGCCGGGCGCGCTCTACCAGGCCCTGGCCGTATTTGCCCGGCGCGGCCTGAACCTCACCAAGATCGAAAGCCGCCCCCTGCGCGGGCGCCGCTGGGAATACCTCTTCTATCTCGACTTCACGGCCGCGCCGGCCGACCCGGCCCCCGGCGCCGCGTTAGCCGAATTACAGATGCTAGCCCCCTTTTTGCGGGTGCTGGGCGTCTATACCCAGGATGCGCGGTAACTTCCGCCCTAATTTGTGCAAATTGAATAAATTACCGGCCCGGCTTTTGTCCACTGTTCCCTAGCCGTGTGCTGCATGCACCAGTATAATACGCACAGGTCTTGGAAACAAGGACCCAAACGGCACAATTGGTCGTGCCCCCAGATGTCGGGGCACGATTTTTTTGTGCGCCCGCGGGGACAACGGCACCCCATTGGGCGGGATGCCCAATGATGCGCTATAGCAGACGCGAAAGGAGTTTTGGATGAACTCGACACTGCGAGCCGCGCGCACACGCTTCATGACCAACTACCGCGATCCCGCCATGCGGCGCTATGTGGCCCTCCTCATGGGCGGCAAGCTCATTGGTCTCATCATCGTGCTCATGCTCATCGTGCTCACGTTACCGGCGCATGCGTTCGCCAGTCACGGGGCGGCCGATGCCACGCCGGAAATCAACGCGATTAACACCGTATGGACGCTCGTCGCCGCCTTCCTGGTCTTCGCGATGCAGGTTGGCTTTGTCATGCTGGAGTCGGGCTTCGCGCGTTCCCGCGAGTCGGTCAATATCATGGTCGAAGGCATCGCCGATACCTGTATCTGCGGCATCACCTTCTGGCTCTTTGGCTTTGCCTTCATGTTTGAGCCGGGAACCCCCTTCATTGGGACCACCGGCTTCCTGTTGCAAGGGCTGCCTGCCACCTATGGGGCGACCGGCATCCCCCTGCTGGCCTTCTGGGTCTTCCAGTTTGCCTTTGCCGATACGTGCTCGACCATCACCTCCGGGGCCATGGTCGGGCGATGTGGCTTCGTTGGCGACTTACTCTACAGTGTGGGCGTCACCGGCTTCATCTACCCGATTCTGGGTCACTGGGCCTGGGGTCCGGACGGCTGGCTGGCCACGATGGGCCCCGCCGCCTTCCACGACTTCGCCGGATCGACGGTGGTCCATACGATCGGCGGGGTGATCTCGCTGGCCGGCGCCATTGTCCTCGGCCCCCGGCTCGGGCGGGTCTTCAAGCGCGATGGCGGGGGGCCCTGGCCGGCCCATGACCTGATCATTGGCGCGGTCGGCGGCTTGATCCTCTGGTTCGGCTGGTACGGCTTCAATCCGGGCAGTACGCTCTCGGCGCTGGACGGGCAGGGGATTGGCCGCGTCGCTTTCAACACCACGCTGGCCGCGTGTTCGGGCGGGCTGGCGACGATGTTTTACGCGTATATCCGCAGCAAAAAATGGGACCTGGGCCTCACGGTGAATGGCTTCCTCGCTGGGTTGGTGGCGATTACCTGCCCGTGCTACTGGGTCGATCCCGTCGGGGCCTTTGCGATCGGGCTGGGCGCGGGGGTGGTCGTGGTCTGGGGCCTGGATTTGCTGGAATATCTGCGCATTGACGACCCCATCGGCGCCGTGCCGGTTCATATGGTGGCGGGTATCTGGGGCACGCTCTCGCTGGGGCTCTTCGCGACCGGCGCCTATGGGGCGCCGACTCCGACCGGCGCGGATACGAGTGCCGCGACCCTGGTCACCGGCCTGTTCTATGGCGGGGGGGGGCAGCAGTTGCTGGCTCAGTTCATCGGCAGCGCGTCGATCACGGTCGTGACCTTCGCGGTCGCGATGGCCTTGATGTACGCCGTCAAGGCGACGGGGACCCTGCGGGTCGCGGCCGCCGGCGAACGGGAAGGCCTGGATATTCATGAGCATGGGGCCTCGGCCTATCCGGAATATCTGCTCGCCAGTCCTGCGTATTCCCCGAAGCTGGAGCCGGGCCGGCCCGTCGTGGCCCCTAGCGGAGCGTCGCTCCCGGCCGTGGGGGAGTAACGGTCGCGCCGATCAGCGTAGTGGAACGCCGCGCCCGCGGCAGAAGGTGTGGGCGCCGGCCGACGGCCAGGGGGCACAGTCCGTGCCCCCTGGCCGTCGGCTTTCTACCCTCTTGACTCCGCACCGAAGTTCGTATATAATTAGCTAGATACACTAACTATCTGGGCGCCTGCCCCTAGCGAAGGTCCAACACATTGGATACCCCTGAGCATGTCACGGCCCACCGGCTCATGGAATCGTTCGCCCGTTTCCGGCGGTTGAGCAACTGGCATCAGCGGCCGGTGGCCGGCGTGACGCGTAGCGAAATCATGATCCTGCACTGCATCCGCGAGCTCGCCCTGCCGGATGACCTGGGCCCGAAGATCTCGGAGCTGAGCGGCCTGCTGAACGTCGCCGCGCCGACGATCACCCAGCAGATCAACGCGCTGGAGGCCGCGGGGCTGGTCGAGAAGAACAGCGACCCCACCGACCGGCGCGCCGTGCGCATCCGGTTGACCGCGCACGGCGCGACCACCTTGCAGGCCGGCCACGCGGCGATCCTGGCCTCGTTCGAGGGTCTGGTCGCCTACCTGGGCGAAGAGGAAAGCGATCACCTGGCCAACCTGCTGGGCAAAATGGCCCTCTATTTCTCGGAAATCCGGGGCGCCACTCCCGAGCCGGCTCATCAAGCGGAGAGGATAATCGATGCTTAAACTAGTGCACTTCTTGCGGCCCTTCACCACGCCGGTGGTAATCGTCCTGCTGCTGCTGCTGTTACAATCGCTGGCCGAGCTCTACCTGCCGACCCTGATGGCCGACATCGTGGATACCGGCGTCGTCAAGAACGACACCGCCTACATCTGGCGGGTCGGCGCGTTCATGCTGCTGGTGGCCGCCGGCAGCGGGATCACCGCCATCCTGGCCGCCTTCCTGTCCGCCCAGACGGCCACCGGCTTCGGGCGCAACCTGCGCAGCAAGGTCTTTGCCCAGGTGACGGGCTTCTCGCTGCACGAGTTCGACAAGCTGGGCACGGCCACGCTGATCACACGCACGACGAACGACATCAACCAGGTGCAGATGGTGCTGTTCCTGATCCTGCGCATGATGATCACCGCGCCGATCATGGCGGTCGGCGGCATCATTATGGCCGTCGCGCAGGACGCCACGCTGTCGCTGGTGATCGTGGTGGTCATCCCCATCCTGGCCGCGGCCATCACCTTTATCGCCGTGCAGGGTGTGCCGCTCTTCCGCATCATGCAGCTCAAGATCGACCGGCTGAACCTGGTGCTGCGCGAGGAGTTGACCGGCATCCGCGTGGTGCGCGCCTTCAACCGCACCGCCTACGAGCAAGCGCGCTTCGCCGCCGCCAACCACGATCTGGCCGATGTGGCCATCCGGGTCAACCGCATCATGGCTCTCATGATGCCGATCCTGCTGATCTTAATGAATCTGACGACCATTGCCGTGATCTGGTTCGGCGGCCTGCGTATTGACCACGGCGATATGCAGGTCGGCTCGCTGCTGGCCTTCATCCAGTATGTGATGCTGATTATGTTCTCCCTGCTGATGGTCTCCATGCTCTTCGTGATGGTGCCCCGCGCCCAGGCGTCGGCGGTGCGCATCAACGCAGTGCTGCGGATGGTGCCGGAGATCACCGACCCGGCGCAGCCCCAGCGCCCGCCGCAGAAACGCGGCCTGGTGGAGTTCCGCGATGTGACCTTCAGCTACCCCGGCGCCGAGCAGCCGGCCCTCGCCGATATTTCGTTCAGCGCCGCGCCCGGCGAGGTGGTCGCCATCATCGGCGGCACCGGGGCCGGCAAGTCCACGCTGATCAACCTGATCCCGCGCTTCTACGACGTGGACAGGGGCAGCGTGCTGGTGGACGGCGTGGATGTGCGCGCGATGACGCAGGAAGAACTGCGCTCGCGGATCGGCTTCGTGCCCCAGCAGGCCATCCTGTTCACCGGCACCATCGCCGACAATATCCGCTACGGCAACGAGGCGGCGTCCGACGACGAGGTGCGCCAGGCCGCCGAGACCGCCCAGGCGCTGGAGTTCATCAGCACCATGAAAGACGGCTTCGCCGCGGAGATCGCCCAGGGGGGCACCAACGTCTCCGGCGGGCAGAAGCAACGCCTGGCCATCGCGCGGGCCCTGGTGCGCCGCCCGGCGATCCACATCTTCGACGACAGCTTCTCGGCGCTCGACTTCAAGACCGACGCCCGCCTGCGCCGCGCGCTCAAGCGCGAGACCGTGGATGCCACGGTGATCATCGTGGCCCAGCGCGTCACCACAGTGCTCGACGCCGACCACATTATCGTGCTGGAGGACGGGCGCATCGCCGGCATGGGCCGGCACCGCGATCTGCTGAACACGTGCGAGGTCTACCGCGAGATCGTGGCCTCGCAGCTTTCCGAGGAGGAGCTAGCGGCATGAGCAGTACACCACAGGGAAACGGGGCCGGCCGCCCGTTGGGGGGGCCGCTGGCGGGGCCGGGCGGGCGCCCGCCGGGTGGCGCGCCGCCCGGCCGCCCGATGGGCATGGGCGGGCCGATGATGGGCATGGGCATGCCGGTCCAGAAGGCCAAAGACTTCCGCGGCACCCTGCGCCGGCTGGTCGGCTACCTGCGCCCGCACCAGGGGGCGTTGCTGGCCGTGCTGCTGATGGCGATCCTGAGCACGCTGTTCAGCGTCGTCGGCCCCAAGATCATGGGCCAGGCCACCACCAAGCTGTTCGAGGGCATGATCCAGAAGTTCATGCATGTGCCCGGCGCGAAGATCGACTTCGACTACATTGGGCAGATCCTGTTGTGGCTGGTCGGCCTCTACATCGTCAGCGCCATCTTCAACTACCTGCCGCAGTACGTCATGGCTGCGGTGGCCCAGCGCACCGTGTTCCGCCTGCGCGGCGACGTGGAAGCCAAGCTGGCCCGACTGCCGCTGAAATTCTTCGACGGGCGCACGCACGGCGAGATCCTGAGCCGCGTGACCAACGACATCGACAATATTGCCAACACGCTGCAGCAGAGCGCTACCCAGCTCATCAGCGCGGTGATTACCATCATCGGCGTGATCATCATGATGCTGACGATCAACCTCTGGCTGACGCTGCTCACCCTCATCGTCCTGCCGCTATCGGCGATGGTCGCCAGCCTGGTGGCCTCGCGCTCGCAGAAGTTCTTCGCCGCGCAGCAGAAGGAGCTCGGCCGGCTCAACGGCCATGTCGAGGAGATGTACACCGGGCACAAGATCGTCAAGGTCTTCGGGCGGGAGCACGACTCGCTCGCCGAGTTCAACGCGATCAACGAGCGGCTGTACGCCGCCGGCTGGAGGGCACAGTTCGTGTCGGGGATCATCATGCCGCTGCTGGGGTTCGTCAACAACATCGGCTACGTCGTGGTCTGCGTGGTCGGCAGCATCTTCGTGACCCAGCGGGCCATCACCATCGGCGATGTCCAGGCTTTCATCCAGTACTCGCGGCAGTTCTCGATGCCGATCACGCAGACGGCGGCCATCTTCAACCTGATCCAGCTGGCCGTGGCCTCGGCCGAGCGCGTCTTCGAGTTGCTGGACGAACCAGAAGAGGTCCCCGACCCGGCGCAGGCCCCGGCGATCACGGCGCCGCGGGGTGCGGTACGCTTCGAGCACGTCAAGTTCGGCTACAAGCCCGACGCGCCGCTGATGGAAGACATGAACATTGACGTGCAGCCGGGGCAGACCATCGCCATCGTCGGCCCCACCGGCGCGGGCAAAACCACGCTGGTCAACCTGCTGATGCGCTTCTACGAGATCGACGGCGGGCGGATCACCGTGGACGGTGTGGACACCCGCGACCTGCGGCGCGGCGACCTGCGCAGCCTGTTCGGCATGGTGCTCCAGGATACCTGGCTGTTCAACGGCACGATCCGCGACAACATCGCCTATGGGCGGCCCGGCGCCACCCTGGACGAGATCGTGCAGGCGGCCACGGCGGCGCACGCCGACCACTTCATCCGCACGCTGCCCGACGGCTACAGCACCGTGCTGAACGAAGAAGCCTCGAACATCTCGCAGGGGCAGAAGCAGCTGCTGGCGATTGCCCGCGCCGTGCTGGCCGACCCGCCGATGCTGATCCTGGACGAAGCCACGAGCAGCGTGGACACGCGCACCGAGGTGCTGATCCAGAAGGCCATGGGCGCGCTGATGGCGGGCCGCACCAGCTTCGTGATCGCCCACCGCCTCTCGACCATCCGCGACGCCGGGCTGATCCTGGTGATGAACAACGGCGGCGTGATCGAGAAAGGCACGCACGCCGCCCTGCTGGCCGCGGGCGGCTTCTACGCCGACCTGTATAACAGCCAATTCACCGGTGCCGCTCTGGACGCGCGCCCTGCGGAGCGCGTGCCCGCGGCGCTGAGCGCGGTCGCGTCGTAGGGTTCGGCGCGCGCCCGGCGGGCGGGCGCAGCGTGCGCTCCGGTTACTCAGGATGCGCAAGATCCTGACAAAAGGGACCGCGGAGGACATCCTCCGCGGTCCCGTATTGCTTTTAAGCCGGCGCGCTGGTGCGCCCCGCCCTTACGGGCCGGGGGTGGCCGTCGGGCCCCCGCAGGTCTGCTGGCTGCTGAGCGAGTTGTAGACGATCTTGGCGATCTGGCCGCGTGTCGCGTTGGTGTACTGGCGATAGTACGGCCGGTTCTGGCTGTCGCACGGTTCGCCCGGCCCGCCGCAATTGTAGCCCGAGATCACCCCGTGGCAGACCGCCGTCTCCACGAAGGTGTAGAAGGCCGTGCCGGGCAACACGTCCTCGAAGCTGCCCGTCGCCGGGTTGATCACTTCCCAGCCGGCGGCCACGACGTCGATCTTGGCCAACTGGCCGCGCGTCACGTTGTTGTAGGGCCGGAAGTAGGGCCGGTGGGCGCTGTCGCACGGCTCGTTCGGCCCGCCGCAGGTGTAGCCCGAGACGATCGTGTCGGCCGCGGCCGTCTCGACGACGGCGAAGAAGGGATTGCTCGGCGGCACGTCGGTAAAGGTGTAGGCGCCGGCGGCCGGCGTGACGATCGGTTTGTTATAGCCGAGCACGACGATCTTGACCATCTGGCTACGCGTCGTATTGTTATACGGGCGGAAGCTGAAGGTGCCGTCGCCGTTGCTGTAGCCACTGATGACGCCGTGGCAGGCCAGGTAGAGCACCGGCGTGTAGAAGTAGTCCGTCGTATGGACATCGGTAAAGCTCAACGTGCAAGGTGTCGCGCTCGGCCCGGGCGTGATCGTCGGCGCGGCCGTGCGCGTGGCGGTGGCCGCCACCGTGCTACTGGCCGCCACCGTGCTACTGGGGGCGACCGTGTTGGTGGCCGCGACGGTGCTGGTCGCCGTCGCGGTGTTGGTCGGCGGCTGGGTCGCGGTCGGGGTATTGCTGGGCACCACGGTGGGCGTGGGAGTGTTGCAGCTGACCGCTGGGCGGTAGATCTCCATGTCCTGGGCCGCCGCGCTCGGCTCATAGCCCCCCGCCAGCCAGACCCGGCTCCCATCCGTGTCCGCCGGGAAGTTGCGCCGCGCGTTCGTGAAGGGGATGCCCAGGCTCCAGCTGTTGCTCGCCGGCGTGTAGACGTCCACCTCGTTGCTCGGGTTCGAGCCGCCCCGGCCGCCGCCCAGCACCCACAGCTGGCTGCCGACCGTCACCGCCCGCGTCTCCC
>Ga0209166_10003600_pt1 | contig 11096 bp, 9 predicted proteins | sample Coa_R1_3_FD_187151 | JGI IMG/M metagenome (GOLD analysis project Ga0209166, IMG submission 187151) | Surface soil microbial communities from Centralia Pennsylvania, which are recovering from an underground coalmine fire - Coalmine... | ecosystem: Environmental > Terrestrial > Soil > Unclassified... | reverse complement strand
TCGCTCCCGCCCGCAATGACAAAATCAATCGCGCGATCGTTGTTGAAATCCGTCGTCACGACTCCAGCGCCGGTAGCATCGAAGCCGAGAGCGGTTTCCCCGGAAACGTCGGTGAAAGTGTTGTTGCCGTTGTTGCGCCAAAGTACGTTGTGCGATTTCGTTTCGGGAGTGGCGGCCGCTGTGGGCTGCATCGTCACGTACAGATCGAGATCGCCGTCGTGGTCGTAATCTACAAACGTCAAGCCGACGCAGCCTTTCTCGCGCCGGAGGCCAACTTTTTCGGTGACCTCCTCAAATTTTCCCGCGCCGCCATTGTGAAAGAGATGGACGCCATCGTCGAGACAAACGGCGAGGTCGGTGTGGCCGTCGTTGTCGAAGTCGCCGGCAGCGCAGCCGAAGCCGCTGCCAGTAATTTCGAGGCCGGACTCCTTGGTGACGTCGGCGAATTTGCCCTTGCCGAGATTGCGGAGCAGCCGGCTTGTGCCATCGGCCGTCGCGCTCACCAGAAAAAGATCGGGTTTGCCGTCGCCGTCGTAGTCGAAGAAACAAGCGCCGGTGCTTGGCCCGATTTTCGTGGAGTTGCCCGCGGCGGCTTGCACGATTTGAGAGATGGGCTGCGGCGCAAAGCGGACGGGAATCGCGGGCGGAGCGTTTTGCGCGGAGCTGCGCGGCAATTCGGCGAGAGAGAACCGGCCTTGATCGCCGTATGCGGCCCCGAAGGGCGAGCCAAGATGCTCGGAAGTTATTTTTTGGAATTTGGCGAGATGCTCGCGCGCCGCGGCGGCGTTGCCGCTGCGCTGGTAGGCGCGTGCCAGGCCAAATTCTGCGGACGCGTGATACGGAAACAGAGCGAGAGCTTTCTGGAAGGCCGCAATGGCTTGGTCGTAACGCTGAAGCTGGGAATCAACATAGCCGACGAAATACCAGGGGTCGGCCTCGTTGGCGAGCTGCGTGACGTGCGTGAAAGCATCGACGGCTTTTTCAGCGTCCCCCAAATCCTTGTAGGTAAGGCCGAGGTTGTACCACGCGAATGGATCTTGCGGCAGTTTTTCCGCGGCTGCGGCGAGAGCTGTGCGCGCTGGTTCGAGTTTTTGCTGCGCCAAAAGAGAGATGCCAAGATTCAGACGGGCGACTTCGAATTTGGGATCGGCGGCCAAGGATTTTTCGAAATATTTCTGGGCATCGGCGGGTCGCTGCTGATTCATGTAGGCGACGCCGAGGGTGTTGAGGCGGTAGGCTTCGGCAGTGTTGCTCTGAGGCGCAGCCTTTTCTGCCACAGGCGGATTGGCTTGCGCGTGCGCCGCGCGAGAATGCAGAATCGCCGTAGCCGCGAAGAGTAAGGAGAGGCAAGCGCCAAGCGCAACAGCGGTCCGCCGAAACAGAAATTGCATTAGTGTCCTCTTCCTGTCGCCGAAGCGCGGTTCATGCCCGTTTGCCGCAGTCGCGTCGGCGAAGCTGCGTTCGTGAGCCTGCGTGCTCCGTTCACCGTGTGTTCACTAATGGAAGCTCAATGAAGCTCGCTTGATTGGACGCGTGATAGATGCGCTGGGTGGCTTTGCGGTAGTCGGCGGGCTTGGCCCAGAAAATGTTGGGGACGAAAGTTTGCGGGTTGCGATCATACAAGGGGAACCAGCTCGATTGGATTTGCACCATGATGCGATGGCCGGGGAGGAAGACGTGGTTCGCCGTGGGAAGATTGAAGCGATAGAGCAACGGCTTGTCGGAGGCGATGGGCTTCGCCGTTTCCAAACTTTCGCGGTAGCGGCCCCGGAAAATGTCGGCGGAGATCATTAGTTCGTAGCCGCCCATGGTGGGCTGGCCGGCGACTTCGTCGGGATAGACGTCGATGAGCTTGACGACCCAGTCCGAGTCGCTTCCGCTGGTAGATGCGATGAGGTTCGCGACAGGTTGGCCGCTAATCTTAAGAGGAGCGGTCAGAGCGTCCGAGGTGAACACGAGCACGTCAGGCCGGCCGGAGGCTTCGCGCTGGTCGTCGACCAGCCACTGCGACCAGGTGAGCTCGGTAGTGTAGCCGATGGGTTGGCTGGGCCGCGCGCGGAAGGGGACCGGCTTCGCGGGATCGGAAATGTACTCGTCGAATGCCGCATCGGAGGCGGCTGGAGCGGTTGTGCTGAGTTTTAGTCCGGCACCGAGATACAGCGGCGTGGGATGGATGGGGCAAGCGGATTTGCAGCCGGCAGGCCACGAGGGAAGTTCCCGCCAGCGATTGGAGCCGGTCTCGAAGGCATAGACGGGCGAAATATCGGCTTCGGGCTTGTCGTTCTGAAGATATTTCGCGAGGAACGGAGCCAGAATGTGCTGGCGGAAGTAAGTGCCGGTGTCGCTGCCGAATTTAATAGCGCCGAGCGAATAGGCGTCTTCAATTTCCTGCCCATGATGCCACGGGCCGATCACCAAAAAAACTTTATCGTTGTTGGTGTCTTTCGGCTTGAGGGCTTTGTACACGGCTATCGCGCCGTAAATGTCTTCCTGATCCCACAGGCTGTCCACGAGCATGACGGGAACTTTAAGTGGTTGCGCGGCAAGAATTTTGTCCATGGCTTGTTCCTGCCAAAAAGCGTCGTAGCTCGGATGCTCCAGAATTTTTCGCCAGAAGCCCATTTGTTCGAGGCCATGACGGCGGCCGAGTTCGCCCGCCGAACCGGCCTGCATGTAGACGTCGTAATCGTCGAAATGATCGCTCCACCATTTCGCGCTGTTGTCGCGCGTGCCGTCCTGCTCGTAGATATAGGGCATGTTTTGTTCGCGAAACGCGCCGTTGTGAAACCAGTCGTCGCCCATCCAGCCGTCCACCATGGGATTCATCGGGACGGAAACTTTCAGCGCAGGATGCGGATTGACGAGCGCCATCAGCGGCGTGAAGCCGTCGTAAGAAATCCCCAGGATGCCCACCTTCCCGTTGGATTCGGGCACATTTTTCACCAGCCAGTCGATCGTATCGTACGTGTCGGTTGCGTGATCCACGTTCGTGGGATTCAGCGGCCCGCGCAGCGGCCGGTTCATCACGTAGTCGCCTTCGGACCCGTACTTCCCGCGCACGTCCTGCACCACGCGGATGTAGCCGCCCTCCACGATCACGTCGGTGGCGTTGTCGTATCCTTCGAGAATCGGCCCAAGGTGCGAGCTGTTTGCGTGCGAAGTGAGATCGCTGGCGTTGTAAGGCGTGCGCGTAAGCAGTATCGGCGCGTTCTTTGCGCCCTTAGGAATAAGAATGACCGTGTGAAGCTTCACGCCGTCGCGCATCGGGATCATCACTTCGCGGCGCGTGTAGTCAAAAGTCTCGGTAACGGGCTTCAGTTGCGCCGGCATTTCGCTCGGAAGCGTGGTGGCGGATTGTGCGAAGGCCGTGGGAGAAAGCCACAACGCGGCGGATGCCGCGAGCTGGCAAAGTGGGAGTGTGCGTCGACGCGAAATAGTCATCAAGGATTCCCCCGATCGGTTGTTGCAGCGCGTGAATTATACCTATGCGAAACACAGCATGCCAGGAGTATGCGGCTGAAGTGCGCGGGGTTCCGCACCCTGAAAACCGCGGGGACGCGGCACCCGCAGCTCAGGCTCGCGCGCGTGGATTCATCTTGTCCGCTTCCCAACGCCAGAGTAAGATTTGGATAGAGCCGATATGCAGCGATCCGTCAACATCACCACGCCGTATCCTACTCCGGAGGAGACTGCGCGAATTTACGGAATTTCGAAGCGCCGGGCCAGGGAAATACGCAAGATGGTTGAAGAAAACCTTGCAACAGCGGTTAATTTTTATAAGAATGGCGCGGGCTTCGCTTCCAGCGGCAACGGCGCGTTACAAAAAAAATCGAAATCAAGAACTTCCGCGGCTCTGAATGGAACCGGCAAGAGAAGAAGCGCGAAGCCCCAAAGCGATTCGCGAAGGAAACCGAAGCGTGGGAAAGCGAAGACCTCGCACTGAAGTTTTCCTGAACCTGCCATACGATTCCGATTTTGAAACCAAGTTTCTGGCGTACGTTTGCGCCGCGCACGCGGTCGGTTTGGTGCCGCGCGTAACGCTGGAGGTTCCCGGCGGCGCGAGGCGGCTTGACCGCATCTTCGCGCTGATCCAGCAGTGTGAGTTTTCCGTCCACGATTTGTCCCGCGTGCAACTCGACAAGCGGCGCCCCCGAACACCTCGCTTCAACATGCCATTCGAGCTTGGCCTTGCCGTGGCTTCGGAGAAGCTCGGAAGACGCCATTTGTGGTTCGTGATGGAAGAAATGAGCTACAGGCTGGCGAAGTCTCTCAGCGATCTGAACGGGACCGATCCGTACATTCACAACGGAACCGTCGAAGGCGTGTTTCGAGAGATGGGCAACGCGTTTGTCAGGAAAAAAGTGGCCAGCGTTCCGCAGATGTGGGGCATTTATCGCCGCGTGAGAAAACAAATTCCGGCGATTTTGAAAAGTTGAGGAGCGCACTCGATATTCGAAGCCGGCGCTTTTCAGCAGATCAGCTACGCGGCAAGAGTCGCTGCCAAAGGCATCCTGGGTTGAGCCTGTTTCTTCCTGGTCAAGATTCAGACCCTCGCAACGCCAGAAGAGCGTCAGAAAAAAGAATCAAAACCCCACCCTAAAAACCACGGGGAGGCGGCGCCCGGCAGAGATGCGGCGCCTGGCGAACTCGCCGTGATGGGGCAGCCGGGGCGTCAGCTCGACTTTCTAGTAGGAAAGGAGGAAGGGCCGGTCGTAGAATCAGTGTGAGAGTAAGGAAGATGGTGCGACGATGAGTATTCCGATACATCCTGAACTCGAAACCAAGATCCGTGCCCGGGCGGAGGCTGAGGGGCTAAGCATCGAAGCCTATCTGGAGCGGCTTGTTCAGGCTGACCAACAGGGCATGGAAGAATTGGAAGCGCTGGCACTTGAAGGGATCGAGTCTGGTGCTCCGATCGAGGCGGGGCCCTCTTACTGGCAAGAGAAGCATCGCCAGCTCGATGAACGTCTGAAGAAGACCGAGACCCGGTGAGCGCAGTGTATGTCGTCCGCCCAAAGGCGGACCAGGATCTCGGCGAACAAGCTCATTACTTTGCGGCCGAAGCAGGCCCGGAGCTCGGGCATCGATTTCTACTCGCCGCGCACGAGACGTTTAGCATGCTAGCCAGGCAGCCTCAAATAGGCTGGCACGCCAGGATCAAAAATCCCCTGCTTGCGTCCTTGCGGGTTTTCCGCGTGTCAGGCTTTGAAAAAATGCTGGTGCTTTATCGTCCCAGCCCGCAGGGAGTTGAGATCCTTCGCCTGGTTCACGGTTCTAGAAATATTGTCGCCTTGCTGCGTCGTGAAGGAGTTGAGTGAGCCGCGCATTCCACGCGCAGGGCCACACCCCGGGAACGGAAGTAAGCGACATAATAAGTTGGAACGATGAGCAGGAAGCGCAAGACGGGCAAAAAGCATATAGGTTCGAGCATTGACGATTTCCTGAAGGAAGAGGGCATCTTTGAAGAAGCGCAAGCACAGGCGGTCAAAGAGGTCGTCGCGTGGCAGCTCGAAGAAGCCATGAAGAAAAAGAAATTTTCCAAGAACTAAGATGCCTATGCCGATTCAAAAATGCCCAATGTGCCTTGAAGTGAAGAACGTGGTGTCGAGTCATTTGATGCATGGGGATGTCTATGACTACATGCGGGCGCCGAAGGCCCATCCGATCGCGATGAATTCGCAGGTGGTCATGGTCTCGGACCGGGAGCTCCAGTTCCCCCTCCTGTGCGCGGATTGCGAGGATTGCTTGAACAAAGGCGGCGAGATGTGGCTCCTGCCGCTGCTCGCGACGTATGAGGGCTCGTTTCCCTTCCATGACCTACTGACGAAATTCGAGCCCGACCAAGTAGTTGACGGTGCCCGGGCGTATTGCACCGTGAAGAATCCGGAGATCCAAGCAGATAAGGTGGCTCACTTCGCGATGGGTATTTTCTGGAAGGCGGCGGTTCATTCGTGGCGCGGCATCACGACCGAGCCGCTCATCGAACTAGGGCCGTATGCCGAAAAAGTACGGAAGTTTCTGCGGGGAGAGGCGAGCTTCCCGGAGCACATGTTATTGAATGTTGGAGTGCTGCCAAAGCCGGTGAAGCACATCTCGTGCTGTCTTCCGTATCGGGGCTCGAACCCCGAATACTTCAACTACGTTTTCTACGTGTGCGGAATGGAGTTTGCGCTGGACGTGGGGAAAAAGATTCCGGCTGATCTCCGCCAAAACTGTTTTGTTTCGAATCCGCTCCGTCCCATCATCCTGCTCGACTTCTCGGAAGATATCCGCATGAACTTCAATGGGGTCTGGAAAAAAGCGCACAAGGCCAAGACCTTGGCCAAGCAGATGAAAAATCTCAAACCGTAGGCCGGCGGGTGGCGCAATCTTAAACCAGCTGACACCTCCCGGATTGTGATGTCTTACACCCTTGCGCCACCCACTATGGCGTTGTCGGCTCTGTCAAGGGACACCTCGGGTTCAGGAGCCGCGAGGGTTCGTTTTTCTCTTCACTTGTATGAATCTTTTCTCTTTCCTTTTCCTTCATTTCGCGGGTGGCCGCGTTTTAATTCCGAAAAACGGCTTGGGTGGCCCATCCTTGCGGGTTTTGCAAAGGTGGGGTCCTTCTCTTGTCCCTTTTCTAGTTTCTAATTTCTATTTTCCTGTAGGCGTTTGTGAAGCGGACTCGGACTAGCCAGAAAATCAGCAAAATCAGTGGGAGTATAGTGAGAAATAAATACAAGGTTGTGCTGAACAAAGCCGGGGAGAGATATTTTCCGAGCCCCACAGTCGAAAGCAATCTCAGCGGTCGGTTTGAGGGTCCCAGGAAAAACGACCCCGCTGCGATAAACAGCCCAAAGCACATCCGCCAGAGATGCCGTGCGATGCGTTTTGCTCCAAAAACACCGCCGCGCACAAGCATGCGAACGTCCCCCGCGCCAGCAAGCAGACACACGGAACCCATGAAAAAGATCATTCCGACAGGAACTCCGTCAATGGATCTCGCTCCGCTGCGCACGACTTTAAGACCAGTCATCCAGTAGAGGATGCCGAGCGCCAAGGGAACCAGGAGCACAATCCAATCCAAACGGCTCGTTTCCCCGTCTCTGCGCCGGGCGGTCAGCCACGCCGTTCCGATCAGATAAACGGTTAAAATCCCGCCGCCGATGTTATTTGGTTGATGCCTCCCGATGGCCAGGTACGCCGCGAGGGTGCCCATGGTGAGCATCGATGCGACAAAGACCTTTCCCGCCAGCACATGGCGGGGGGAACCTTTGCGGAAACACATTGCCGCCGTCCCGGACACCAACCCCAGGCTCCCAGCGCAAATATGCACAATCAGTATGGGTGAATAGGACATTGGCCCTTCTTGGAGATATGTACGTGGACTGCTGCCCGCATGTTTCATCCCGCCGCTATCAGGCGGGCGGCCGCCCGCCCCTGAAATCCGCACCCAGTTTTTAGGTGGCCCATCCTTGAGGCTTTTGCAAGGGTGAGGCTGGCTGTCGCTAGCGTCCTCCTCACCTACCGCGTTTTGCTTCCGAGCCTTGGACGTCGACAATCGACCTCTCCAAACGACCGTTCAACCTCGAAATTCGACCATTCACTGTAAAACATTTTACCTTCCGGTACTCGGATGCTACCATTTCGTATGTTTCGCTCGACGACTTCTTCCTCTTCATCCTCCTCCCGCTCTTTTTATCCCCATCCCTCACCCCTAAGCCTGCACTCGGGGTACTCTGTGCCCGGCGCACGCACCGACCTGGCGCGAACCGCCAAGCCCCGCCCATTGACTCTAGCCACTCGCCACTTACCACGCGCCGCTGCTTCTCTAAGTCCTTTCCCTGCCACTCTTACAGTAGCTCTGCAACTGACTGAAAATTTAGCCACTTTAAGTCCTGCTACTGCCGCTCTTACGAGGTACGTCACTCATAAGTCCTTTGCTTGCCACTCTTACAAAAAACACCCAGGGTGGGAGTCTGCCATCTTCAATTTCTTCGTGGCACAGACTTCAGTCTGTGCTCTTTTGAGACAGTCTACATCGGGCAGCTCAGAAGCGACGGATCCGCAGGAGTTGAAAAACCTCGCCGTCCAACCAGTCACCATTCTTGAGCTACCAGTCACCGCCTCGGCTCTTTTTCTTCCACCAGTCACCGGTCACCAGTCACAAGTCACTAAGTCCTGTGGAATCCGCACTTCCGAAAAACGCGCCCGTAACTCCTGTAGAATCCGCACTTCCAAAACACAGGACTTAAAACCCTTTAGAATGAACACTTACAAAAAAACCGGGGCTGGGTGTACCTCCTTCAAGCCAAAGGCTTCCATTGCTTCATTTGGATTCCCGCTTGCCACGAGGCGGAGAGACACATACTCTCGAACGCCTGACCATGAACAAAATAATCTTTGGAACGATTGCAGAAATTGCCGCGGGAATCCGCGCGAAGAAATTTTCACCAGTCGAAGTTGTGGATGCGCACCTTGAACGAGCTGCGGCTCTGCAGCCGAAGCTGAATGCGTTTGTTCACCTCGATGCGGTCGGCGCACGCAAACAAGCAAGCACTGCGGAAGCAGCGGTGCTACGCGGAGACGCAGTCGGGCCACTTCACGGCATACCGCTGACGATCAAGAGTTGTATCGACGCGGCGGGATGGCCGGCACCGGCGGGATCGTTGCTGCGGAAGGACTATGTGGCGCGGGGGGATGCGCCGCTGGTGGCGCGGCTGCGCGCTGCGGGCGCGATTATTTTGGGAAACACAAATACGCCGGAATATTTGATGGCGTACGAGACAGACAATTCTTTGAGCGGCAAGACGAGCAATCCCTGGGATGTAGCGCGGTCGGCGGGCGGCTCGAGCGGCGGCGAGGCCGCGGCGATCGCTTCTGGCTGCTCGGCGGGAGGAGTGGGAAGCGACGGCGGCGGATCGATCCGCGTGCCGGCCCATTTTTGCGGGATTTGCGGATTGAAGCCGACGCCGGGACGTATTCCAGCCACGGGGCATTTTCCCGGCGGAGGAGGCGCATTCGGCTGGATCGGAGTTGTTGGCCCCATGGCCAGAACTATTTCAGACGTGCGCGCGCTGTTTGAAGTGATGGCAGGGCCGGACGCGGGAGACGCGCTCTCCGCGCCCGTGCCTATACGAAAAATTGATGAGAGCGAATTGCGCGGTTTGAAAGTCGGGATTTTGGAAAGCGACGCGCTGGGTAGAGCGACGCCGGAGACCACGGCGGCAGTCGAGCGCGCCGCAAAGTTGCTCAGCGAGCAAGGATTCGCCGTGGGGATGAAGCGAATCAGCGGTCTCGATCGCGCGATTGAGTTGTGGTGGTATTTTTTCGGACCGGTCATAGCGGATTTGATTCAGAAAGGCGCGGCGGGTCATGAAAAAGAGATGAGTCCGATGCTGCGCGAGTATGTTGCGCTGGCGAGGGCGGAAACGACGTTGACGTACGACGGCTTCCTGAAAGCCTGCGGAGAGCGCGATAGCTTGCGCGGGGAAATTCTGCGGCAGATGGAAGACGTGAAGATTCTTCTCTCGCCAGTTTCGGCGGGGCCGGCGTTTAGACATGGGGAAGGGAACTGGCGGCGCGGTGAAAAGGAAAACTATCGAGACACGATGCGGCATTCGCAGTGGCTGAATTTGGCGGGATTTCCGGGCGCGGTTGTGCCGGTAGGAATTTCGAGCGAAGGATTGCCGATTGGCGTGCAAATCATCGGCCGGCCATATGAAGATGAATTGGTGCTGGCGGTTGCGGAAGCGATTGAGCGCGGGCGCGGTCCGTGGCAGCCGCCGAACATTTAGGGTTGTGGCGGTTGCTTTAGTTCGGGATTTGGAACGGGCGAATCGCCGTACTTTGCCCGCTGTTTGTTCAGACCGGCATCGAGCAGTTTTTTGGATGTGGCGAGTTCGGTCTGCGCTTCTTGTCGGCGGCCTAGCCGTAGAAGAACTTGCCCGCGAACGAAATGGACGTTTTGATTGTCAGGTACAAGTTTTTCGGCGGAATTGAGAGCGGTGAGAGCTTCGCGATTTTTTCCTTGGCGTTGATAGAGCCGGCCTAACGCCAGGTAAGTAGCAGGCAGCCGGGGATTGTAGTGCAGCGCTTCGCGAAAAGAGCGCTCCGCTTCCTCGTCCTTCTGCATCTGTAGATAAAGCAGTCCAAGCTGTTCGTAATTGTCCGGGAGGTCCGGCTCGATGGCGATGTCTTTGCGAAATTCGGCTTCCGCCCGTTCGTTGTCCTCCTTTCTCATGTAAGCAACTCCAAGACTGAAGTGCACGAACGGCAAGTTGGCATTCTTCGAGGCGGCCAGTTCCAGTTCCGAGATAGCTTTGTCGATTTCTTCGCGATTCAGGTAAGCCTTGCCGAGGATGAGATGGAATTCGGGAGTCTCGCCTCCGACTTCCACGAGGCGGCTCAGCGCCCTCGCGTCCAAATCGTTTTTGCCGGCGTTGTGCGCGGCAATCCCAAGCACGTAGAGATACGTGAAGTCGTTGGACATTTGAGTCCAAAGCGGCTCGAGAGTAGCGACGGCGTCGCCGTAGTGTTGCGTGAAGACGTGGCACAAGCCAAGGAGATAGCGGGCCTGTTGAGAGTCCGGCTGATCGCGTACGACCGAGGCCAAAGGGGCAACGGCGCCCGCATAGTCGCCACGATGGTAGTCGACCAAGCCGATGTTGAGGCGGATGCCGGAAATCCTGGGTTCCAGCTTTTCGGCTTTCCGCAGAAGTGACAGGGCGTGGTCCCACTGTTTTCGGCGCATGGCGATCACGCCAAGATTGGCGTAGGCAGCGCCGGATTGCGGATCGACGGAGAGAACGCGACGGAAAGCTGATTCCGCGGCAGATAGATCGCCGCTCTTAAGGGCGGCTTGGCCTTGGGCAAACCAAGCTGCGGGATTGGCTGAGGCGGAGCTAGTTGCGCCGGGCTGTTGCGTGGCGGGAAACGGGGATGCGATGGCCGCGGCGACATTGAACCAAGTTATTAAAGCAACAATTAAAAGGATCGATCGAAGGAAAGCAGGGCCGAGATGGCTGGTCGAAGACATCCTTGCGTAGTGTCCAGCAGAGGAAGGAGGAATTCAAGCGGGGAGCGTGAACGTAAACGCGGAAAGAAGAGGGGAG
>Ga0209166_10003597_pt1 | contig 11101 bp, 7 predicted proteins | sample Coa_R1_3_FD_187151 | JGI IMG/M metagenome (GOLD analysis project Ga0209166, IMG submission 187151) | Surface soil microbial communities from Centralia Pennsylvania, which are recovering from an underground coalmine fire - Coalmine... | ecosystem: Environmental > Terrestrial > Soil > Unclassified... | reverse complement strand
CCCGCCCGCTCTTTCGAGATCTTGCCAGTTTTCAGCAGTTACTCCGGCAGCGCCTGCCTTATTATCAATTGGCGGAATACCGTGTTTCAACGGAGGGGCGTGCTCCGCAGGAAGTGGCGGAACAAATCCTTCGGCTAAAAATATTTTAGGATGCGAGGAGGTTAGGTTGATCTGTAAACGATTTATATCCAACGTGCCGTCTGCCAGCTTCCTGCTTCTGGTTGGGTTTGGGCTATCGGCTGGCCTTCTAATGATGGGCGCGGGCGCTACGAACTTTTCCATGGCGCAGTCCGGGGCCGCGCCATCCACCGCCGCCTCACTGAACGACCAGGGAAGCTTTGCACTTTCCTTTAGCGGCCATCCTCTGGGGACGGAAAAGTTTAATATCCGTTCATTCCCGGACAAAATCGAGGCGGAGGCAGAAATTGAGCTGAAAACAGAACAAGCCGGGCAAACCATCGATCTGAAGACCAATCCTCATTTGATTTTAAACACTCAATTCGAACCGCAGACTTATGAGGTGACCCGGAAGGGCGCGCAGCCATTTCATCTGGAAGTGGACTTCCGCACATCACCTGCTAAAAGCCACTTGCGCCTGGCGACGAGCAAGGAAGACAATGAACGGGATTTTTCCCTGCCCAAGGACGTGGTGGTTCTCGATGATAATGTAGTGCACCACTACCAGCTCCTGGTTGACCGCTTTGCCTTGAAGCCTGAGAAGAGGCAAACCTTCAAGGCCTACATTCCTCAAGAAGCCTTGCCAGGAGATTTGATCGTGGAGGAGGTGGGGACGGAAGAAGTGGAGGTGGCAGGGAAAAAAGAAACTCTGCGCCATCTCATCGTGGGGGCGGATCTAGCCCAGATTGACCTCTGGGTGGACGCTCAGAACCGTCTCCAGCGAGTCTTAATTCCTGCCATGCAACTCGAAGCAATCCGCGTAAAGTAATTGATGAATCACGCATGCGACGCGGCAGGACCGATCGAGAGAACAAAACGGGGGGCTAATCGTGTTCGCCGGGCGGGCCGGCACTGTTGGCTTCAGCCTGAATCCTCCAGTTGCACTCCATAGATCGTACGCGAAGTCCCCTCTTGCGGGCGTACCCAGGCGACGCGGGCGCTGATTTCGGACTCGTTTTTCCCGGGTTCGTAGCCGACCGTGATTTTGATGACCTCGCCCACCTGCATCTTGCGGCTGGAAATAAAGCAAACACCCGTCTTGGAAAGATTCTCCGTTCGTGTAATTTCTCCACCGCCGTCCGAGACGCGGATACGAATCGGAATTTTGACCGTCAAGCGTTTGGCTCGCCTATGTTCCTTCCCTTTCGAGGAAGCTGCCGCTTGGGGAACTTGTAAGGCCGGGGCTGCTCCCCTGTCAGCCTCGATAAAGGCAAACTTCCATGCAGTCGGGACACCACAATGGGTGCAATTTCGGCTCAAGAATAAGCGTGAGGAGAGAGCGTGATATTTTTCGGGCGTCAGTGGAGCCAGTTCGCGGGCATGGCACACCGAACATTCGAGCAACGCATCAATTGACTCTTGCTCCGCCGGCTCAACCCCAATCGTTGTCTTCTTTTCGGGGAAAATAATGCCCCAGAGATTCAGTTCCTCTTTCAGACATTCGACCCTGCATTCAGGTCCCTCGCCATGCGTGTGGCCGGCCATGCCGACCACTCGAAACGGGCACGAAATTTGAGTCTGAAGATTCGTGATCGTGATCCGCGCGTCCACCCGAAGCGTGCGCTTTAAACTGATACGCGCACCGCCGCGGTTGATCACCAGCGTCGTGCTCACTTCCTTGAACGCCTTTCCCCCCTCATCTATTCCTTTAACTTCAATGGGAATTCTCAGCAGAACACGTTCGCTCCGCCGCTTCCGCACTCCCACGGGCGGAGGAACACTTTCATTCATCTTTGAATTCAAGTCTTCCATAAAATATCTATCGGCATTCCATCGCCCGAAGTTGAATGAAAAATACGCTTGCCTGTGAAGGGTTCGGCCGGTAAATTGTGCGTGGCTCCGGAGGTTAACATTTGAGGGATAAATTGATTTGGCTATTTCAGGAACGAATCGTGGCGCAACTTCCGTCCTTTGAAGTTGCGGCGTTTCTATTTCATTGCTCGTCGGGATCAATATACATGGAAAACGATCTGGAAAAACCGCAAGATTGAAAGGCGGATCTTGCGGTACCATAGTTAATGTGGTTTAGAATTTGCCCTTTTCAACCGAGCGAGGCGGAATGTCTTCAACGGATTCAAAATTGTTCACTAAAATAATTTGCTTGCTTATCCTGGGCCTGGCGGCTTCGGGCTGGTTTTTAAAAACTGCGTTACAAGTTTCGGCGGCCAGCCCGAAATCGACAAGTGCTCACGAAGCCATTCCTGAATGGCGCTTTTACGGCGGTGACCCCGGCGGAACAAAATTCTCTCCACTCACCCAAATCAACCGCTCGAATGTTTCGCGCCTCACGCGGGCCTGGACGTATCACACCGGCGAAGTGAGCGCTGATATGCGGAACGGCGGTGCGCATCGCATTCCATCATTTGAAGCCACGCCGCTGGAAGTGGACGGCGTGCTTTATTTTTCCACACCTGCAAACCGCGTGATCGCGCTCAACGCGGAGACGGGCAAACAGATGTGGGTATTCAACCCACAGCAGGGGCATACCGGCGCTCCTCATATGATGCAGAACCGCGGCGTCTCTTACTGGGAAGGTGCGGCACGAAACGGACAAGGGCGCAAGGGCGTGAAAATCGACAAACGTATTTTTTACGGAACATACGATGGGCGGCTTATCGCACTCGACGCCCGCACGGGCAAGCTTTGCCCTGATTTTGGAAACGGTGGCTGGGTGGACCTGCGCCAAGGCGCGGGTGAGCGCTGGCCGAAGCAGGAATATTCGGTGACTTCGCCGCCCGCCATTTACAAGGATCTGGTGATCACGGGCGCGCAGCTTCAGGAATACCCTTCCCTTGGGCCCAGCGGCGCTATTCGAGCGTTCGATGTTCACACTGGAGCCCTTGTGTGGAAGTTCAACACTGTGCCCGGCCCCGGAGAACCGGGACATGAGACTTGGGAAGGCGATTCGTGGAGAGACCGCTCCGGAACCAACGTCTGGTCCATCATGAGCGTGGACATTAAACGCGGGATGGTTTTTCTTCCGCTCGGCTCGCCGAGTTATGACTTCTACGGCGCCGACCGCCATGGCCAGGGGCTTTTCGGCAACTGTCTGGTGGCGTTGAACGCGGCCACGGGCAAGCTGATTTGGTATTACCAGATGGTGCATCATGACCTGTGGGACTATGACCTCCCCGCTCAACCCACTCTCATCACGCTCCGCCGCAACGGGCGGGAAATTCCCGCCGTTGCTCAAGTGACCAAGATAGGGTTTGTGTTTGTGCTTGACCGCTTGACAGGCAAACCACTATTTCCCGTGGAAGAACGTCCCGTGCCGCAAAGCAAAGTTCCGGGGGAATCCGCGTGGCCCACTCAGCCGTTTCCGTTGAAACCTCCACCCCTATCCAGGCAAACCCTCACGCGGGCTGACCTCACCACGGTCACGCCGGAATCGCGCCGGTATTGCGAAGAAACCTTCGGCCGCCTGCTGCCCACCAAAGTTTTTACGCCCATGGAAACCGGGCTCACATGGGTCACTCCCGGAACGCTGGGCGGCGCCACCTGGTCAGGCGCGTCGTTTGATCCCGCTTCAGAATATCTTTTCGTCAATGCCAATGACGTGGGCGCAGTGGGCATGATGAAGGCGCAGCCGGATGGATCGCCGGAGCGCTATCGCCGCACAAGTCTGTGGGGAGATTACGCGCGCGCCTGGGACACCCACCACTATCCCTGCCAGCAGCCACCGTGGGGAACGCTGACCGCCATCAATTTAAATTCGGGCGAGTTTGCCTGGCGGGTGCCTCTGGGAGTGGTGGATGAACTTGAGGCCCGCGGGGTGCCGCAAACCGGCACTCCGAATCTCGGTGGCACAATGGTGACTGCGGGTGGCCTGGTTTTTATCGGCGGGTCGAGTGACGGCCGTTTCCGGGCGTTTGACGCTAACACAGGGAAAGTCCTTTGGGAAACCAGGCTCGAGGCGAGTGGATTCGCAACCCCCATGACTTTTTACGGCAGGAATACTGGCAAGCAGTTTGTGGTGATTGCCGCTGGCGGCGGCGGATATTTCAGCGAAAATGTTTCCGACACACTGGACGCTTTTGCGCTGCCTTGATGAATCACAGGCTGTCGCATGCCGGCTAAAATGGTACATTTATTGTGTGCGAACGATGATTGATAATTGACATTGGTTTTTTAAAAAATTAAAACCTTTCAGGGAGATCAGGAATTATGGGTAGCGGGACAAACGAAAAACAGGCTCCGGCATCACCCATTGCGCAGGCCAACAAGCCGATGGAGCAGGACGCCATCTATCAGGGCAATCGCCTGGTGGCGCGGGTGCTTGACGCAGAGGTGGATTTGGACGCCAAGGAGGTTCGGTTTGACGAAATATTTAACAGCGACGAACTGATGATTCCTGATGAGTGTGAGTTCCAGCGCTATCGGATATTAATTCAACGCATCGCCTACGCCACGAAGGTCGATAAAGTTGAACCGCACAAAGGGCGGATCCTGAGAGGCGTCACCGCGGACATCCTGGGCTATCGCGAGCAGTAGCGCGCATGCGAGCGCACGCCTCCGCCCTAGGCTTCATAATACGGTACACGTTTCCACTGCCCCGTCTTCCCACAGGAGAGACAGCCGCGCACCAAACCTCCCATTCTTTCCATTTTTTCTAGTATCGGTTCATCCAGATAAAGCAGTTCGCGGATTCGGCATTCAGGACACTGCAACATGGCGCGCACGGCGTTTTGATCCCGCGGCCTCAAATCGGGGAAGCTGATTCCCCAAATATTATGATCCGGATTCATACATTCCACTCCCCAAAAGGTACTCTTGTCATGAGTGTCTCCGGCCCGGCAGACCACCCTGAAAATTGCGTCGCGACCGGTCTTTCCGCTCAGGATTCTAATTTCCTGGTCCGGAATCAGCTCGCGACCCAAACGTATTTTTGCCCCATGCAGATTTACTGCCAGGGTGGTTGAATCCTCGACGAAATCCCTGCCCTTGAAATCGGTCGCGTAGACGCGAATGGGCACGCCATAAGCCAGCCTGGGGGTACGCCTGTTCTCACGAATTCCATTGATAACGGCCCCTTCAGAGTGTTCAGGCATTGGCTTCAACCCCCCTTAAGTAAAACTTACCCAGCCTATGTAAGAGTTATCTGTCACCTGGCTGAGGAAGTAAGCATTTCCAAGCATTTAATTTATTTCGTTTATCTTGACGAGCACATTGAGTTCCAAACTTGGGGGGAGTTTCGCGCCCGTGGGGTGTTCGCAAAGAATTTTTGGATGAAGCAGTAAAGGAAGGGTTGGTGAGGTCAATCAACCGGAATTCGTCGATAGAAAGCCGGCATTTTCGAGACAAATCCTTAATCCACCGGGTCCGGAATCCCGTAGATGTGGACGTTCCCTTCTTTGCCTTTCACCTGGGCCATGCCGAGGTCTACACACGGAATCTTGTCCTTGATCTCCAGATACACTTGCTCGTTCACAAGGATTTTATAATCGTAATTCTTGGTGAGGCCTTCAAGGCGGGAGGCGATATTCACCGTGTCACCGATGACCGTATAATCCATGCGCTGCTCGGAACCGATGTTGCCGGAAATGGCTTCGCCTTTGGTGATGCCAATTCCATTATCGATGGGAGATTGGCCCCGGGACTTCCGCCCCGCATTGTACTTCTTGAGCGCTCGCCGCATGTCCAGCGCGGCCCGCACGGCGCGCTCCGCATCATCCTCGCGGGAAATGGGCGCGCCAAAAACCGCCATGATCGCGTCACCAATAAATTTATCCAGCATCCCGTCATACTTGAAGATTGGATCGAGCATGTGGGAGAAGTAATCGTTGAGCATGGCGACGATATCCTCCGCCGCAGATTGCTCGGAAATCGTGGTGAAGTTTCGGATGTCAGAAAAAAGTACGGCGACCGTGGTGCGATTGCCGCCCAGCTTCAAACGGTCGCGGTCCTTCAAGATCTGCTCGGCCACCTGACGCGTGACATACCGGCAGAGCGTGCTCATCAGGCGCTGTTCCTGGGTGATGTCGTCCGCAATCACCACCACGCCCAGCGATTTCCCTTTGCTGTCCTGCAGCGGCAGGGCGTGCAGATTCACGTTCTGCGCCTCATCACCGCCCTTGCGATATTGCAACTCGTAACCCGTATAGGCCTGGTTCTCGCGGAGGGCCGCCTCAATGCCCGCGATCAGTTGGGGGTTGAGTTCGCGGTTGAAGAATTGGCCGTAGGATTCACCGATGGAAATTTCCTCACTGGCGCAGAATATTTTCAGGCCCGCCATATTCGAGTACGCCACGCCGCCCTCGGGATCCAGCGTCACCACGCCGGTGGCCATGGTCCGCAGAATGCTGTCATTATAATTCTTCATAAAACGCACTTCTTCGAAGAGGCGGGAATTGTCCAGCGCGATGGCCGTTTGCGACCCCAGCGCGTCCAGCAATTCTTCATCCTCCCCGGTGAAGTGTCCCTCGTGTTTGTTCAACACCTGCATGACTCCAAGGATTTCCTTTTTTTCGTTGCGCAGGGGCATGCAAAGAATGGTGCGCGTGTGATAGCCCGTCCGCCGGTCAACCTCCGGATTAAATCGGGCGTCCTGGTAGGCGTCGCGGATGTTCACCGTCTCGCCTGAAAGCGCCACGTGGCCGGCAATGCCCATGCCGCGCGGCACGCGAATTTCATTCATGTTGGCGCCCTGCGCCACCTTCGACCACAGGCCGCCCGTCTTGCGGTCCATCAGAAAAAGCGTGCAGCGGTCAGCGCTCATTACTTCGGAAGTCTTGCTCACAATCTTTTGCAGGAGCTGGTCCAACTCAAGTTCGGAGGAAACGGACCGCATGACGTTCAAAAGAATTTCCGAAGTCTGCATCCGCTTCTTGATTTCTTCGTTCAAAAGAGCGTTTTGCACCGCGGTCGCTGACTGGGCGGCAAACGCCCGCAACAGCTCTTCATCACCGGCGGTAAATACCCCGTCCTGCTTGTTGAGTACCTGGATAACACCCAGAATTTTCCCCTGGCGGTTCTTCATCGGCATGCAAAGAATGGTATGGGTGATGTAGCCGGTCTTGCGGTCCACCTCCTGATTGAACCGGGAATCTTCATAGGCGTCGCGGATATTCACGGTCTCGCCGGTCTTGGCAACGTGCCCCGCGATGCCGGCGCCCAAGGGGACGCGAATCTCGTTCATCGCCGCGCCCTGCGCCACTTTGGACCAAATCTCCTTTTTCTCCTCATCCACCAGGAAAAGTGTTGAACGGTCGGCGCTCATGACCTCTGAAGTTTTCTCCATGATCTTGCGTAATAGCGCGTCAAGATCACGCTCGGCCGAAAGCGAACTCATGATCTCAAGGAGGATTGAGGCCGTCCGCGCGGAGTCATAGTGGGCAGGGGTTTGGCGGACAGACTTGCGCTTCATCGGTTTTTTTTCGCGATCAGCCACTTCTACCTCTAAACAGTCAGGATGGCGCGCCCGGAGCGGGCGCCCTGGGTCACATCCTAGTTACAGGTTCCGCGCATGTCAAATCGCCCCGTGCGCTTTTCCATTCTCTAGCCCCGCTTATTCTACAGGTTTATCCCGAATGTGCCACGCCTGAAACCGCAACTTCATGGGACGGTAAACGTAGCGCAACTTCCGTTCTTCGAAGTTGCGGCTTTTCCATTTCTTTGAAAAACAGGTGGAAGAACCGCAAGATTACAGGGCGAATCTTGCGTTACGTTTTATTAAAGTGATTATTGTTTTGGCTGGAGGTCGGCTTGGGCTGCGACGAAGACGGCGATGTGGCTGCCGTCGTTGGTGACCAAGAAGCCGGCAATGCGGTTTCCTAAGCGCGCAGTTCCGCCTCACATACCTGGGCGTGCGCCACAGCAATCGCGGCCATATTCACAATTTCGTCCTCGGTGGCGCCGCGCTGAAGCACATGGACGGGTTTGCCCAGGCCCACCAGAATGGGTCCAAGAGCTTCCGCGCCGCCCAAACGCATCATCAATTTGTAAGCAATGTTGGCCGATCCCAGGTCGGGGAAGATGAGAACATTGGCGCCATTCTTCAAGGTGGAGAAGGGATACTCTTCCTGGATAATTTCCCGCACCACCGCGGTGTCCGCCATCATTTCGCCGTCGACCATCATCTCCGGATGCCGCTGCTTTACCAGCTCCGCCGCGCGCCGCATTTTTTCAGAGAGAGGATGCCTGGTGCTGCCGAAATTGGAGAATGAAAGCATGGCCACGCGCGGCTCAAAATTAAAATCCCGCGCCACCCCGGCGGCGAGCAAAGCGATTTCCGCCAGATCCTCGGCCGACGGATCAATATTCACGGTCGTATCGGAAAAGAAATAAACCTCCTGCCGGGTCACGATCACATAAACGCCGGAAACACGATTAACATTTTCCCGTGTCTTGATAATTTCCAGCGCGGGGCGAATGGTTTCAGCATAGTGCTGCGAGACCCCGGCCAGGAAACCATCCGCGTCGCCCCGGCGCACCATCATGGCGCCGAAATAATTCGGGTTCAACATGCGTTCCCGCGCTTCGGTGCGCGTAATTCCCCGGCGCTGGCGGAGTTGATAAAACTCGTCCACGTAGGCTTCCAGGCTTGATGACTGCTCCGGTTCAACAATCCGGACGTCAAAGGAATGCAGTCCCAGTTCCCTCACTTTGTTCTGGATAATCGCCGGCCGCCCAATCAGGATGGGCAGGGCGATTTTTTCCTCCACCAGGTGATAACAAGCGCGAATAATCCTCTCATGCTCGCCCTCGGAGAACACAATGCGCTTGGGGGCGGACTTGGCCCGAGTCCTGACGCCTTGCATCACCTCATGCGTGCGTCCCATGCGTCGCGAGAGCTGTTCCCGGTATTCCGCGAGATCGAGTTTCAGTTGTGCCACTCCGCTCGCCATCGCCGCTTCCGCCACCGCCGCGGCTTCCCAGGTGAGGACGCGACGGTCAAACGGTTTGGGGATTACATAATCCGGGCCGAACTGGAGACGGTTGAGGCCGTAGGCGCGCAAGACAGAATCCGGGACATCTTCCCTGGCCAGCGCGGCGAGTGAGCGGGTTGCGGCAATTTCCATCTCATGGTTGATGGTGCGCGCCCGCACATCCAGCGCGCCCCGAAAAATAAATGGAAACCCGAGCACGTTATTCACCTGGTTCGGGTAGTCGGAGCGCCCGGTGGCGATAATCACATCCGGCCGCGCTGCCTTGGCCGCCTCATAACTGATTTCGGGGACGGGGTTGGCCAGGGCAAAGATGATGGGCCGGTTCGCCATCGAGCGAACCATCTCCGCCGTGACGCAGCCGGCCACCGAGAGTCCGACAAAAGCATCGGCCCCCGCCAACGCGTCGGCAAGAGTTCGGGCCTGCGTCCTGATGGCCAGGCGCGCCTTGTAGGGGTTCATGCCCTCGCTCCGGCCCTCGTACACCACGCCCTTGGTATCGCAGAGCGTGATGTTTTCCCGGTTCACGCCCAGGCGGATGTAATGCTCCACGCAGGCAATTCCCGCCGCGCCCGCGCCATTCACCACCACGCGAATCTTGTCCAAATCTTTACCCGCCAACTCCACCGAGTTCAACAGCGCCGCGCCCGAAATAATTGCGGTCCCGTGCTGGTCGTCGTGCATTACAGGAATCGACATGGTCTTGCGCAGCGTTTCTTCAATCAAGAAACATTCCGGCGCTTTAATGTCTTCCAGATTGATGCCGCCGAAAGTGGGCTCAATGAGCTGACAGAACTTGATGATGTCCTCCGGGTTTTCCGAATTGACTTCCAGGTCGAAGACGTCAATATCCGCAAAACGCTTGAAGAGCACAGCCTTTCCTTCCATCACCGGCTTCCCCGCCAGCGCGCCGATGTTTCCCAAACCCAAAACGGCTGTTCCGTTGGTTACCACGGCCACAAGGTTGCCGCGCGCCGTGTACTCAAAGCTGAGGTCCGGCGTCTTTTCAATTTCCAGGCACGGTTCAGCCACCCCGGGAGTGTAGGCCAGGCTCAAGTCCCATTGAGTTCGGCAAGGCTTGGTGGCCACAACTTCAATTTTGCCCTTGCGCCCTTTCTGGTGGTAATCAATCACGTCCTGCTTTCGGACTTCCATGGCTCGCCTCCCGGGCGATGACGGTGAAAAAGCTGACCTTGGCCGGTTAGGCTGCGCGCCCGCGCACCGCCCGGCGCGGGGCCCGCCCTTGTACCGTCTGGTGCGGGGCCCGCCTGCTCCTTGTCACCGTTGTCATTTTCAATCGCTCGATTAAAGATTATAGATCCGGATGCTTACGCATTCCTGTGCCGCTCATCACATTTCCGATCGCGGAGAAGATAGTCCGGGCGCCAGAGCGAATCAACAGGTATTTCCGCGTGAAGAACGAAAGATGTGGAAGAACCGCAAGGTTACAAGGCGAATCTTGCCGTGCGAATTCAGGAGTTTCATGCCGCAAGTGAGCAATTGTGAACAGACACGCCCCCATTAGCCGCCTACCATTCAACTGGGTGAATCTTGCAAGCAGGCGGGGCGCTAAAACGGAAATTCCAGCCTCGATGTTTATGACTATTTGGATCGCGCGCCTGAAGCTTGGCGGAATTCGGCAATAGAAATCGCAGAGTAACAAACGCGACGGAGGAAGGGATATGTCCACGCAAAATCACGAACCAGGCATGGCGGTGGCGGTCGCTGGCACAATCGATGTTGTCACAGAGGTCCGCCGCGAAGAGGCATTGCTCAAAACGGGAGCCCTGCAGAACGCGATTTTCAACAGCGCCAATTTCTCCAGCATCGCCACAGACGCGAACGGCGTCATCCAGATCTTCAACGTGGGCGCGGAACGCATGTTGGGCTACGCGGCGGCTGACGTGATGAACAAGATCACGCCCGCCGATATTTCCGATCCGCAGGAAGTGATTGCGCGCGCCAAGGAATTGAGCCTGGAGCTGGGAACCAAGATCAGGCCGGGCTTTGAGGCATTGGTCTTCAAAGCCTCGCGCGGGATT
>Ga0209166_10003596_pt1 | contig 11102 bp, 8 predicted proteins | sample Coa_R1_3_FD_187151 | JGI IMG/M metagenome (GOLD analysis project Ga0209166, IMG submission 187151) | Surface soil microbial communities from Centralia Pennsylvania, which are recovering from an underground coalmine fire - Coalmine... | ecosystem: Environmental > Terrestrial > Soil > Unclassified... | reverse complement strand
GGCGGCACGCCGGCTTCGATGCGGGCGATGATATCGGTGATCAGGTCATCCAGGACATTGGACATGGGAGCCTCGGCGCTTCGCCCCAGGCCAATCCCGGAGCGCTCGCCCGCTCCGTCCCTTCCTCCCATCCTCCCCGGCGAAGCCGGTCCCACGCAGAAACGCCGCCGACCCCAGCGGGCCGACGGCGCTCCCAATCTCAGGCCGCGAGACCCGCCAGGACACGGCGCACCAGGGGATCGGCCGTCAGCGGCTTCAGTGGCCTGGGCTGATGCGCGGCCCGGTCGTGCCCTCCGCAGTAGGGCCCGGCCCCGGCCGGGCGTCCGCAGAAGGTGAAGCTGTCGGCCTTCGGGTCACCGATCGGCCACCGGCAGCAGTGGGCGCCGACATGCTCGAGGCGGGAGACGAGACCCGGGCCTTCGGGCGCCTCGACGATGGCGACGACAGGCCTGGCCAGCCGCGGCGACGGCGACCGGGCGACCCGGATCGGTGACGGGCGTGGAGGCCGGGGGGTTGCGGGCCTGCGGACGACGCCGCCGGCGGCGCGGCCGCTGAGGCCCAGCCGATGCACCTTGCCGATGACGGCGTTGCGGGTCACGCCGCCCAGGGCCTTGGCGACCTGCGAGGCGCTGAGACCGTCGCGCCAAAGCGATGTCAGGGTCTCGACGCGCGTGTGCGTCCAGCCGGTGTCGGACATGGGATTACCTCCTGCAGCGCTCCCATCGAGCGCACCCGCTCGCGCCCTTCCTCCTGCCTTTGGCCCACACGGCTGCACGACAGGAGCCGTCGACCTCGCGGCCGACGGCTCCGTTGGTCCTGACCGGGATCAAGCCGCCGCCGGCAAGATCGACTGCGCCGGCCACTTCGCCAGGATCGCCGTCAGCACCTGCGGCTGGTCCGTCGGCACGAACACCCGCGGCGTGTAGGCGATGATCTCGACAAAGCAGCCCATGGCCGTGAACGCCGATCGCTGCGCCGCCGCGCCGACGATCTCCAGGCGTTGGCGGTCCATCACCTTGGCCCGGCGCAGCCACAGCCCGCCGGCGAGGGCGACGGACGCGCCGTCGGTCAGCACCAGGCGGCTGGCAACCTCGCCGTCCCCGACCGCGCTGGCGGTGTCGGTCAGGCCCAGGGCGATCTTCAGGGGCGTGACCTGGGCGGGATCGAGCACCCGGCCCAGCCACCGACGCCCATCCGGGGCCTTGAGCCGGCGGACGGAGGTGCGCTTGTCGGGCAGGCTCCCCCAGATCGGCAGAAGCAGCCCCGTGACCAGCACGAGCTCGCGGCTGATCCACGGATCGGCCTGGGCGATCTCGGCGTCCCAGGCCGCGCGCCAGACGGCCTCCTCGCAAGGCTCCCACGCCGATTCCTCGAAGCCCTTGAGCGACGCGATGCTGCGCTTTTCCGGGCGGATCAGTCGCACAGCCGGGATCAGCCGGTCGTCGTCGTTCGTCGTGGTCAGGCCCTGGACGACGAGGGCTGCGCGGCCCGACTTGTTGTTCACGGCGAACACGGTCGCCTCCGGATCAACCCCCGCAAGGGCGTCGTCGGCGCCGGTGAGGCTGCGGCGGGTCCGCACCTGGAAGGCCAGGAGCTTGGTCTCCGCGCCGGTGACCGCGTCGGTGCGGATCACTTCCTCACCCTTCACCACTAGGTCGTCGGCCTCGATGTCCTCCATGCCGCGGTCCAGCGCACCGGCGGCGGCGGCCCGCTCCAGGATGCTGGAGAGGATCTCGTCGAAGGCCGCGAACAGGCTGTTCTGGTCGGCGATCCGCAACGCCAGCAGGCGGTTGAGGAAGGTGTTCATCGGCGGCAGGTCGTCGGACTTCTTCAGTTCGCCATCGTGGTCAAGCAGGCGAAGCGCGGTCTTGGCCTCGAAGGTCTCGCGGTCCATCGCCTCGACGTTGCCGAAATGAAGGGCGACGTAGAAGGCCTGCAGCGCCCGGTGCGCCCAGGGGCTTTCCAAGTTGTCCTCGGCGCGGAACAGGCCGTTGCCGGCCGTGCGCCGCTCGCCCCGGGTCAGCGCGCCCAGGCTGTCCAGACGCCGCGCGATGGTCGAGGTGAAGCGCTTCTCGCCGTGGATGTCCGTGGTGACGGGCCGAAACAGCGGCGCGACGGCCTGGTTGGTCCGGTGCGACCGACCCAAGCCCTGGATAGCCGCATCAGCCCGCCAGCCCGGCTCCACCAGATAGTGGACCCGGCGCTGCTGGTTCTGGGCGCTCAGGTCCGCATGGTAGCTGCGGCCCGTGCCGCCGGCGTCGGAGAACACCAGCACCCGCTTCTTGCCGGCCATGAAGGCGTCCGTCTCGGCCTTGGCGGCCGAGGCGCTGCGCCGCTCGACGATACGGCGCCCGTCGCGCTGGATCACGCGGCGGCTACGGCCGGTGATCTCCGCCACCAGCTCGGTCCCGAGCGCGGCCAGCACCGCGTCCAGCACGCCCGGCACGGCGGGGAGGCAGGCGAGTTCGGTGACCAACTCCTCGCGCAGCCGCAGGGCCTCCTGGCTTACAACGGGGGCGCCGTCGACCATAACCGGGACCATGGTGACGTTGCCGTCCTCGTCTTCGACGGCGTCCATGGCCATGATCGGGAACGCCCCCATCAGGTAGTCCAGCACCTGGTCCTTGGGCGTCAGGTCGACGGCGAGGTTGTTCCATTCCTCGGCGGGAATCTCGGCCAGGCGGCGTTCCATCACCGCCTCGTTGGTCGAGACGACCTGCACCACGGCCGACCGGCCTTCGCCGAGGTCCTGCCGGATCGAGGCCACGAGGGAAGGGGACTTCAGGCCGGCGAGGAGGTTGCCGAAGAAGCGCAGCTTCGCCCCCTCGAACGCCGACATGATGGCGGAGGCGGCCTGGCCCGACTTTGGCTTGCCCTCCTCGCTGATGCCCACAGCCTCCAGGGCGGCGCGCAGGTTCTGGTGGATCAGCTGGTAGGCGTCGGCCCAGGCGTCCCAGATGGCGATGTCGCCATCGGCCAGGGGGTGGCGCAGGGCGTCGTACTCCACGCCGTCGAACGACAAGGAGCGGGCGATGTAGAGGCCCATGGCCTTTAGCTCGCGCGCGATCAGCTCCATCACCGCCACGCCGCCGGTCTCCACGGCGTCCATGAAGGCCTCACGGGTGGGGAAGGGGGCTTCCGGCCCGCCCCACAGGCCGAGCCGAGCGGCGTAGGCCAGGTTCTCCGGCGTGGTGGCGCCCGTGGCCGAGACGTAGAGGATCCGGGCGTTGGGCAAGCGGTTTTGCAGGGCGAGGCCCGCCATGCCCTGCTGCGACGCCTTCTTCGGGCCTCGGCCCCCCTTGCCGCCGCCGGCGGCGTTGGCCATGGCGTGGGCTTCGTCGAAGACGATCACCCCGTCGAAGTCGGCGCCCAGCCAAGTGACGATCTGGTCCAGCCGCGAGGCGCGATCCCCGCGGGCGGGTTGCCGCAGGGTGGCGTAGGTCGAGTAGAGGATGCCCCGGTCCAGCCGGATGGCGTCGGCCTGCTTCCACGAGGACTGCGGGGTGATGTCGGAGGCGGCGCCGCCGATGGCGCCCCAGTCACGGCGGGCGTCCTCCAGCAGGGCGTCGTTCTTCGATAGCCAGACCGCCCGATGGCGGCCCTGGGCCAGGTTGTCGGCAATGACGCCGGCGATCTCCCGGCCCTTGCCGCAGCCGGTGCCGTCGCCGAGGAAGAAGCCCTTGCGGAACGACACGGCGCCCGGGTGGTCGTCCTTGACAAGCACCACCTGGTGCGGCGCAGCGCCGGCGATCCACGACCCCGGCAGGATCTGGGCGTGCGCCTCGCCGGCATAGATCACCGTCTCCATCTGGGCGTCGGAGACCAGGCCCTCGCCGGCGATCTTCGGCGGCAGCTGTGGCCGGTAGGTCGGCGCCGGCGGCGCGACCGAGGCCATCGGTCCGGACTCCACGAGCGGGGAGGGGTGGGGTTGCACCTGCGGGAAGGCGATGCGGCCGAGCGCATAGGCCTGGTAGAGGCCGACGTCGTGGCCCTCGCCCGACCAAGGCTTGGTCTCATAGGCGACCGGCGCTGTGGTGTTGAGGAAGGCCAGGCGGTTGGAGGGCGTGGCCAGCGCCCGGGCCCGTGGGGCGAGAATCGCCACTTCGGACAGGACGCGGAACTGGCGGGGCTGGGCCGTCGGGCGGGCCTCGACGCCCGCCGCCGCCCGGGCCGCGTCGGCCAGGGTTTCAGCCGCGATCATCGTTCCCATCGCCGCGTCGCCGGCGCCGCGATCGATCACGAGGAGGCCGGTTTCGACCGAGGTCCCGTGCTTCGCGTAGGCGCGGGTCGGGAAGGCCAGGCGCAAGACAACGCGGCCCCGCTCGGCGAGGCGACGCTGGGCGGGCGCGTCCTCAAACAGCCGGGCGGGGACGATGGCCGACAGCCGGCCGCCGTCGGCCAGGCAGTCGAGGGCGGCGTGCAGGTGCGCCTCCAGCTCCTGGAATGGCGGATTGGCGACCACGGCGTGGAAGCCGCCCGAGCCGGGGAGAATATCGCGCAGGTGCTGCGCATCGTGGGCGGAGCGGGCGGCGGCCGGGAACAGGCCCTCGAGCAGACCCGCGCGGCCGGCGGCGATCTCGTTGAGGGTCAGGCTCCCGCCGCAAGCCTCGGCCAGAACCGCCAGGAGGCCGGTGCCGGCCGAAGGTTCAAGCACCTGGTCGCCCCGCCGGACCTGGGCGGCCAGCACGGCCAGGGCGCCCAGCTGCGGCGGGGTGGAGAACTGATCCAGCGCCACCTGCTCCTCGCTGCGGCGCGTGTGGGTCAGACCCAGGTCGGCGAGGTTGGCCAGCAGCGCCGCGATCTCCGCCGGCGCGTCCTCTAGCCGGCCGATCTGCGGGCCGAGGCGGCGGATCTGCAGCACCAGGGCCGCCTCGACAGCGTCATAGGCGTCCCGCCAGATCCACGCCCCCTCGGCGTCTGATCCCCCGAAGGTGGTGGTCATCACACTGGCGACGAGACGCCGGTCCAGGGCGCGCGAGCGATTGAGCTGAGGGGACAGGGACCGGGCGGCGGCCAGGATGTTGGCGGCCTTGTGGGTGGCGTCATCGCCGCCGGCGGCGACGGCGAAGAGGGGCAGCATGGCGTTCATGGCGGGTGATCCGATCACCCGCGGCGGAGGGCTCCTCCCTCCAGTCCCGACGGGCTCGCCCGCTCGCCCCCCTCCCTTTGCCTCTAGCCGGCCGCCAGCTCAGCCAACCGACTGACGGCGTGGTCGCGCTCGGCCTGCGGCGCGCGGCGGTCCTCGGCCCAGCGCTGCAGGGCTTGGCGGGCGGCCGAGGCCCTTTGATCGGCGGCCACGCCCAGGGCGTTGAACAGCGCCGCGATCTGGGGATCGGTCGGCGAGAGAACGTCGCCGGCGGCCGCGCGGGCCAGGGCGTCGATCTCAGGAAACGGCATCAAGGTCTCTCCAGCGGGACATCCGCTTGGGAAATCCTCGCGTCACGACCCGCAGAAGAAGAGCCCCCGCCCTGAAGAAAGGCGGGGGCTCAGTTGGACTTAGGCCGCGATCGGCTCGGCGACGTCGTCGTTGGGGCGTTCCGTCACCTCGGGCGAAGCGTCGTGGTCATCCGCGTCGTCGGCTTCGGCCTCGTCCTCGGCCGGCAGCCGGTCCCAGGCCAGCGCCGCCGGCGCCCATTGCCGCTCGGCCGCGGCCTCGGCGACGAAGGTGACCAGGTCGTCCTTCTTCAGCGCCTTGGCCCGGTCGTCCTCCACCTCCATCTCCTCCAGCAAGGCCGAAAGCTGCTTCTTGGAGTGGACGGCCAGGTAGGCGTCGTCCGGGGTCCAATGGGCCGAGATGTCGGCGCCGCAGAGGGCGGCGATCTCCGCGGCCTCAGCCCGCGCGGCGTGACGCAGCGAGGTGGTGCGGCCCTCCCGGACGTTCAGCGAGATGGCCACCAGCTCGGCCAACAGCGCCATCTTGTCCCCGTGGGCCAGGGTTTCCACCCACGGTATGGGCCGCAGGCCGCTGGCCTTGTAGGAGGCTCGGCGGGCGTCGAGGCGAGCGCGCACCTCGCCGTCCAGGGCCGGGATCGCCGGCGTCGTCCCCCGCCGGTAGGCGGTGGCGTTGATGGCCGCCGCAGACTCTTCGGCGCTGCCCGAGCTGTGCAGGGCCAGGTTCTTGAACAGCTGCGCCACCAGCACCGTAAGGGCCGCGCCCGGATCGTCGGCCAGATCGCGGATCAGGCCGCGGGTGGCCACGTCGGTTCTGGTCTCGTGCAGGACGTGGCTCGAGCCGGCCACGTCGACATCGGCGCGGGGAATCTCCACGTCCGTGTACGACCGGCCGTAGCGGCCGCCGACCTCGGCGGCGTCTTCGTCGTCGCCGTCCTCCTCGACCTCATCGGGCAGCTGATCGGCGGGCAGCGGAACCGAGAAATAGGTCACCGCCACGCCGAAACCGTCGGAGGGCGTCAGTACGGCCGCGCCGATCCGGTCGCGCGTGAGGGGCGCGCCGGCGACGGCGGTCATGGCCGTGAACACCGGGGCCATGGCCGCCGGCGCATCGTCCGCCCACGGATCGAGGTCCTGCAACTCGCTGGAGAGGCGGGTGACCTCGTAGCGGGCGTCCGCGAGGGCCTTGGCCTGGTCCTCGGTCAGATCGCGCTCCCAGACGTGCTGCAGGCGGTTGAACCCGTCCGGCACGCCGAACCCCGCCTCCCGGCCGACGAAGACGGTGAGGCCGTCTGCGGTCAGTTGGTCGACGATCGGCTGCACCCGCTCCCGCCAGGTCGTCTGCAGGACCTCGGGATCCAGCAGGCAGTCGGGCAGTTCGCCGAACAGGTCGCTCGACACCCGGCCGCCGGCGGCGACATAGCGCTCCATGCCAACCAGCGTGAAACGGTCGTCGTCGATCGTGGCGCGGTCGCGCTCGATGACGTGGCGCAGCTGGTAGTCCTGGAAGTGGCCGTCGAGCGCGGTCTGGGCGATCTCGGCCTGCTGCTTCTTGTCGGGCAGGCGCGCGAACAGGCGGACCTGCTTGAGGGTCAGCCGGCCTTGGCGCAGGGCCTTCAGAACATTGGGATGGACGGCCGCCAGGGCCTCCAGGCGCTTAATCTCCAGCTCGGCGTATCCCAGGGCCGCGGCGATGGCCTTGGTCTCCATCTTCGACTTCCGCAGCTTCCCGATGGCGGTGATGACGTCGGCGATGTGCACCGGGGCGTGTTCGGTCGCCGGCAGCATGATGCCGGCCGCCTGCTGGGCCTTGGTCTCGGCCAACAGGCAGTCGACCTCGTAGTCGTCGGTCAGGTCGCCGCGGTCGCGCAGCAGCAGAAGGCCGAAGCGCCGGCGACGGCCATCCAGCGCCATGAAGGCCTGTTCGCCCTTTCGGCCAGGCCGCACGATCGGCGGGATCACCACGCCGGCGGCGAGAATGGTGTCGGCGAGCTGCGGCACGCCCTCGTCCGCGGGCTCCTTGAAACGAAGGTTCTCCGGCGCGAGGCCGAGGTCGCCGAGGCGGACCTTGATCGAAGTCATCGGGGTCGGCGGCGCGGCCGGAACGGTCTGGGTGTCGGTCATCGGGGTCAGGCTCCAGCGCCTGGGCGAGGGTCATCCTGCCCCTGGGCGCACCCGCCCGCTCCCTTCCTCCCTCCTTTGCTAGCGCCGGGCCGGGGTCCAGCCCGCTGCCTCGGCCGCCTCGAGCGAGCAGAACCAGCGTTCCCCCCGCGCCGTGTCGATCCGGGTCGCGGCGTAGTCGCGCTGACCTGGGGCATGGACGATCCGCAAACCCCTGGCATTGATGTTGCCCTTCAACACACAGCCGCTCGGGGCGGCGGCCTGGGGCGCGGCGGCGGCCGCGCTGCGCTCATCGGCGCGCCATTCCGAGGGTTGCTCGAAGGTCCCCGCCCAGAGGCCCCGTCGGGCCCGCCGGGCCTCCGCCTCGGCCGCCGCATAGGCGCCGCCGTCGAAGCGGCGATATTCGACGGCCAGGCCGGCGCCGACCATGGCGGCGCCCAGGTCCTGCGCGCCAGCGCGACACCGGGAGACGGATCGACCGTACTGGTCGTGGTCGCGCACGACGCAGCTGATGTCACCGCCGGCGACCAGCGCGCGCATCCGCGCTGTGGCGACCTCCCCGCACGCATAGCCTTGGCCGGCGGCGTCCTGGCAGGTTTGGCGGCCCTCCGGCGCATCGATGCCCCAGATGCGGATACGGACGCCCGCGACGGTGAGGGTGTCGCCGTCGACGACGCGGGCGCGGCCGACAATGGGCGCGGGCGCGGCGGCGCCCAGCAGGACCGCGATCGCCAACAGGCAGATGCGTTTGTCCAGCCGCCGCGCGCTCATCGGCGACACGACCACTCGTTCCAGTCTCCCCACGGCTCGGGCGGAAGGGCGATCGAGGCCGCCACCCCCAGGCCGATCAGCCGGCCCTTCAGGCGATCGGCCGACGCCTCGCCGTCCTTGCCGCGGTCGGCGGCGATCAGCACCGAACGCACGCCGGAAGGCGGCGTCCAGACCCGCAGGTTGCGGGTCGACATCAGCGCCCAGCCGGGCAGGCCGAACCATTCCGTGGCCGACAGGGTCGTGAACACCCCTTCGCCAACCAGCATCTCAACGTCGGCCGGGTCGAGCCGGACGGCGCTGCCGCCTGGCGCCGGGCCCACGGTCTTGCGCGAAAGACGCAGGTCGATCGCCCGGTGGCCGTTCGGCGCCAAATAGGTCACCTCGACTGCCGTGAACTGGCCGTCGGCATCCTGGATCCCGGCCAGTAGCGCCGGCCGGCGATGCTTACCGCTCCCATAGGCCGAGACGGCCGCATCGTGGTTATGGCGCAGGGCCGCCGGCCCGGGGAGGTCGCGCTGGATTCCGCGCAGGCGGCAATGGCGTTCGGAGAGTGAGCCGGTGACCGCGCGGCCAGGCTCCCACAGCCGCAGGGCCGCGTCGCGGCGCTCGGTATCCGAGCTGCTGGCCCGCGCCGGCGCCGGGCGCGGCCCCCGGCCTGTTCCGGACAATGGGGCGTTGCTGGCGTCGATCAGCTGCTGGTCGCGCAGGAAATCCAGGACCGCGCGCCAGTCACCGTCGCCGAAGGTGTGCACGACGACGCGGTCGTCCTGCAGCAGCAGGGAGACCGAGCGGTCCTCGGCGCTGTGGCCCGGGGCGGGGATGTTGGCGCGGCGACCGCCGTCGTAGAGGTCGCCGCCCAGCGCCTGCACGATTGATCTCAAGGTCATGGCTCCGCCTCCATCAGCTTCACCCCACAGGACCCCACCTCCGGCCTTTCCAACGATCGCGCCGGCCGCGGCGCGCCGAGCTCCGCGTCTCACGGGGCGTTGCGGGGTGCCCCCGCTGGAGGGGGTCGCCCGAGACGCCGCCGGCGGCCCGGGCGCAGGGGGAGGGCGCTCCCCCTTCCAACCCCCAACCAATCGCTGTGCATCATGTGCCAAAACCCCGATTTTCGCGCATCAAATTGTCACGGTCACGCTTTGGCGGAGGACTCTTTTGACGATTCAAGCTAGCCGTTCCCTGGAGCGGAGGAGCGTGATTGGCCGGTTCCAAGGAAACTTCTGACGAGACCGAGGCCGACGGCAGCGGCGAGGCGTGGATTCGCACCGCCAACAGCGACCAGGCCATCCGGGTCCGCAGCCTGTCCATGATGCTCGACAAGGGGACCACGCTGATCGACGCGCGGTTGGTCGAGCAGGAGGATGGCCTGTGGGTCATCTTCTTCAGGCTGTCCGACCGGCCCGGCGAATATCGTCTCAACATGGCCAAGTTCGACCAGCCCAAGACCTACAAGGACGTCGCCCTGGCCATCGCCTCGATCCGCGAGGACCTCCATTACGTCGGCCCGATCACCTGTGTCACCGACCGGCACGGCGACCTGGAGCCTCAAAAGGCCGTCTAGGGGCACGCCTTGGCGACGCCAGACCTGACCCTTTCCGCAACCTTCGCCGAGCGCGCGGCCGAGTTCACGCGCGGCGCCCAGTTTCAGGCGGACCGAGGCGATCCCGCCGCGCAAGGCGTTATCCTGCAAAGCCTCTGCGTCGGGCTGGAGCTGGGCTTCAAGGCCTTCCTCCTCGCGCGCGGCCGCAGCGACGACTGGAACCGCCGGGAAATCCGCCACGACCTGGTCAAGGCGGCCGACGCCGCGACGGCGCTGGGCCTTCCAGCCCCGGCGCCGGCCGTCGCCCGGCTCATCGCCGCGATAGGACCGGCCTACGCCCGGCACGGCCTCGATGAGCTCCCGGCGCTCGACATCGGCCTTCCCGAGGCAGCCCGGCTGGTCGATGGCCAGCTGGCGACGATTTTCGCCGCCCTGGCCGATGCGCCAAACCAAAACGCTGCCGGCAGGCCGGCGGCGACCTAGACCCGGTCCGCCGGGCGCCGGCCTCACCGCTTCCTCACCGTCAACACCACCCGATCGACGAAGACGCCCACGGTCTCGGCGGCCATCTTGATCGCCTCGACGTAGTCCCGCTTGATCCGGTCGGCGGCGATGCCGGTCGGCGTCGACAGCGTCAGGACCCCATCGACGATCCCGTGGAATCCGATCCGGTTGAACCAGCTGCCATGGGCGCCGTCCCGGATCAGCCGCCGGACCTCGGCGTTGATTTCCGGCCAGGGCGGATCGTCCGCCCCCGGCGCGAACATCAGGGGCGCCAGCTCGGGTTGGGGCTCGAACACCGCCTCCTGCTGCGGCGCCGGGGCGATTTCGGCCGGCGGGATGTCCCCCTTCTGCTTCAGGATCCTGGCCAGGTTGAGCCGCAGGTCCGGCACGCCACCGGACGGCTTGGTGGCGAAGGCGCCGAAGTAGGCGCAGGGGCTTCGGACCTCGGGGTCCTCCAGCGCAATGGCCAGCATGGTGACCACGCGGATGCCGTGGCGGGCCCAGCCCCACTGCACCGACAGGCTGTTGTTCCGCTCGGGGTCCGGCAGCAGCAACGGCGCCGCGGCGGCGATCCGGGCGGCGTCCTCCGGCGTGGCCGTGGACGGGTCTTTCAGGACGTGGTCCGGGACCAGCGGGGCCAGCCTCGGACAGATGCGCACGGCGCTCTGAAGCTCCTGGCGGACCATTTCCGCGTGCACCGAGGGTCCAGGGTTCGCGCCGGCGAAACCGCTGGCTCCCCCCGGAGAGCCAAGGGCGCGGACCGTGCCGGTGCGCT
>Ga0209166_10003594_pt1 | contig 11111 bp, 6 predicted proteins | sample Coa_R1_3_FD_187151 | JGI IMG/M metagenome (GOLD analysis project Ga0209166, IMG submission 187151) | Surface soil microbial communities from Centralia Pennsylvania, which are recovering from an underground coalmine fire - Coalmine... | ecosystem: Environmental > Terrestrial > Soil > Unclassified... | reverse complement strand
CCTTCGGGGCGATCGTCTCGCCCCCTGATGCGGTGGCCGCCGCGGCTGTCTTCCGCGGCCTGGGCGTCCCCCGGCGGGTCGTCACCCTGTTGGACGGCGAGAGCCTGGTCAACGATGCCACCGCCCTGGTGGCCTACCGGGCGGCGCTGGGCGCCGCGGCGGTCGCGTTTTCGGCCGCGGAGGCGGGCATGCGCTTCGTCGTCGTGAGCGTGGGCAGCCTGCTCGTCGGGCTGGTAATCGCCTGGCTGATCGGCCAGGTAGAACGCCGCCTGGACGATCCGCCCGTGGAAATCACCCTCTCGCTGCTGACGCCGTTTGCAACTTACCTGGTGGCGGAGTCGTTTGGCCTCTCCGGCGTGCTGGCTACCGTGGTCGCCGGCCTGTACCTGGGGTGGCAAGGACCCTACCTCTGGCAGTCCGACGCCCGCCTCCGCGGGCGGGCGGTGTGGGACATGGTCGACTACATTCTCAATGGCCTGGTCTTCATCCTCATCGGGTTGCAACTCTCGACCATCCTGCCCACGCTCTCCGGCCAGTCCCTGGTGTCGCTCCTCGGCTTGGGCCTGGTACTCAGCAGCACGGTGATCCTGGTGCGCCTGGTCTGGATCTTCCTGGAAGCCTACCTGCCAGACGCGTTGGCCCGCGTCTGGCCGTTCCACCCGCTCAGGCACCCGGGGCGCCAACCCCACCCGCCTCGGCTGGCGCGGGGTTGGCGGAAGACATTCGTGATCGGCTGGGCCGGTATGCGCGGGGTCGTGTCGCTGGCGGCAGTGCTCGCCCTGCCCGAGGCCACGCCCCAGCGGGATCTGCTGATCTTCCTGACTTTCTTCGTGATCCTGGCCACGCTGGTAGGCCAGGGCCTCTCGTTGCCATGGCTCATCCGCCGGCTGGGGGTAACCGGGGACCGCACCGCCCTGGCCCACCGGGAAGTGCATGCGCGGCAGATGGCGACCGAGGCGGCGCTCGCCCGCCTCGAGCAACTCCGAGACGAGTGGCCAATGCACCTGCCGCTGATCGACACCTTGCGCGCGCAGTATGACCACCGGGCCAGTCACCTCGATCATACCCACCATGAAACCGACACTGGGGGACTGGCGGGCGCCGGGTCTGCGCAGGAGGTGGTGAACCAGGAGCTGCTGGAGCATCATCGCATCCGGCGCGCGGTGCTGGGGGCAGAGCGTGCCGCCGTGCTGGATTTACGCCGGCGCGGTGAGATTGAGGACGAAGTCTGGCGGCAGATTGAGCGGGATCTTGACCTGGAGGAGTTACGGATGGACGCGTAGGGACACAGCTGATGGTGCGCCCCCGCGAGCGGGCCTTGCACGCGGCGGCCATTCTCTCTATAATCGTGAAGGGCACGGCGCGCCGTGCCCTTCTTCGCCCTTCCTGAGGGATCGCCGCAACTGCGCAAAGGGGACCGCTGCATGGGGGACGCCATTGTCTGGTGGCTGACACTTGAACTACTCGGCCTGATCGCGCTGCCGATCGCGGCCGTCGTGCTGCGCCCGCTGCCGGACCGCGGCTACGCGGTCGCCAAACCGCTCGGCTGGCTACTGGTCGGCTGGCTGGCCTACACCCTGGCGATGGGGCAGATCGCGCCGTTTGGCCGGGCGCTGCTGGGGGTCTGTGCGCTGCTGGTCGCCGGGCTCGCGGCCTGGCTCCTGCTGCGCAACGGGCGCGCGCTGCTGAGCGAGCTGCGCACCCTCTTCGGCAGCGCCACGTTCCGGCGCTACATCCTCGCCGCCGAGATCCTGTTCACCCTGGCCTACGCCGTCTGGGCGATGACCCGGGCGTATAATCCGAACATCGTCGACCAGGAAAAGTTCATGGATTTCGGCTTCCTGAACTCGATCCTGCGCAGCGGGACCTTTCCGCCGCACGATATGTGGCTGGCCGGGTCAACGATCAACTACTATTACTTCGGCTACGTGCTCATGGCCGCCCTGACCAGTTTGAGCGGCGTACCCAACCCGGTGGCCTTTAATCTCTCGGATGCCTCGCTCCTGGCGCTCACCGCCCTGGGAGCGTTCGGCGTGGTCTACAACCTGATCGCCGGCACGATCCGGCGCAAAGCGGCGGGGGCGAAAACGCCGGTCTACCTGCCCCGCTTCCTATCCCCCTACATTTATGCCGTGCTGGCCGCGCTGATGATCGTGGCGATGGGCAACCTGACCACGCTCTTCGCCGTCCACACCGGCGATACCCAGGAAGGCGACGGCTGGCGCTACTGCTTTATGTGCCAGACCGCCCAGGATTTCAACTGGTTCGCGCCCTCGCGCATCATCCAGGACTACCGCACCACCACAACGCTCGGCCAGCCGCCGCAGAAGGAAAAAGTGGGCTTCGAGACGATCAACGAATTCCCCGCGTTTTCTTTCCTGCTGGGCGATATGCACCCGCATGTGCTCGCCCTGCCGCTGGTGCTGCTGGTCATCACGCTGGGGCTGGCCCTGGCCCGCCGCCGCGTGCGGCTGGGTACCCGCTGGCGGGATGCCCTGCCGGCCGACGGCGACGAGGGGCTGGGGCTCCTGCTGACCGGGATCGGCACGGGGGCGCTCTATACCACCAATACCTGGGACTACCCCACCTATCTGCTGGTGGTCGTCGCCGGGCTGGGCTTGCCCTACCTGGCCGCGCAACGCCGCTCGGAGCACCCGGCCGGCTGGCAATGGGTCCGGCCCTGGCTCGTCCAGGCCATCCTGCTGCTCGCGCTGAGCCTGCTGGTCTTCCTGCCGTTCCACCTGACCTTTACATCCCTGGTGGGCAGCGATCCGGTCGCCGTGCCGGAGAATCTGGCCAACATCCCCATCCTGGGCGGGATCTTGCAAAAACTGGGCTCCTTGCTGCTGGTCAATACCGCCGACAAAACGATCCTGGGCTTCCTGGTGATCTTCGGCATCTTCCTCGTGGCCCTGCTGGGGTGGCTCGGCTATGAGTTCGCAGGCTACTTGCGGGCGCGGCTGCAGGCGGACCCCACAACGCAGCGCCCCCTGGTGCTGTGGGCCGGCTTCCTGGCGGTCGTCTTCATCCTCGCCCTGCTGCTCAAATTCCCGCTGCTCGCGCTGCTGCTGCCGGTGGCCGTGCTGGCGCTCACCCTGGTCTGGCAGCAGCCGGGCCGCACGGAGCGGAATTTCGCGTTGCTGCTGCTGGCGCTCGCCGCGCTCCTGGCCCTGGTTATCGAAGTCGTGTTCCTGCGCGATAATTTCCAGATGCGCATGAACACCCTCTTCAAATTCTACTTCCAGGTCTGGATACTCTGGGGGCTGGCCGCGGCCTATGGACTCTGGCGGACCCTGCACGAGGTCTTCGGCGAGCGGGCCGCCGTGGCCGGCCGCCGCCCGGTCCCGGCGGCGCCCTCGGCCGTGGGACGCCCCCTGGCCGGCGTCTGGGCGGTGATCTTTGGGCTGCTGGTGCTGTCCGGGCTGATGTACTCGGTGTATGGCCCCTTGGCCCGCCAGGTCAGCGGCCAGACGGCGATGCGCGGCCTCGACGGCACCACCTGGCTGCAAGATTCGGCGCCCGGGGATTATGCCGCCATTAACTGGCTCAAGGACCAGGCCGGACCGAATGCCGTGGTGCTCGAAGCGGGCAGCGACGAGTATGCCCGGCCCGGGCGGGTCTCCGCCTACACCGGCGTGGCGACTCTGGTGGCCTGGGATAACTCCCACGAAGCGCTCTGGCGCACCGGGCAGCCGGAGCTACGCGCTACGATCCAGACCCGCCGCCAGGTGGTCAACGCGCTGTACCAGGGGAAAGACCCGCAGACCTCCGGCCCTCTGACCGCCCAACGGATGCTGGATCTCCTGCACCAGTACCACGTCACGTACGTCTTCGCCGGCGCCACCGAGCGCGGGCAAGCGGGCAGCGCGCCCTCCCACCCCGAGGAGCAGATGACCTCCTACGCCGAGGGCTTGTTCCAGCAGGCGCTGCCGGAGGCGTTTCATTCCGGCACGACGGTGGTCTACGCTGTGCAAGCGGGGATCGCCGGCACCGGCGTGGCCCCGGCCCCGCCCGCGACCGGCACGACCCCGGCCCCGGCCAACCAGGGCGACCCCAATGCCCCGCCGGCCAAGCTCTTCGCGCCGGGCAGCGCCGGCGGCAACCGTGGCCAGCTGAATCTGCCGCGCGGCCTGGCCCGCGATAGCGCCGGCGACTTCTATGTCGCCGATACACAGAACCTGCGCATCCAGAAATTCGACAAGACGGGGACCTTCCTGACCCTCTTCGGCAGCAAAGGAACCGGCGACGGGCAGTTCGCCACGATCAACGAGAGCTCGGTGGGCACCGGCCCGGGCGGAGTCGCCGTCGACGGGGCGGGCAACGTCTACGTCGCCGACACCTGGAACCACCGCATCCAGAAATTCGACAAAGACGGCAAGTTCCTCCTCGCCTGGGGCGGCTTCGTCAATCTCAGCGACGCGGCGGGGGCGGTCGAGCCGGACCGCGACCGCAAATTTTATGGGCCACGGGGCCTGGCCATCGGTCCCGACGGCTTCCTCTACGTGACCGACACAGGCAACAAGCGCGTGCTGATCTTCGACGCCAACGGCACCTATCAGCGGCAGATCAGCAGCGGGGCTAGTCCCACCCGGGTCGCTCCGCAATACCCGTTTAGCCAGCCCGGAGAGCTGAACGAGCCGATCGGCATCGCGGTGGACAAAAGCGGCAATGTCTATGTCGCCGATACGAACAACCGGCGCATCCAGAAGTTTGACGGCACCGGTAAGTATGTCGCCGCGTGGCCGGTACTCATCGGCAGCTGGGACCCGGGGCCCTACCTGGAGCCTTTCCTGGCCCTCGACGGCGCCGGCAACGTCTACGCCACGGCGCCCACCAGCCACACGGTGCTGAAATTCAGCCCCACCGGCCAGCCGGCCGGCCAGAAAGGGGGCACGACGCTGAAGCTGCCGACCGGCCTCGCCGTCGACCCGGATGGCACCGTCTACGTGGTGGATACAGATGCCAGCAGTGTCGTCCAGCTGGGAACCATCCCTTGAGGCGATAGCGATCGGGGGCCTGCTAGACTTTCGGCCAGCAGGCTCCCCAACCAGCAGAAGCAGCGTCCCTTTATAGCTGGAGGTCCCTCATGAGCAACAATTACGGTGGTGACTATGGCCAGAATGCGTATGGTACCCCGTACAGTGCGCCCACCCCGCCGGCCGTCCCCGATCCCGTCGCGCAAGCGCAGAGGATGCAAATACTGCAAGCTATGCGGCGCGCCCGGTCGGGCGGCAACTGGTTTTACTGGATCGCGGGGCTGTCGCTGGTGAACTCGATCCTCGCGCTGACCAGTAGCCGGTTTGCCTTCGTCATCGGCCTCGGCGTGATGCAGTTGATCGACGGCGTGGGCCAGGCCCTGGCCCAGGATGGCACGAAGGCGGCACCGATCTTTGCCCTGGTTGCCGATCTCCTGGTGGCCGGACTCTTCGTGCTCTTTGGCTACCTGGCCGGCCAACGGCAAACCTGGGCCTTCATCGTCGGCATGGTCCTGTACACGTTGGACGGCCTGCTGCTGCTGGCGGCCGGCGATCTGCCCAGCGTGGCGTTCCACGGCTATGCCTTGTTCTGGATGTTCACCGGCATGCAGGCCAATATGAAGATCCGGGCCTGGGAGCAGGCGGCACGCCAGGCGACCGCGCTGCCTCTGCCGGCTTATGGCCCGCCGCCGGGCCCGCCCAATCCGTATCGCTAACCGTGATCCCGATCCAAACCAGGAGGAAAAGCCGATGACCGATCCCGCCGCAGTCAACCGCCAAATGATTGAAGAATTCCGCGCGACGCGCCACGCCCCGGAGGGACCGCGGGGCGGCCGGCCCATGCTGTTGCTCACCACCACAGGCGCCCGCAGCGGCCGGCCGCACACCACGCCCATGATGTTTGTGCCTGATGGCGACCAGCTGATCGTGATCGCCTCCAATATGGGTGCGCCGCGGCACCCCGACTGGTATCACAACCTGGTCGCCCGCCCCGACGTCACGGTCGAGGTCGGGGCCGAGACCTACCCCGCCACCGCGACCCCGCTGACCGGCGCCGAGCGGGAGCGCGTCTGGCAGCAAGTGATCGCCGCCGCCCCTTTCTTCACCGAGCACCAGGCCAAGACGACCCGCCTGATCCCGCTCATCGCGCTCACCCGCCGATCCGGCTAAGGCCCAGGGCCGGGCCGATCAGTTTTCGCGCAAAATCGGACCATCTATTGACTCGACTAATTTTTAGTGATAAAATAAGTCTCGAAGGTTATCTCAGCCGATAACCGGGGGGACGTTATGAGTATGGATCAAGCGAAGCTGACCGTCCGCGACCTGCGGCGCGTGAATGGGTCCCTTGTTCTACGGCAGATCTACTTCGACGCCCCGATCAGCCGGCTGGAGATCAGCCGGCGCTCCGGCCTCAGCCCGGCGACCGTCACGATCGTCGTCAACGACCTGATCGACAAAGGCATCGTCGTCGAGTCGGGTTCCGAGGAGTCGGAGGGCGGCCGGCCGCGCCGGCTGACCACGATCAATCCCGAATATGGCTACTTCATCGGCGTCGACTGCGGGGAGACCCAGATCCAGGTCGAGTTGTTCGACCTTACCTTGCGCGCGCGCGCCGTACGGAAACTGCCCATGAGCCCGGGCAACACGACGCCGCAGCAGGTGGTGGCGCTGATTGTCGAGGCTATTGAAACCCTCCTGGCCGGCCACGGCATCGCGCGCTCGCGCATCGTCAGCGTCGGGATCGGCGTGCCTGGCCTGGTGGATCCGGCGACGGGCGTCTCGATCTTCGCGCCCAACTGGGGCTGGCACAACATCCGCCTGGCGGCGATGCTCGAAGCCCAATTAGCTCTGCCGGTCTATCTGGATAACGGCGCCAAGGCCGTGGCGCTGGCCGAGATGTGGTTTGGCGCCGGCCGGCGCATGGACAGCCTCGCCGTGCTGCTGATCGGCACCGGCGTGGGGTCCGGGATCATCGCCAACGGGTCGCTCTACCGGGGCGCCACCAACAGCGCCGGGGAGTGGGGGCACACCGTGCTGGAGCTGATGGGCCGGCCCTGCCGCTGTGGCAGCCGAGGCTGTTTGGAGGCCTATGTCGGCGCCCCGGGCATCATCGCGCGCCTGCAGGAGATCGCCCCGCAGAGCCCACTGATCGTCGAAGGGGACCAGACGGCAACCATTGCGGCCATCATCGCGGCCGCCCGCCAGGGCGATGCCGGCGCCGCAGCGATTCTCAGCAGCACGACCCACTACCTGGGGGTCGGTATTGCCAATCTCATCAACCTCGTCAACCCCCGCGCCGTCCTGATCGGCGGCTGGCTCGGCTTGCAGCTTTTCGCCTATATCCTGCCCGAATTACGGCAGATTGTGCAACGTTATGCGCTGGCGCAGCCGGCAAGCGCGACCAGCATCGGCGCCTGTGACCTCGGGCAGGATGCGCTCACCCTGGGTGCCGCCAGCCTGGCGCTGGAACACTTCCTGGCGGCGGCCGCCCGGACCGAAACCGAAGGCAGCCCGGCGATCGCCGCCGGCGAAGCGGGCCACTTTCGCGTAGCCAATGACCGAGAGATGTCCGGACTACTCTCGGGCAGCCACGCGTAAGCGGCGTCATCTACTCTGGGGCTCATGCTCATAAGGCGCACACTCGTAAGGAGAAGCTCGCATGAACAGGATTATCGCCACGATCCTTTCCTTGGCCCTGCTGACGGGATTAGCCGGTACTATCGGTAGCGCCCCTGCCGCGCGGGCGGCCTTCGGCAGCGCGGATTTCCTGAAAACCAGCGGCACGGTGATTAAGAACAATTCGGGCACCGGCGCGGTCGTCAATCTGCACGGCACCAACCTGGGGGGCTGGCTGCTGCAGGAAGGCTGGATGTCGCCGCTGGGCGAGGCTGCTCTGAGCCCGTCCAAATGGGCCGTGTCCGCCTCGTCGACCGAAGCGGGCGGCTCGCCCTATAACGCCATCGACGGCAACCTCAACACGCGCTGGAGCTCGGGCACCGCCCAGGCTAACGGCCAGTGGTTCAAAATCGATCTGGGGAGCAGTACGGCCTTCGACCAGATTTCGCTCGACGCGGGCGGGAATACGGGCGATTACCCGGCCGGCTATCTCATCCAGACCTCCAGCGATGGGGCCAACTGGGCGAATGTGGCCAGCGGGTCGGGCAGCGGCCAGAATCTCGTCGTGCCGTTGGTGCAGCAGAACGCCCGCTATATTCTGATCTTGCAGACCGGCAGTAAAGGAAACTGGTGGTCGATCGCCGAACTGAACGTCTACCAGTCGGACGAGTACCAGGTGCGGCAAAAGCTGACCGGCCGGTTTGGCGCGACGACCGCGTCCAGCCTTATCGACGGCTATGAGGATACCTGGATTCAGGCCAGTGACCTGGACAATATCAAAAATATCGGCCTGAACGTGGTGCGCGTGCCGATTTATTGGCAGGTGTTGATGAATCTGGACGGCAGCATGAAGCCCGACTCCGTCGCCTTTCGCAAGCTCGACTGGCTGGTGAGCCAGAGCGCGCAACGCAACCTCTACGTCATCCTGGACCTGCACGGCACGCCGGGGGCCGACTGTCCCTGGCAGTCCTGCGGGCAAGCCGGCAGCAATCAGCTCTGGAGCAATGGCACCTACCAGAACTGGACCGTGCAAATCTGGCAGCGCCTGTCCAGCCACTACAACGGCAATCCGACCGTCGCCGGGTATGATTTACTCAACGAGCCCTTGCTCACGAATGGGTCCGGCGAGTCCGCCCAGCAGGTGCAGCAGAAGTTCAATTTCTACAACACCCTCTATCAGGCGGTGCGCGCCAACGACCCGAACCATATCATCATCGTCGAAGCCTTTTATGGCTGGGGGCAGGCCCTACCGCCGTCCACCTATGGCTGGACCAACGTGGTCTACGAGCTCCATTACTACAACTTTAGCGCGTACAGCGACTGGAACTCGACCAACACCCTGATCGACAACGCCCTGCAGGATATCGCCACGAATCAAGCCAACTGGAACGTGCCGGTCTATGCGGGCGAATATTGGTTCTGGCAGCTCAACGACCTCTGGGGCAAATGGCTGTCCGGCTTGAATGCGCTCAACGTGTCGTGGACGAACTGGGCCTATAAGAATAAAAACACCGATAGCTCGGTGGGCCCCGACGGCGTGCCCAATGGCGGCAACTGGGGCTTCTATACCAGCAACAGCAATCCGATCCCGGACATGAACAATGATAGCTCCGCGACCATTGCGGCCAAGTGGAGCCAGTTCGGGACGAATAATTTCGTGGCCAACACGAGCCTGCAAAACCTGGTGCGCACCTATACGGCTACCCCCGCCTGGTCCAGCATCCAGGCGAATGCGAACAACATGTATGTGAGTGCGGATAACTACGGCAACAATCCCTTGATCGCCAACCGGACGGCGGTCGGGGGCTGGGAGGAATTCCGGGTCGTGAACAACCCGGATGGCACTGTATCGCTGCTGGCGATGGCCAACAATAAATATGTGACGGCCGACCTGAACCAGGGGGGGAAGCTGATTGCCGAAGCGCGCGGCATCCTGGGTTGGGAAAAATACCGGATGGTCGCGGTGGGCAACGGATCGGTGACGCTCCAATCGGTCGCGAATAACTTGTACGTGTCGGCCGATCTGAACCAGGGCGCGGTCCTGATTGCGAGTCGCACGACGGCCAGTACCTGGGAACAATTCGTGATTAGATAAGAGCCAGAGTCGGTGGTGGGAGAGTGGTGGGAGATTAGGAGGCCAAGGGTGAAGACAATCGGCGTTCTCGGTGGGCAGTGTCCGCAAGCCACGTTGGATCTCGCAACGCGGGTGCATGCCGCCACACAACGCCGCATCCCGCAGGCGGCTCCCGGCGACTACCCGTCATTGGTCATCTATTACTACCGGCCCCCGCCCGCAGAACGGGCGGGGGCCGGGCCCCGGCGCCCGGCGCCGCGCCCCGATCCGCGGCTGGTGCAGGCGGTCACGCAGTTGGGCGCCCTGGCCGACTTTCTCGTCATTGCGGCCCCGGCGCCGCACCAGTTCCAGGCCGCCCTCGAACATGCCGCGGGGCGGCCGATCCTGGGCCTGATCGACCTGGTGCTGGACGCCGTGCAGGAACGCCACTGGACACGCGTGGGTGTGCTAGGACGCGATCCGGCCCTCTACCGCCAGGGCCTGGCCAGGCGCGGCAAGGCGGTCGTGAGCCTGGCGGATCACTGGCCGGACCTGCGCGATCGTCTCGACCTGGCGATTGGGGCGCTCACGACCGGCCCGCCCGATGCCCCGTCCCGGGCGGTGGCCGAGGAAGCCGTGGCCGTGTTGCGGGCGCAACGGGTCGACGGCATTATCCTGAGCTGTCCCGAGATGCCACTCTTGTTGGGGGACGCAGCGAATGCCGCCGACCTGCTCAATCCCGCCGAGCTGCTCGCGGATGCGGCGGTGTGCCGGGCCATGGCGTAGACCGCGGGGCCATAGCCGGCCATCGCCCCGGGATCAGGCGCGCCTTGCACCTCCGTCCCCCGCCCCGTATAATCGGCTATGGTCCCGACTCGCCCGCCCCCGATCCAGCCACCAGCTACCATCCACCATCCACAATTCGCCGTCCTGGCGGCGTTGGTGCTGCTCGTGGCGCTCGGCCTGCGGCTGGCAAGCTGGCACGCCGCCCTGGGCCACGATGTGCGCGCCGACGAGCTGGATTACGTGATCCCGGCCGAGACTCTCACGCGCACCGGCCAGTACCTCGACACCTTCCTGACGGAGCACCGCACCTGGACGCGGGTGCCGCTCAACGCCCTGGTGCTGGCGGCGGCGTTCGCCACCCAGCCGCCGGTGCCCGCCGGCACGACGGTGGCCGATACCGCGCTCATGACGCCCCGGTTCGCGGCGGGCAATCTGGCCCTGATCGCCGTCAGCCTGGCCCTGCTGCCGCTCGTCATGTGGCTGGCCGCCGAGGCCTTCCCCCGCCGCCGGGCGCGGACGGCGCTCCTGGCGGGGGGCTTGACCGCGATCTATCCGCCCCTGATCCATAGCGCCGCCCAGCAGCTGTTGAGCGAAACGCTGTTCATCACGCTGATGTTTGCGACCCTGGTCACGCTGACCCGCTGGCAACCGCGGCGGACCGCGTGGCCCTGGCTGGTCAG
>Ga0209166_10003591_pt1 | contig 11116 bp, 11 predicted proteins | sample Coa_R1_3_FD_187151 | JGI IMG/M metagenome (GOLD analysis project Ga0209166, IMG submission 187151) | Surface soil microbial communities from Centralia Pennsylvania, which are recovering from an underground coalmine fire - Coalmine... | ecosystem: Environmental > Terrestrial > Soil >... | reverse complement strand
CGGAGGGCTGGGGCCTTGCGCGGAGCAGACCGGAATCCGTGACCCCGGCGCACCGCCGAGGCATTCTCATTGGGGTGGCATCCTAACGAGATAAGATGAGTTTCGCATAAAAAGAGTGGCTTCGGCGAGGAGGAATACAAATGGCCAACATAAGCGCGGTAAATACAGGAAAGACGGAGGGGAAACCTCTGCGCGGCGGCGTGGCGCTGGTCACCGGGGGCAGCCGCGGCATCGGCAAAGCGATCGCCATGCGGTTGGCCAAGTTGGGCGCGGCGGTTGGCATTTGCGGTAGAGATAAAGAAAAATTAATGCTCGCGACGCGCGAATTGGAGGCCTCCGGAGCAAAAATTCTCGCGCGCCGCGCGGATGTGACGAAGGAGGCGGAGATCCGCGCGTTCGTCGAAGCGACGGAGAAGCAACTCGGCGGGATCACGATCCTGGTCAACAACGCGGGCACGGGAGGCGGCGGCTTCGGGGCGGTCCAGGAAAAGAGTGAAGCGGAGTGGGATCAGGTGATGAACACGAATCTGAAGAGCGTGTTTTTCGTCTCGCGAGCCGTGATTCCGGGAATGATCCAGCGGCGCAGCGGCGACATCATCAACATCAGCTCGCTCGCCGGAAAAAATACCTTCGCGGGCGGTGGAATCTACTGCGCATCGAAATGGGGATTGCAGGGACTATCCGGTTGCATGGCCGAAGACCTGCGCGCGCATGGAATCCGCGTAAGCGTGATCTGCCCGGGAAGCGTGGCAACGGAATTCCGTGGCCGCGGGCCGAAGGATCCGAGCAAGGCGCTGACAGCCGACGACGTCGCGCACGCTGTTGGGATGGTGGCGACCCAAGGTCCGCAAAGCTTCATCAGCGAAGTCCATCTCCGTCCGGTGGCCAAGCCCTAAGGAACCGGCAGGAGTGCCAACTTTCCTCTTGACAATAGTCGTTTACACGATTATTATCAGAGCATGAGTTCCCGAACCAAGGCCGGATGCCCCGGCGCCACGCCTCTCGAAGACCAGATCTTCGTTGCTCTCCTCAAGGCCTCGGATTCCCTGGCCTCCGAAGCCGATCAATTGATGAAGGCTAACGGGCTGACCTCCGCCCAGTACAACGTTCTCCGCATCCTGCGCGGCGCCGGGCCGGATGGCCTTCCCTGCAACACCATCGCTGAGCGCATGATTTCCCGCGACCCGGACATGACCCGCCTGCTCGACCGCATGGAAAAGCGCACTTTGATCAGCCGCGAGCGCCAGAAAGAAGACCGGCGCGTGGTGAAGGCGCGGATCACCGATGAGGGCCTGAAGCTGCTCAAAAAGATGGATGCTCCCATCCGGGAACTCCACAAGGGCCAGTTCGCACACATGAGTTCCGCGCGTTTGAAAACTCTGATGGATCTTCTTGCCGAAGTGGCGGCGCACGCGCCGAAATAGGCGCTTGCGCATCCAATACTCAAAATTTCTGCAAGCGAAATAAAAAGGAGAAGCAAAAATGAACGGGCCATTTTCAAAAGTAGGAATGATAGCAGGGCTGGCGGCGGCACTCGCGCTGCCCGCGAGTGCGGGGACGGCGACGTACCAGATCGATCCGCGCCACTCCAGCGCCGGATTCGGCGTGACCCACCTGATGATTTCAACCGTGCGCGGCGAATTCCACGGCGTTACCGGAACCGTGGTTGTGGACGATTCGGACATTTCCAAATCCAACGTGAACGTCACCATTGACGCCACCACCGTGGATACCCGCGAACCCGATCGCGACAAGCACCTGAAGAGCGAGGCATTCTTCGACGTCGCCAAATATCCCACGATCACGTTTCACTCCACCAAAGTCGAGCGCAACAATGACGGCAGCCTGAAAGTCACGGGCGACCTGACTATCCGCGGTGTCACCAAGACCGCGGTCCTGACCGCCACCCTTCCCAAGGCTCCCATCAAGGATCCCTGGGGCTTGCAGCGCACCGCCGTATCGGCCAGCACAAAAATTAACCGGCAGGAATTCGGCGTCGCCTGGAACCAGAAACTCGACAGCGGCGGCGTGGTCGTCGGCGATGATGTGAACATCACGCTCGACGTGGAAATGATCATTCCCCCACAGGCAAAGTAATGGCCACCGGCCTAGAAACAATTCGGCAGAAAATCACGGGCGGCAAATTTGCCGCCCGTGGCATTCTGAAGCCCACCTGAGTGAAAATGAGGAACTCGTCATGCACAATCCGGCTCCCACACACCACCAAGTCCACGAATTGATCCAGCACCGCTGGAGCCCACGCGCGTTTTCCAACCAGCCCGTGCCCGCGGACGTATTGCGCAGCCTGTTCGAAGCCGCGCGCTGGGCGCCCTCCAGCAGCAACGAACAGCCCTGGGCTTTCCTCGTCACCACCACCGGCGACAATGAAAATCACGCGAAAATGCTGAGCACGCTGGTGGAGTTCAACCAGGGCTGGGCGAAACACGCCCCGGTGCTGGCAATCGCCTTATCCGAGCTGGCCTTCGCCAAGACCGGCAAACCCAACCGCAACGCCTTTTACGACACCGGCGCGGCCGTGGCAAATCTCTCCGCCGAAGCTACCTCCCGGGGGCTCTTCGTGCATCAAATGGCAGGGTTCGATCCTCAAAAGGTCATTGAACTCTTTGAAATTCCAAGCGGGTGGGAACCGATTGCGGCTTTCACGATCGGCTACCCGGGCGATCCGAAAACCTTGCCCGAGACTTTGCGTCAGCGCGAACTGGCGCCGCGGGAGCGGAAACCGCTCGAATCGTTTGTCATGGGCGGGCATTGGGGCCACGCGGCGTCCTTCATCAGGAAGTAACCCGCATGGGTTATGCTTTTATAGAGGAACTAACCCGGCATGCACAGCACGCTCGAATTCCTGGTGAACCACGGTTACCTGGTGCTTTTAGTCTGGGTGTTTCTCGAGCAGGCGGGACTTCCTCTTCCTTCCATCCCGTTGCTCCTGGCCGCAGGCGCGCTTGGCGGAATGCACCGGCTGAATTTTGGCACCGCGCTGCTCCTGTGCATGATCGCCGCTGTATCCGCCGACACGATCTGGTATCAGCTCGGCAAAAGGAAAGGCATCCGGATCCTCCACTGGTTGTGCAGGATATCCCTGGAACCGGATTCCTGTGTGCGCCGCACCGAAGGGCTCTTTGAAAAGCAGGGCGCAAAATCCCTCCTGATCGCCAAGTTCCTGCCCGGGCTGAACACCGTCGCCACGCCGCTCGCCGGCATTTTCCACATGAAATTCCGCAGGTTCCTGGTCTTCGATGCGCTGGGCGCGATTTTCTGGGCCGGAACGTATCTGGGCCTCGGCTACCTCTTCAGCGGCCAGATTGAACTCATCGCCCTGAAGGCCCAACAACTGGGCGGCGGCCTGATGGTGCTGCTGGTGGGCGCGCTGGTCTTCTACGTTGCTTACAAATTCCTGGCTCGCCAGAAGTTTCTGCGTCAATTGCGAATTTCCCGCATCAGCCCCAAAGAGTTGAAGGAAAAGCTGGACGCCGGCGAGATTCTGACGATCGTGGACCTGCGGCACTCCGTGGACTTCGAAGCCGACCCGGAATTGATTCCCGGCGCTTTTCGCATGGACGCCAGCGAACTCCAGCAAACCGACGAACGGCTGCCGCGCGACCGCGAAGTCATTCTCTACTGTACTTGACCAAACGAAGCCACCAGTGCCCGTGTGGCACTGCTTCTCAGGAACAAAGGCGTGATGCACATCCGGCCGCTTCAGGGCGGCTTGGATGCCTGGCGTGAACTCGGTTACCCTCTGCAACTGATGCAAGTGAGCACGGAGACTGAGCCGATCTCGAAAGCCTGAAACCCGGCGTGCCCTCCCAAAGCAAGGGGGCCGGGCAAGCCCGGCCCCGACAAGTGCGGATGCTTGCTTGGACTACAGTCGAGGCAGCACAATCCCGCCCTGCGCCTGATACTTCCCCTTCTTGTCCTTGTAGCTGACTTCGCATTCTTCGTCGCTCTCAAAAAACAGCACCTGGCACAATCCTTCATTCGCATAGATCCGCGCGGGCAGCGGCGTGGTGTTGCTGATTTCGAGCGTAACAAATCCTTCCCACTCCGGCTCAAACGGTGTCACGTTTACAATTATTCCGCAGCGCGCGTACGTGGACTTGCCCAGGCAGATCGTCAGCACATTCCGCGGGATGCGAAAATATTCAATCGAGCGGGCCAGTGCGAACGAATTCGGCGGCACCAGGCAAACGTCGCCCTTGAATTCCACCAGCGACCGCGGATCAAAATTCTTCGGATCCACGATGGTAGAATTCACGTTGGTGAAGATGCGGAATTCGTCGGCCACCCGGATGTCGTATCCGTACGAGGAAACGCCGTAGCTGATCACTCCTTCCCGAACCTGCCGGTCGGTGAACGGTTCGATCATCTTGTGCTCCAGCGCCATGCGGCGGATCCAACGGTCTGGCTTTACGGACATCCAATCCTCCTGACAGAAAACTTAGAAAGTAGGCTCGCAAAAGGTTAAAGTGTAGATGAGGCGGAACTTCTTGACAACCCGGGCCTTAGCCTCTAGCATCGGGCCACGTAGAGCGGGAGGACGGTGTGATTAAGCTAGACATTGTGAATGCCGTCGTAGCGAAGACGAACATCAGCCGCACAAAAGCGGAGCAAGCCGTGGAGACGATCTTTGAGTCTCTGAAGAACGCCATGGGGCGCGGGCAGCGCATTGAACTGCGCAAGTTCGGCGTCTTCAGCGTGAAGCCGAGGAAGACCGGCATCGGGCGAAACCCCCGCACCGGCGAAGAAGTCAGCATCCCTCCAGGAAAAGCGGTTCGTTTCAAGCCCGGGAAAGAGCTCCAGGGCCTCGAAGACACCGCCGCCAGCCAAGCCAAGTAATTTATTGTGACCCCACCGGAATCAGAACGGAGCGCTCCCCCTTTTCTGGAGGTGCCTGCATGGCCCGGCCGCCCGCCGCAAGGCCGGTATTTCGCGGCGGATCAACCGCATCCTTCCGCGCGGTCGCTGGTGCTGTCGTCGGGTTTGTTCCTGTTGACGCTAGTCACTTCGCTGATTGCTGGGACCCATTTTGCCGCCGCCTACGCGCACAACCAGGCCGCTTCTCTCGATGCTTTTCTGCAAACCTTCCGGCTGGTGTATCGCAATCCCGCGGCGCTGCTGGCGGGATTGCCCTTTGCGCTGACGCTGCTCGGCATTTTGCTCGCGCATGAGCTGGGCCATTACTTCGCCTGCCGCCATCATCACATCCGCGCCAGCTATCCGTACTTCATTCCCGCGCCTACCTTGATCGGCACGTTCGGTGCGTTCATCCTGATTCGCTCGCCGATTCGTTCGATGCGCGCGCTCTTCGACGTCGGCGCCTCCGGGCCGCTGGTTGGCTTTCTGGTGGCGTTGCCGGCGATGGGATATGGCGTGCTGCACGCAAAAGTGATTCCAGCGTTGGCCGCCGACGGCAATGCTGACCTCGTTTTCGGCGCTCCGCTTATCCTTCGCCTCGTGACCGCGATGCTTCAGCCGAACGCGCACGCTTCGGATCTACTGCTGCATCCCGTGGGCCGCGCGGCCTGGGTAGGCATGTTTGCCACCGCGCTGAATCTTTTGCCAGTGGGGCAGCTCGACGGCGGACACATCGTGCGCTCCGTCAGCCCGCAACTCCATCGCTGGATTTCTCTCTCGCTGCCCCTCGCACTCGTGCCGCTCGGATATTTCCAGTGGCAGGGCTGGTGGATCTGGGCGCTGATTCTCTTCGGCCTGCAATTTGTCCGCATGGCGCCGATCTACGATCCCACACCGCTCGACCCCAATCGCCGATTCGCGGCGGTGGTGTCGTTCGCGGTGTTCATCCTCTGCTTCATGCCCTATCCCGTCGAAAGATTGCTGTAAAGTGGCGGGAATGCCCACTACAACCAAACAAGAATTGACCCGCAGCTTGCGGGAGCGGGATTTGCTTCTGCTATTTGTCGGCTCGGTAATTGGCTCCGGAATTTTTCTCACTCCTGGATTAATTCAACGACAAGTAGGCGGCTCGGTCGGTTGGTCGCTGCTGGTGTGGCTGTTCGGCGGTGTGCTGTCGCTCTTGGGCGCGCTGACGTATGCGGAACTGGCCGCGGCGAATCCCGAGGCAGGCGGATTGTACTGCTACATCCGCGACGGTTTCGGCCGCCTGCCCGCGTTTCTGTACGGCTGGTGTTTGTTTCTGGTGATTGCCAGCGCAACGATTGCGGCGCTGGCACACGCGTTTACCACTTACCTGCAGGAAATCATCCCGCTTTCGGCCGGAGGCGCGACATTCGTAACAATTCTGATGATCGCCGTGGTTACTGCCGTCAATGTCTGGGGCACGCGAAAAAGCTCCGACGTGCAGAATGTAACCACGATCATCAAGGTCGGCCTCATCGTCGTTCTCGGCAGCGTGTTGCTCGCGCTCGGCTTCGCCAAAGGCACCCACGCCGGGGAACTTCCCTCCGCGCTCGGCACATCGCAAACCGGCTACGCGCTCTTCTCCGGAATTGGGTTCGCCATGATTACCGTGCTCTGGGCCTACGAAGGCTGGCAGTTCGGAACCTACAGCGCCGGCGAGGTAATAGACCCGCAGCGCTGCTTTCCGCGGACCTTCCTGCTTGGCTCCGTGATTTTAATTGGCCTGTATCTCTTCGCGGTGGTGGCCTATCTGGTCGCGCTAGGCCCTGAGCAAGCCGCGGCCAGCGATGCGATTGCCGCCACGGCAGCCCGCGCCGTGCTCGGCCCCTGGGCCGGAAAGCTCGTGGCAGCGATGATTCTGATCTCCACCTTCAGTTCCACCAACAGCGTGATGCTCACCGCGCCGCGGGTTTTCTTCGCCATGGCCAACGACAATCTGTTTTTTAAAAAACTCGCAGAAGTGCATCCGCGCTTTGGCACTCCCGCCGCGGCGATCTTGGCCTTGGGCGTGTGGTCCTGTGTGTTGGCGTCGGCCGCGGGTTTCGCGAAGTTGGCGAGCGGCGCGGTCTTTATCGGCTGGATTTTTTACGGACTCGGCGCCGCCAGCATCTTCCCCATTCGCCGGGCGAACGCCGGAAAGCCAATCCCTTATCGCGTGCCGGGGTATCCGCTGACGCCACTTCTTTTCGTGCTCGCCGCGCTAGCCATTGTCGGCAACGCGATCTATGCAGCAGTGAAGGATCCCCACGAATTCACCTATCTGCTCGTCGCGATTGCACTGATGCTCCTCGGATTGCCCGGCTATTTCTTCTGGAGCCGGCGGGAAGCCCGCTAGTTCTCTAAGGCGAACTGTGCCCCGCGCATTTCAGCACGCCTAGATACCCACTCCATGGACCCACCGCCTCACGGTACTGGTGGGCCATAATCCTCGAAATCTGGTGCAAGTGAGTCAAGTCGTGAGCCACCCAGCTCGCCAGGTGCTGCGATAATTTCACCGGCCCGAACGCCGGATGCCGCCCTTGCCGCTCGAGATCCTCGGGCCGCAAATTCATCGCGCGCAACTGGTCCAGGCTTTCCGACCGAACGTGCACAAATTCATCCAGCAATTGCGCCAATGTCTTGCCCTGGCTCAGCTTGATGTGTCCTTTGCGATCGAACGGCTCAAACGTCCGACTTTCGCCGAATTTCAGGATAATCCGCGCTCGCGGAATCCAGTCCGTCTGTTCGCCATAAATCAGGTGAGCGACAACGTCGAACACGTTCCATGTGTCGCCACCCTCATTTCGGCGTGTCCACCCAGCCGGCAATCCGCGGAGCAACGCATTCAGCGCGGCGGGAGTACGAGCAAGTAGAGCGATCGTCAGCTGCAGGTTTTGCTCCATGATAATCCTCAATTCACAGGCAGCGAATTTCCGACCTTCCAATTCTATCTGCGCTATCTGGCCTAAGTCGCCCACAGCCGCGGCATTATCCAGAGCCATTTTGGCACCGCGAGATTCTCATCCTGAGCCTGTCCGACAAGGTCCGGTGTGTGGGCTCCGGTCGAGTTTAGACAGTCCCCAGAATCACCGGACTCCAAAAACCGGAGATAGGCGAAGGACCTCAGCGTATAGATTTTGCTTGGCGTTTCGAGAGGGGAAAGAAATGCTCTCCGTGAACCATTCGCATTACAGCAGTGACAGCGGGTCCATATCCACAAGAATTGCCGTTTGCGGAATTTCGTTCGCGTCGCAGAAAGCAAGCGCCCCGCTGAGCAATTTCGTGATGACTGAGCGTTTTGGCGATTTAAGCAGAAACTGGAACCGATGCTCTTTTTTAAGCCGCGCGAGCGGCGCGGAGGCGGGTCCGAGGATGCGGATGCCTTTTCCATCCGAGGGTGAAAAATATTCCGAGAGGCGCCGCGACCAGCGGATCGCATTCTCCAGATTTGTATCGCGCACGATCACATTGGCCAGCGAAGTGAACGGCGGATAAGCCATCATCCGGCGAAAGTGCAATTCGCGTTCGTAGAAAGAAAGATAGTCCTGCCGGACGGCATCCTGAATCGCGTAGTGCTCCGGATAATACGTCTGGATCAGCACGCGGCCGGGAAGTTCGCCGCGGCCGGCGCGTCCCGCCACCTGCGTGAGAAGCTGAAACGTGCGCTCGGCCGCGCGGAAGTCTGGGAGGGTCAGCGAAGAATCGGCGGAAATGACGCCGACCAGCGTGACGCGCTGGAAGTCGTGACCCTTCGCCAGCATTTGCGTACCGACAAGAATGTCCAGCGCGCCGCCGGCAAACGCGCCCAGCGTTTCCTGGTATTGCTGCTTGGTTCGCACCGCGTCGCGGTCGAGCCGCGCGATCCGCGCGCCGGGAAATTCTTTGCGAAGCCGCTCTTCTAAATGCTCCGAGCCTTCGCCAAAAAAATAAACATATTTCGAATCGCACTTCGGGCAAGCCTTGGGCACAGCCTGCACGAAGCCGCAATAATGGCATTCCAGGCGGTTGCGGCTCTTGTGGTACGTCATCGAAATGCTGCAATTCGCGCATTGCACGGACGCGCCGCAGCTCCGGCACAGCACCGACCACGAGTAGCCCCGCCGATTGATCAAAATCAGCGCCTGGGTGTTGAACGAGAGGCACTCGGCGATGCCGTCGTGCAGAATCTTCGAAATCGGGCTGGTCTGGTGGGTCTGCTGGAATTCCGTCCGCAGATCGACGATTTCGACGGCGGCAAGTGACCGATTTTCCACGCGCGAAGCCATGGTCAACAACTCATACTTGCCGCTAGCCGCGTTGTGATAGGTCTCAAGAGCCGGCGTCGCGGAACCAAGCAGCGCAACCGCGTTTTCTAGTTTTGCGCGAACAATGGCCACGTCGCGGCCGTGATACCGCGGCGTCTCTTCCTGTTTGAAGCTGTTCTCCTGTTCCTCGTCCACAATGACGAGGCCAAGATTTTCGAGCGGCGCGAAAACCGCCGATCGCGTACCAACCACAACCCGCGCCTGGCCATTCCGAACGCGCCACCATTCTCTGGCGCGCTCCACATCGCTCAGCGCCGAGTGCAGCACCGCTACGCCCTCAAAATGCGCGCCAAACCACGCCCGGCACTGGCGGCCAATCCACAGCGTAAGCGCAATTTCAGGGACGAGCACAATCGCGGTTTTCCCGCGCGCCAGCGTCTCCTGCGCGCTGCGCAGGTACACCTCGGTCTTTCCGCTGCCCGTGACGCCGTGAATCAACTGCACGCCGAATTCGCCCAGTTCGAATCTTGCGCGAATCGAGCCGAAGGCATGCTCCTGCGATTCGTTCAGCGAATGCGCCGGCGGCGTGTAACCAACATCGAACGGGTCTTCGGCGGGATCAATCGGTTCCTCCCAACTTTCCAGCAACCCATCGCGCAGCATGCGCTCGATCAGCGCGCGCGAAACGCCGGCAAGTTTCAGCAATTGCGGCAAAGGAAGCGGCCCGCGCTCCGTTTCCAGCAAAGCGCGGATGCGCACTTCTTTTTCGGCGAACGATTTCTCCGCGGCGGCTTCTCCACCCTTCCAGGCAATCACATTGTGAACTTTTCGCTTGCGTCCGTGTACGGTCTCCTGGATCTGCAGGTAGCCTCGCCGCTGAAGCCTTTGCAGGGCATCCACTTCGATCCCGAGCTTCGGATACGAAGTGAATTGCAGAACGCCTTTCTTCCGGAGGAGTTTTTGCAGGAGTTCGACTTCGCTCCCCGATAGCTCGGTCAGAAATTTCCCCTGCTGCAGGTCCGTAACGATCGCTTTTCCGGCTTCGGTCAGCACAATTTGCCGCCGCGCGGTGAGCTCGGTAACGGGCGGCAGCATCGCGCGAAAGACTTCGCCAATGGGCGCCAGATAGTAGCCCGCAATCCAGTGGGCAAGCTCGATGAGCTTCGGTGTCAGGGCTGGAACCAAGTCCAGAACTCTCTCCACTTCGCGAATTTTCGTTTCCGCGGGCGGCGCCTCAACAAGCTCCACCGCAATGCCAACCATGGATTTCTTGCGAAAAGGCACCAGGACGCGGGAACCAGGCTGCACCTGCCCGCGCAACACTTCCGGCACGGAATACGTAAACGTGTTGCGAAGCGGAACCGGAAGCGCGACGTTGCAAAAGGAAGCGGACATGCCTGTGTAGTGTAGCAGCCGCGGAAGTATCGGAAAAAACCCGCAAGTTATACGGAGATCAGCGGCTGATCAGAATGATCCCAATGAAAATGGCAACGATGCCCAGCCACTGCGACGCGGAGACTTTTTCACGCAAAAGCAATGCCGCCAGCGCGACCGTCACTGCCCCATAGAGCGAGGCCAGCACGCTGACCACCGACGTCTGTTCGTGTGCCATGCCATAGTTATTGAAAACGTAGGCGCAAGTGTCAAGCATGCCCACGCCGAGAAGCAGCGGCATATCGCGCCGCAGGGGGAGAGCCCGCGATTGTCCCGCGAACAGCATTACCAGCGCCGTGGTCAGAGCACTCGTCAGGCGAATAATCCACACCGAAGGCGCGCTCCCAAGCAGCGGCACCACTCGCAATCCCAGCAGCCAGAACATCACCCCGAAGCAAAGCGCGGAGAAGATCGCCCAACCCACTCCAAGGCGTTTTTTTTTCGGTCGGGCCGGTTCACCAATCGGATTCGCGTCATCCGGATCGTGCTCGCCGCGTGCCACCACTACCACTCCGGCAATCGTCAGCGCCAGGCCGGCCAGGCGCAACGGCGTAAGCCGC
>Ga0209166_10003589_pt1 | contig 11122 bp, 9 predicted proteins | sample Coa_R1_3_FD_187151 | JGI IMG/M metagenome (GOLD analysis project Ga0209166, IMG submission 187151) | Surface soil microbial communities from Centralia Pennsylvania, which are recovering from an underground coalmine fire - Coalmine... | ecosystem: Environmental > Terrestrial > Soil > Unclassified... | reverse complement strand
CCAGACATCCTCCAGAATAGCCTTGCGCGACACGGGACGCCCGGCGTTCCGGATCAGGTAGCGAAAAAGCTCCATCTCCATCAGCGTCAATTGCACCACTTTGTCGCCCATACGCAGCCGAAGATTTTGAAAATCCACCAGTTTGTCTTCGAAGCTGTAGCTTTCCGGCGAACGGGTCTCCAGCGCGGGAGACTTGGCAACAGGCGCTGCCGATTTTTGTGACCACTCCTTGCGGCGCAACAAACTTTCAATTCGCGCCAGCAGGATGGCCAGGTTAAACGGCTTTGGCAGGTAATCGTCGGCGCCCGATTCGAATCCCTTCAGTACGTCTTCCGCGCGGCCCCGCGCCGTCAGCATCAGCAGCGGAATATAGTTGTTCGCCTCACGCAATTCGCGCGCTACCGAAAAACCGTCTTTTCCCGGCAGCATCACGTCCAGCACCAGAGCGTCATAGGTTTCGTTGTTCTTCAGTAAGCGCGCCAGCGCCTCTTCTCCCCGTTCCGAGATCTGCACGGAGTGGCCTTCCGCTTCCAGGTTAAAGCGAAGCCCCTGCGCGAGATGCGCTTCGTCTTCGACAATCAGGATCCGGCTCATACCCGATAGATTCTCGGCAAGCGGACGGTGAACGTGCTTCCCCGGCCCTCGCCTTCGCTTTCCGCGTAAACATCGCCGCCGTGCCGGCGCGCGATCGAACGCACAATGAACAGTCCCAAGCCGGTTCCCTTCACTTGTCCCGCCAGCGGGTTCGTTGCCCGATAAAACCGGTTGAAAATGCGCTTCAGTTCGCCGCGTGGGATGCCAATCCCCAGGTCACGCACCGACAATAAAACCGTGTCCATGTCCGGGGTGCGCACGTCCACGGCGATCTCCTTGCTTTGTCCGGAGTACTTCACCGCATTGTCGAAAAGATTGAACACCACCGTCCGCAACTCTTCGGGATTTCCCAGCACCAGCAGTCCCTCCTGCGGCGTGGCGCCGAAGCGCAAGTCCTCAGGCCTCAGATGGTGCCTCAATCTTGTCAACTCCAGCGCGCTCTTCACCAGTTCGGAAAAATCCAGCTCCTGCCAGTTCTTCCGGTCGCTGCGCTGGCGCGCTTCGCCGGCTTTCAGCACTTGCTCCACCGTGCCCAGCAGCCGGTCGGTGTCCTCCAGCATGATGCGATAAAAATCGCGCCGTTGCGGCTCGTCCAGTTGCCGGCTTTCGAGCGTTTCCAGGTACATGCGAATGGACGCAATTGGTGTCTTCAGTTCGTGCGTGACCGCGTTCAGGAAGCTGTCCTGTTGTTCATTGCGGCGGATTTCGCGCACCAGAAAAACCGTGTTCACCGATAGTCCGGCGATGATCAAGCCAAAGAAAATGAGGCCGAATATCAGCGGCGCAACTCTGCGCCAGTTGATCACGATCCAGCCGACGTTGACCACCACTGTCAACGCCACCAGGAAAACTCCCAGCGTGATGAAAAACGCCATTGATTTTGTGCGGCTGGAGATGCGCATATGGGCGTCCGCTCAAATCATAGTAGCGAAACGCCCTCTACACCACAGTTTGCGGAAAGTTTAGGGTGCGGCGTACATCCATCGAAGGGTCGGCCGCTCTGGGGAGGATCAGTCTGGCTCAATCGCCGTAGGTCGGCGACACAGGAACGCTCGCTTTTTCCACATCGGGCGGCATAACGGGCATATCCGGAATTGCGGGTTGTGCCTTCCGCGGTTCTTTGAACTGGGGTTGCTTAATATCCCAAGCTAGACCAAGTGCTTTCAATCCCTGGATTCCGTACCAATTGATGTCGATCTCATACCACGCCAGCCCATGCCGTGCGACCTGCGGCGCCGCATGGTGATTGTTGTGCCAGCCCTCGCCAAACGTCAGCATCGCCACCCAAAAGCTGTTCGTCGACGTATCGCCAGTGAGAAATCGCTGCGACCCCCACATGTGCGTTGCCGAGTTCACCAGCCACGTGGAGTGAAGTCCAAACACCGTCCGAAAGAAAAATCCCCACAGCAGGCACGACCATCCGCCAAGCACAAACATCGCCAGCCCTAGGAAACCCATCGGCACCCAGTGCCACTTGCTGATCCACACATGGAATTTGTCTTTGCGCAGGTCCGGAACGTAAGGCAGCAGTTCGTCCGCCTTGTTATGAATTGCTTTCCCCGTCAGAATCCAGCCCATATGCGCCCACAGCCCGCCGTCCTGCGGTGAGTGCGGATCGCCTTCCTTATCCGTGTTCTGGTGGTGAACGCGGTGCGTTGCCACCCAGGCGATCGGCCCGCCTTCCAGCGCCAGCGTGCCGCAAACCGTCAGAAAGTATTCCATCCATTTCGGAGTCTTATATCCGCGATGCGTCAACAACCGGTGATAGCCCATGCCGATGCCCAGGCTCCCAGCCACCCACCAGAACAAAACTGCCAACGCCACGCCCTTCCATGTAAAGAAAAAAAGCGCCGCGATGGCGCCAACGTGAAAAGCAATCATAAAAAGTGTGGTGACCCAGATAATCGGCTGGGTAAATGTTTTGTCGCGCTTGAAAATGCTCATAACTTTCGCAGGCCCCCGCTTGGGATTTCTTCACTCCAACTCCCACCGTAGCATGCGCGACGCAATGCCTCTGTAATACTTGTGTAATCCGCTCCGCCAGTTTTCAGAAGTGTAACTATGGCGCGGACGGACAATCGCGGACTGTGCGTTAGTTTATTCAGAATAGAGGCCCTACACGCTTGAGTCACGGGCAGTTACCTCGCTTCCCTGTACGCCTCGCCACAAAACGGCTCCACTCTGGCCGTTCGTACAGGTATGCAGCAGGAACTCTTGCTTTCCAACTTACTTGCTGAGTTTCTCGAATCTTTCTTATCATGGGAAATCGCGGTCTGAGGCCGATTGCAGCTATTTCCGGCTGACTCGAACCCATGCAGCCTGAGCCGAATTCCGACGCGCCCCAAAATCTCTCCTCTTCAAGAGAGCCGCGCACCCCTGCGGACGAACGCCTGGAGCTCTTCGAAAAACGCCAACAAGAACTCTGGCGCCTTACCTTCTTTGTTTTATTCCTGGTGACCTCGGTTTTCGCCTGGATGTCGTGGGAATGGCTGCGAAGCGCAAAGCTATACCTCCAGCCTCTCCCCATCGGTTTGGTCGTCTTGGTTTCTCTCCTTGGCGTGTACGTCTGGAAGAAGACTCAGGAAATCGCCGAATTGAAAGGACTGGTCCGCGGTCTGGATAAAAAAGACGCGGTCCTCCCCAGCGACAACCAGCTCCAGCATCTGTTCTCCATGATTTCCAAGTCGCAGCAGGGCTTTCGCGACCTGATCGATTCCTTCGACGACATCCTCCTCGCCATGGACCTCGAAGGTGAAATTCGCGCCGTCAATCGCAGCTTCGCCGATCTCGTTGGCAAACCCTTTCAGGAAATTATCGGCTGCCGCCTCGGCGAATTTTTCGAGGATGTGGACGGGAATCCGATCGAAGTCCTCGAAACCGGGAAAGCCAGATTTCTCGAGCGCCGCATCTGGTCCGGCGTCGTTCAGGTCCGCCTCAAAAAGCGCAACGCTGTCTATTTTTTCGACTGCGTCGCCCACGCCATGCTCCGCGACGACGAGGTCCACGGTGTCACCGTTCTCGCCCGCGACATTACCGCGATGAAGCGCAGCGAGGCACGCTTCACTGAACTCTTCGAGACTCTTCAGGAAGGCATCTACATCGTCACGCCGGAGGACAAAATTCTGGAGGTCAACCCGGCCCTCGTCCGCATGCTTGGTTTTTCCTCCAAGGAAGAGTTGATGTCCAAGCGCGTCTCCGAAGTCTTCGCCGATGAATCCCAGCGCAATTCCATCGTCCGCGAAGTCACCCGCGAAACCAGCCCGCGAGGCCACGAGCTGACCCTGCGCCGCAAGGACGGCCAGCCCGTCTATTGCCTGAACACGGCCTCCGCGGTTCGCGACACCAGCGGCCGCGTCGTCCGTTACCAGGGAGCGCTCGTCGACATCACCGAACGCCGCGCCATTGAGAAGCAGCTCCACCAGCAGCAGGAATTTGCCCGCCGCTTGGTGGACAGTTTCCCCGACCTGATCTTCGTTGTGGATACCGAGCGCCGCTACAATTTCGTCAGCCCCAGGTTCAAGGAAGTCCTCGGCTACGAGCCCGCTGAAGTTGTCGGCCTCACCTTTGGCGAGCGCACCCACGTGGACGACCGCCCCGCGATGCTGGCCCTCTTCGACGACCTGGTCGCGGGGAAACAAAACTTTGCTTCCATCGAGGTTCGCGTCCGCCACAAACAGGGCGAATGGCGAAGCCTGAAATGCAATTTCAGCCCGCTCTTCGACGAACAGGGAAAGATCGAAGGTGCGGTCGTTTCCGGCCGCGACGTCACCGAGGTGAAGCGCCTTGAAACCCAGCTCATCCAGGCGGAAAAACTCGCCGCCATGGGCCAGATGCTCGCCGGTGTCGCTCACGAGTTGAATAATCCGCTCACTGCCATCCTCGGCGCCAGCGAACTTCTGCGCGAGCGCCAGGGCGTGGACGAAAACACCAAGCGCCAGCTTGAAATGACTCACCGCCAGGCACGCCGGGCCGCCCGCATCGTCCAGAATCTTCTCGAATTTTCGCGCCCCGCCTCCCCGCAGAAAAAGATATTGGACCTCAACGTGGTCATTGACCGCACCCTGCAGCTCCAGGATCATTCGCTCCGCCGCAACAATGTCGAAGTCGAGTTCCAGGCCGTCCCGGGGATGCCGCCCATCATTGGTGATGCCAACCAGCTCATTCAGATCTTTCTGAATCTCATCAGCAACGCCGAGCAGGCCATCCGCGAAGCGCGACCCTCCGGCCGCATCCAGATTCGACTCGGCCGCTCCGGAAATCGCGTTACCGCCACGGTCCAGGATGATGGCGTCGGGATCCCGCCGGAAGTGTTGCCGAAACTTTTCGATCCCTTTTTCACCACCAAGCGCCCGGGCGGCGGCACCGGCTTAGGTCTCAGCATTTGCATGTCGATCGTTCGAGAGCACGGCGGCAACATCGAAGCCGCTTCGCTCCCCGCTGGCGGCGCGGCGTTCACCGTCACCTTGCCCGCCGCCGAACCAGATGCTGGCCGGCGCGCCCCCAGCAAGATTGATTCGGGCTCCGGCGAACGCGCCATCCCCACCCTCGACGCCTTCTCCAAGCACACGGTCCTCGTCCTGGACGATGAAGAAAGCATCCGCATGCTACTCACCGAAGGCCTTGCCTCTTATGGATTGAAAGTGGATTGTGCCGCCACTGCTGAACAGGCCATGAGCCTGATTCTCAACACCCAATACGACGTCATTCTTTGCGACTTGAAACTCTCCGGCTCCGGCCCCAACGCCGATGGCTACGGTGTCGCCCAACGCCTGAAAATCGCCGCGGCCGCCAACCCCCCGGAGATCATTTACATGTCCGGTGACCTGATGTCAGAAGACAACTCCACCCTTCCCATGGCTGCCCGACGCCTGCAAAAGCCTTTCCGGATTTCGGACGTTCTGCACATTCTGACCGAAATCTTCAGCCCCTCACCGGTCCAATCCACAAGGCAATAAGGATTTCCACAACGCGTAACGGCCACTTTTAGGCTTGCCCTGACGAAGGAACGGGTGGCCCGATTGTTTTCGGAAATACTCTGAAGGGGCGATCAGCTTTTCTGCCTGCACTCCCGCAAGGGATCATTTCTTCTGTGGCTGCTTGTCGGCATTCGCTACGGCGGCGTCCAATCCGAAATCCCACACGTACAGATTCAATCCCTCTTCCAGCACCTCCGCCAGCACATACTCCCCTGGCGGCAGGGGCTGGCTCAGCGTAAAGCGATAAACGTTGGGAGCGACGTCCCATCTCTGTATGGAGATTACATTGATGTTCTCGCTGACCGCCTGCCCAAAGAGCGTCTTGATGGACTCGAGTACCCGGCTATTCCGCCCCACCTTGGTTCTCACCAGCTCCACGTCCGGTCCGGCCTCACTCGGCCGCCTGCTCCTCTGGATCGAGCTTGTCGAATCCGGGTCGGGTGGCGCTTCTCGCAGGTAAAATTCAGGACTGTTGGTCTTCAGTCGCACCACGGCGTGCGCCCCCTGCATCACCAGCGTCTGCTTTCCCGGCACGACATGCACGGGTGACAACACCTCCGCGATCACTCGCTTCTGATCCGTCTTCATTGCGGATCCCGCCTGGTCCAGGATCCGGATCGTCTTTCCTTCCACTACAAACATTCCCTCGCCCGAGGGCAGAAACGCCCCGTCCCCAACCCGCAAGCTCGCGTCAATGTCCGCGATGTTGTCCAGCCGCCGCGTCTCTTCCTGTTTGTGGGCTTTTTCCACTAGCTCCTTGGACTCTTTTTCCGCCTCCGCTTCTGCCTTGGTGGTCGCGTTCCAGTCCACCATGGAAGCCGGCAGCTCCTCCCAGGCGCCCCGCTCCATGCTGTAATATTTCACGTGCTCACCGTTCCGCTGGTATTCCCGCACCAGTTGGTAACTGCCGTCGGTCAGCATCAGTTTCAATCCACGGGGGTAGACTTCGTTTTTTTTATCCGTGCTGGCGGCTTTTGATTCCTGCGGTTGGCTGGAGGTTGAAAAGCCGGAAAAGGCGCAAAGGAGCAGGCACAGGCTTACGAAACTGCAGGGAAAAAGAAGGCCTTTGGTGGGTTGACGAGCCATTGAGACTCCGGATAACTCGCCCGCAACACATCGAACGCTTTATCTGTATGCAGGATAGCTCGGGCTTGGGGGGAACCGCAAGGCGGCATGACCGACGGCTACATTTAAGGCGACGCTGGCAACCAAGGTAGGCGTAGATCCCCCTGGGGCGCTTGCGGCGCTCTTAGTGGGAGCAGCGCGGGAACAGTGTTACCAGAACCATTAGGTCCGACAGGGTGAATAGCCACTGGTCGGCCTGTGCGCCAGCCGCTTCCGCGGCGCGCGCAATCACCCCAAGGTGACGGCGCTTCGCGAAATTGTGCACATGCTCCACGCAGATGCCGGTCAAACTGGCGACTTCCGCGTCGGTGAATATCTTTTGACTCGATTTGACGGTAACCACGGGTTGCCTCACGTTATCTCCATCCTTCGCCGTCTCTCATCAATTGTGATGCTCGACGTAGGTTAGAAGATGCAAAACACAAGAGCAATAGCCGTTCCGTTTCATCACGGTAAAACTTCTTCACTAGTACTTTTTCATTTGTCTGTGGAAATGTGGCTTTTGCCGCCTTTTCTGCACTTTTGGGGTACGGGTACCTGTAAAATCTAACAGCCAAGAATATGCAAAAACATACCTAAGTGGAGAATTTCCTACTGCTTTCGGGAAAGTTTCGCCTCGATCTCCCGCACCTGTTTTGTGTGCCGAAGTTGATGGGCTGCTATCATTTCCATCCATTCGTACGTGTTCAGCATCCCCAAGAACGGATGCCGCCAGCAATAGGCGGTCAAATCTCGCCTTTCCGTTTCCGAAATAAACGCCAGTGTTCGCTCGCGCACCCTGCGCAGCCCCGCCAGCATGGCCTCTTTTTCCGCCATTAAACTTTCATCCAGCGGCACCGGCGATTTGCGGCGGATCACCCGGGCCTCTACCAGCCATAGCGGCAAGTGGATGCGCTTCGGGAAGGGAACTGGAATCGGAGACTTTTGTGTCAACTGGTCGGCTCTGGTGACGACACCTCGCTCCACAACCACAAGGTGCGCGACAATCTGCGCCGCCGACCACTCATTCAATCCGGGGCAGTTGTCCCACTTTTCCGCTGGAATGGCATCCGCCGCCCGGGAAAAAGCGATTTGCGCACACGCAAGTTTTTCCCGAATCGGCTGGAGTGATGTCATTTGAATTACTCTACTTCTAGACGGTTGCACCGCCGGCTTCTTCAAACGCGTGAGCCAACTGCAGGACGCGAGCTTCACCAAACGCCGGCCCAAATATCTGCAGCCCCACGGGCAGCTTGCCGCAGATCTTTCCACAGGGCACCGAAATTCCCGGCAAGCCCGCCAGTGACCCGGTAACTGTATAGATATCAGCAAGATACATCTGCAGGGGATCGTTCGTGCGTTCCCCTAGGTTGAAGGGTGGCACCGGAGAAGTCGGCGTCACAATCGCGTCCACCTTCTGAAAAGCGTTCCGGAAATCCTGCGCAATCAGCGCACGCACCTTTTGTCCCTTCAGGTAATAGGCGTCGTAGTAGCCCGCCGACAGCACATAAGTTCCCAGCACAATCCGCCGTTTCACTTCTGGGCCGAAACCTGCCCCACGCGTTTTCCGGTACGTCGCCACCAGTGTGTCGGCTGCTTCGCGCAGTCCGTAGCGCACGCCGTCATACCGCGCCAGGTTGGAGCTCGCCTCCGCCGTCGCAATGATGTAGTACGTCGCGATGGCGTAATCCGTGTGCGGCATCTGGATATCCATCAACTGGCAGCCCAGTTTTCGCAATAACTCGATACCCGCCGTGATCTTTCCCCGGACGCCCGGGTCCATCCCCTCTCCGAAGTATTCCTTCGGGATGCCGATCTTCATCCCCTTTACCGGCTTCTTCAATTCCGCCGAGTAGTCCTCCACTGGCGCGGTGGTAGATGTCGAATCATTCGCATCGCGTCCCGCCATTGCCTTCAGCACCGCCGCAACGTCCGCCACGTTTCGCGCAAACGGTCCAATGCGGTCCAGCGACGACGCAAACGCAATCAAACCATACCTCGAAACTCGCCCGTAACTCCCCATCATCGCCGGGATACCGCAAAACGCGCCCGGCTGCCGAATCGATCCGCCGGTATCCGTTCCCAGTGAAGCCACCGCCAAATCCGCCGCCACCGCCGCGGCAGATCCGCCGCTCGACCCGCCCGGCACGGTGCCCGGCGCCGCCGGATTCTGCACCGCTCCGTACGCCGAATTTTCATTCGAGCTGCCCATCGCGAACTCGTCGCAATTCGTCTTGCCCAGAATCACCGCGCCCGCCGCTTCCAACCTGCTAACTGCAGTCGCGTCGTAAGGGGGGATGTAATTGTTCAGAATCTTCGAGCCGCATGTGGTCCGCAGGCCCTTCGTGCTGATTACGTCCTTCACAGCAATCGGCACTCCCGCCAGCGCCGGCAGCGCCTTGCCTGCCGCCACCGCGGCGTCAATCCTGTCCGCCTGCGCGTAAGCGCGTTCTTCACTCAGCGCCAAATACGCATTCAACTCCCCATTCCGCGCAGCAATTCTCCGAAAATGCTCCGCCGCCAACTCTCGCGCCGAAATCTTCTTCGCCGCAATCGCTGCCTTCACGCTTTCAATCGTCCAACTAGTAGTCATCTCTTATCTCGTCACTCGTCACTATCTCTCAATAACCTTAGGCACCCGGAAATACGGCGCCTCCGGATCCGGTGCCTGCTTCAAAATGTCCCCCGCCACCGCACACGGCACCACAACGTCCTCGCGCAGCGTCGCGTCCGCCGTCTGGTCGTCCGCCAACACCTGCGCCATCGGCTCCACGTTCGCCGTATCCAACTCGTTCAGCTTCCCGATATACTCCAGAATCTCATCAACCTGCGCGCGGTAAGTCTCCAGCTCCGCCTCGCTCAAATCGAGATACGCCAACTCCGCCACTCGCAGCACATCTTCTCTGCTGATTTTCATGTTTTGTCTACCCTCGTCGGCTTCATTCTGCAGGCGATAACGCGGAATTTTAGCATATGGTAGCGAGGCTGACCCGCGTATGCAGAGACTGGAGAGCGAGCCAAGTCAGGATTCATCTTCCCGGTTTGAGGATCCTTGGCTCAATGCCTGACTGCTTGAGCTGATCAACGTATTGGTCCATGCGTTCATTGTGAATTGCGGCAGCTTTGTCGAGGCGCTCGCTGTAACCGTCCTTGTCGAGAGCTTTGGCCAGTGACGAATAAAGATGCGGAAGCACCGCCGCCAAACCACGTAACTGCCAGAGGTCGCGAGCCCCGACCTTCATCGGCAAATCGGGCAGAGTGGCAACGACGAGATCGAGGTCCTCCCACTGGGTTGGAGTGGCTGGGGAAGCGACTTTCACCGTGAAGTCTCCACGTCCTCGGATGAACTGGAACCAGACTCCTTCGGTAGCGACAGTCACGTATGCACCATCAAAACTAGGCGGAAATGGAACATCTACGTCGTTGGGAACAACTTTTGCTCCATGCTCCGTAAAGAGAAATGGAAGGCTCTCCTCAATTTCCTCGGCGAATTGCCCTTGATTCTTCAGTGCAATGGAATTATTAGACCTGCGAAAGCACCAGCCAAAGCAAAAGCCAAGAACCTTGCCAATCAAAACTACCATCGGAGCAACAGTGTATCTTACGAAGAAAACCAGTATACGTTTGAGGACGCTCGGTTGTGAGGTAGCCCACTGATTCAGCGGAACCAGGATGCGAATCTTCTTGCGTGGATTCACCGGAACCTGCTTAGGGTGCTGCCACTTCCGCCGTCTTGCGCGGATACTTGGTGCTGACGTAATCGTCGAGCAGTTTCTTGAACGCGACAGCCAGTTCATCGTACGTGCCTTCAAGCGTCATCGCCTTTTGCCCGTCAATGTAAACAGGGCAACGCGGAGCTTCGCCCGTTCCCGGCAAACTGATCCCGATATTCGCGGCCTTCGATTCGCCTGGCCCATTCACGATGCAGCCCATCACCGCCAGCGTCATCGTTTCCACGCCGTCATATCGCGTCTTCCACGTGGGCATCATCTCTCGAATGTAATCCTGCGTGCGCTCCGCCAATTCCTGAAACGTCGTGCTCGTCGTCCGCCCGCAGCCCGGGCACGCCGTAACGCTCGGTGAAAACGAGCGCAGACCCAGCGCCTGTAGCAATTCGCAGCACGCATACACTTCCTCGCGCCGGTCGCCGCCAGGCTTCGGCGTCAGCGAAATCCGGATCGTATCCCCGATCCCATCCGCCAGCAGCACGCCCAGCGAAGCCGACGACCACACCAGCCCCTTCATCCCCATGCCCGCTTCAGTCAATCCCAGGTGCAGCGGCTGCTGCGTCTTCCCCGACAAATCCCGATACACGGTAATCAAATCCCGCGGCCGCGAAGTCTTGCACGAAATAATAATCTGGTCGTTGCGCAAGCCGCTCTCCAGCGCCAGTTCCGTCGATTGCAGCGCCGAAAGCACCATGCAATCGTTAATAATCTCTTCGCTTT
>Ga0209166_10003588_pt1 | contig 11125 bp, 9 predicted proteins | sample Coa_R1_3_FD_187151 | JGI IMG/M metagenome (GOLD analysis project Ga0209166, IMG submission 187151) | Surface soil microbial communities from Centralia Pennsylvania, which are recovering from an underground coalmine fire - Coalmine... | ecosystem: Environmental > Terrestrial > Soil > Unclassified... | reverse complement strand
GGGGTCATCGATGCAGCCGCGCGGCTGCATCGATGACCCCTTCGCAGGTATCGAGCACGACGAGCGCTTCGCTCGTGCGAAGGTGGGCGAGGACGCTCTCCTCTGCGGTAAGTCCCTGCGGGACGACCCCCAACATCGCGCAGAGCGCCTCGGCGACGCTTTCGGGAATATCAGGGTCAAGGTCGCCGAGATCGATGAACACCGCAGCGCCGGGGTGAGCTCCCTCCCATTGATGGGCGGCCATCAGCGCGACCGTCGTCTTACCGATGCCGCCCGCGCCGACAACCGTGACAAATCGTTGGAGCTCAAGCCGACGTATCAGGTCCTCCACGACGGCGTCGCGGCCGACAACCTTCGTTGGGCAGGGGGGCAAGGGTCGCGGGGCGGCGCGCGGCGGCGCCGCAGCGGCTTCGGCGACGGCCGGCGCAGACTCCAGCTCGCCGACGAAACAGTAGCCCCGGCCCGGCACAGTCGTGATGAACCTTGCGCCCCCTTCCCCATCGCCTAGCGCTCGGCGCAACGCGACCATGTGGAAGCGCAAGGCGGCTTCGACGACCGTGGTGTCCGGCCAGACCCGCGCTAGCAATTCCCGCTTGGTTATCACTTCGCCAGGCCGCTCCGTGAGAACGGCAAGCATATCCATCGCGCGGCTCGAGAGTTCGACGACCACTCCGCCGCGCTCGAGCCGCCGCAGACCGGGCGCGAACTCGAACTCGCCGAAACGCATGCTGGGCCGAATAGGCGGCGGGCCGGTCATCGCGGCGCGGAAGTCGGCTGGTCGAGAAGTGTGGTCTGGTCGTCGTCGATCATCGAACCGGCCGGTCGTTGGAGCGCCCTAGGTGGGCTCGCGCAACATTGCGACAATAGCAGAACGCTGCGGCAGACCCAAAGGCGCTTGGATCGTCGTGGCGCGTCTGGACGCTACGCTGAAGGCGTATCGCTGGCTGCCGTGCACCTGCCCGATTGGCGTTGTGGTGGTCAATTGCAGATTGACGTTACCGCACCGCATCTGCATAATGCAACTGTTCGCTTGAACACTTACTCGCCGAACCGAGAGACCCCCACCCCCATGCCGGCCCTCAGAGACCCCCGCCACGAAGCCTTCGCCCAGGCCCGCGCCAAGGGCGCGCTGCTGATCGACGCCTACGAAGGCGCCGGGTTCGTGCGCCACAGGGGCCATCCCAGCCGCCTTGCCTTGAAGGACAACGTGGCCGAGCGGATCGCCGAGCTTCGCGTGATGCAAACCGACATCGAGGACACCAGCCCCCTGGGGCTGCTGGCTTCCCTCCGCCGTATCATCAAGGCCGGGGAGAACTCTGAGAACCCCGCCCTGGTCAACGCCGCGCGGCTGGCCATCGTCGACGCCTCCCGTATCCAGGCGGAGCTGGCGCGCCACCAGGCCCATGAGCGGGAGCATCTCGACTGGGTTTTCAATAACTTACAGGCGAGAGAGGCCGCCGAGGCGGCGGCGGAACGGGCGGCGGAACGCCCCTCGCCGCCCTGCGAGGCGCCCGCCGCCGCTCCGCCAGCGCCCCGCCGACTCCCCGAAAGCGCCCCGCGCGCTCCCCACAGTCTCCTCGCCAGCGCCGCGCGATCTCCGCTGGCGCTCCCCGGCATCCCCGTCGGGACGATCAGGCCGCCGCCTTCGCGGCCGCCGCCACTTCGTCGGCCCGGCGCAATCAGCGCTGCATCTGCATCAGCTGGTCCATCGGCATCATGTGAACGTTGAGTTGCGACATGATCCAGAGGGAGCCGATCACCATCAGCGCGATGATCAGCAGGGTGAGGAGCAGGGCCAGGATGTTGGTCTTCTGCGCCGGGGCCGTCGTGATGTGGAGAAAGAAGATCAGATGCACGAGCATCTGGCCAATGGCCAGCACCACCAGCGCGGCGACCAGGCTGGCCGGGGTCAGCAGGTGGCCGGAGGCGAGCCAGAACGAGGCGGCGGTCAGCGCCGCGGCCATGACGAAACCGGTCAGGTAACTGGACCACGGCGCGGCACCGTGGACGTCGGTCCCAGGCGTGCGCAGATGTATCGGAGCGTGGGAGGCGGTGTCGGTCATGATTGGACTCCCAGCAGATAGACGAAGGTGAAGATCGCGATCCAGACGATGTCCAGCACGTGCCAGAACAGCGAGAAGCAGAACAGGCGGCGCCGGTAGCTGGCGGAAAAGCCCATCGTGCCCAGGTGGATCAACAGCACGATGATCCAGGCCAGGCCGACCGTGATGTGGAGGCCGTGCAGGCCGACCAGGGCGAAGAAAGCGGAGAGGAAGGCGCTGCGATCAGGCCCCGCGCCGGCATGAATCATGCCCACGAACTCGCGGATCTCGAGGCTGAGGAACCCCAGCCCGAGCAGGAACACGGCGCACAGGCTCAGGATCAGCGGCAGACGCCTGCGCGCCTCCGCCGCCAGCATGGCCAGGCCGCCCACGAAGCTGCTGGTGAGGAGGCAGGCCGTCTCTAAGCCCACGTTCTTCACATCGAACAAGGCTTGGGCGGTGGGACCGCCGGCGGTGGCGTTCTTCAGCACAGCGAAGGTGGCGAAGAACGCCGAGAACAGGATCGCGTCGGTCAACAGATAGACGTAGAACCCGAAGCCGGTGACGCCGAAGCGGGTGGCCGGGTGGTAGCGCGTGGGCGCGTGCTCGCCCGAAGACAATTGCATTGTACTCATCGGGGAACCTCAGGCTCTGATGCGGACAGGTGATCCGGCGGTGATCCGGGCGCGGCGCTCGATGTCCGCCACCTCGTTCGCCTTGACGACGTATTCCGGGTGCTCTCGCCAGGACGAGGCGACCAGCACGGCGATCCCCGCGGCGAAGCCGATCAGAGCCAGCCACCAGATGTGCCAGACGACCGCGAAGCCCGCCGCCACGGCGCAGAACGCCATCAGAAAGCCGGTCGGAGCGTTCCTCGGCAGTTCGATGTCTTCGTAGACGGGCGGCTTGCCAGGGGCGTCCTTGGCGCGCCAGTAGGTGTCGAGACCGTCCACTTCCGGGATCAAGGCGAAGTTGTAGACGGGCGGGGGCGAGGCCACCGACCACTCGAACGTCCGCCCGCCCCAGGGATCGCCGGTGAGGTCGCGCCGGCTGCGCCAGGTCCGTATGCTGACGACCAGCTGCGCGATCTGCAGCACGACGCCGGCCAGGATCAGGAAGGCGCCGGCGCAGGCGACCAGCACGTAGGGCGTCCACAACGGATTGTCGTAGTGGTTCATCCGCCGGGTCATGCCGAGGAACCCGAGGACGTAGAGCGGCATGAACGCCAGGTAGAAGCCGACCAGCCAGCACCAGAACGCCGCCTTGCCGAGCCGTGGCTCCAGCAGGAAGCCGAACGCCTTGGGGAACCAGTAGTTCATGCCGGCGAAGCAGGCGAAGACGACGCCGCCGATGATGACGTTGTGGAAGTGGGCGATGAGGAACAGCGAGTTGTGCAGCAGGAAGTCGTTCGACGGCACCGCCAGCAGCACGCCCGTCATCCCGCCGATGACGAAGGTGACCATGAAGCCGATGGTCCACAGCACCGGCGTCTCGAAGCGGATGCGGCCGCCGTACATGGTGAAGAGCCAGTTGAACACCTTCACCCCGGTGGGGATGGCGATGATCATAGTGGCGATGCCGAAGAAGGCGTTCACGTCCGCCCCGGCGCCCATGGTGAAGAAGTGGTGCAGCCAGACCAGGAAGGCGAGGATGGTGATGGCCATGGTGGCGGCGACCATCGAGCGGTAGCCGAACAGCGGCTTGCCCGAGAAGGTGGCGATCACCTCGGAGAAGACACCGAAGGCCGGCAGGACCAGGATGTAGACCTCCGGGTGTCCCCAGCACCAGATCAGGTTTATGAACATCATCGGGCTGCCGCCCGCTTCATTGGTGAAGAAGTGGAAGCCGAGGTACCGGTCCAGCATCAACATGGCGAAGGTGGCGGTGAGGATCGGGAACGATGCGACGATCAGCATGTTCGATCCCAACGCCGTCCAGGTGAACACCGGCATCATCCCCATCTCCATGCCGGGGGCGCGCATCTTCAGGATGGTGGTGATCAGGTTGATGCCGGAGAGCAGGGTGCCGATGCCTGAAATCTGCAGCGCCACCAGGTAGTAGTCGACGCCGACCCCTGGGCTGAACGGCAGCTCCGAGAGCGGGGGGTAGGCCAGCCAGCCGGTGCGCGCGAACTCGCCGACGCCGAGAGCGATGTTCGGCAGCAGGGCCCCGGCGGCCGTCAGCCAGAAGCTGATCGAGTTCATCACCGGAAAGGCGACGTCCCGGGCGCCGATCTGCAGGGGCACGACGAAATTCATCAGGCCAACCACGAACGGCATGGCCACGAAGAAGATCATGATCGTTCCGTGGGCGGAGAACACCTGGTCGTAGTGCTCGGGCGGCAGGTAGCCGAGGTGGCCGCCGCCGGCGAGCGCCTGCTGCGTACGCATCATGATGGCGTCGGAGAACCCGCGCAGCAGCATCACCAGCGCCAGCATGATGTACATGAGACCGACCCGCTTGTGGTCCACCGTGGTGATCCACTCGGTCCAGAGCCAGCGCCAGCGGCCCAGGTAGGTGATGAGGCCGAGGACGGCCGCGCCCGCGATCAGGATCCCGGCGCACGTCCCCATGATGATCGGCTGATCGAAGGGAATATCGTGCAGGGTCAACTTGCCGAACATCAAAGGGCGCCTTGTCTGGAGGGGGGGCGGGCGGCTGCGGCGCGCAGCAGCGGCCGAGGGCCGGTGCTCGCCATCAGCGCGTGATCGAACACGGTGGCGGCGACGTCACCGTAGAGGCCGGGCGCCGCCGTGGCCTGCCGCGCCGCCAGCTGGTCGTAGGCAGCCGCATCGAGCCGGGCGCGCGAGGCCCTGGCCGTCGCGATCCAGCGCGCGAAGCTCACGTCATCGCCGGCGCGCACGGTGAACCGCATGTCGGAGAAGCCGTCTCCGCTGAACTGGGCCGAGAGCCCGCGGTAGGTTCCGGGGCGGTCGGCCTGCAGCGACAGCCGCGTCTGCATCCCGGCCATGGTGTAGATCTGGCTGCCCAGCTGCGGCACGAAGAACGAGTTCATCACCGTGCCGGACGTCAGCCGCAGATCGATCGGCGTTCCGGTCGGGAGGGCCATCTCGTTGACGCTCGCCACCCCGTAGTCGGGGTAGATGAACAGCCACTTCCAATCGAGCGAGACGACCTCGACGCGGACCGGCTTGCGGTCGGATTTGAGCGGCTGGTAGGGGTCGAGGTCGTGCGAGCCGCTCCACGCCAGCGTGGCGAGGAACACGATCAGCAGCAGCGGAATGATCCAGACCGTGAATTCGATTTTGCCCGAATAGCTCCAGTCGGGCCGGAACTTCGCGCGACGGTTCGAGGCGCGGAACCACCAGGCGAACGCCAGGGTCATCAGGATGACCGGCGCCACCACGAGCATCATGGCGCCGAAGGTCTCCATGAGTATCTGGTTTTCCGCCCCGCCCACGGGCCCGACAGGCGCCAACACGCCCTCTGAGCAGCCGCCGAGGCCGAGGATCAGCGCGAGGGCGACGGTGACGGCGGGGTTATGCAGACGAGCAATCGGACCGGAATGCGTCGCGGCCATCAGGGAATCCCTTGTTGGACCTCGGCCGCGGGACGGCCCGGTCTGGAGGGTTTCAATGCTGGCGGGACCCGGGGCCGCTGGATATCCCTCGCCCGGGTGAGGCAAGGCGGAAAGAAGGGTCAGCGGCTGAGCGCTGAACTATACGTCGAAGGCGCCGGGCCGATCCGAGCGTGGCGGAGCGCCTAGCTGGTGCAGGAGACCGTCAAGCTCGTCGTCTTCGTCCAGACGTTGGCTCCGGCGCCCCGCAACGACGGCCAGAGTGCGGCGACATTCTTCGAGGCAATCGGCCGCGCGGCGCAGGTCTGGCCACTGCCGGCCAGCGCTGACCTGCCCGTACACGGGCGCGAGCGCCGCTTCTGCTTCTGCAGCCCGGCCCAGGCTCAGCCAGAGCGAAGCTAGCGACGTCGCTGCCCGGAGCCGCCATATGAGCGCACCCTGGCGTTCCGCGATCGCCAGAGCGCCCAGATAACGGGCTTCAGCCCCCGCCAGGTCGCCGGCCAGTTCGGCGATCACGCCCCTGATCCGCAGGGTCTCCGGCGAGCTCCAGGACTCCTCGTCCGGCTCCTCGAGGAGTTTCAGCACCGCCTGGGCGTCCTTCAGCGCCCCTTGCCCAGCCAGCTGCAGCGCCAGTTCGGCGCGGATGAAAGCGTCCATCATGTGCCAGCCGGCTTCCCGATGGATGCTCAGGCACCGATCGATCATCTCTCTGCCGCGGGCTGCTTCACCACGCCGCACGAGTGACAATCCCTGCATCGCGATGGCCGTCCCGACCGCCGGCTGCATCGCGCTGGGCTTCCCGGCCTCGACGATGGACGTCGTCAGCCTGTCGACCTCCTCCGTCTGTTCGAGGAGGTAGGCCATAGGCGTCTGCCAATAGAGCGACTGCACCAGCGGCGCGGCGGCGCCGAGCGCGGCGGCCCGTTCGAGCGCCCGCGCGCGCAGCGCGAGGGCCCTGTCGACCTCTCCAAGAAAGAAGTCTGACAAGCTCAGCAGTTCGAGCGCCCCAGCCTCGAGGTCGTAACCGAAGAGGCGGCGCATCAGATCGCGGACAGCACCGTTGAGTTCGTCGAGGATGCGCGCCGCATGCATCCGGGCGGCCCTGTGGTCGCCTCGGAAGTGGGCGGTATAGGCGCTCATCCAGTGGAACGCGGCCGCGACAGTCGCGTCTCCGTTCACGGCCTCGAGGAAATCGGACTCATCGAGCAGGCGCTGCGCCGCGTCGAAGTGCGCCAGACGCAGCTGATGGCCCCACAGAACAGCCAACCCGGCCAACCGCAGATCGCTGCGACCGTCGAACTGCGTCTGGCGATAGATGATCTCCCAGTTGTGATGGCTCTCCGCGGTGATGCCGTGGGTGTACATGAGCGAGCTGGCGAGGGCGATGCGGGCGTCGAGTTCGGAGCGAACGTTCGCCCCACGGTCCAGCCGGGCCAGCGCTTCGCGCGTCCATCTGCGGGAATCCGCCACGAGGCCCTCGCGCAGCCAGAGTGACGCCGCGGCGGCGCTGAGCTCGATCGCCAACGCTTCCATTCCCTCGGTGGCGAAGGCCCACCCCAGGACTGCGCGGACATTGGCGATAGACTCGGATGTCACGGCGTAGTCCTCACTCCCAGCCGCCATGCGCTTCAAGGTTTCCATGTAGTAGCGCGCCTGGCGCTGCCGCACGTCGGCCTCCTCGCCGCTCTCGCTCAACTTGCTGCGCGCGTAGGCGCGGGCCATGTCGAGCAGGCGGTAGCGTCTCGGGGAACCATCCGTCACCGTGCGGACGAGCGATTTCGCGACGAGGGTGAAGAGCGCTTCGACGACCTCGGCTCGAGGCGTCGCAGAATCGCCGCAGACCGCCATCGCCGCTTCCAGCGAAAACGCCGCCCCGGCCAGCACCGAGAGCCGCCGGAACACCTTGCGCTCGGCGGCGTCAAGAAGCTCGTGGCTCCAGTTCAGCGTTGCTTTGAGCGTCTGCTGGCGCGGCACCGCCGTGCGTCGCCCCGGCCAGGTCAGGGCGAACTCGGTCGCCAGCAGGTCAGCGACGTGTTGGACGCCAAGCGCCTCGACGCGCCCTGCCGCAAGCTCGATCGCCAGGGCGATGCCGTCCAGCTCGCGACAGATCGCTGCGACCGTGGCGGCCTGCTGGTCGCCGAGTTCAAAGCCGGCGTGGTTGGCGGCGACGCGCTGCACGAAGAGCTGCACCGCCGGATAGTCCAGGGCCGCCTTCGCCGTCAGCTCGGCCGCCGGCGGCGGCGCGGCGAGAGGCTCGATCCGATAGACGATCTCGCCTTCGGCCCGTAGCGCCTCCCGGCTGGTCGCCAGCACCCGCACGCCCGGCGCTGACGCGACCAGCGATTCGGCCAGTCGAGCGGCGGCGTCGATGACCCCTTCGCAGGTATCAAGCACGACGAGCGCTTCACGTGTTCGGAGGTGGCCCTGGGCGCACGCCAGGGGGCTGGTACCCTGCGGCGCGAGTCCCAGCATCGCGCAAAGGACCTCGGCGACGCTCTCGGGGCTGTCCGGGTCGAGGTCGCCCAGGTCGACGAACACCGCATCGCCGCCATGCGCGGCGACCCAATCGTGGGCGGCGAGCAGGGCGGCCGTCGTCTTGCCGATGCCCCCCGGCCCGACGACCGTGACAAATCGCTGGGGTTCCAGCCGACCTATCAGATCCTCCACGACGGCGTCGCGGCCGACAACCTTCGTCGGCCGGGCCGGCAAGGGTCGCGGGGCGGCGCGCGGCGGCGCCGCGCCGCCCTCGGCCGCGTCGGGCGAGGCCTTCAGCTCGGCGACGAAACAGTAGCCTCGTCCCGGCACGGTCGTGATGAGCTTTTTGCCCTCTTCCCCGTCGCCCAGGGCCCGGCGCAACGCGACCATGTGGAAGCGCAAGGCGGCCTCGACGACCACGGTGTCCGACCAGACCCGCGCCAGAAGTTCCTGCTTGGTTATCACTTCGCCGGGCCGCTCCGTAAGAACGGCGAGGATGTCCATGGCGCGGCTCGAGAGCTCGACGGCCACGCCGGCGCGCTCGAGCCGCCGCAGAGCGGGCGCGAACGCGAACTCGCCGAAACGCAAGCTGGGTCGAGAAGGGAGGGTCTGGTTGTCGTCGATCATCGGACCGGCCGGTTGTCGGAGCGCCCTAAGTGGGGTGGCGCAACATCGCGACAATATCAGAGCGCCGCGCCAGGCCCAAATGCGAGGAGCGGAAGCGACAATCCTGACGGGTAGGCGACAATCATTCAGGTGGCGGATGGGGTCAGCTGAATAGTGACGACATCCGCGGGGCGACAATCATGCTGGCCAACGTCATACCCCACCCGCCCCCGCGCTCGACGGGCGCATGGCGATATATGGCCGGGCTCGCGAGCACGCTCACGGAGGCTGAACCACAGCGTTGCTTCCGCTACCCCTCGCCGCCGATCGCCGGGTCATCATGCGCCGACGGCCTCGATGCCGATGGCGCGTGGCTGCTCGGCGCCGCGCATCGCTGGCCCGCGCTTCGCCCGCCGAAAGGCGTGGAGCAGCGGCGGCTCGATACGGCTCTGGCGGAAGTCTGCGAAGCGATCGAAAGCTCCGAGCTCTGGGACCCCAACATCGTATTGAGGATCGCCTGTCGCCCGATCGTGCTGAGCGGTTGGTGCAGTTGGCGGATCTGCATGATCATCGCCGAACTGTTGCGCGAGGCGGTTCGCAGCAGCCGCGACGTGCGCGCCATCGCGGTGGAGTTCGCGCTCGCCGATGAGGCTCGCTGCGTCGTCGTCGACGACGGCGTCGCCTCGCCAAACCCTGGCGGAGGCCGAGCCGGTCTCGGGGTGGACGCGCTCGTGGCTGAGTTGGGCGGGCGGGTCGTCCGCTCCTCGGACGACACCGGCTCCGCCGTCCTGGTGTGCGTGCCGGGAGCGGCGCTCTAGGGTAACCTGCTTGCAAGAGCTCGGAGAGCCGGTAGTTTGCGCCCATGGCAGCCGATTTGCCGACTCCGGATTTCACGTTCGACCCTGGCGCACAGGGCGCGTGCATTGCGGGCGTGCGGCCCTATCGCAATGGTTCCTATCGACTCGATAGCGAGACCATCTCCAACACATTCATAGTTCACAACTATGGACACGGCGGCGCGGGCATCACGCTGAGTTGGGGTTGCGCCGATGTGGTGCGCAAGATCGTCCAGGATCATCTGGCGGCGTCGCCGGACAGAGATGTCGCGGTGCTGGGCGCTGGCGTCATGGGCCTGACCGCCGCGACCCTGCTGCTCGATCTCGGCCTGTCCGTTAAGATATATTCTGACAGGAACCCGATAGACACGACATCGTTCAAGGCCGGCGGACAATGGGCCGTGTCGGTCGTCGAGTTTCAGGGCAAAGAACAGGAACTTGGTGGCATAGTCCGAACCGCCTATGCGACCTTCAACTCGAGCATCGGCAAGGGGTTCGGCGTATCGGAGCGACCGAACTACACGGCGACGCGAGCACACAATCTCGATGTCGTGCTGCAATTGGCGCCCGGCTTGATTCCGCCGCCGATACCCCTGCCACGCATGCCGTTCAAGGGACACACCAATTCGGGTTTCGAATATCGCACGTTGCTCATTGAGCCACCTATTTTTCTGCGAAGGCTGGAATCCGACTTGAGAGCGCGCGGCGTTGAATTCGTACAAAAGAGATTTGCCAGCCGATCCGACGTCCTGACGTCGTTGACCCAAAAGATCGTCGTGAACTGCACGGGCCTGGGTGCGATGACCTTGTGGAGTGATCCAAAGGTCGTCCCGATCAAGGGACAGCTGGCGATGTTGCCGGCGCAGTCGACGCTTCAGTACCTATACGGTGAGTCTGGGTACATGTTTCCGCGGGAAGATCACGTTGTCATCGGCGGAACGTTCGAAGTCGGCGTGAACAACGAGACCGCCGACCCTTCTGTCTGCCAGGGCCTTGTCAACCACATCGCGTCGCTGTTCGCGGGGGGGCCCGTCACGCCCCTATCGGAGATCCATATTCACCACCCGAACAACGCCGCGATCGTCAATCCGGCGATGCGGAGCAACTGAAACGCAGCGGCTATCGACTCGTCTCATCGTTGGCGCCATCGTCGGCGCGCAGCATGGAGGGCGCAATGAGGCCGGTGATGCTTGGCCTGGGCCTGGGTCTGGCGGCCCTGGCCGTCGGACGAGGCGAGGCCTGGGGCGCCTCCGCAAGCGGACACGACGCGGTGGCCCTCGGGGCTGTGGTCGGCGGCCATTCGCCGCTGCTTACGCTTCACCAGAAGGCGAACCTGGCCAAGATCCTCGACGACAAGGCCGGAACGGTCAGCTCCCCGCATAAGATACTGGTCAACGCCAAGTCGATCGACTGCGGGGCCGGCGACGTCGATATCGCCCACTTCGCCTGCACCCTGACCTTCGCCGCCAACACCTCGACGCTCGCCGGTCGGCGCGCGCAGGAACTCTACGCCACCCTCATCGAGGCGGGGGCCCTGGAAGACGGCGCGGCCGGCACGATCCACCGGGCCGTCTACAAGCTTCGCTGCACCCTGGATCCCCCCGTGATCGCCCAGAACGCCGGCGGCG
>Ga0209166_10003587_pt1 | contig 11129 bp, 8 predicted proteins | sample Coa_R1_3_FD_187151 | JGI IMG/M metagenome (GOLD analysis project Ga0209166, IMG submission 187151) | Surface soil microbial communities from Centralia Pennsylvania, which are recovering from an underground coalmine fire - Coalmine... | ecosystem: Environmental > Terrestrial > Soil > Unclassified... | reverse complement strand
GGCACCACCCGCTGGACCAGGTTCATCGCGCCCTCGTGCAGCGTGCCCTGCGGCTCCCCGGCCGCGGTCCGCTCGATCCGGCCGTCCGGCGGGTCCGGGGTCGCGGCGTCCACCCCGGCCAGGGCCTGCGCCCGCGAGTTCACCCAGGCGCCGTGGTGGTCGCGGTTGGATAGGAACTACACCGCTCCCCCGGTCGCCACCAGGTCGGCGGGGCGCTCCGGCATCACTAGTCGCCGAGCTCGGCGCGGCGGCGGGCCACGTAGTCCGCCAGTTCCGCACGGACGGCGTCGTCCAGCGGCGGCGGCTCGTAGTTCTCCAGCGTCTTCGCGCAGATCTCACCGGCCCGCACCACGGCGTCCTTGCCGCCCTGCTTCAGCCACCGCTCGTAGTTGGCGGTGGAGGACAGCAGCGGCCGGTAGAAGCAGGTGCGGAACCGCTCCATCGTGTGCGCGGCGCCGAGGAAGTGGCCGCCATGGCCGACCTCCTCGTGCGCGCCGAACGCCAGCGACGCCTCGTCGATCTCCAGCGGGGTGAACTCCACCCGCAGCATCCGCAGCAGCTCGATGTCGATGATGAACTTCTCGTAGCAGCTCACCAGGCCGCCCTCCAGCCACCCGGCGGCGTGCATGACGAAGTTGGTGCCCGCGAGGAACGTGGGCAGCAGCGTCATCAGCGCCTCGTAGGCCGCCTGCGCGTCGGCGGTCTGGCTGGAGTTGAGCCCGCCGCCGGTGCGGAACGGCAGCCCGTAGTGCCGGGCAAGCTGCCCGGTGCACAGCAGGCCGATCGCCGACTCGGGCGTGCCGAAGCTGGGCGACCCGGACTGCATGTCGATGTTGGACAGGAACGAGCCGAAGATCACCGGGCAGCCGGGCCGGATGAGCTGGGCCAGTGCGATGCCGGTGAGCGCCTCCGCGAGCTGCTGGGCCAGCGCCGCCGGGATCGTAACCGGGGACATGGCGCCCATCAGCAGGAACGGGGTCAGCACCACCGGCTGGTTCGCCGCACAGTACTCGAACTGGGCGTCCAGCATCCGGTCGTCCCAGCGCAGCGGCGAGTTGCAGTTGATCAGCGAGATCGTGGCCGGGGTCTGCTCGATGCTGGCCCGGCCCTTCTCCAGGCCGCCGAAGAGGATCGAGGTCATCGCGATGGTGTCGGCCGCATTCGGGCCGGAGACCACGTTGCCCATGTAGATCTTGTCGGTGAGGGTCTGCAGCGCGTAGATCATGTCGAGGTGCCGGGAGTCCAGCGGCGCGTCGTTGGGCTCGCAGATCACCCCGCCCGCCGAGTCCAGCTCGGGGAACGACTGGGAAAGCATCGCCAGGCGGCGGAAGTCGTCCAGGGTGGCGTCCCGGCGCACCTCCCCCTGCCGGACGAACGGCGACCCGTACACCGCGCCGAACACCATGTCGTCGCCGCCGATGTGCACGCTGTTGGCCGGGTTGCGGGCCTGCACGTCGAACTCGCGGGGGGCCTTGGCGACCTGTTCCAGCACGAAGTCCGGGTCGAACTTGACCACGTCCCCGTCCACCTGCTGGCCGGCCTTGCGGAACTTCTCCACCGCCTCCGGCTTGGCGAACTGGACCCCGACCTCGCTCACGATGCGGCGCCAGCCGCGCTCCAGGACCCCGACCGCGTCAGCGGAGAGGATCTCGTACCGCGGCATCGCGTTGCGGAACATCGCCACCTGCCTCTGCCAGGACCGCCTTGACCGGCCAAGACCCTGATCGTAGGATCACATAGTAGAACAGAGTTCCGTAACGTGGAACTATGTGGCCAAGTTTCGTACCGGCCGGGCACGGCACGGCAACCCCACAGGCAGGCACCTGGTGAGCAGTCCCAGCGGAACCCAGGCGGTGGACCGGGCGGCGCGGCTGCTCACCGAGGTGGTGCACGCGCCCGGGTCGGTCACGTTCACCGAGCTGGCCGCCGCCACCGGGCTGGCCAAGAGCACCACGTCCCGGCTGCTGCTGGCACTGGAGCGCAACGGGCTGGTCCGGCGGGACGACGCGGGCCGGTTCCGCCCGGGGGAAATATTCGTCCGGTTCGCCTGGCGCGGCGGCGCCGAAGCGGGGCTAACCGAGGTCGCCCAGCCCTTCCTGGACCGGCTCGGCGCGGCCACCGGCGAGACGGTGAACCTGGGTGTCGGGCGGGACGGCGTGGTCGAGCAGATCGCCCAGGTGGACAGCGTGTACGTGATCGGCGCCACCAACTGGCTGGGCCGGGCGGTGCCGCTGCACTGCACCGCGATCGGCAAGGTGCTGCTCGCCTACGGCGCGGCGGATCTGCCTCCCGGGCGGCTGGAGCGGCGCACCGAGCAGACCATCACCAGCCGGGCGGCGCTGGATGCGGAACTGGCCGCGGTCCGGGAGCGTGGCTACGCGGTCATCGACGGCGAACTCGAGCCGGGGCTGGTGGCGGTGGCCGCCCCGGTGTACCGCGACGGCGGCGCCGTGGTCGCCGCGCTGTCGGTATCCGGCCCCGGCACCCGGCTGACGTTGCCGCGGATCGCCGACGTCGCCGCCGCATGCATCGCCCAGGCCCGCGGCCTGTCCGCCGTCCTGGGCCACCGCGCAGAGCGGCCCGCGGGCGGCGCACCCCGCCTGGCGCAGACAACCCAAGCGCAAGCACAGAGAGAAGGTGCCGCGTGACCCCCGACGAGCTCCTCAAGCAGCTGTACGACGACACCCTGGTGGGCAACGCGCCGGCCGTGCTTGAGCTGACCAACGCCGGGCTCGGGATGGGCCTGGGCCCGGAGACGCTGCTCTACGACGCGCTGATCCCGGCGCTGGAGGAGGTCGGCGCCCGGTTCGAGCGCGGCGACTTCTTCGTGCCGGAGATGCTGATCGCGGGCAAGGCGATGGCCGGGGCGCTGGAGATCCTCCGGCCGCTGCTGGCCGAGACCGGCGTTGCCACGATCGGCAAGGTGGTGATGGGCACTGTCAAGGGCGACGTGCACGACATCGGCAAGAACCTGGTGAACATCATGTTCGAGGGCGCCGGGTTCCAGGTCATCGATCTGGGCGTGCAGGTGTCGCCGGAGAAGTTCGTCGACGCGGTCCGCGAGCACCAGCCCGACATCCTCGGCTTCTCCGCGTTCCTCACCACGACCATGCCGATGTTCAAGGCGAACATCAACGCGCTGGAGAAGTCCGGGCTGCGCGACCAGGTGATCGTCATGGTCGGCGGCGCCCCGGTCACCCAGGAGTACGCCGACGTGGTGGGCGCGGACGGCTACGCCGCCGACGCCTCGGCGGCGGTGGTCCGGGCCAAGGAACTGCTGCAGCGGCGCCGCGCCGCGCTGCCCGCGTAGGCGGCCGGCGTGGATACCGTCCTCTCCTCGGCCAGCGGGCAGGCCGTGATCGGACCCGGCCAGCCGTTCTGCATCATCGGCGAGCGGATCAACCCGACCGGGCGCAAGGCGTTCCAGGAGGAACTGCGGGCCGGCGACCTGTCCCGGGTGGAGACCGACGTGGCCCAGCAGGTGGCCGGCGGCGCCATGGTGCTCGACGTGAACATGGGCGCGCCCCTGGCCGACGAGGCCGAACTCATGGCCCGGGCGGTCCGGCTCATCCAGGGCCTGACCGACCTGCCCCTGGTGATCGACTCCTCGATCATCGAGGTGCTCGATGCCGGCCTGGCCGCCTACCAGGGCAAGGCGCTGGTCAACTCGGTCACCGCGGAGGACGACCGGCTGGCCGCGATCCTGCCGCTGGTGCGCAAGTACGGCGCTGCAGTCATCGGCCTGCCAAATGACGAGGAGGAGATCCCCGAGGAGCCGGCCCGCCGGGTCGAGTTGGCCCGCAAGATCATCGACGTGGCCACCGGCCAGTACGGGATCGCGATCGAGGACATCGTGATCGACCCGCTGGCCATGCCCGTCGGCGCGGACACCGGCCATGGGATCCGCACGCTGGAGACGATCGCACGGCTGCGTGAGGAGTTCGGCGTGAACATGACGCTAGGCGCCTCGAACGTGTCGTTCGGCATGCCGGACCGGCATGCGATCGGGGCCGCGTTCCTGCCGGTGGCCATCTCCCACGGTTTGACCAGCGCCATCATGGACGCCCGGGCACCACAGGTCGTCCGCGCGGTCAAGGCCGCGGATCTGCTGCTGGACCGGGACCCCTGGGGCGCGTCCTGGATCGCCGCGCACCGCGCCCAGTTGGCGGCCGCGGCTGCGGCGGCTGCGCAGGCCGGGGCGGCCGGGGGCGCGGCGGCCGGGCAGGGCACGGCGGCCACGCGGCCATCGCCATGACCAGCACCGTGGACCTGGAGACCGAGGCCACCGGCCCGGTCCGGGTGGACCTGACCTTTGAGCCGGGCGGGCGGCGGGTGCGTGTGCCGCACGGGGTGACCCTGTTCGACGCCGCGAGCTGGAACGGGATCGCGATCGACTCGACCTGCGGCGGCCACGGCACCTGCAAGAAGTGCAAGGTCCGGGTGCTGGACGACGGCGCGGACGCCCCGTCCGAACTGGACGTCCGCGCATTCACCCCGGACGAACTGCGGCAGGGCTGGCGGCTGGCCTGCCGGGCGCAGGCCACCGCGGATACCCGGGTGGACGTGCCGCCGCTTGTCACCCGGCCCAAGGCCGCCACGGTCGGCGTTGGCCGGCAGGTGATCCTGCGCCCCGCGGTGCAGAAGCGGTACCTGGAACTGGCCGAGCCGACGCTGAGCGACCAGGTGACCGACGCGGAACGGGTGCTCGCCAAGCTCGACGACCTGGAACCGCGGATCGACCTGGACGTGCTGCGCACGCTGGGCCGGGTACTGCGCGCCGCCGACTACAAGGTCACCGCGGTGGTCGTGGACGACGTGCTGATCGGCGTGGAACCCGGCGACACCACGGCCCGCCGGTTCGGTATCGCCTTCGACCTGGGCACGACCACGGTGGTCGCGACCCTGCTGGACCTGGCCACCGGGACCCCGGCCGCCGTGGCGTCCGTGCTCAACGCGCAGCAGCCGTTCGGCGCGGACGTGATCAGCCGGATCAGCGCGACCATGCTGGACCCGGCGGCCCTGGACCGGCTGCGTTCCCTGGCCCAGGAGACCCTGGCGGGGCTGGCCGCCGAGGTGTGCGCGCAGGGCGCTGCGGACCCGGCCGAGGTGTACGAGGTCGCGCTGGCCGGCAACGCGACCATGACCCACCTGGTGCTCGGCATCGACCCGGAGCCGCTCGGCATGGCTCCGTTCATCATGGTCACCCGGCTGTTCCCCGAGGTGCTCGCCGCCGACCTGGGCATCGCGGTACACCCGCGGGCCCGCGCCGTGATCTTCCCGGCGTTCGGCGCCTACGTCGGCGGCGACATCACCGCCGGGCTGCTCGCGTCGGGCATGGACCGGGACGCCCGGACCCGGTTGTTCGTGGATATCGGCACCAACTGCGAGATCGTGCTCGGCAACCGGGAATGGCTGCTGGCCACCGCCGCGCCGGCCGGCCCCGCGTTCGAGGGGGCGGCGATCCGGTGCGGGATGCGCGCCGCCGACGGGGCCATCGAGGTGGTCACGATGACCCCGGACGCGTGTGAACTGACCGTCATCGGCGACGCCGAGCCCGCCGGGCTGTGCGGCTCCGGGCTGGTCGACGCCGTGACCGGGCTGGTCAGGCTGGGCCTGCTCGATCCCTCCGGCCGGTTCGTGCCCGAGGAACAGGCCGCCGCACTGGCGCCGGGGCTGGCCGGGCGGCTCACCCGGCTCGGCGAGGAGCGGGTGTTCGTGCTGCACTGGCTCGGCGAGCCGGGTGACGTCGTGCATTCGATCTACCTGTCCCAGCGGGACGTGCGGGAACTCCAGTTCGCCAAGGCCGCGATTGCCACCGGCTGGCGGATCCTGCTCGAGGAGGCCGGCCTGGCGCCCGGCGACATCCAGCAGGTCCTGCTGGCCGGCTCGTTCGGCAGCTACCTATCCCCCGCGAACGCGATCCGCCTCGGCCTGGTGCCGGAGATCGGCGTGCTGCGCGTGGTCAGCGCCGGGAACGTGGCCGGCGAGGGGGCGAAGATGGCGCTGCTGTCGCTGCGCGAGCGGGCCGCCGGTCTGGCCCTGCTGGAGGAGGTGAGGTATGTCGAGCTATCCGACCGCGCCGACTTCAACGACCGTTTCGTCGCGCAGTTGCCATTCCCCGGCTGACCCTCCGGCCTCGCTGGCCGGCCCGTCCGGGTCCCCGGCTGCCCTGCCCGCGTCCCCGGCCGGCTCGCGTGCGCCGGTGGCGGTGATCGCCTGCGGTGCCCTGGGTGCGCACCTGCGCGAGATCATCGCCCGCCGCGGCTGGCGGGCCGAGCTGCACTGCCTTCCCGCCCTGCTGCACAACCGCCCGAAGAAAATCTCCATTGAGGCCGAACGATTGGCCCGTGCCGCCCTGGCCCGCGGGCAACTGGTCGCCGTGGCTTATGCCGACTGCGGCACGTATGGCGCACTCGACGAGGTGTGCGGGCGGCTGGGGCTGCGGCGGCTTCCGGGGCTGCACTGTTACGACGTGCTGGCCGGGCCGGAGCCGATGCGGGCGGTATTCGATGCCGAGCCGGGCACCTACGTGCTCACCGACTTCCTAGTGCGCAGCTTCGAGCGGACCGTGCTCGCGGAACTGGCGCTCGGCAAGCACCCGGAATTGTGGCCGGACTACTTCGGGCACTACCGCCGCGTTGTCTGGCTCGCCCAGGACCCGGATCCGGGGCTGGCAGCGGAGGCGGAGCGGGTGGCGGCCCGGTTCGGCCTGCCGCTCACCGTGGTGGAGACGGGCACGGCCAGGCTGGAACGCGAACTGGAGACCCTGATCACCGGGAACGATGCGGGTGACCGGGGCGGCCGGATGCCGGGAGCGAGCCGTGATCCGGGGCGGGCCGGATGCCGGGAGCAGGCCGTGATCCGGGGCGGGCCAGATGCCGGGAGCGAGCCGTGATCCGGGGCTGGCCGCACCCGGGGCTGGCGGCCGCGGCCCCGCTGCTGGCGCACCCGCGGTATGAGGTGTTCCCGGCCGGCAGCGTGGCGGACGTCGTGGCGCAGTGGGTGCCGGCCGGCATGACGGTGACCGTGACCGCCTCCCCCACCAAGGGCCTGGGCGCCACGCTGGACCTGACCGAGCGGCTGGCTGCGCTCGGCTACCAGGTGGTGCCGCACCTGTCCGCACGGCTGGTGCGTGACGACGCGCACTTGGCCGATATCGCGGCCCGGCTGATCGCGTGCGGGGTGAACGACGTTTTCATCCCGGCGGGTGACGCCGACCCCCCGGCAGGCCGTTTTGACAGCGCTTTGTCTTTGCTCGAGCGGCTGGCCGAAATGGGCAACCCTTTTCCGCGCACCGGCATCACCGGATACCCGGAGACGCATCCGAGGATCGGCGACGACGTCACGATCCAGGCCATGTGGGACAAGCGGCGACTGGCCACCTATATCGTGAGCAATCTGTGTTTCGACTCGGCCATGGTGCGGCAGTGGATCCGCCGGGTCCGCGCCCGGGGCGTCACCCTGCCGATCCACGTCGGGCTGGCCGGGCCGGTGGAGCGTGCCCGGCTGCTCAAGATGGCTGCCAAGGCCGGTGCCAGCGAGTCCGCGCGGTTCCTGGCAGGGCACGCCGAGTGGTTCCTGCGGTTCGGCACACCCGGCGGATACCGGCCGGAGCGCCTGCTCGCCAGGATGGCTCCGGCGCTCACCGCGCCGGCCGCCGGCGTCGCAGGGCTGCACCTGTTCACCTTCAACCAGGTCCAGCAGACCGAACAGTGGCGCAGGGAACTGCTCGCCCGTGTCGGTGACGCACAGCCGGCACGCCAGAATCTGGCTACGTAAAAGCAGAGCGAAATTACTTGTAGTAATTCGGCGGAATACAATCGCTTGCACCGTCCCGGGCCTGGCGTCCCGCTTCCGTTTATGTAACGTGATCTGAAATCGCCGTGTATAACCGGCGTGAGGTTTGGTTGACATCCCGGGAAACCCGGCGACACCATGCGGCTGGTGACCAGACAGCAATGAGCAGCAGGCACCCTGAAGGCGCCCCGGCCCGGGCCGGCGAGGTGTCCTGGCCGTTGCTGTCGGGCCTGATCCCGCAACTGGCGGATGCCCACGTCCCGCGCCAGGAGACCGGGCTCGGCCTGGCCGCCAGCCTGGCCCCCGGGGACACGGCGGTGCTGATCCCTGACCAGGAGGCGAGCCGGACCCTGGGCGGCCTGGGCGGTACCGGCAAGACCCAGCTCGCCCTTTCGGTCGCGCACGCACTCTGGGACCGGCGTGCACTGGACCTGGTGCTCTGGCTGACCCCGACCAGCCGGGACGCCGTGGTGACCTGCTACGCGCAGGCGATGCACGACGTCAGCGGGATGGCCACCGAGGACGGCCCCGAGGTGGCCGCCGCGCACTTCCTCGACTGGCTCGCCGAGACTGACCGGCCGTGGCTGGTGATCCTCGACGATCTCGCCGACACGGCCGTGCTGGAAGGGCTCTGGCCGCACGGGCCGCAGGGCCGGGTGCTGGTCACCAGCCGCCGCGCCGGCACCGCGGTGCGCGCGTACCGCCCGCGCGCGGTGGAGGTGGGGCCGTTGAGCCCTCGCGAGGCGCTTGCCTACCTGTCCGGCAAGCTGCACGGTGACCCCGACCAGTGGATCGGCGCCCTCGATCTGGCCGGCGACCTCGGATTCCTGCCGATCGCGCTGGCGCAGGCGGCCGCGCTGATGGCCGAGACCGGGCTGGACTGCCGCCAGTACCGGGCCCGCGTCGCCGACCGGATGCAGCGCCTGGCCGGTGGCCCGGCGGGCGCCTACCCGTCGATCGTCGCGTCCACCTGGGCTCTGGCCACCGAATTCGCCGAGCAGATACCGCCTGCCGGGCTGGCCCGCCCGGCGCTGGCCCTGGCCGCGATGCTGGATCCCAACGGCATTCCCGGCGCGGTGCTCACCAGCCAGGCCGCCTGCGCCTACCTCACCCGGTAGCGCGGCGTGCCGGTGGACGAGATGCAGGCCCGCGCCGCCCTGTACAACCTGGCCCGGGCGGCCCTGGTCAGCATCGACACCACCAGCGCCGCCCGCACGGTGCGGGTGCACAGTCTGGTCCAGGCCACGGTGCAGCAGAACCTCACCGCCGCCGAATCCGACGAGGCGGCCCGCGCCGCCGCCGACGCACTGGTGCAGGTCTGGCCCCGCAGTGGCGTCCCGGCGTCGTTCGAGCAGGCATTGCGCGACTGCACCGCACGGCTGCACGAGGTCGCGGGCCGGGTGCTGTGGGCACCCGAGTGCCACCCGGTGCTGCACCGGGCCGGCCGGAGCCTGGAAGCCGGGGGCCTGAACGGGCCGGCCGTCCGCTACTGGCAGTCGATGCTGGAAACCAGCCAGGCCGAACTGGGACCCGGTCATGCCCAGACCATCCTGACGCGGGACCGGCTGGGCGCGGCGCATGAGGCGGCGGGGCACGCGGACGACGCGATCGCGGTGTACCAGGAGTCTGTGAGCGAGCGGCAGCGACGGCTCGGCGCGGGGCACCCGGACACCGTGGCTGCCCGGGCGAGCCTGGCCCGCGCGCTCCGTACGGCCGGCCGGGCCGACGAGGCGGTCCGCATCGCCGAGCGTGTGCTCGCCGACTCCGAGCAGAGCCGCGGCGCCCGTCATCCGGAAACCCTGACCGCCCGCGAGGACCTGGCCGAGGCATACCTCGACGCCGGCCTGGGCGACCGGGCGATCGCTGCCTTCCAGCGCACCGTCGCGGACCGCGAGCGGGTACTCGGCCCGCGGCACGCCGACACCCTGGCCGCCCGCGCCGAACTCGCGCACGCCTACCACGCGGCCGGCCAGCCGGAAAAGGCACTGCCGCTGCATGAGCGCATAGTCGCGGACTACGAGCGGACGCGGGGCGCCGACCACCCCGACACGCTGGCCGCGCGCGGCCACCTCGCCTACGCCTACCGCACCGCCGGGCGGCTCAAGGACGCACTGCCCGTGTACCGGCGCACGCTGGCCGGCCGGGAGCGGGCGCAGGGCCCGGACCACCTAGACACGATCACCGCCCGCAGCAACCTCGCCGACGCGTGCTTCCTGGCCGGCCGGTACAAGGAGGCCGTGCCGCTGTACGAGCGCGCGCTGGCCACCCGGGAGCGGGTGCAGGGCGTCGACCACCCGGACACCATCACCGCCCGCGGCAACCTCGCGTCCGCCTATCATTCGGCGCGCAAGCTGAACCAGGCCGTCCCGCTGTACGAGCAGAACCTGGCCGACTGCGAACGGGTGTTCGGGCCGGACCACCCGGACACGCTGACCTCGCGCAGCAACCTCGCGCACGCCTACCACACGGTCGGCCGGTACACCGAGGCCCTGGCGATGTTCAAGCGCACGCTCGCCGACTGCGAGCGTGCCCTCGGGCCGGATCACCCGCTGACCCAGACCGCCCGGGAGAACCTCGAAGCTGTGACCCGGGCGTTATCCTGGCTGACCCGCGCCGCCAGGTTGACCCCGTACACAGGTCCGGTACCTGCGCAGGCATATTCCTTGACAGGAATATGCCTGCGGGCGAGGCGGCTCAGCGGGGCGCGGAGCGGGCCCGGAGCGCTGCCACCAGCGCCGGGATCACCTCACCCAGGTCCCCCACGACCGCGTAGTCGGCATGGGACAGGATGGGAGCCCCGGGGTCGGTGTTGACCACCACGATGTGCTTGGCGCCGGCGCAGCCGGCCATGTGCTGGATGGCGCCGCTGATCCCGCAGGCGAGGTAGAGCTCCGGGGTGATCTTGGTGCCGGTCTGGCCGACCTGCTGGCGATGCGGCCGCCAGCCCTCGCTGGTCACCACCCGGGAGACCCCGACGACGCCGCCGAGCAGGCTGGCCAGTTCCTCCAGGGGCGCAAAGCCGTCCGGGCCGCCGACGCCGCGGCCGCCGCCGACCACCACCCGGGCGGTGGCGAGCGACGCGCCGGAGGTATGCCCAGGGGTCTCGGTGGCCCGCACCCGCAGGTCGTCCTCGTCCAAGCGGGGGGCGTACCCGTGCACCGGGAACGCGGGGGGAGCGGCGGGCTCCGCGGTGGCGGGGTCCGCGGCGGCAACGGCCGGGACCGCCTCGGTGGCCACGGTCATCAGCGCGGGCGAGCCGTCGAGGCGGGCCTCTTCGAGCAGCAGCCCGGCCCAGCGGTGCCGGACAACGTGGTAGGAGCCGTCCTCACCGG
>Ga0209166_10003585_pt1 | contig 11134 bp, 8 predicted proteins | sample Coa_R1_3_FD_187151 | JGI IMG/M metagenome (GOLD analysis project Ga0209166, IMG submission 187151) | Surface soil microbial communities from Centralia Pennsylvania, which are recovering from an underground coalmine fire - Coalmine... | ecosystem: Environmental > Terrestrial > Soil > Unclassified... | reverse complement strand
ATCGAGGGCCACTTCTGCAACGAGCATTCGACCCGCGTCAAAGGCGGCTGGCGCGATGACCCGCGCGAGTCGCCGGGCGGCGGCATGACCGGCGCCGGCCTGCATGTGCTGGATGCCTTCGTCAATCTCGCCGGCCCGATCGCGACCGTCGATGCAAAAGTGTTCGCACAAAGGCGGCCGCCCGATCCGCGCGACGCCGCGGTTGCGCTGGTCGAGTTCATAAGCGGCGCGACGGGTGTGCTCGGCACCGTCCGCGCCGGGCCGGCCTACTGGCGTATCCACGTGTTCGGCACCAAGGGCTGGGCCGAGGCGCGCGACGAGACGACGCTCACGGTGGCCCGCTTGGGCGAGGCGCCCGCCACCCAGCAATATCCGCCGGTCGACTCGCTCGCGGTTCTGCTGGAGAGCTTTGCCGAGACCATCGAGACCGGCAAGCCGTTTCCGGTTTCGACTTCGGACATGCTCGAAGTGGTCGGCGCGTTCGAGGCGATCATCCGCTCGATCGCGGAAGGCCGGCCGGTCGCGGTGCAACGTTGAGACTCATTGCTGCGCGATGCCGGCGGCGGCGCGCACGCTGTCCCAGCGCTTGTATTCGCTCGCCATGAACGCGCCGAACTCGGCCGCGGCAGTGCCCTTGACGACCACACCGGCCGTCTCCATGCGTTGGCGCACCTTGGGATCGGCGATCGCGTCCATCAGCGTGGCGTTCAGCTTGGCGACGACCGGCGCCGGCAGGCGGGGCGGACCGAACAGGCCGTACCAAGTGGTCACGTCATATCCCGGCAGCACGCCGGATTCCGCGGCGGCCGGGACGTCAGGCACGGCGGGAAAGCGATCCTTGCCGGTGACCGCGAGCGCCTTGAGGTTGCCGGACTGAATCTGGCCGATGACCGCCGATACCGTCTCGATCAGAAAGTCGGCATGCTTGCCAAGCACGGCGTTGATCGCCTCGGGCGACGTGCGGAACGACACGTCGAGGAATTCGACGCCGGCGATCTGCTGCATGAGCACGCCGGCAAAATGCTGCGTGGCCGTGAAGCCGGGGCTGGCAAATACGACCTTGCCAGGCTGCGCCTTGGCAAGCGCAATGAGCTGTTTCGCGCCGGTTGCGGGAAAATCCGGACGCGCGGCAAGCAGGAGGCTTGCCGAGGCCAGCTGCGCGACCGACGTCAGCGTTGCGGTATCGTAGGGCATGTCCTTGCGCGTGACCGCCGAGATGATTTGCCCTGCGGTCATCATGCCGAGCGTGTAGCCGTCGGGCGTGGCCCTGGCGACGAATTCGTTGCCGATGATGCCGCCGGCGCCCGGCTTGTTATCGATGATGACGGGCTTGTGCAGGCGCGTTTCCATCGCCTCGCCGACGATGCGCGCGATGATGTCGGCGCCGCCGCCGGCGCCAAAGGCAACGACCAGACGGATCGGCTGCTGCGGCCAATCCTGCGCTTGCGCCGGCTGGACCACGGCGGCCGTGCAGATCACCGTGACGCTCAGAGCGGCAAGCTTGTTGGCGAGGGACATGATCGCTCCATCAATAGAGCCGCGCGGCTTTGCGCTACTGCGCCGGCGAAACGCCAAGCTCCTTTGCAATGGCGGAAAGCCTGGCGCGCTGTTCGTCGATCGACTGGGCAAATTCATCCGGCCCGCCGATGTTCATGATCTGGCCGGTTTTCGTCAATCGATCGGCAACAGTGGCGTCCGCGGCGGCACGAATGTCGGCCGTTATGCGATCGCGCAAATCGCGCGGCATGCTGGGCGGGCCAAACAGGCCGACGAGGCCGTCGAGCATCAACAACGGATGGCCCGCTTCCTGGGCGGTCGGAACGTCAGGAATCATCGGCGCGCGCGCCGCATTGGTCACGCATATCAGCCGGATCTTGCCGGAATCGAGCTGAGGTCGCACGATCGCGAGAGCCGTCAGGTAGACCTGAACGCGGCCTTCCCCCAGGTCCTTGGCCGCGTCGACCGCATTGCGGTACGGCACCTTGGTCATGTCCAGGTGCTCATGTTCGAGCCAACCGGAGAACATGAAATCATTCGTGCCGGTAACGCCGGCCCAATTGAGTTTCCCGGGCTCGGCGTGCGCCTGCGCGACCAAATCGGCAAGCGTTCTCACATGCATATCCGCGGGTACCGCAATGACCACGACCGTGTTGGAAACGCGCGTAATCGGCGTCAAGTCGCTCAGTTTGTAGGGCAAGCTGTCGTGCAGGTAGGGATGCGCGGTGAATGAGCCGGACGGGCCGTACAACAGAACATGATCGTCGTGGGCGCTGACAAACGCGTTGATCGCAACGATGCCGTCGCCGCCGGGACGGTTTTCAACGATCACCGGCTGTCCCCAACGCTGGCTGAGCCGATCGGCGATGAGGCGGGCGCCGATATCGGCGCCGCTGCCGGCGCCCAACGTCACGATGAATTTGACTGGCCGCGTCGGCCATTTCGTCTGGGCTGGCGCTGCGGCTGCAGCCACGAGCAAACCGGCAAGCGCCAACCCGATGGCTTTGGCGCCGCGCCATTTACAAATCATCGGTCGTCCCCATTCCGCGGACATGGTCGATCAGGGCAGTGCAGTCGCCAGGCAGCGAATCGCCGCGCCAGGCGACGTGCCCGTCCGGGCGTACCAGGACCAGTCGCCGCTCGTACAATCTCATAATCTCGGGCTCGTCGATAGCGACGGTTTTCAGCGGCACGGCGCGCGTCATTGCAGCCTGCTCGATGCTCGTTGTCGTCGCATCGGCAAATCGCATGAGCACAAAGCCGCGACCGAACAAGTCGAGTGTCGAGCGACCATCGCCAAGCCACGCATGGGGCGCGCGGCTGCCGGGACGTGCGCAAGGCACATAGTCTTCGGTGTCATCTTGCGGCGGTGGCGTCCCATCGGTGACGCAGATTGGCGACGATTCGTAGCGGTATCCAAGCTGCAGTCCGGTGGTTCGGAACATTCGCCCGATCGTGCGGATCAGGCTTGGGCCGAGATGCTGCCGAAAGCGCCGCCCGGCTTCCGAGTCGTCTTCAATGGCGATGAGTTCGTCGCCGAATTCGCCGTGCGCCAGATAGAACTCCGTGGCCATACCGACGTTGCGTTCGCCAATCGGCCGCCGCTCGCCGTCATAGGAGGCCAGCAGATTCGGGGCGCCCCACCCGGCGAGCCGAGCCTCGAGCTTCCACCCGAGATCAACCGCATCGCCGATCCCGGTATTCATGCCCAGCGCGCCTGTCGGCGAAAGCTGATGCACCGCATCGCCGGCGAGAAAGACACGGCCTCGGCCGTAGCGGTTTGCAACGACGCTGCGTCGTGTCCAAATGCTCAAGCCCTGCCATTCCACTGCGATGCTTCGCCCGATAGCCCGCTGCAACAATCCGGCGCGGTCGACGCTGTCCGGCGTCTGCTTGCCGTCGCTGTCGAGCACCATGAGGCGCCACAGGCCATTCGCCGGATCGATGATGCGGATATTCGCCCACAGCCCGCCGCGGTCGATCGCCAGAAAAAATACGCCAGGCTCCCGGCCGCAACGCGCCAACAGGTCCGGGGCGCGGAAGTACAGGTGCAACGGATGGCCAAGAATGCCCTGGCCCCGCAGTTCGATGCCGAGTTTGCTGCGGATGGCGCTGGTGGCGCCATCGCAGCCGACGAGATATTCGGCGTTGATCGTTTCGCGCTGGCCGGTTTCGAAATCATGCAATTCGGCGGTGACGCCGGCTTCGGATTCTTCAAACGCCTCCAGACGCGTGCGGTGCCGCAGTCTGACGGCGGGCTGCGACTGTGCAAACCGGCGCAAAATCGGGTCGAACCATAGCTGCGAGCAAATCTGCTGGCACGTCGGGCTCTCTTGACCCGCCGACCGGACGCCACGGGGCGGCCGCCGTATTCGCGCCAGTTCATGACCGGCGAGACTGGTCACAAACACCACGTCGAGCGGGTAATCGCGCGGAAACGGGCAATGATCCACTTCGTCGGCGATGCCCCAGCGCCGGCAGAACTCCATGGTGCGGATATTCACCTCGTTCATTTTCGGCGTCGTGATCGCGCCATCGGACTGTTCGACGAGTTCGCAACGGACGCCGCGCCAGCCCAGCTCGCCGGCCAGCGCCAATCCGACCGGGCCGCCGCCGACAATAAGGACAGGGACACTTCGCATCGTTGGGTTCACGGCGCTGTCACGGCTCCGCAATGATCACTCGAGATCGTCGAAATCTGCTGCCCCGAATGTTTGTCTACGAAAGCGGGCCGGTGCTATGGTTCGGCAACACCGCGGCGCCGCGATCGGGCGTGTCGAGCCGCCCGACTTAAGGAGAAGATACATTAAGGAGAAGATACACTAAGGAGAAGATACACTAAGGAGAAGATACACTAAGGAGAAGTACATGGCTGACGCAGCAACTCTCAACATGCTCGCCTCGCGCTTCATCGACACCGAGTCGGTGCCCTGGATCGAGACCTCGCCGGGCAACAAGATGAAGGTGATCTACCACGATCCGCAGACCGGCATGCTGACGATTCTCTCAAAGCTCGCGCCCGGCTCGGGCATCCCCGCGCATGTGCACGAGGACTTGGAGCAGACCTACGTGCTCGAGGGCTCGCTGGTCGATGACGAAGGCGAATGCACCGCCGGCAACTTCGTCATCCGCGCCAAAGGCAGCCGTCATGCGCCGACCGCGCCCAACGGCTGCACCATGCTGGTGTTCTTTCTCAAGCCGACGGCAGGACTCCGGAAGACGCTGCTCAAGAATACGTAAGCGGCGGCGCGAACCGCCTCGGCCCCCCGACGTTATGATCGTAGTCGGCGGCGTGGTGCCGCAGGATTTCGAGGCGCTCACAGACGGGTAAAGGCGGCGCCGCTCAATCCAATGACCTGCTCTCGATTTTAGAATCCGTTTCTACACGCCCAAGACCAAAGCGGCGGCCAGAGAAGGGCGCCGAGCTCGCCACTCGGCTGACTGCCCTCCACAAACGCTAATGATGCTGGCCCAATGCACCCTACGCGCGGAACGCTGCCCGAGTCTCAGGCTAAATTAATCCTTGAGAATATCTCCGCTAGCACGCGTACAGGGAGACTCGTCGGTCCCATTCGGCCATTGTATAAACAAAAGTCCCGTTACTCGATCGAGTTTATAAAAAAAGTGTCTACCATCGGAAAGGCTGTATCGCCAAGCGACGTAACGATCTGTGACCTCGGCGTTGAAGGTCCCACGCGCCTCTGTCACCGTTCGCATTGCTACGTTGACATCAATAGTAAAGTCCCGGTTGAATGTCCTTCCATCGAGGGTCGCAGGCGGCAGGGTACAGCGAAGTGTAACTGCTTCGGATTGCGAGGGAATAATAATTCCCGCCCAAAATGACACGCTGACTAGTGCACGTTTCAATGACGAACCCATCTCATCCCCCTCGCGCTGAGTGCCCGGTTGGCAACTGTAAGAATAGTGGATTGGAACTGCGCCACTAGACGACATCCCGCGTCAACTTATCGAGCACACGCAGAGCCCTCTTGTTTAGTGCAAGCATTCGTAACGCGTTGCTCTCTACAATACCAACAGACGTTCTTTGATCTATCGTCCACGCAGTGCAGAAACCACCTGCCGTCTGATAGTCGCCGCCATGGATCGCAGGCTGATGCCGCGTTCGCAGTATTGAGTGCGAAAAGACTGAACGTGGCGACTAACGTGGCGACAATAAGCTTAGTCATGCTCGCCTCCCGGCAGGACCAACAACTATAAAATATATCAAGTCGCTTCAGGGGCGTGACCGGGGTTTGTCCGTTGTGGGTCAGAAGCGGACATTTGACGCCGCCTCCCGCGATGTCCGCTTATCCCGCAATAGCAGACGTTTCGTCCAATGCCTTCACGCCGCCGCGAGCCGTTGGGGCCGGTGGGCGCGCAGGAACGAGCGGATCTGCCGCACCGCGAGCGGAATCCGTTCCTTCGGCTCCTTCCACGGGAACATGCTCACCTCGGCGTTCGGCGCCAGCATCGCGGCCTCCATCGCGACCGCATAAGGATGCGACGGCACGTCGTCGGGCAGGATCAGCACCGGCGTCGCGCAGTTGCGGACGAAATCGCGCGTCACCGTGAACACGAAGTCGGGGTCGGTGCGATACATCCTGGTCAGGAATTTTTCCGCCTGCTCCATCGTGATATCGGGCCTTTGCTTCACCAGCTGCGGCGCCCAGCCCTTCATGTTGTTGTTGTAGAAGTGGTCGCGCATCTCGGGCCGCGAGCCCGAGGGCTGCGCCAGCACGGCCGCGACGATGCGGTCGGGCGCCCGCTTCAACAAATTCCAGATCATCGGACCGCCGATGCAAAATCCCAGCACCATGAACTTGTCGACGCCCAAATGATCCATCAGGCCGAGATGGTCGTCGGTATGGGAATCCCAGGGGCGATCGATCTCGAGAGGACCCGTGGACTGGCCGCCATTGGCGTTGCGCAGGTCGGCACCGATGCAGCGGTATTCGTCCTTGAACTCACCCATCGCATCGAACGGCGAATAGGGCGCGGACAGATTGGCGATGGTGGAATTGAGCCCGCCGCCGGCAATCATCAGCAACGGGAAGCCGGAACCTTGCTCCTCGAAATGGATGCGAACGGGGCCTTTCTCGTAAAAGCTCATGACGGCTCCTTCCTGTTGGGATCGCTGTACGTGTTCAAAAGCGAAGCTACAAATTCTGATAAGCCGGTTACAGCGACAGGATCATTATTGAGCAACCAGCGCGTCAGCCACGGCGCATACGTAGTCTTACTATAACTTTCCTTCGCGCCAGAGATTGATTGAAACAGGTCAATCAGAAGCTTGGCCGCGTCTACTTGTTCAAACCAATAATCGGAAAACACGTCTGCTGCCGAAGCACCAAATTTCATCTGCCTGCCTTCGTCGCGTATCCACCCTTCAACGTTGTCGGCGCTGATCGGCGCGTCGCTGAAGGATGGCAACGTGTTTAGTAGGGACGCAATCGCTTTAGGATGCACAAGGTAGCTTTCATACATCCGGCGTGGAAGAAAGCGCACTTTGGTGTTGAAGACGGTTTCAAGCTGCTCAGCGTAAGGATTGCCTTTTTTATCGCCGTCCAGGCTAATTGTGACGCTGTGCGGCAATATCGAACCTGCGGCGCTTAGATTACGGTATATGTCACCGCACGCCTTCGCGCGTTTTCCCTCCAAGTCGCCTGTACTCCTCAGGCGTGCGATAACGGTGCCAGTAGGCAGCGAAATGCCTTTTGCTTCCAGCAACAGTGGATAGCATTCTTCCTCAGTGGGACCCTCGACCCAAATCACAGCGTCAGTGCCAAAAACATCAGAAAACCGCGAGCCGATTTGATCTAGCATATGTCGGGCGCTATTTACGTCCGATCGATCCAGCTCCTGGATGACGGTGGCTTCATTCTCAAAGCCAAGCATAAATAGCTTTTCAGGACGCGAGGCTGCGATTACCTCAGGAGAATGGGTTGCAATTATGTACTGGTGCTGTGGGTGTTCATTTAGAATTGTCATTAGAGCCTTCGCGGCACCAGGGTGCAAGAAGCTATTGGGCTCATCTATGCAGATAATATCTCCCGCAGATCGGATCACGACATAAAGAATAGCGAGAACCTGTCCAATACCTGTACCACCCTCCGACAAATTATTGGATAAATCATCGCGCGTAGTATCCTCATCGACATTCCAAACCCTTATCTCTCTATTTTGTCCAGTAGGCGCAACACTGATCCATTTTACTAGTGGTAAAACTCTTGTGACCTGATCCATGAAACGTTTGTACAAGGATCGATTTGGCTGAAGCGTGTCTAAAACCTCCGGTAAGTTTTCTGCGTTCGGCTTTAACTGCCTCTCCGATCCTGCGGGTGAGGTGGTTGCAGGAATACGCAAGGCATTGAAAAGATAGGTCCTTTGAGATAGCTCAGCGCCGAACATTTGTGGAAGATTATCGCGGTCCGGGTGGTACGGATTATTTTGTACAGACATAAATGCAGTGCGTTCCTGATTAGGCTGGATTACCGAGCTAACTTTTGGGTCATTAATGTTATAGGAGGGGTTTCGCGATAACTGCCAGTTATTTGTAACATATGCTGCGAAACCAGTAATCTCCGGTAATTTGAAGAAGGAAGCAAAATCGGGGCTTGCAAGCGGTAAGACCATTTGCCCACCACGTCGCATAAGGGCGTCATGCATTTCTTCACCTGTGGTCGCGCACTCAATTTCGAGGCGGGATACCGGATTGAGTGCCTGATTTCGCCTTTGTCGCGAGTTCCTATGCGGCTGATTGGAAAAACGTTGCGCAATAGCCTGAAGCAGTGCGGTTTTGCCGACGTTGTTCTGACCGACGATAACGTTCATATGCGGGGCTAACTTGTGCTCGCCGCTGTCCTCAAAAGACTTGTAGTTTGTGATCCGAAAGGATTTGATCCGCACGGCGCCGCTCTCACAGTTGTTGGCCCGACGCTTTTTTGTAGCACCTTTTGGGGGCAGTGGTATTTTTGGTGTACCGCAACTTGGGGCCGACGATCGTCTTGGTTCGCGTTGGACGCGCCTTCGGTCGGAAAGATGCCGGGGCCGGCTATGAACAGATTGCCGACCTCGTCGGTCTGGCCGTAGCTGTTGGTCACCGAGTTCGATGAATCGGTGCCCACGATGGTGCCGCCGTGCAGGTGCGCGGTGCGCGGTCGGCATCACCGCGGCCTTGCCCGACCAGCTTTCAATAAGAGAGCAATAGTCTTTGGCATCTTCGTATATCCAAGTCCCCACGACTCCCAACGGTGACTGCGAGACTTTCGCCTTTCTTTTTCACGGAGTGCGACTTGCCGTGACCCTGCCAGCCATCGACTTTGTTGATGCGCATCTGGCCGACGAAATCGTGCTGCTCGGCGGCCGACAGCGCGACGAATTTTTGGCCCTTGTTCTTGTTGCTCGCCGCATCGACGGCGCCGAGTGCGGCGCGATAGAAATTGGCGAACGGCGGACGGACGTTGAGGATGCGCGCCTGCAGGAGCGCGCGCTCCGGCGGACCCGAAATCTGCTGATCGACGAACTGGGTGATGCCGGCTTCCTTGGCGCCCGGCACCAGCGTTTCGCCGAGCGCATCGAGCGTCGCCGCCTGCTCGGCCGAGAGCGTGCGCAACGGCAGCGCTTGCGCATGCGCCTGCCGCGGCGTCAACAACACCTCGGCGCCGCCGACCACGAAGGCAAGCGCGCCGAGCCCCGCGCCTTGCACGAAGGCGCGCCGTTCGATGGCGGTCATGACGTTTCTCCCCTCGCCGCGGCTTTATTCGTTTTTGAAAACGCGGCCGCGGCGGCGGCGAAATTCAACGCCCGATCGGCGGCTTAATCAAGCGGCTCGCCGCGACATCCCGATTGATCCGCGTCAATGCCGAATTCGCCTGCAACTGAGAAGCTCCGTGCCGATCGGCGGCAGGAACCGCTGCCGCCCGGCGCGCATTGGACCTTTGGAGTGATTGCCATGACCAAGCTACCGCATGACGCCCTGGTGTTTGTCGGCGACGGCCGCAAGGCGCTGTTTCTGCGCAATGCCGGCGACGCGCACATTCCCGATCTGCGCACCGAGCAGGTATTCAAGGACGACAATCCGCCGAGCCGCGAACAGGGCACCGACAAGCCCGGCCGCGGCTTTGCCAGCGCCGGCTCGCACCGCCGCAGCGGCATGGAAGAGACCGATTGGCACGAGCTCGAGGAGCACCGCTTCGCCGAGCGCGTCGCCGCCGCGCTGGAGGACGTGGTGCGCAGCCGCCACGTGCCGGCGATCCTGGTGGCGGCGCCGCCGCGCACGCTGGCCGATCTGCGGCGCGTCTTTCACGCCGACGTCAAAGCCAAGATCGTCGCCGAGATCGACAAGGATTTGACCAAGCACCCGGTCGACCAGATCGAGGCGCATCTGTGCCGGTAGATTTCGTGTCCCGGCGGTTTCCCGAGTAACGCAGACCGGATCTCGGCTTTTGCGCGAATAAAGATGGAAAGAATCGGCGGGGACCAGGGCGCCGTTCGCCGTGGTGCGATTCTTGGTAAGGATTCCAATGGGTTAGAGGACGGCGTGAGGACGCAGCATGCGGAAAACCCGATTTTTCCGAGGCGTCTCACGCAGAATCGCCGAAAAAGGCCCGTCATTACGTGACAGATGCGTGACGCGAGGAGGAGCGCCGCAATCGCAAGGGTCTGGTTGCCGACCTAGCGAGCTCGGCGCGCCGCGGGTCGAAGTCACCTCAAATGCCCCTTTTCGTCCACAAGGACAGTGCCTACGCGCTCGGGCCGCTTGGGGATTCCCGACGAATCTCAGATACTTGCGTTGCGGCCGGCGATTCGTCCCCGCAATCCCCACATTTAGCGGTTGATTCAGATTTTCATACTAAGTCTTGACGTGACCCGCCGCCTTGGCCTAGCCTTCGAAAGTTCGGCGCGCGGGTAGCAGAGTCCGCCGGGCTCTCCACAAAGGGTTTTGGGGACATCGCGCGCCGCGTGCGGCGCGCGCGTGGGAAAGTGTCGCCCTTTGTGGCAGCGCCAAGTTGGAAGCGGTTTGCGCGTCGCAACAAAGATCCGGCCGTTTGAACCGGACTTGGGGTGGGTGTCGGAGCCGACAGGAGTGAGACGGGGCGCGGCCAAAGTGCAGGGCGCGTCGCGGGGCAGCCGTCGGCGGCTTATATTTGGAGCGGACTTTTCGCTTCAGCCGCCGGCACCGGACAAAAAAGGGAAGGACAAGGGGCCAAGACCATGCGGATCGAGCGGCGTTTCACCAAAGCCGGACAATCGCCTTACGCGGACATCGTGTTCCGCCTGACCACGAGCGAAATCCGCAACCCCGACGGCTCGATCGTCTTTCATGCCGACGACGTCGAGGTGCCCGAGCAGTGGTCGCAGGTCGCCTCCGACGTGCTGGCGCAAAAATATTTCCGCAAAGCCGGCGTGCCCGCGCGCCTGAAGAAGGTCGAGGAGGAAACCGTTCCGTCCTGGCTGTGGCGCAGCGTCGCCGACGAGGCGGCACTCGCCGCGCTGCCGGAGAGCGAGCGCCATGTCGGCGAGCATTCCTGCAAGCAGGTGTTCGATCGCCTGGCCGGCACCTGGACGTATTGGGGTTTTAAGGGCGGCTATTTCTCAACCGAAGAAGACGCGCGCGCGTTCTTCGACGAGCACCGCT
>Ga0209166_10003584_pt1 | contig 11135 bp, 8 predicted proteins | sample Coa_R1_3_FD_187151 | JGI IMG/M metagenome (GOLD analysis project Ga0209166, IMG submission 187151) | Surface soil microbial communities from Centralia Pennsylvania, which are recovering from an underground coalmine fire - Coalmine... | ecosystem: Environmental > Terrestrial > Soil > Unclassified... | reverse complement strand
GTCGAGCCGTTGCGGAAGCGGTCGGGGAAGATCTGATACATCACCCCGCTCTGCATCCAGCCCACGACGGGGAAATTCGCGGCGACCACGTTCAGGCGGAAGCCGTTATCGACCTCGGTCGGCGTCGCCGCGCCCAGGCCGCCGTAGCGCGGCGCATTGTCGGCGTAATAGGCCGTTGCCGTGCCATCCACAATGATGAAGCGGTAATAGGTGGTGCCCAGCGCCTGGGGCGTGTAGCTGTACTGCCAGAAGTCGCAGGTCGAGCCGGTCGCGGTCAGCGCCGCGTCGTAGCAATCGACATTGCTCGCCGCCAAGGCCATTGGCTCGCGGTCTTCATGGCCGACTGCCGTGTCATACAGGCGGATCGTCACGCCGGTCACGTCATTGTGGAAGGTGCGGAAGCGCAGCAGAACCGGCGTGCCGGGCGACACCGCGCCGAACGGCACGCGATACAGGCTGTTGCGCGAGTCGTGCGCCAGCCCGTCGTACTCCACGTTATTGTCGTGGCTGTGTCCAGCGGAAATGGAGAGGACGTGGGTGCTGGGGTTGTAGCGGAAGGTCACCTGGGCATGGTCGCTCGGCACGCTGAAGCTAATGTTGGCGCCGCCCGGCACCCCGCCCTGCCCGTAATTCTCGTTCCAGCTCTCGTTGATGGCGACTTTGGCTTGATAGTTGCCATGGATCAGCCCGGTGGTCACGAAGCTGTAGGTGCCGCTGCCGCTCGGGTCTTCCAGCCAGGAGCGCAGGCAGCCGGGGTCCCAGTCACCGGAACAGCCCAGCTGCTGCTGAAAATCGCCGGGGACCGTGGCGATGATCGAGTTGTGATTGTCGGTGACCCAGTGGGTCTTGTGGTCGTAGTAGAACTTGACGCTCGTTGTCCCGCTAAGCATCAGCGGGATATTGGCCCCGTTCGGCGTGGCATTCAGGCCATAGTTCTCATTCCAGCTATCGTTGAGAGCGGCCTTATAGTTCCAGTTGCCAGTCGGGATCGTCCACGTATTCTGCCAGACATCGTCATTGGCATCATAAGTCAGATGCGCGGCGGCGCAAGTTGGGTCCCAGGCGTTGGCACAGCCGATCGCCGTGTCGAGGTCGCCGGCGATGGTGACACTGGTGGGGTTGGGGGTAAGGGCCGGCGCGCTGCTGCGCACCACCGGGGCCGCCATTGGGGCGGCGGGCGCCGCATAGGCCGGGCTCAAGCCAACCAGCATTGAAAGGATCGTCAACCAGGTGAGCGGGGCAACCTTACGCATTTCAAACCTCCTTATTTTGCCGAGCACATCTGCGCGCGCGTGGGAAAAACCTGCGCAAGAGCTTGGAGCGACGAGCCGAATCGTGGTACAAACACCGCCTCAGCCAGCGCTGACTGAGGCGGCTGGACGGCATTATAGACCTATCTTGTCAGGATTCAATCCGACAATGGTCAGGTACCTCCCTGCGAGCAAAGGGTGTCCGCGTTCCAAAACAGGAGCATGTTCGGTCGCGTTGCATGTGCTGTCACGCTACGGATGACTGTCACGCTGAGGGCGAATGCGCGTACTCGATAGGAAAAGTATGGTCGCGCCCGAAGCGCCTCGGGTCGCTTAACAGGCGCCATGTTCTGAGCAGCATGTCCGCGCACGGCCTCGGCTAGGTGTTCCCTCCGCCGAGGCCCTTCGCGCGCCGCCGGTGCGTTCTATCGAGCCCACGCGTTCGCGCTCAGGGCGACAGCTCGCACCTGTTTTGAAACGCGCCCCAACGCGCTGCTCAATTGACAGTCGCTCCCCGCCCAGGCATAATCAGCGCTTCTCGGCCATAGCCCCTGAAAGGTGCCTGTGACTTCTCTCGGTGTCATTTTCCATCCAAGCTTTCCACCCGAAACCCTGGCCGATTACGCCCGGCGCGCCGAGGCGGGCGGCTTCGACGAGCTGTGGCTGTGGGATGACTGCTTCCTGCCGGGCGCGCTGACCTCGGCGGCGATTGCGCTCTCGGCCACGCGGCGCATCACGCTCGGCATTGGCCTGCTGCCGGTGAAAGCCTATCATCCGCTCTTTGCCGCCATGGAGATCACGACATTGGCGCGCGCTTTCCCCGGCCGCCTGATCGTCGGGTTCGGCCACGGCGTGGGCTCCTGGATGACGCAGATTGGCGCCGCCTCAAAGTCGCCGCTGGCGGCGCTGCACGAAACCGTCATCGCCGTGCGCGCCCTGCTGGCCGGCGAGGCCGTGACGATGCACGGCGACCACGTGAACCTGGCGGACGTGCAGATGCAGTTGACTGCTGTTCACCCTACGCCGCTGTACGTCGGCGCCATGCGCGAGAAGACGCTGCGGCTGGCCGGGCAGATCGGCAATGGCACCATCCTGCCGGCCATGTCGTCGCCGGCCTACGTGCGCTGGGCCAGGACCTGCGTGGATCAAGAGGCGGCGCCCTCCGGGCCGCGCCACCGCCTGGCCGTCTTTGCGCACGCCAAAGTTAGCCGCGACGGCGCGGCGGCCCGCGCGGCCGTTCGCCGCGCCCTGGCCAGCGATTTCCCCTGGGCTGAGGTGCAGGTGGCGGCCGCCGGGCTAAGCGACGAGGTGGGGGATTTCGTGCGGCAGCGCGGCGCGGCGGCGCTGGAAACCGCGCTGCCCGATGCCTGGATGGAGGCCTTAGCGGCCGCCGGCACGCCCGGGCAGGCCGCCGCGGCGCTGGCCCGCCTGGCCGAGGCGGGCGCGGATTCGCTCGTGCTGCAGCCGCTCAATGGCGACCCCGACTGCCTGGACGAGTACATTGCTCATCTGCTGCCGCTGCTCGCGCCTCTGAGATCGTAGGCGCCCGCTCGACTGCCCGGCGAGGTGGAGCTGATGCCGGGGCTGCACATCCAGCCGGACAAACGCTATGGCTTCTTTCCTGACACCACGCTCTGCCTCGGCCGCAAGCCGTGCGAGGTGGCCTGCAAGGAATGGAACTTGCTGCCCGCCGGCAACGTGGCGCTGAGCGGCATGAGCTGCGACAACACGCGGGCGCTGGGGGCGGCCACCTGGGCCTCGCTGCTGGTGCGGGCCGAGCTTCAGCAGGCGCCATCAATGCGCTGGAAAAGGCCCACGCCACCCAGCCGGCCCCGACCACCCACGTGATAGACCTGGCCGAGGCGGCGTTGGTGCGCCAGCTCGGCACCCGTTTCAGCGATGCGGCAGCGCCGCTACTGCCTGGCGTTATCCTGGTTTCCTGGCAGCCGCGCTCGAATGGACTTCGAGACCGACGCTTCCGGGTACATCACATACAGAAAAGCAGCGACACCCGCCGCAAATCCAATTATGGAGGCCACGCTGACGAACGGCCCCGGGCCTGATCCAGCTAATTGTGGAAAGAGCGCCCGGTCGAGCGGAATGGCAAATACCGCCAGGCAGGTTCCCGCAACCAGGTAAACCAGGCAGCCCCGCAGACATCCCTGCCGGACTCGCAAGTTGGCGGTCGTCTTGCTGACCAGGACCTGCGCTTCAGCGCCGCCCAGGCGCTGCGCGATGGCCGAAAACCACCGGTCAATCTGCCCGTTGTAATAGCCGCCGACGTCGAACAGCATATAGCCGCGCATGGTGGCGCGTTTCACCAGCAACTCGACCACCACCTGCGTCCCGCTGGCCGTTGGCGTGATGTGAAACGTTGCCGCGGCCGAGTGCCACCCGCGGTACCCGCGCGCGACGAAGCCGTCGGCCGTGTCTTCCACCCCTTCAAACGATTCGGCCGCGACAGCGCGGGCCGCTTCGAGAACGCTCTCGCACGATGCATTGAAAATCGCCGCCTGGTTGAAGTGTTTGTTCGTCCAGTCCATCAGCACCCACCCGATCCCAACGACGCAGGGCTAACGCCGAATTATGAGAGTCAGATTAAAAAACGCGCCGCCTGTCATTTTGGCCGCGTCTCGTGCGACGTTAGATCAGAACGGCAAAAATGAGCGGTGATCGACTAATTATAGAAGAGAAGGATACAAAAGGAGACGACAATGAACACACACATCAGCGCGATCTTGCTGGGCGTCAAAGACATGGAGCGGTCGAAGCGCTTCTACACCGAGGGCCTCGGCTGGAAGGTCCAGCATGACTATCACATCTCGGTGTTCTTCGTGCCGCACGGCGGCTCGCTGGTCGGCTTCTACGGCCGCGACGGGCTGGCCGAAATGGTCGGCGCAAAGCCTGACGGCGGCGGCTTCAGCGGCATCGTCTTCAACTACATCGTCCGGAGCGAGGGCCGGGTCGACGAAATTCTGGACGAGGCCAAAAAGGCCGGCGCGACGGTCCTCAAGCCCGCGGGGAAGCTGCAGTGGGGCGGCTACGGCGGCACCTTCGCCGACCCGGATGGCTACGTGTGGAACATCGGCTTCAGCGCGGTCGGCCAGGATCAGGCCTACGCAGAGTAGCGCGGAACGAGCAAATCCAAGCTCTGCGGGCGCGCCGGTGGCTGTGTGCCACCGGCGCGCCCGCCTCGTCGCGGATCGACCGCCCGGTCGCCTGGAGCGGGCCGGCCCACGGCGATCGTTGCGCCTGTTTCCATCCCCTTGGACAAACGATCTGCTCGCCGCGCAGGCCAGCCGCTGGCCTTCCGCGGCGAGTCGCTCAAGCGTCATCGCACGATCTGCGGCAGCCACAAGCGCGGCGGTAAGATAGAGTCCGACGGTTGCCGTTCGACCGAGCCGATATCGAACCCCGGGCCCGCTGGGCGCAGCCTTCCGCGTTGATCTCTCGCCGGCGCATCGTTGCCCACAATGCCATCCACGGCCGGGCTGTTCGCTTTCGGCATGTGCACTGGCGTCGGGCCGCCAAAGTTGCCCAGCACGCTCAGCAGCGGATCAAGCCCATTCGGGTCATGGCCTTTGATCGTATTCGCCGGCGGCAGCCCGCAGGTGAGGTCGCTGGAGAGCGTGAACTTCGACGACGTGATCGTGCCGGCGCAATTGCCGCCCGCGGGGCTGTACGCCAGGATCGTGTTGGTCAACACGGTTGGCGCGCTGCCCTGGATATATAGTTCGCCGCCGCTGAACGCGCTGTTATCGGCCAGGGTCGCATTGAGAAAGATGGCGCTGCCCGAGTTGAAGAAGCCGCCGCCAAGCGTTGCGGTGGAGTTGCCGCTGAGCGTGGAGTTCGTTACGGTGGCGACACTATGGTCATTGTAGAACCCGCCGCCGCCGTTGCCGGCCATATTGCCGCTCAACGTAGAGCTATTCAGGTTTACAGTGCCAAAACTATAAATCCCGCCGCCATTGCTGGCGGAATTTCCACTGAGCGTTGAGTTGTTGATGGTCGTCGTCGCGCCAATATAGTCGGTGAGTCCGCCGCCAATGGCAGCCGAGTTGCCGCTGAGCGTCGAGCTGTTCAGCGTCGCCGTACCGACATTGTCAATTGCGCCACCGGTCTGAGCAGATGTGTTGCCGCGCATCATTGAATTGTTCAAGGTGGCCGTACCGCTGTTCGAAAGGCCGCCGCCGAATTGCAGCGCGGAATTATTGCTGAGGCTCGTGCTATTCAAGGTCAGCGTGGCGTCGTTCCAAATGCCGCCGCCGTCGCCGGCGCTGTTGTGGTCAAGCGTCGAGTCATTGATCGTCGCCGTGCCGTGGTTGACCAGCGCGCCGCCAATGACACCCGTGGCTCGATTAGACGACAGGCTGCTGTTAGTGATGGTCAACACCGAGACCGAGGTCACATAGGCCATGCCGCCTTGCTGCGCCGTGTTGCTCAGGAAGCTGCTGGAGTCGATGCTGACCTGTGCGCCATTCCACACCAGCATGGCGCCGCCCCAGCCATTGGTGGTGTTGGTCGTCGCGTTGTCATGAAAGCGGCTGCTGGTGATGGTCGTGACAGAGCTTGTCTCACGCGGAAAAAGCGCGCCGCCGTTGCCCGCGCGGTTATAGTCAAACTCACTGTGGCTGATATTCAGCACGCCAAATGATTCGATGGCGCCGCCGCTATAACCGCTGTCAACGGTGTTGCTCAGGAACTGGCTGTTGACGATATTGACCGCACCCTTGCTGTAAATCGCGCCGCCGTCCGCGCTCCAAAAACCATCGCGGATGGTGATGTTGGTCAGGGTCAGCGCCACACCGCTATTGACGATAAACAAGCGCTGTGTTCCGCCGCCGCTCAGAGTGATCGTGCCGCCGCCATCAATGGTGGTGTCCGCGCTGATGGTTTTGGTGCTGCTGAGGACGATCGTGGCCGTGCCGCAGCTAAAGTCGATGGTCCCGCCGCCAAGCTTGTTGCTGAAATCGGTGTCATCGCTGCAATTAGTTACCGTCCCCCCCGCCGATACCGGCGCAACGTCCAGCATCAGCCAGGTCGGCAGCAGCGCGATGATGAGCAGAACGGCAATAGACTTGCGGTGCATAGTCGCCTCCCAGGCGCCGCGTGGCGGGTGACTATTTGTTCGGGGACCGGCTATTCACACATGCGACGGCTGCAGCAGTGTAGAATCAGATGAGCCGTTTGGGTTCCGTAGGGGCCGGCTTCACCGGCGCGCCCCGGCGCGGCGCGAGCCGGCCTTATGGCAATTCAAACTTGGCGACCATTGATTGCGCGTCGGGGTCCACCTGATAGCGCACCAATTGCCCCTCTTTCAGATTCTTCACATCCTGCGCCTCGGTTGACAACAGCGCCGGCAGAAAAATCTTCGATAGAACTTGCTCGCGCCCGTTTTGCCTCTTCAAGCTCGCATCGGTTTGTAGCGGCGCGATGTAAACACCGTTGTGAGAGCCCGAGCTCGGCACGGTCACCGTTCCATAGTGCCATTCAGGTTCCGCGTCCATCCCTATCTCCTTATCCACAGCAAAAGGCGGCTATTGTCCGGTGGTTTTGGTTGTCAGATATCCGGCGTGCGAAATTCCAAGCAGCGCCACCAGGCTGGCTGAAAAGGCAGGCAGGCTGATCTGCGGCAAAGCTCCCAAAAGCACCTGCGCGCCCGAGCTGGTCATCTCGGCCCAAATCAGAGCACCATACGAAAAGACGACCAGGATCGTAATAAAGAACATTTGCACTTTCGCGATATCGACGTACTGGTAATCCTGAATCTTTTCACCGCTAACCATATCGCTCCAGCGCGCGTCCTGAATACTGTCGTTGACGTGCAGCAGTCCCATTCGGTCGTTGTCGCTCTTCACCAAATCGTCATATTTGGCCTGAGCCGCCGCGACGACTATTGCTTGCTGGTCGACATCATCTTTCGCCTGATTGAGCTGCGACTCGGCGGCCTGGTTGGCGGTTGCGATCTCGTTGTCTATGGCTGCCTTGTTCTGATTGGCGGCTGCGGCTGCCGCCGCGGCGGTCTGAGCCTCCCAGGCCGCGGCCTCGTTCCTGCCGGCCGCGGCTTGCGCGTCAGCGGCGGCCTGGTCCGCGGCTGCCCTGGCGTCGCGTGCGGCCGCCTCCAACGCGGGCTTATCTGGCGCGGCGGCGGCATCCGCCGCGGCCTGCGCCCTGTCGGCGGCGTTAGCGGTCGCGGCTTTTTTGGAGTTGGCCAGGCCCAGGGCCTCCTCGGCCGCTTGCGCTGCCGTGTCTTTCGCCGCTTTGCTGGCCGCGGCGGCGGCGTCAGCCGCTGCCTTCTGCGCCCTGGCCGCCCTGGCGCTCTCGGCTGCTTTTTGTTCCTTGCTGACCGTCGCCAAACGAACGTTGAGGTCGTCCAGGCTCTTCTTGGCGTCGTCAAGCTTGCGCTGCGCGTCGTCCTTGTCTTGGCTGAGCTGCTTCAGAGTCGAGCCCGATTCGGTTTGGGCCTTGTTTGACTTGATAATCGCCGAAAGTGCCAGGGACGTCGTGCTGATGCCCATTGCCAGCAGGAGCTCATTCGGAAACGACACGTTGAGCGGCTCGAATTTCGGCAGGGTGCCGGTTGGCACGCTGGCGTCCTGTGTCAGCAGCTGGTAAAGCGAGGCCGCCTGCGCATCGGTCAGCGTGATGTTGTTGGCTTTCAGCAAGCTCTGCAGGGTGTTCGTCAGCGGCTGCGTGTCTTGTGTCGCCATTTGAGGCACCGCATTCAGCGCAACGGGGATTGTCCGTTGCAGCACCAGGGCCGTCCAGGCGGATAGGGCCAGCAGGGTCCACAGGATGATTTGAAAGCGCGACAGGCTGATCTTGTTCCGGCTGTCGATGAAGATGCCGTCCCAGCGGCCCACCTGATGGACGCGGCCATTTTCGGCCTGGATATCGCGCTCGGTCCGGTCGACGCCGGCAACGATCAGCACGCTGCACATGACGACCAGGATCCCCAGCCAGCGGCCCCACAGCGGCACCCAGCCGCTCAGGCCGCCTCCGATGATGAGGACAATACCCAGGCAAAACGAAATGAAAACCCGATTCCGTCTCCAAAAGTCCTGCTCGGTAGCGCTCATGGACCCTCCCTGGTGGGACCGGAGCCTGGGATGCCAGGCATCAGCTTCAGCCGGCGCGGAGCACTACTTCACCAGCGCCGTAAACACCTCTTCCATGGCCAGGCCCGTGCGGCAGCCAGCCAAGGGGCTCAACTGCAGACGGCTGTCGGTCCAGATGGGATGCGACACGCCGCCGTAAGACACCAGTCCTTCGTAGTCGCCCTGCTGATCGCCGTAGTTGATTCCGGCGCATGGAAAAGTTCCGCTGCAATCATGCTCGTTGGAGCTGACAGTCGTCACGCGGACGTTCGGCTGCCAGGTGAGGCCGCCATCCTTCGAGCGGGCAAAATACACATCCGTCATGTAGCGCGCGCCGGTCGTGTCATTGCGCGTGTCGTAGAACGACACATTGATATCGCCCGTCACCGGATCGGCCGACAGCCAGTTGTAGAAGCGGTCGACGGCGCCGGACAGCCGGTCGGTCAGCGGCCGCGGGCTTGACCAGGTGGTGCCCTGGTCGTCGGAGTAGGCCGCGAAAATGTCGGTCGTGCCATTGGCCGTCAGATCCATCCACGAACAGATCAACCGGCCGCGATGCGCCCCGCTCGATCGATCCGTGTCACACGACGGATACTCCAAGGCGCCGCGCGAGAACTCGGCCGGCAGGGCAATGTCGAAGGCCAGCGTCTTGGCGGCGATGGTATGGGCGGTGCCCCAGGTCTTGCCGCCGTCGAATGATCGATTGAAGACGATGGCATTCGCATGGTAGTCGTTCCAGGCCACGTACAGCTCACCATTTGGCCCGACGAACGGCTGCGCCCCGATGGCCTTGCCCGGGCCAGACGGATCGTCGGCGCGCGCCACGCTGAAGGTGGCGCCATGATCGCTGGACGCGCCGACACGAATTCCGCCGCCGGTTGTTCCGCCGCTGGCCGCGTCCCACGCGAGATAAACGTTGTCGCGGAACGGGCTGTTCGGGTTGGTATCGGCCGCGATCATCGGCTTGTCATTGAAATGATTGCTGCCGGTCTCGAACGAGAAGTAGCTCACCTGCGGGTAGGTCTTGCCGCCGTCGGTCGAGCGGGCGACGGCCATCTGGCTGCCGTTAACGCCCGAACCGTTGCCAAAGAACACGACGATGTAGCCATAGTAGGCGTTGCCGCTGGAGTCGAAGGCCAGGGTCGGGTCGGAGCCGAAGTCGGTGTCGTTGGTGCCCGACAGCGCCGGCGGCAGCGGCAGATCAAGCGCGCCCCAGCTGCCGCCATTATCAGTGGAGAAATAGCCGCGCATGGGCAGTCGAAAGATTTCGTTCGAGCCCGCGGCCAGCGTCTTGGGCTGATTGGGGTTCAGCGTGATGTACGTTTCGCTTTGCGGACCGCACTCGTTGGACACGTCGACATTCGCCCCGACCGCGATCGAAACATTCGCGGCCTGGCAGTTCATCGGGCCGTTCTTGGCCAGATACTGATACTTGTCCCACCAGGTGGGCTTATCCGGGCTATTGGTGGTGCTGCCCGCCGAAGCGGGCGCGGCAAAGGCGAGCACTAACGTAGGCATCAACAAGAAACTGGTCACCAACTTTGCCAATCGAGACACAGGCGTCTCCTTTCGGTCCAGGCGATACGCTTTCCAATTGGGTGAAGTATAGGCCTTTCGACACCGCACACAATAGGACCACTGAGCATTTGAGCGAGGCGCGCAAGTTTCTGCGTGCCGGCCCGCCCCGTTGGCTTCAGGTCGGTAATCGCCGCCCCAGGCTGATGGCTGCGATCGGCCGAATCAGGACAGCGGCTCGAGAGCTTTGCGGACCTCGCTGGCCGCCATAAAATCTGCTCGCAGCTCCTCCTCATCAATCGATTCCGCCAGCTGACGAAGGATGCGGGCAGCGGCGGCCCAGGCGCGCTGGGCCTCAGCCCGGTCTCCCCGGCCGAAATAGAGCGTCCCCAGCGCACTCAAGATCAGCCACTCTTCACCCGGCAACCCCATTGTCTGCGCCAACGCCACCGCCGCTTCCAGGTGAGCCAGCGCCTGGTCGGGCTGGCCATCCCACTCGGCGAGCACGGCCGCGGAGCGCAGCCAGGGCAGGTGTGAGCGGCGGTTATCGCCGATCAGCTTTTCCTGCCGCTCAAGCTCGGCCCGCGCCAGGCCATCGTCGCCGCCGCGCAGCAGCGCCTCGGTCTCGGTCCAACCGCTCAACCCAAAGGGCAGCACGGCCCGCTCCGCGCGAAGGGCCAGCGCCCTGCGCGCATAGGCGTGCGCCGGACCCCACTCACCCGCGGACGCGTGGACCGCGCACAATTCCTCCAGCACCCAATCCTCAAAACCGATCAGGCCTTTTTCAGTGGCTTCCGCCAGCAGCGCCTCCAGGGTCATCTGCGCCGGCCGCAGGCGCATCAGGCGGCGCTGCACCATGCCCCAGGTGGCCAGTGCCAGCACCACCATCGTCGGCTGGCCCACCTGGCGCGCCTGCCGCGCCGCCTGCCGGGCCAGCCGCGCGGCCGGACCCAGGTGGCCCAGCTCCAGCTCGGTGCCGGCCAATCGCCAATCACACTCAGTTTCGCCCCACAGGTTATCGATCTCCTGGCTAAAGGCCAGCGCTTCCTGCAGCGACGCTCGGCTGTCTGCTGGCCGGCCGCGGTACAGCTGGCTCCAGCCCTCGAGCCGCAGGCAGTCCATTTCCAAAACCCGGTTGCCGGCGCGCGCGTACAATCCACGCGCTTCGCTGGCATAGGCTTCCACCGTGTTCCACTGCCGCAGGTAGGCGTGCGCGTAAGCCAGCGCGTTCAGGCAGCGGGCTACCAGCTGCGGGTGCCTCAGCTCGCGGGCA